>JAABUJ010007175.1_pt1 | contig 10498 bp, 11 predicted proteins | sample 5559131 | NCBI WGS metagenome assembly JAABUJ01 (sample SAMN10711875, study PRJNA513366) | rock metagenome | isolation source: Antarctica rocks | place: Antarctica: Victoria Land, Mt New Zealand nord | collected 2016-01-07 | reverse complement strand
CTTCACATTACTCCTAGTCCCCACTCCCCGTCCTCATCCCCCCCCCCCCCCACGCCTTCGATAACGGAACAGTAAAATGCCCACCCTTTCAAAGACTTGCGCACTTCTAGCCAGAGAGGCTGGCTAGACGCGGTGATATCAAATTCGTTTCCGTGTCGTTTGCTGTAACCGTAAGGAAAAAGACGAGGTGAATGCAAATGAAAAAAAGAGGAAAACAGCCTGTATGAGCCCAACAACGCCTGGTAATGATGATGGAGTTGTGTATGTAGTCGCTGCGGGACGAGGGGATCTATGTGCATGAAAAGAAGAAAAGAAAGTAGGTGGAAGCGGGCGGTCGAAAAGGTGTGGAAAAGGTAAGTCGAAGACCATGGTTTGAGGCTTGGAGGGTGTGACGTGTGAAGATGATTGTCGCACGTATTGGGTGATTGTGCAGTTGATGGGTTGTTGCTGAAGCCGAATCACAGGCTCATGGTCAACCATTCCCATTCCTGCGAATTGCTGATCGGCCCACCAGCCGTCATGGGCTGCTGCATACTCGGTGCCATAGTTCCGAAACCTTGCGCAGGTACTAAAGTGCTCGGGGTGGACTGGTGAAGACTTGACTGAGGTTTCATCGCCGGGGCAGGTGTAGTTGTTTTGCTACCCGCGTCGTCCGCGTCAACCATCTCGGTTTCTGGACCAGCTCGACTGCCCTGCTTTTCGTGTCTTCGTTGGCGTTTGGAAGCTACGGCAGCCGCGACTGGCCGAGTGGCCGTGTTGTTAACGGGTACGATGGGTGGAGGTTTAGGTGGCGCTGCTGCAATTGGCACTACACCTCCTTTGATGATACCAGGAACGGCAGGACCGTAGCTCGTGGGTGTGCTTCCTTCTGTGGATCCTCCTGTTGAGCCTTGAGCCGACGATGGCGACGCCGAGTCGTTGAGGCTAGGTGGTTTGGCGGACGTGGGTGTTGTTGCTGGGGTGTGCTGGATGGAGTTCTTGCGGGATGCCTTTTTCGAAGAACGGGTCGAAGTACCAATCGGCAGCTGGGTACCGCTGCCACGGTTGCGTTTCTTAATGACGTCCGTCTTTAGTGAGAGCGGACGAACGACTCCATGAAGCTTGAGGAACAAGCCGCAGGCGTTGCAGAGAGGATGACCTTCTGGATTTCGACGCCACAAAGGGGTGGTTTGAGTAAAGCAATTGGTGCACGTGGTGGGCACTCCGTTATTCTCGCCGTTCTTGGAACCACCAGGGCTACCAGGACGGGATGGAGCCACACTGCTGTATCCAGATTCAGGCGGAGAGTTGGGCGAAGATTGCGGCCTGATTTGCATCTGTTGCTGCTGGGCAAGCTGCACAGCGTTCGGCGTAGAACTGATCCTCGGGATCTTTTGCGATCTCTGCGAGTCATTGTTTGGATTTCTGACGTCGCTCACGGATGCGGCTGACCCGGTGCCTCGATGCAGCCCGCCTCCTTGCGTCCAGTCTTGCGGGGAAGATACCATCTCGGTTCCGCCTATGGTTACCTGCTTCCGAGGCGGACCTTTGGGATATCGTGCCGCCATATGGTTGATCTGGCCTCCCATAGTGGGATCCCACGCCATGGAGTTCTGCATTACATAACTCGGGTCTTCTATTGGCTGGTACTCTGTCTGCATCATGATAGACCCGTTCTGAAAGGTATCTCCTTCATCATCCTCGTTGTCAGAATCACCACCAAAAGAGAACATGTTTTCGTGACGTGCAATGTTCATTGCGGGGGAGTGTGAGTTGGTATATCCCGCATGTAAGGTGTGCGAGGGGTTAATATGTTGCTGCATGGTGAATGCAGGGGTGCCGAGGTTGATGGCAGACGGAGTGCCCGCTGAGGTTACAGGGCTGAACATAGACTCGTGGTTCGGATTGTAGATGTACTGTGGCTGCATATTCGACAGGGCTGACGGCCGGCTGGTCGAGTAATTCTGCATGGCACGTTGTTGACGATCGAAATACATATGCTCGGTCTCGTGTAGAGGCTGTGGCGTGGAGCTTGTCGAAGGGTACCCTGAACCAGGTGGAGAATGGTAGTCTAAAGAATTTAAGGAAGACCCCAAGGGAATATGCTTGTGACTTGTTGTATACGGTCCGTGAGGGGCCAGCGGGGAAGCAGTGGGCGAGAAAGCGAAGTTTTGCTGGTATGGCCCAGCGGAATGTAGGATTGGATCATCGCTCAAGCCGTATGTGTCGAGACTGAATGGTAGGTTGGAGTAGCTCCCGCTATGCAAAGAGTATGGACCCTGGGGTGCCGTTTGATCGAGGTTGTAGTCGGGTACGCTGGCATCTCCTGCAGACTCGTTTGGTATGACGATGTTGTTCGTGGGATGGACCTGAGGGGAGAATTCGGCAGGTCGTTTCCTTGGCTATACCCAGAAGTGTCAGCCAAACCCATACTGCGTCGTCGGTGTGTGGACTCTACAAACCCGTGTCTCGTCGATGCTAGTCTTGCGCACCCGTCGCTGGATATAGCTAAACTCGTTGCTTCTCGAACGATCTTGCGGTGGCGCGGAAGGTGGAAACTCGGGATGCGACTGCTGTTGAACCGCCTTTTTCGTCTTGATGGGGATAGCTGAAGCCATCGCTGTCGAGGGCGCTAATGCTTTCTCGGAGGGAGGCGACGGCGATATGCCAGCGGGAGAAGCGATCGAGCCCGAGAAGATGTAGTCGTCAATGTTCATCGGATCATCTTGCGCATTGTTTGTGTCGTCGAGAGACTTCCGTAGCCTAGCAATTCCCGACGGCGCGATCGTAGCCTGTTGACTTAGCCTACGGTGAATTGTTAGCCAGATCATACCATCACTAGTCGCACCACGATCGAAAGAGCTGCCCTTCCACCGCATACCGTGCCTGTTCCCGTTCCTTGCGCTTCAAGTTCATGGCCATCATTCTCCACGTCAGGTTCTCCATCCGTTCTTGATTCGGCAATTGTGTCTTCGTCTTGCTGTAGAGTTTCCATATCTGCGTGCCTAAGGGATCCCTCTTCTGCATCTCGTCAGGGTGGTCAAGGTCACCACTGGAGGCGTCATCTTTCCAGTCGGGAAAGAAAGCCTCGCGGAGTAGATCCTTGCGAGTGCTATCGCTTGCCACGGATAGATCCAGCTTGGCTTGAGTACTGATCTCGGACGATGGAAGTGCTGTCGATGGCGGCTTTGGGGGGTGCGATGACGATAGATCGGGTCGATTGGGTGTTCGTGATGTTTGTGGGGAAGTGGTGGATGCAGCGACATGAGTGTGGTGAGCGCCTGACGACGGCCCAATTGAGGTCTCGAACGGAGTGTTCCACTGGGTGGCTGCATATGCTAGACCCCCACGCGATCCCTTGTACTCCCTCGCCGTACTCGCTATAGTGGCAGCAGCCATGCTCTTCCAGCCGGCGTCAAGACTTCACAGCTGGTCGCCAACTCCCTGGGACGGGGAGGCAATGGAAGTGGAAGAGGAAGCAGCAGTCTCTGCTCGTTGCTTGTCCTTCGCGCGTATCCCCCTCGGTCGCCTGTTCGCCTACTCGCTCTCCTAGTCCATGGAGAAATAGGGTGGAGCCCTGGGTGGGTGAGCGATGGCAGTCTGGTGTTGGTTGGTTGGCTGATTACTCGATGTCCGGCCCAGGAGGATCTAGGGGTCTGAAGAAGGTGCTCACTGGCCAGCATCTCCTGCTAGGGGGACAAGGGGGCAGCAGTCGGGGCGGGCTAAGGTGGACAATGGATGGCGAGCGAGACCCAGTAAGGCTTAGAGGAGCATGGAAAGCAAGTCCTTCTCAGTTGAAGCGTGTGAAGGTCGAGGTCAAGCGACCGGGACGATGTCCGTTTTACTTTGGCGGGACTGCCATGGGGGGCCCCGGTTGGAGTCTGGTGTGTGTGGCGGAATTGAAAAGTGGGGGGACACAGGCTTGTTCAGTGGGAAGGCTTGGATGGGGAAGGCCTGGATTCTGGATCGTTTGAGTTCAAGCCTCTACACGATTCTTGTCCCGGGCTCGCCAGGCTCCTCGGGCAATTCTATTTGAAGCAGAAGAATTGGAATTTCTGGATTTTGATGCGCTCCCGGCTCCAAGGTGCAAAACTCGACCTCCGCGGACTGGAGCGACCTAGCACTGGGCAGGATGAATGGGTCTGGGACTTTAAGATCTGCCCTGCATACTCCTACTTGATACATGGAAACAGGCACGGTAGACGAACATGTGTACATGAGCCGCGGGTGCCGGGATGCAGTGGGGAGGGGATGAAAAAAGCACGAACAGACCATCAATTGTTCGGCATCGATATTTTCAATTGCACCATGTGTAGAGCTAGGATCCTATGTACATCATCCTACAGTGCGTCATTTCAAGTTCACATCAGGCATGCATAGCGTTTATTTCCGATTGTGTGAGTTGGGCTTGCGGATTTGGTGATGCTTAGATGAGTTTCGTGGAAACCAGGGGTCTTGGTCTACCAAAACTTGGGGAATCTAGGAGAACAAGTAAGGTACTTGGTTCGAATAAGCGCTACGAGCGTAAAGTGATTCCAGGAAGAGATCGCACAATATTGAAGCGGTGTGAGCAAACGTTTCGTCTCCACTGTCACATGCCGTTTCACGTTTCATCTGCCAACGTTAACGATTCGATTCATACTTTATGCTAGATGATCGCGCGCGCATGAACCTTTCCTGCTTGTCCCGACCCATTCCCGGTAAATCATCGAGATTCGTTTGAGGTATACTTTGATGTTACTTACAAGTTACAAGCTGTCGACTGAAAATCAAAGCTAAAGAATAGCAATTTGGATTACGAGCACAACAATTGAATTTGCGTCAATAAATCCGAGCAGAACGTCTTCGGATATCTGACAAGCGTAACAACGTTAATTCGTTCCTGGGTCGAAAATGCATTTGTAGATAAGTCAGCAAGTGCTGCCGGAGAACTCCTGTTTCGCCAGTCCAGACAGTACATCCGAACTTGTATCTCGACTTGACCACCGAATCCGATACTGAATGACTGAAGTCGCGTGCAAACGGGCGGGGAAGCGGGTACAATGCCTGGGCAGGCGGCTTTTCTGCACGTCGCCCTTTTGGGCGCTCTCCGAAGCAAATCAGAGGTTACTTTAGGTGGATATTTCAATCCCTTTCGCATGACACGAATTCTCTTTGTATAAAGCATGGTGCTCCGTCACCGTGGGTGGCGTACTCTTGCACGTACCGAGATCGAAGCCGTGGCTTGCACTGTCCATTCGTCAGAGTGTAATTGTTGGAGTGGAAGAAGAAGAGAAGAATGCATAGATTGGTCCGAAGCACCTTCCTCTTTCTGCATCCATAGGTCTTTCTGTCAGTTAAAACCCAGATGGCTGCCTCGACCGGGGCATTCTCTCCCAGCCATGCACATGGCACACGCAGCTTCACGTCAACAGTCAGCCGAATTAGTCTTGCGAACGATCACAGACATTACTTCATCGTTGAGAGGAGTTGTTGTGCGTTGTGTGGACGAGGCCCGTGCGCTGGACGAGGGTTCTGTCCGAGCAATCCCCCCACACCAAGAGGATGTTTCCATCCCGTTTGCCGACGCTACGAAGATGGCCCCCATGAATAGTAGACTGATCTGTCAGCATGGTACATACTAGCACCACAGAGGATGGCCGACCAAAGTCCGTTCACACCAAGGGCGCCCAAGCGCCAAGCGATCCCGCAAAGCGATCCATCGTTGACAGCAAAGAGATGCGACCTGCGTTCGAAGGGAGGGTACTGAAAGGAAATCTTGACAGGCACAAAGTCATGCCAGGTGGGAATGAGGGTGCAAGCGAGGGTGTCTGTCGCCGTAGACCGCCACGCTGAATATTGCACCATCTGAAGCTGCTTGAGTACCGCCGACGATCAGTGTACTGCTGCATACCTGGCCTTGAAGAGGTGCGGAAGCGCATGGCCTCCCCAACGCTGAATCTTCGTGATATCCTGGAGTCTTGTCGCTCTTCTCTTGCTCCATCTGCAGTGGACCTTCGATATCGCTCGGCCTGGTCGAACATATGGCCACTCACAACTCCTAGTACAAACCCGATCTTGTCAATACCTCCCACGTACCTGGCTGCGAGATAGGCTAGAAGTAGCCGACGACTTTCACTTCCGTTTTTGGCCTCTTCTTTCAGTATAATAAGCTGAAATAAACCGGCAAAGCTTTAACGGGACTGATGTAGGTTCCGAGATTCCCTTAGCGGATGGTGCTATATGATTTAATGCGATGTCTATTGAACAACTTTTCATAGTGTCCAAAAGTCGAATGGTAATCGATCAGATTGTTTTGAGAGACAGTGAGCAATGTCATTGACAAGCTGCGCACGTCGGGGCGAGGCGGACAAGGGCAGCGAAGGCGGGCCCATTGTTTACGTGGAGAGCTCGATTTGCTGTAAGTACCTAGGATGCCAGATCTTGTTATGGGGTCTGATCGTCCGTGCCTACTTCAAAGTAGGCTCTTTCTAGATGCAATACATCGTTGGATCTCTGTGATCAAGCTCAGCTCGTCAAGGCCGGACATGGAATTATCAGGAAATACAATCAGTATTGGGAATGCATGACTTATATAGTAGCAAAACCCTTGGCATGGCGTGATAATAGATAAGATGTCATGCATCAGATAAGCACCTTATGCAGAGCGATTTGCACGTTATCAGCAGGCTGCGAAGACGAGCGTGCTGTACGATGCAAGGTACTTGGGAGGAACGACACCAAATGATGCAGGGACCCCACCCGGTAGCACGCTCAGCATGAGGTAGCTGAGCGGTGGATGAAGGCTTGTTACTGTGTCTCATGCGCTGGTGGTGCACTCGATCCACGGCACTGATAGAAGAACGCAAAGATGGAGAGTTGATGGACTGAATCACAGTCAAGACCCATAGCTAAAGAGGTAAACCGTTAAAGAATTTGCCATACTCAGGCAGTTTACCCACATGTTCGGAAGCTGGAAGTATTCGTGTGAACCCGTACAGCTTCATGTTATGACTCAGCGACGGCGTTTGGTGTCCGGCCTGTCCGCAAATACGTGAAAACGTTTATCCTCGGTGTTTCCACAGCGGGCATGTTCGAAGTCTGCTGCTATCAATTGGCAAGATGTAGTGATAATGCGCCTTTCCGTGCACAACTCGGTTCACTGTGCTTAGGTACCGTCAAGTAAAAGCCAGCTTTCGTCAAGCATCTGCCCGTTCCTTGAATGAATCAAGTGGTCTTACAATTCCTCGAGTGGTTGAGCTTTACCTTCCCAGCCATCTTCACCTACCAACCTTGCGTTCCTCACTTGGTGCGCGGTAACTCCTCTCCATACATCCACCGGAATCCATCCGATGTACGCTCGATCTCCGAAACCGCCAATCCAGTATACCTCTTCCACGACAAGCTTTGTCCAAGAGCTTGCGTGTATTTGATTCCCTGGCGTCCATGCCTCTGCATCCGGATGTGCTCTCAGAAAGCACTCGTGGACGTTGTCAGTTTCTATCTCACTTGGAGAAAGTGCTTCGATATGCCCGATGAGACTGAATCGTGGGAGGTTCGCTGGAGAATACGTATATACATCATCTGCCGGAGGATGGTCTGAAGGAGGATGATACCTTAATGAGAGTGTAACGTTGCTACCTGCTCGAGCATTTTTGAAACTTGTCGCAATGCTTATAGCGAGAATGGTGGGGTTGTATGGCTGGGATCCGCAAGAGGCATAATAGTCCATAAGACCGGCTGCTGATCCTCCGAGGTTATCCGGCCGGTTCTCAAGGCTCGAAGGCGAAGAGCTTGGAAAAACGGTGGATAATGTAGCGATATTAGAAAGATTCAAGACACGACGAGCTTGCGTTGCAGACTCGTGAATGGTGGGAATGCTATAAATCGTAGAGCTCAAATTGTCTGGATTAGCGAAAGCATGCTGAAGGTTTGGGACAGCCGACGCCGCGAGATGAAGGAGAAGAGAGAAACAGGCTGCAAAAAGCATGACCATGGTCAGGGGTAGATGCTGTAGCCACAGACTAGGAATAGAGACTCCTTCGAACAGAATGAGCTGCTGAAATGTATGGCCACTCCAAGGATATATTTCTAGAATGGCGGCGGAAATCTGATACCACTGGCCACCACTAAGCAAGCGGTACTGTTGACTCGACGTTTCTGCGGGCTCCGATCAGCTCGTGCGACTGTCTGCGAGGCGGGCTAGACTGAATCATGGGCTTGGTGAGCGTATCGTGCTGGGTGGTGTGATGCCCCAGAAGAGGAGCCGGATCATGTGAAAGGGAAAGGTAAAAGTACGGATGCACCATGCGCAAATCAAGCGCCCGAGCTTCCCCTTGCTACACCGAGCTTCAGAAAGCCTTTGCCGCGCGCTGCCCAATTTCGCGGCCCAACTCCAAATAGATGATAATTATTGTCATGTCCTTACTTCCCCCGCCTTCATGCAAATACTTCTCTGGTATTCTCTTTTCTTAGCTATGTAACAACATTTTTTATATGTATCCATGACATCCGTCCTACCCTCCTCCATCCCTGACTCCCAACTCGGTCTCTCCCAGTCCGAGATTCACATCTTGCGCCAGCATCAGCAGATCGCTCTCAGTCAGAACCCCTACGCTCACACTACTTCTTCACGAGGACGCGGTCATGCCCGTACTAGTGCATCGACGTCGCGGGCAGCGAGCGCCGCTTCGTCTGGCCAAGGAAGATTGGTGCTCGACCCAGGGAGTTTGGCCGTGCTAGGGCAGCACTTCGAGAGGCTGATGAGCGCAATTCAGAATCGAGTCCAGAATGTATGTACTGTTGCACGGCGAAGATCATCACGAGCTCGTCTTCCTAGCCCTAAGCAACGCACGATCGCTATCAAGTATCAGATTTGCTGACGTGACTCGCCATCAGCTCACGGCACAGACTCAGACGTGCACCATCAGCCAATCCTCACGCGCAGGCGCAGCAATGGCGGCAGCAGACGCCGAAATTGCGCGTTTCCGCGAGATTCTCAGACAGATTGACGAGCTGGAGACGGAATTCGACAAAGTTCGGCACATTAGGGACATAGTCAAGGGGTTTCGAGCGCGAGTGGAGGGGTTGGAGCGACGAGTCGATGCCAAAGGTGGAAGGCGGAGATGAACGAACGACTCATGCCTTAATCGGAGACTAAGTCTAGGCTTTTATGTCAGACATGTAAGATGTAAGATGGTCCGTCGGATCTCAATGGCCTTGGAATGGTCAATTTATACCCAGCTAGACGCATAACAGAAGCAATTCTACCCTCAATGGACAATGATCCAACCTGAAAATAGCGGTGACTTGTCAATCATCTCGAGACACTGTTCAACAGATTGAAAGTGAGAATACTTGACCCATTATTACCAGGCTCAAGTTTTCGATGAAGCACGCTGGTAGGACAAAGTAATGAGCCATTCCTTCTGGAGCCTTTTTCTATTCGGTTTTTCTAATCCGCGACTCTCTGCTGCTGTGTACTGCTTTTATAGGGGTTAGCTATGCTCCGCGTTTGATTCTTCAGTAGCAAAGCTCGCACGGAGCTCATACCCTCAAGAACAGCACCAACAGTCTTGCAGTACATCGGTCACTAGCGCCAGGTCCCTACCAGAGGCGTTCAACTGCACCAACTTGAATCTGTTTCGATACCCTCTTTAGTGTTTCCTCGGGCATTTAGGCTCTCCTCTATTCTTATACAAATCTTTCTTCTCTTCAAAGTTCTTCGCTATAATCTTCTAGCATGACGAGGGCGTTGCGCACTTTATGCGCAATGTCACCATTATACAAAATTCCTTCGATGTCTTTCAGAGCTTGTCGAACGTCTATAATGTCTATCGGGCAATGCCAACTTCTAAAAGCGCATCAACGTCTCGGAACCATGTAGCGCTGATCTCGGCCGCACGCCTGCAGTGCTTACAAAGACGGTGCATTAGGTTGATCTTGCCACGAGGTGGTGGAATCGGTCCTCAACATTACGAAAGAACGCAAAGACGGAAAGTCGATGGACCGCATCCCCAAAAAATACTTGTAGCCGAAGAGGCAAACCGTGAGAGCAGGTCCGTCCTCAATGCATTCTCGATAGGGCTTACTGGTCTGCAGAACCCCCTTTGGAAATACTGCTAACTGGGTAGGGTTGTATCCCAGACGAAGTCGCTCAATGATCCAACAGATTTTACGAATTCATGTCGTGGTCCTCGCATTTTTTTCGGAATCTTTCATGGAGCAACTTCGACTTTGGGGCCTATGTCCACATGTTTTTTGATTATAGACAAGATCTCGATTGCTTGGAGCACTTCAGATTGATTGGGGCACCTTTGGTGTTGGTCCCATTTGCTCCGTGTCGACCTAATTGCGATCTACTCGATGCGAATTGTGGTCCGTTCGCTCGCTCCGAACCCTGTGGAAGCGGAACAATATCCGTACCGTGTTCGGTTTGCAAACTTCCCGATGCCATACTTAGATGAATTGTTTAAAGTCTTAAATTTACCATGAGTGTTGCTTCCCCTCCAGAATTAACATCGACAATCTTGTCTTCTAG
>JAABUJ010007173.1_pt1 | contig 10499 bp, 6 predicted proteins | sample 5559131 | NCBI WGS metagenome assembly JAABUJ01 (sample SAMN10711875, study PRJNA513366) | rock metagenome | isolation source: Antarctica rocks | place: Antarctica: Victoria Land, Mt New Zealand nord | collected 2016-01-07 | reverse complement strand
CAAGCGGTCGAGCCGCAGGGTTTCGCTGTCCTTCCCTCACCACCTCCGCGCCGGTCAGCCGCGCCGACCAGATATCCTCCCGTTGCTAGAGAGGATAAACCCAGCTTATCGCATAAGGCTTTCGCCGCACCCTTTCGCCACGCCTTTGAGGTACTTCAGCGAAACGACTTCATGCCGCAGATCATGACACGGATGACGCTTCTGTTACCGTTGTGGCCCGTTCCGCCGTGTCCGCTACCCTCTCCGCGTGATTGGTGGCCCACATACGGGAAACAAATTGGCGGACACCGGGAGCTATTGCCGATCCTGACGCAGTGGATAGATATGCAGCAGCGTCATGCCGAAGTAGGCGCCCTCAGTCGATTCTCGGGCAGCCGTTAGCATGTCTACGCGCGTGATGGACGCCGATCTCGCGTGTTGCAAGTGCAACGGAAGGCACTATTATGGATACAACTGAGGCGCACGATTCGCGCCCACATCACGCGTCGCGGGATGTCGTGCCACGGCGGCGGATCGCACGGATGAGAGTTGTAGCCGGCACAGGCCGAGTCTACTCGAAAGGGAAGGGGGCAGCGGCAACGCTGTTCCCCTTATTCAACGGATGGAAACGGGCCGCGAGGCGCCGCGCCAGCCTCCTACCCTCTAAACATAGCACGTTAAAGGAAGCCCATCAGGTGCGTCATCGTTAGCTGATGGGCGGCAAGGTGGACACACGGTAGCCGACCCGTGCCAGAGTCATCCCGCGTCACCAGCCCCATCATCCGACATATAAGCCACTATACCTTGCAGCCACTGAGGCATGATTGGCCCCGAAATCACGCGCGTCAGCTATCCTGCAAACGCCCTTCGCGAGCATCAGGTCGAAGGTCATTCTTGCATGGACGTACTAAACGACCAGCACAACTCCACCATCGACATAGTTTGCGCCACATTGGCTAAGAGTGTGCGCCACTTTTTCGCGTTTACTGGGAGTGCCAGCTTCTAGCCGGCAAATGTCCGAGGGCGAGCGCATCAGTGGTGGCAAACATGATTGCCGCAACCGTCGGCTGGCTGGAGGACGGCGCTCCCAGCAGATACGACGCGCCATGTGAAAGAGTGGCGACACCCATTGGCTGGCTCGCGTTTGACAGGGCTCACCTCTTTATGTTACTATCAGTTAACCTTAACATGGAGAGGAGGAAAACATCTTGGGTGAGCAACCTCCAGACCGTTTGACCATGGCCGCGGTGGCGGCGGCGGCCCGCGTGTCAATGATGACAGTATCGCGCGTCCTCAATGGCCACCCGGGCGTGGCGCCCGACACGCGGGCGCGTGTCGAGCGCGCGATCACCGACAGCGGCTTCGTGCGCAATCGTGCCGCGCGTGCCCTCAAGCGTGGCCGCGCTGGTGTTGTTGACCTCGTCGTCCCCCACTTGGACAGCGCCTACATTCTCGAGATCATGCGCGGTGTCGAGGAAACGCTCGGGACTAGCGCGTTTCGTTGCGCCGTTTCCACCACGCATCGTGAGGATCGCGCAGAGCGACAGGCCCTCGCCAGGATCGCTGACGGCGGGAGCGACGGCGCGCTCCTCGTCCTCGCGCGCGGGCAGTCACCTCGGCTGGACCACTTGCGGCGGCGACACATACCGGTCGTCGTGGTTGATCATCGCGGTGAGCTCGACGCGGACACGCCCGCTGTCGGCGCGACCAATTGGTCCGGCGCCTACCAGGCTACCACCTATCTCCTTTCGTTGGGCCATCAGCGCATCGCCCATATCAAAGGGCCCGCGTCAATCGGCTGCAGCCGCGCGCGCCTTAGTGGGTATCGCGCCGCGCTGGATGCAGCGGGCCTGTCCGTCGATCCGGCGTTCATGCGGGAGGGTGATTTCTATCAGGAGGGGGGCTACCAGGCGGCGTGCGCGCTGCTTGATCTTCCCGTGCCACCGACCGCCATCTTCGCCGGCAACGACATGCAGGCCATGGGTGTCTACGCGGCGTTACGTGAGCGCGGCCTGTCCGTGCCGGATGACGTCAGCGTCATCGGTTTCGACGACATCCCGGTCGCGGCCATGGTGAGTCCACAGCTCACGACCGTGCGTCAGCCGCTGGCCGAGATGGGGCGTATCGCGGCTGGAATGCTCCTCACGCTGATCGATGGCGCGTCGCTCCCCAGCCAGCGCGTCGAATTAGCGACCGCGCTCATGGTGCGTGGATCGTGCGCCGCCGCCGCCCCGCCTCGTGGCGCGCCCCGTGGGTTGTCCGGGTGGGCAACCGCCCGTGCGGTGTCGACGGCCGGGCGCCGGGGAACGGTATCGGGAGAGAAAGGGGGGATGGACTCGGAGGACGGCTAAGAGCACGGCCTACGACGCTCGTAGGCAGACACGATCATCTACATGAGATATATTACCTGTTCGTCAACGCGGCTGTGTGGCCGCGCTCGTATCACAAGCAAGAAGGATAAAGCGTGATGACTAGACACCGTCGATCTCGTGTGCGCCGCTCGCTCATCCCCGCAGTCGCCGGGTCCCTGGTCCTCGCTGGCCTGGCCCTCGCCCCCGCCTCTGTCCATCCGGCCCAGGCCGCCCGCATCGGACGTAGCGCCACCGCGCCCACGACCATCACGATCTGGGACATTCAGACCGGCATCGAGCAGGCGAATCTCAACGCGTTCGCCGCTAGCTTCACCAAGGCGCATCCGACCATCCACGTGCAGTATCAGTGGTTCCAGAACGATCCCTATAAGACGAAGCTGACCCTCGCGGTCGGCGCCCATCGTGGCCCGGATATCTTCATGGGCTGGGGCGGTGGCGTCCTACAGTCCTATATCAAGTCCGGTGTCGTCACCGACCTCACGAGCGCGTTCAAAGCCGATCCCTCTTGGCAGAGCCGCTACCTGCCGGTGGTCATGGGTCCCGTCACCTTCGGCGGCCACATCTACGGTGTGCCCTACAATAACACGCAGCCCGAGGTGATCCTCTACAACAAAGCGATGTTCGCGCAGTATCACCTCACGGTCCCCACGACGTGGCCGCAGCTCCAGCAGGTCAGCAAGACCCTGCAGAGCCACAACATCATCCCGTTTGCTCTGGCGGGCAAGTCGGAGTGGCCGGAGATGATGATCATCCAGTACCTGGCCGAGCGCATCGGCAGTCCCAGCGCTCTCAACGACATCGCCAACCGGAAGCCGGGCGCGTCCTTCGCCAGCCCTACCTGGATCAAGGCCGCGACCATGACCCAGCAACTCGTGAAGGACAACGCCTTCCAGAGCGGCTTCTCGTCGGCCAACTACGACACGGGTGACGCCGGCGCGCTCCTCTACGGTGGCCGCACGGCCATGATGTTCATGGGTGTCTGGCAGTTCGGGGACGCTTTGGCCAAGGCGCCCAACTTCGTCAAGAACATGGGCTTCTTTCCCGTTCCGGCCGTGCCCGGCGGCAAGGGCAAGCTCACCGACCTCGTCGGCGGCCCGGCCAACTACTATTCGGTGGCCTCCTACAGTCCGAACAAGGCGGCGGCCCTCGCCTACCTGAAAGAGCAGCTCAACGCGACACGCGCCAAGGAGATCTTGAACGCCGGTGAGCTGCCCCCCGTCAATCACCTGAATGTGAGTGACGTCCGCGACCCCGCGGTGAAGGCGCAAGCCGCCCTCATTGGCAAGGCCTCGAGCTTCCAGTTATCGCTGGACCAGAACCTCCCGCCGCAGTTAGCCCAGGATTTCCTGGACCTGACCGGGCAGCTCTTCGGGCTGTCGATCACGCCGCAGCAGTTCGGGAGTCAGATGCAGGCAAAGACCACGGCCTACTTCGCCAGCCACCACTAAGCCGGTCGCGGTAGACGGTGCGTGGCGAGATGTCCACCCTCGCCACGCACTCTTTCCCTCGCGGGCGCCGGGATCTGTTCGACAGGGCGCCGGCCGGCGCCCCATCCTCAACTCCCAGCTCTCAGCTCTCGGCGACCGAATTCCCGCTCGTCTGTCCCTTGTGAGGAGGAGAGAAATGTCCGTATCCCACTCCCAGTCCGGCGCCTCCGCCGCCGCCCCCCTGGCCGTGCAGCGCGCGCGGAGCATCGCGCGCGCGCTGCGCCGCCGTGATGGCGTCATCCTCCTGTTCGTCGCGCCGGCCCTATTACTCTACAGTGTCTACATCCTCTACCCGGTCGTCATCTCCATCTGGTACTCCCTGCTGCAATGGAACGGCATTGGGGCGGCCCGCTTCATCGGGCTGGACAACTGGACCCGCCTCTTCCAGGACGCAACCGTCCTCGGCTCGCTGCGCAACACATTGGTCCTGCTGGTCGGCTCCATCGTGGTCGAGATCCCAATCGGGCTTGGTGTCGCGCTCCTGTTACAGCGCTTGGGCCGCCTGGGCACGGTGCTCTCCAGCATCTACATCGTACCCCTGCTGATGTCCTCGGTGGCCATCGGCATCATCTGGGGGTTTCTCTACAACCCCCAGTTCGGCCCCCTCTACTACCTCTACAACGCCTTTGGTCAGCAGGCGCCCGGCCTGCTCGGCAGCGCTACCTACGCCATCTTCGCCGTGACCGTGGTCGCTCTGTGGCAGTACATCCCCCTCTACGTACTCCTGTTCAACGCGGGCTTGGTTGGTATCCCTCGTGAGCTTTACGAGGCGGCCGCGATCGACGGGGCCGGTACCTGGATGCGCTTTCGGAACGTCACGATCCCCCTGTTGCGGCGCACCTTCATCACCGCGCTGGTCCTGATCATCACCGGGGCGCTCGTCTACTTCGACCTGATCTACGTGATGACCGGTGGCGGCCCAGGGAACGCCTCCTACACCCTGGCCATGTACATCTACCGGGCCGCGTTCCAGAACCAGGACGTCGGCTACGGCTCGGCCATCGCCATGCTACTGTTCGTCATCTCGTTCATCATTTCCGGGCTCATCGTCCGGTTTTCACGCCTCTTGCAGGACTAACAGGAGCACTCTGATGGCACTTGCACAGCACTCCTCCACCACGACCCGCGCGCGCGCCAGGTCTCGATTCGCGGGTCTGCGCGGGTATGCCCTCCCCGCGATCGCCGCGCTCATCTGGCTGGCCATCGTGCTGATCCCGATCGCCTATGCGTTGATCCAGACGGTCAAGCCGCAGCAAGATGAGCTCACGACGAGCCCCTGGACCGTCCCCCACTTCACGCTCGACAATTATGCTAGCCTCCTCACGCCCGTGTTCCTGCGGTATGTGCTCAATAGCGTGGTGGTGTCGGTCGGCGCGGTGCTCCTCTCCACGCTGTGCGGGTCGCTGGCCGCGTACGCGTTGGCCCGCGTGCCGGGCCGCATCAATGGGATCATGTACCTGCTCTTCGTCGCGGGGTTGGCCGTGCCCATCTACGCGGCCATCATCCCGATCTATCGCTTCTCGATCGACGTGGGCCTGTACGACACACTCATTGGCCTGCTGCTGCCCTTCGCCGCGACGAGCCTGCCCATCACGGTCTTCATCTTGACGGCATTCATGCGCGCCATCCCTGCCGAGTTGGAGCAAGCCATGAGCATGGACGGGGCCGGGTACCTACGACGCTACGCCCAGTTGGCCCTGCCGCTGGCGCGCCCCGCCCTGGCCACGGTGGCCATCTACGCGTTCATCGGCAACTGGAACAACTTCATCCTGCCGCTCGTCCTGACGCAGAGCGACGCCAACCGCACACTGCCGCTGGCCGTCTGGACCTATCAGGGCCAGTACGGCATGAATGTGCCCCTGGTACTCAGCGTCGTCGTGCTCTCGACGTTGCCCCTGCTCATTTTCTACATCCTGCAGCGGCGCAACTTCATCCAGGGCCTGACCGCCGGCGCGCTCAACGCTCAGTAGACCAGGAGAGGGTCGTCGGACGGCACGGCACCCCCCGACGCGCCCGTCGACACGCAACGGAAAGGAACGTCGATGTCATGACCACACACACCACTATCGGCTGGGTCGCCAGCGGCCCCGTGTCGGCGCGGGCGGAAGCCCCGTGTCCGCGACGACCGCCGGGCAGACGTCACGACGCCTATCCGGAGCGTGCCATCAACGGATCGAGGGATTCGGCGGCTGCGTCAACGAATTGGCGTGACGCGCTCTCTGCCCTCGACAGGCTGGCGCGGGACCAGGTTGGCGGAGTAGCGTGGGCACGGCAAGAGGATAGAGAGTAAAGAAAGGAAAGGGGAGTAAGGATGATGACAGAGAGCGACCCCTACCGGCCGACGCGCGACGATCACTTCACCTTCGGGTTGTGGACCGTCGGCAACCGCGGGCGCGACCCCTTCGGCGTCGAGGCGCGCCCGGCGTTGGACGCGCCCTATATCGTGGAGAAGCTCTCCGAACTCGGCGCCTGGGGCGTCAATTTCCACGACGACGACCTGGTCCCCTTCGGGACCGCCTCACAGGAGCGTGTTCGCATCATCGCCGCGTTCAAGCACGCCCTCGCGGATACCGGCATGGTCGTGCCCATGGTCACCACCAACCTCTTCGGACACCCCATCTTCCGCGACGGGGCCTTCACCAGCCATGACCCGCGCGTGCGTGCCTTCGCCCTGCAGAAGGTCATGCGCAACATGGACCTCGGCGCCGAGTTGGGGGCCGGGATCTACGTGTTCTGGGGCGGGCGCGAGGGCTCCGAGGTCGACGCGGGCAAGAGCCCGATCGAGGCGCTCAAGCGCATGCGCGAAGCCCTCAATTTCCTGTATGCGTACAACCTGGACCAGGGCTACGGCTACACCTTCGCGCTGGAGCCCAAGCCCAACGAGCCGCGGGGCGACATCTACCTGCCGACGGTTGGCCACGCCCTGGCCTTCATCGCGACGCTCGACCACCCCGAGGGGTACGGGGTCAACCCGGAGGTGGCGCACGAGCGGATGTCCGGCCTCAACTTTTCGCATGGTGTGGCGCAGGCCCTCGACGCGGGCAAGCTGGTGCACATCGACCTGAACGACCAGCAGCCGGGGCGCTACGACCAGGACTTCCGGTTCGGGCAGGCCGACCCGCGCGCGGCCTTCTTTCTGGTCAAGGTGCTGGAGGACGCGGGCTATACAGGGCCGAAGCACTACGACGCGCACGCGCTGCGCACCGAGGACGAGGAGGGCGTGTGGGCGTTCGCGGCCGGCTGCATGCGGACGTATAAGATCCTGCAAGACAAGGTCCGCCGGTTCAACGCCGATCCAGAGATCAGGGCCGCGTTGGAGCGGCTGGACAGCCGGGGCTCCCAGGGGCCGACGCCGCCCGCGTCGTACACACGCGCGGGGGCCGAGGCGCTCAAGGGGGCCAGCGTCGACGTGGATGCGATCGCGGCGCAGGGGCTTGGCTACGAACGCCTCGACCAGCTCACCACCGAGATCCTGCTCGGGGCGCGCCGAGTATGTGCGCGTGCGGAGGCGCGGGATGGACCCGGCCCCACGACAGGGGACGACGCTAGGCAACGGCGGCCACGTCCACGACGGTCGATGCGTGTGTCGAGCGGTCGCCTGCCGCCCCTTCTCGTCGCGCTCATAGCGCGCAGCGTTGAGGTGGCAGCCACAGAGTAGGGAAGTAGGAGCGTGAAAGCGACCATGGCGACAGCGATATACCAGGATCCAGCGGCAACGGTCGACGCGCGCGTCGACGATCTACTGGAACGCATGACGCTCGACGAGAAACTGGCGCAGCTTGGGTGTCTCTGGAGCACCGAGCTGCTGCGCGAGGGCGCGCTCGACCCCGATGCCGTCGCCGCCCGGATACCCCACGGGATCGGGCAGATCACCCGCATCGGCGCGTCGACCGGCCTGCGAGCGCGCGAGAGCGCCGCCTTCATGAACGATGTCCAGCGGGTCGCGGTCGAGCGCACGCGGCTCGGTATCCCCATCGTCGTCCATGAGGAGTCGGTCGGCGGATTGTGCCAGCGCGACGCCACCGTGTTCCCGCAGGCGCTCGCGCTCGCCGCGACCTGGGACCCCGCCCTCATCGAGCGCGTCGCGGGCGCGATCCGCGTGGAGATGCGCGCGGTCGGAGCGCGCCTCGGTCTCGCCCCCGTCCTTGATGTGGCCCGCGACCCGCGCTGGGGACGCGTCGAGGAGACCTACGGCGAGGACCCCATGCTGGCCGGCGCGCTCGGCGTGGCCTACGTCCGGGGCTTGCAGACCGACGACCTGCGCCACGGCGTGGTCGCCACGGGCAAGCATTTCCTGGCCTACGCCATGTCGGAGGGCGGCCGCAACTGGGGGCCGGTGCAGATGGGGCCGCGCGAACTGCGCGAGATCTATGCCGAGCCCTTCGCCGCCGCCATCCGCGACGCCGGGCTCGCGGCGGTGATGAACTCCTACGCCTCCGTCGATGGCCTACCCTGCGCTGGCAGCTATCAGATCCTCACCGGGTTGCTCCGCGACGAACTCGGCTTCGGCGGTGTCGTCGTGGCCGACTACTTCTCGGTGGCGCAACTCTTGGACCATCACCGGATCGCCGCCGATCCCGGCGAGGCGGCGCGGCGCGCGCTCACCGCGGGCCTCGACATGGAATTGCCCGCGGTGCGCTTCTATGGCGAGCCACTCAAAGAGGAGATCGCGGCCGGTCGCGTGGCGATGGAGGTGGTGGACACGGCGGTGCGGCGGGTGGTGCGGATGAAGGTCACGCTAGGCTTGTTCGAGGAGCCCTATGTCGACATTGAAGCCGCTGCGGAGACGTTTGACACTCCAGAGCACCGTGCGCTCGCCCGCGCGGCCGTGGCGGAGGCGGCCGTGCTCCTGACGAACGATGGCGTGCTCCCGCTCGGGCCCACACTGCGCCGGGTCGCCGTCATCGGTCCGGGCGCCGACGATGAGCGCCTGCTGCAGGGCGACTACCACTACCCGGCGCACCTGGAAATGATCTACGCGGCGCCGCACGACCTGGCGACCGAAGGGCTCGATACGCTCCCGCAGGCGGGGGGAGCCTACGCGGCCGGCCCCTACTTCACCCCACATGTCACGCCGCTCATGGGGCTGCGCGCCGCCCTCGGTGATGGAGTGGAGATCCGCTACGCCAAGGGGTGCGAGGTCCTGGGCGACGATCGTTCCGGCTTCGCTGAGGCGGTGCGGGCGGCCCAAGACGCCGAGGTCGCGGTGGTGGTGGTGGCCGGCAAGAGCGGCCTCTTGCGCCCGGTGACCGTCGGCGAGGGCAATGACGCGACCAGCCTCGCGCTCACGGGCGTCCAGCATGAGCTGGTCGACGCGCTTGCCGAAACAGGGACGCCGCTCGTCGTTGTCGTGGTCAGTGGGCGCGTGCACACGCTCGACCGCGTCGCCGCGCGGGCCAACGCGATCGTGTTCGTCGCGCCGCCCGGTGAGGAGGGCGGCAACGGCTTGGCCGATATCCTCACCGGGGCGTCCAACCCGAGCGGACGCCTGCCCGTGAGCCTGCCGCGCGCGGTGGGCCAGGTCCCGGTCTACGTCGGAACGCGCGCGGGCGGAGACCGCGCCATGTTCTTCGGCGATTACATCGATGCGCCGACGACGCCGCTCTTCGCGTTCGGGCACGGCCTCTCCTACACCACGTTCGCGTACGGCGAGTTAGCCGTGCGGGGCGCGCGCACGGACGCGCCCGTCGAGGTGGCGGTCACGGTGCGCAACGCGGGGGATCGCCCTGGGGACGAAGTAGTGCAGCTCTACTGTCGCGACGACGCCGCCTCCGTCGCACGGCCCGACCGCATGCTGGTTGGGTTCGCACGGGCGCCGCTCGACGTTGGGCAAGCGCGGCGGGTCACGTTCACCGTCGATCCGTCACGGCTCGCCTTCTACGACCCGGGCATGCGGTTCGTCGTCGAACCCGGCAGCTTCACGTTCAGCGTGGGCGCGTCGTCGGCCGACGTACGCGCGGAGCGATCTATCGTCCTCGACGGCGATGTCGCCGTCTATCGCCAACGCGAGATCGTGGCTACGCGGGTCGTGATCGCATGATGAGAGAACCTCGACCTAGCCGAGGAGGCGCACCACGACCGGACCATGCGGATGGCCGTGCCGGTCCGATCCCACTGACCTCGTCGCGCGCAAGCCCCGACCTGACGGCACATACCTGTGCTAGCCGATAAGCGCATCCGTGCAGGAGGCGTGCCGTAGTGTGCCGTGTGGTCACCGGAAGATGGCCCGATAGGAGATATGCACGCATCGCTCACGGCCACATCCTGCCGTTTCCGCAACAACGCGTGGCCCATTCCGACGCCGCTGCATGCGAGCGGTTCGTGTATGTCCATGCGGCGAGGCGCATAGTCATTCATCGACACGAGCGGTTGTCATGGCGTCAGAGTCGCCACGATCCGCCTTGAGCAGACACGACGATGTTGCGAACGCAACTGTCGCACGTCCCATGTGTCGTCGGGTTGGCGAACCCTTGCCGGTCCGCTCATGATACGCCGGACGGCAGGTCATGAAGTGGCATAGGTCGGTACCTCGCAGTACTCTCCCCGCCTCAGAACCGTGCATGCGGCTTTCACCGCACACGGCTCCCAGGTCAGTCGTCTTATCCGCTCTACTAGCAGGATAGGGTTGCCCCTCGGTGGGTCTGTTTACAGCCACACGGGC
>JAABUJ010007166.1_pt1 | contig 10505 bp, 7 predicted proteins | sample 5559131 | NCBI WGS metagenome assembly JAABUJ01 (sample SAMN10711875, study PRJNA513366) | rock metagenome | isolation source: Antarctica rocks | place: Antarctica: Victoria Land, Mt New Zealand nord | collected 2016-01-07 | reverse complement strand
CCGGGGCCGGGGGCCGCTCCCCTACCATGTCAAGCCTCTGGGAAGTACGGGGCATACACCGTTTCTTGGCGTTCCCTTGGAACGCTGGCTCCCAGTCGCCCCATCGTTACCGCACCAGTGTGCGCACCGAGACATTCTTCAATGCGGATGTATCCCTATACTATAATCCAAGGAAGACGTGGTCGAAGGTGGCCATGCTGAGCCAGCCGGTCTGGAACGACGCGACGGCCAAGCCTGTCTCGAGCGTGGAGCCCATGGCCGGGAGGGCGACGCTTGACTCGTTGAGCGGCGCCCACGTCGCCCCGTCATCGAAGACGTAGGCCGTGTGCGTATCGCCCGCACGCCCTACGCCGAGGTAGACTGGCACGAGATGCAGGCGCAGATCCGCTAGGTGCTGGGCGGCGTGTCCCTGGCCAGCGCGGTAGCCGACCTCCACGCTGCCGACGTTGCCAGAGTAGACGAAGTAGTAGGGCGCAACGGGACCGGACGAGGCAAGCAGCATCACGCCCGCGTCTGCCTGCTCGTATTCGCTGCTAGTAGTCACGCCAGTCACCCGCGCGCTCAAGTTCCCGTCGCCAATGAGGGGCTGCCACACGTAGTGCAGGATGTCGGCGTTGCCCCCGATGCCGCACGCTCCCTGCACCGTCCAGGAATCGTCATCGGTGGACGTGGTGACCTGTATTGGCTACTTTGCTCATCCGAGGTAAAAAACAGTCGTGGATGAGCAAAGCCAATACAACAACCTCGCCCAATGGCAGATACACCATGTCTTTGCTGATGTCGCCTGCACAACGGATCAGGTCGTCGTCCACACGAGCTTTGTGGGCTGCCAGTCCGCATCATTGCGTTCAATCATCTCAGCAGAATGTCTGCGCACAACAACGGCAACACCGCTGTTGAGGGATCTTCTACCCTATTGGATCACTTATTTTTGCGCGAGCGGCCAACCGGGATTTCCCACCTTTTCACTACTTCCCGCAACTGGTACCTTCCCCCTACCATTTTGATACACTTCTTCTTCTCTAAGTCCACCATGACTTTGTCAAATTGATCCCTGGTCATGGCATTGCTGGCGCGCACCTTCGTTACCAAATCAAATAATGTGTCCGCATTCTGTCTATATTGATCATTTTTATCTTTATCTGTATTGGGCAAGAGGTTGTTGCACACAAAGCGGCGCGCGTGCTGTCCCGCTCCCGTCACGCCTCAGCGCTAGCACGCGTTCACGAGTCCCGTTGACCAGCGCGCAGACGGTAGGGCGGTTGTGCAACCTGTTGTTGCCCAAGACAATTTTTATCTTTATCGTGCCATATGATCAACAAGGCATCTGCTTGTAGTTGGTCGATTTCCATCTTGAAAAGATCCAGAAAGCTCTTCAATAGCTCGGCTTGATGGACAAAACGTGGCATGCTGATTGGATCCTGTATCAAATCTCCAACTGCGAAGGCGGCAAACACCAAGAATTTCTTCCAGTTGACGGTGATGTTCTTGATGGAAACGCTCGTCCCGCCCCCGGCATGTACCACGACAAAAGATACGGATACATTGGGGGTGGGGCAAAATTGTCTGACAATCTCCTCCGCAGTCTCTCGATCGGTCGGCTGTCTTAGTTTCTTCCATGCGGGGCGCGACACGCGCTCGCACTTCTCCAAGAATGTCTTTATCTCACCGGAATCCACTATCTCCTCGATCAGCGCGCCCCGCGTTCTAGCGGCCAATGTGTTGACCGCCCTGTTCCATTCCGTTCGGTTTTCCTCGTCGTTGACCATGCGATGCCTCTTTTCCGTTCTCCACGCGAGTGCGTGCACTATACGGCTGCCTCATCCCTCTTCATCCCGCCGATCGGCTACGACGCGACGGAGATGGCCACGGGTTGGTACTCGGGATCTAACTTGTGCAACTCGTCCCGCACCCTCTGCCGCAGTTCGATCGCGGGCTCGACACAGTAGGTGCGGAACTCGTGCGCGGACAATTGAAGGTCGGGGAAGAGCATCTTGAGGTACGCGGTCGCGAGGCGTGTGATCGCCTTGCTATCGCGCAAATCGTTCGACCCGGTCAGGTGCATGCTCCTCTGCACGTAGTCGGCGTAGCGAACCTGCCCCCGCAGGTGGTGCAGCACTTCCGAGAAGAAATCGCCCTTGAAGCCAAGGTAGCGGGACGGCGTGTCCTCCGATACGCGGGGCATCTCCCACCCTGGGATCAGGCCATGAATGCGGTCCACGAACGCCGTCTCCTGCAGAAAATTGGGGATCTCGCGCAGGATGCCCTCCTCGGTGTGGACAGGCCGACGATGCGCATCGAGGGTGATGTTTCCAAGCATCACAAAGCCGGCCTCGGCGGTCGCCTCCGTCTTGCCACGGCTGAACTTGGCCGACTCCAGGTAGACCTTGAGCCCGGCGATAAGCTCGCCCGTGGAGTCGCCCGCGATGGACTGCACCTCGTCGAACACGACGACGTCGTAGCGGGTGATCAGGCCCGGCGTGTTGGTGTTCAGGTTGTGGAAGAGCGTGGCCGGCGACACCTTTCCACCGCTCACCACGCGGGCGTAGCGGGACAGGTTGTCGTACACGAACGACTTGCCGGTCCCCTTCGGGGCGAGTTCCACCAGGTTGACCCTGGGCTCGATGAACGGGAGCATGCGCGTGATCAGCAGCGTCTTCTGGCGCTCCGTGTAGATAGACGGGTTGGAGCCCATGCTGGAGATCAGCAGGTCGCGCCACTCGTCGAGCGTGAAGTAGCGCCGGCACTCGATATAGTAGTCGAGGTCGATCGCGCCGACCTGGAAGGGCTTAAATGTGCGCATCACCACCTGACCCTTCTTGCGCTCCGCCCCGTCCGGAGGGAGGTAGACCAGGTCTCCGACCCCCCAGACGCCACTGGCGAGCAGCAGGGCGTTCTTCTCTACGATGAACCCCTCGACCTCCGCGTCATTCATGTCGAGGAAGGGGATGCGCAACTGACGCTGGCCCGTCTTCAGGTTGACGGTCACGCTGTAGTCATCGAGCAGCTTGACGACCTCCTGGCGCAAGAGGTCGTCCTTGATCGCGTCCTTTCGGCCCTTGTCGGGCAGGTATCTGGCGATGAACTGTGCGACCCTGGCGCGGGAGTCGTCGCTGAGTTCACCGTCCTCCAGGTAGCGGGACAGGATCCACTCACCCACGTAGGTGGGGATGGCGCGCGCGCCGAACCCGGCGTTCCGCACGAGGGACTTGTCGACGATAACCTCGGCGAAGTACTCGCTCGCCTTATCCTCGAAACGTTGGCGACGGGCAATGGCGCTAGAAGATGTCGAGATCATCGTCGGGCACCTCCATGATCGTTTTCAGCGCGATGGGCACGGTCGTGTCGTCCGGCCCGAATGGCCGGTCCTGGTACTCGTAGCGTACACGGATCGTGATCTCCCGTGTGTGAGATGTCCCGATGACGCGGCGGAACCTCGTCACGGCCTCGACCCGCACCGTGTCCAGCGCGCCGATACTCGGGATGGACACATCATCCGCCTCGACCTCAACCAGGTGGATATTCACGGCGTCCAGTGCGAAGGGGTTCGGGTTGCGCACCTCGATGGTGACAACCGCGGGCGTCTCGTAGCGGAATACCCGCGTCGGCAGGTCCAGCAGCGGGGGCAACGGTGTCACCGGCGCGCGGGTGAAGACCGCGAACGGGACCACCATCTCCTCGGGTGTCAGTCCCCCGTGGACATAGGAATCACGGGATGTCTCGACGAAGCGATAGTAGTGACGCGCCGCTAGATAGTTGCGGTCGGTCTTGTGGACAGCCCGATCGATCCGGTAGCACTGCGTGTCGGCCACCTGCGGGAGCATCGCTAATTCCTTATCAGAGATTGCGACATAGCGGCGGTGCTCGTCTTCGGACACATCCTTGAAGAGCGCGCGATCCAGCCGGTTTGCCACATCCTTGCCGATGCGCGTCGACCCATGGTCCGAGATGGTGTAGACGCGTACGCGACTCTCAAGTCGAAAGCGCTCCACGAACTCGGCCACCGACGCGACGAGGCCCGCGAGGTCCTCGCGGACGGCGTCGGCGTGCGGCCGGCCGGTCTTCCACCTGTCGGCATGGAGGTGCTCGTCGGGCAGGATGTAGTTCAGGAAATAGACATCGTGATCCCGCTCTCGCACGCCCTGCAACGCGCCGATGGTGGGTAGATAGGTCGCCCTCTTCCGTCCCAGGAGATGCGTCCATTCCCGGTCGACCAGCGCGGGATACGGCACGCCCGCGACGTCGACCTGGTCGCCGCGGCCGGCCATAAGGGCAGCCTTGCTCACCTCCGTCGCCGTTGGGATCAGCGACAGCACAGCCCTGCCGCCCTGCAGCGAGAAGTCATGCCGGGCGAACAGCCGCCTGAGATCGTCGAAGAAGGCATAGTTCAGGTTGTCGATGACAAGGATCAGGCTCACCGTGTCACCAGCTTTCATGTGCTCCACCTCGCCATTCAGGACGCTGAAGGCGAAATGGTGGGGCTGGCCGTTCTTGAGGTCGATAAAATGCTCGTACATCCAGTCCGCGAATACGTTCGCATACCCGGCTACGGTGTCGTCGCGCGCCCCCTGGTTGTCGAGCCACGCGTAGTACGGCATGTACGACGCCCGTGCCCACTCTAGCCACTCCCCCGCGCCCCACGAGTCGTGCGGTTCCGCCGGGAAAGGTGGCCGGATCAAACTTCGCAGGGCGGCCAATGCCGTGCCTATGCCCTCACGGATAGGGTGGAACCGTCGCTCGACGCGCCGGAGGAGGTCCGGCGTGAGCCAGTCGGGATGCGCCCGCACCAGGGACTCCACGGCGTGGAACTCGGCGGGGAGATAGCCGCTCACCTGCCCCACCACCGTCGCCAGATCTTCGGGGCTGACGGCGTGTCGCGCCGCGTCGGCGAGGAACAACTCGATCTCGGGTACGGTGGCTTCCCACTCATCCGCAATCGGGTTCACGCGCTCGGCCTCGACGCGCGCCCCGCGCATGATCCCCCAGCCGTTCTTTAAGACGCGTCTGCCGACCTCATCGGGATAGTCACGGAGCACCGCGTATAGGGTCAAGTCCCGTCGGAGGCCAACAGGGTCGGCGCCCAGGCGCCCAATCAAGGAGCGGGCGGCCTCGGATGTCGCCGTCTGCTTCCACTGCGCCAGGCGTTCCCGCAGCAAACGCGCGACGAGCGGACGACCCACGGCATCATCCCACCGCCGGGGTTCGAACCCCGCCAGCGCGGCGACGACGCCTCCAACGGGGAATCGACGGTGGGCGAGCGCCTCACCGAAGAAGTGCTCCAGCAGCGCGTCCGCGAACGTCTGGCCGTCGCGGATGTCGATTTCCTCCTCGAGGAGACGCGAGCGCAGGATGTCGACGTCGGTGACGGAGGCCGGGATGTCCACATGCCAGCGGTCGGCGAGCGCGTCACGAGGGGTGTAGTGTCGCAACAGGATATGTGTGTCCCCGTACGTCCTCGCGACGTCCGCCAACCACGCCGCGACCGTCCGGTCGTGGACGCGAATGGACGCGGGATTCCCACCGTGCAGGGCGAAACGGATGGCCAGGTACGCCCCAGGATACTCTCGGACGCTGTCGACATCGACAGCGGCGCCGTCCTGCTCCCCTGGGAAGAGACGGTCCACGTCGAGCACGATGGTCACGGGGCGGTGATGGGTCATTGGTCGCGCGCCAGGCCCGAAACGACTTGTTCGAGGAGCGATCGCATCTCATCCAGGCTCACGGTATGACGCTCCAGACACGTCTCGAAGAACGTCCGGCAGGAGACGATGAAACTTCCAGGATCGGTCGGCAGGTCGAACGTCACGCTATCGCCCTCGAGGCCGCGCTGCGCGGACGGCCTGATCTCGTGGCGCTTATCCTCGTCTGTGAGGCGGATCGTCACCGGACGGCTCCAATTGCCGTCGGCGTCCTGGGTTGCCACCGTCAGCGTCCGGTTGCCGCGGATATCCATCGGGGTCGTCCCGTCGATCTCCCGAGGCGTCCCCCGCGGGTCCGCCGGGTTGTCCTTGCCTTCCACGATGTACATCCGCGCACCCGGCGACGGGTGCGCAAACATCAGGCGCGCGTTACCCCTGTAAGACGCCGCCCCGTCCTCTACACGCGCACCATCCCCCTCAAGCGACCAGGTCGGCGGCTCCACCTTGACCCTGTTCGCGTCGATGTGGCGCTTGCCCCGCGCGAGCTTGCCCGCGTATGTGTCGACCTGGTCCGTCACCCATGTGGACACTTTGCCGAGGCCATAATCGCGACTGCCCGGGATCTCATCCATGAAAGGCGCACGGAGATCAGTCACGTTGCGCAGATACTGCACAAGCGGCTTGGAGTCGCCCGTATGCCACTCCGCACTGCTGCTCCTCTGGCTTGCGTCCAGGCCGTCGAACCAGGAACGGACACTGTCGGTGATCGCGGTGACCGTGTTCTGTTGCACGTCGAAGATGGCGCGCACCTTCTCGATGATGCGTCGTTCCACCTCGCCGAGCGCCGCGTCGACGGCGTCCCGCTCGCCGCGCAGCCCAAGCCGGACGCGATCCGCTGTCGTCTCGGTCACGATCTCGCCCGCCTCCGCGCCGAACGCGACCGGCAGGTCATCGAGCAGGAACGTGTACGCGTCCCGCGTTTCAATCTTCGAGAGGGCTTCGACGAAGGCGGCCGTCTGGGGCCGTCCGTCGGCTAGATAGACCGCACTGTCGCGTGCGACAGGGGCGAGGGCATCCCACCACTCCTTGAGCGCCGCGTGGGCCTCGCCGATTGTGTAGTCGCGCGCCGCGGCCGACACAGGCTGCCCGAAGGCCGCATAGACGGCGTTGAGGATGGCCCTCTCGTGTGGGTGCAGTTGGCGGTAACTCAGGTAAGCGGCCGGGTATTTGCTGCCCTCGATCAGATCGACAATGTGCCGATACGCGTCGAGTGGGAGATCCCCGATTAGGTCGCTTTCCCGGATGCTGACGCTGTCACCGAACGCGCGGCGCACACAGGCCAGGAAAAGCGCCAGGGCGACCGGTCCCTGCCCGTACGGGGGCGTCCGGTAGGTGTCAACCCACGCGGCGATCGAGATCGTGTCGGTCGCCTTTAGATCGCGCACTTGGCGGATCATCGCCGCGAGGGTCGGGAGTTTGTCCTTGTATTTTCCTGGGTCCGCAGCCATCTCGCACCGAGACACCGTACGGTCCTGCCGCCGGACCTCAAGCACCCCGGTGTTCAGTAGGCACGGCTTCAGGTAGCGCATATCTCCGCTCGTCGCCGGGTGGTCCGTGTCGATGGCGACGGGGGCTCCGTGCGCCAACAATTGATCGACAGCCTCTTTGAGGGGCGTATTTTTGATCAAATCCCCCCTCTGGCGCAGTTTGTTGAAGTCTTCGTGATTGACGCGGTTCTGCTCACCCGCGTAGAGATCCGCCATGATGAGATTCGCCGGGGAATAGCTATTCGTGTCGTCCGTGGAGAGGCGCTTGCCATCCCGGCCAAACCACGCGACATCGCGCGCGGAGAGCAGTTTGTCGCGCAGCCCCCGCAAGTGCATGCGCGCATCCACGAGACGATCCGATAGGGTGGATTTGTCCTGGAGCGAGAAGTTCTCAAACTCGTCCTCCCCCTTGACATGTTCCAGCGCCTGAACTGTCAGGATCGCGTCGAGCAACGAGACGGGGGCTGTTGGGACGGCGACGGCGATGCGGGACGAGCGATTCGATGCGCAGGATCGCTTGGCTTTCCTGATGTCGTCGGCGTTCTCGCAGGCGACATAGACGGCGATTCCCTCATACTCCCCTTTCTTCATGGTCTGCTGGCGGGCGATCTCGCCGTCCAGGACGTCGAAGTAGGTGTCCTCGCCTTCCGGTGTCCGCGTGATGGCTGTGAGATCTACGGGGGACACGAGGCGGCGTTCCAGCCGTTTGTCCTCGTTGCGCTCCTGATTGTAGTTCTTCGCGTCGAGGTACAACTCGCCCTTCCTGTCGAAGGGGATGAGGAGGTGCAGTGCGGCGACGTTGTTGGTCGGTCGGTTACTCTCGTCGCGCTTGTAGTCCTCGACCATGCGATCGATGTCGACCCCGCTGCTCCTCTTGAACTCGTAGAAATCGGTCTTCCTGTTCAGGTACAGGATGTCTGCCGCGATCAGTGCTTTCAGCGCGCCTTGGAGTACGCTCTTCTCCGCCTTCGACGTGCAGTACAGGCCGAAGGAGAGAGCGTCCAGCGAACTCGGTGTCTGGATAATCTCGTAGATGAGCATAAGGCGAAGGATGCGCGCCATCAAGGGGTCACCCAGGAACTGCTGCCGGTTGCCCGTATCCTGGCCAGCCAGTCGGTTGAGTTCGCGCACGGCGTCCTCGAAATCCCTGACCACCTGGCGGACTGCCTCCCGCAACTCCCCGTTGTCGGTCGTAAGCCGGGAGGCGAAGAAGTCGAAGAGGTGATCGGCCGGGTACAGGTTGAGGCGGCCACCGGCGTCGATGGGTGTCCTGGTCACGTAGTCACCGTACGATCCTGGAACGGCGTCGTCTCCCGTCGCCCCAGAGAAGAACGTGAAGACGGACCGGCTGTTAGACGCCACGTCCCCAGCGAGAGCAAGCAGCGCGTGCGTGGCCATGGGATGCATCGGGTACATCTTGCCGATGATATCATCGCGGATGCTGCTGCTGTCGCGGCCATCGAACAGATTGAACTGGATAGACGGACGAACCAGCGCGTCGAGGTCGTCCGACCGCGGAGCGACCTTCTCCTTCCACAACGACGAGTCTGTATCGGGCGTGATGATGGCGGCGCTGATGTCCTCCACGCCGTCCGTCGTCAGGGGGACCGACGCGATGCGATCGCTCACCGTGCGGAAATTGACCGCGTCGTACAATCCCCCATAGGCGGCGAAGTCCTTGTGGGCGGCGCCCACGAAGACGAGGCGGGCGCGGTCGTTCGGACTCTCCGCGCACAACTGGGCGAACAACTGGAACTCCTTCGGGCCCATCCGCCGGTTCTCCAGCGTATCGCCGAACTCGTCGAAGAGCACCAGGAGGCCCAGAAAGCGCTCCTTAAATGCTGGGCTGGACAGCGTCTCGATCAGGATGTCACGCAGATTGTCCTTGTCGTAGGAAAAGATGGCGGTCGTGATGTCACGATGGATCTGCCTGAACGCGTCCAGGGCCGCGGGATCGAAGCCGCGCAGCGCCTTTCTGAACGCGTCCATGGTGCGGCCGGGCTGCAGGTCGGCGAGTTTGCGCTCGAACTCCTCGAAAAAATGGGCGCGCTCGTCATCCTCGCGGGCGTATGTCTGCCACTCTTCCAATTTGCGGAGCGCCTGCCTGTACGGCGTCTCCAATGCGTTGCCGATCCCCGCCCGCGCCAGCGCCTCATCAACCGCCCGCAGCACGATCTCCTCGAACGTGCCTTTCCCTCCCCATTCGCAGAGAGCAACAAGGTAACGGCCCTGCCCCCTCTTCGCCCTAAGCTCCCTGGCAGCAATCGGGTCTACCTGCGCGACGTTGTCTAGGAAGGCCGGCATTTCCCCCTCCCCCGCTGGCGTCTGCAGATAGTTGGCAAACATCAGGAGGAGGTGCGATTTTCCAGTGCCATACGCCCCCGTGACCAGATAGCAGCGGTTGTCCTTATCGTTGAGCGAGCGAGCCAGCGTCTGGAACGCCGCGCGATGAGAGGCGGTCGGCCGGTACATCGACATGCGTGCGCCGTTCTGGCCGTTGTTGAAAAGATCGGATCTCAGGTCAACATATGACGTATACCCCGACTGGACCGTGACGATCGATGCGATGGTGGCGGGAACGGAAGGCGCGCTGACAAGCTCTACCATATCTACTCCTCACGACGGGCGGCGCGTATCACATCTACCATGCTCCACAGCAGATGGTCTTGCTACCTATTATAGAGGAAGGATGTGATGGCGACTATGGCCCAGCGGAAGGGCCCCGCGCTCCTCGCCTTTGTGGCTATCCAGATTTTGTGGTTGACACATGGCTTTGACAAGACATGTGCCGTCGTGGACCTTGTCGCGGCGTCATACATGCCCTGATGGATAACGCGCCGGCCTTTCCTTGTCACCCCACCAAGAAGGTCAAGAGGTCCTGCTTGCGCCGTTTCACGTCTTCCTCGGGGAGTACGGCAGGGTCTCACCCAAGGCGGACCTCTAGACATCTAGAACGGGACGGCCATACCTACCATCCCGTTCTAGATGTCCCGGCCGTCTATGGAGCACGACATTCTGGTCGAGGCGCTTACATGCTAACATCCCTACTTACCATGATTAGCGTCAAGTGTTACTGGCTTGATATACAGTTTGTCTAATTCTTCTACAATTGCCTTTAAATAGGAAAGGACTAATGGGAATAGCGGCTTGACTAAATCCATATCGTCTTCAATAATATTGCCGTGAAGTATTTTGTTTCTAACGAAAACAATATCAAAACCAGCCAGCATCTTCTGGGGTAGCGCCGCGTTATTTTGTAGCTTTTCGAATTTCATTCTCATTCCGCTTAGCCCTGAAGGGTCTAAACCAATTTTTCTCA
>JAABUJ010007165.1_pt1 | contig 10505 bp, 10 predicted proteins | sample 5559131 | NCBI WGS metagenome assembly JAABUJ01 (sample SAMN10711875, study PRJNA513366) | rock metagenome | isolation source: Antarctica rocks | place: Antarctica: Victoria Land, Mt New Zealand nord | collected 2016-01-07 | reverse complement strand
GGCCAATGTGCGTGCCATCCTGTGCGAAAAGCCCCTGGCCCACACACAGGCCGATGCGCAGGCGATGATTGACTGCTGCCGCGCGCACAGTGTCAAGCTCGCGACTGCCTTTCCATGCCGCTACGCGCCGGCCTTTCGCAGTGCGCAGGCGATGATTGAAGCAGGAAAGATTGGCGAGGTGCTGGCCCTGCGCGGGGCCAATCGGGGCAAGATGCCCGGCGGGTGGTTTACCGACACGGCACTGTCTGGCGGGGGGTGTATCATTGACCATGCCGTCCATGTCGCCGACCTCAATCGCGTGCTGCTGGGGCGCGAAGCGGCGGCTGTTCACGCCGAAGCCGGGCATGGCTTCTACCACGAGATCTGGGAAGATACGGGAATGCTGACCGTGGAGTATGAGGGCGGCGTGTTCGGCACAATAGATACATCGTGGTCACGGCCCCAGGATTATTCGGTCTGGGGGGATGTGACCATGCAGATTGTCGGCACCGAGGGCATTCTGAACCTGGATTTGTTTGCGCAAACGATGGCGCATTACGGCGGGCAGGGCCTGCGCGAGCTGCCGTGGGGCAGCAGCGCGGACGCCGCCATGCTGGAGGATTTCCTATGTTTGGCGCGCGGGCAGGAAGCCTCGCGCCTGGCAACCGGCGAGGATGGCCTGCGCGCCGGGCAGGTTGCCTGGGCGGCATACCGCTCTGTAGGAACAGGCCAGCCTGCACTGATAAAGCAGGGAGAAGCGGGCTAGGCCGCGAGCGATTGGGCCGCGCGGGGCGCGGCAAGCGTTTGTTCAATCAGTGACAGCAGCTCATACAGCGCGAACGGCTTGACCAATAACAAGCTTTCGGGCGGCAAGGCTGCCTGAAGCGGCGCAGTGTCCCCGGCTTGCGAGGCGAAAAACAAAAACGGCACCTGCGGACACAGCACCCGCGCTTCCTGCTGCACGTCCTGGCCGGTCTTGTCGGGCAGCATAGTCTCGGACACGATCATATCAAAGGACGCCTGCGCATCCGCCAGCAGGCTCAAGGCTTCCCGGCCTGACTGCGCGACTGCGACCGCATAGCCTTCCCCCATCAGCGACTCGCGCACCGTGCTGCGCGACAGCTCGTCCGGGTCGATCAGCAGCAGCGAGCGCCCACTGGCCGACCCGCTCCGCAGGTGCGCGGGCAGAGTGGGCACAGACCGGCAGCCTGCGGGCAGGCTGGCGGCCTTTTCGCGCCGCCACTCAGGCGTGCCGTCATCCACCACCACAGGACGCCCCGACCGGGTGCTCCACAAGCTGACCGTGTTCTTGCCGGACGATTTGGCATGGTACATGGCTTTATCCGCACAGGTGACTAATCCGCTCGCATCCGAAGCGTCGCAGGCGAACTCGGCAATGCCGATGCTGATTGTCACCTGCCGGTTGGGGAACACATGCTGCGCGACAGACACGCGCAGACGCTCTGCCACCAAGGCAGCGGCGTATTTGTCGGTTTCCGGCAGCAGCAGCGCGAACTCCTCGCCGCCGTACCGCGCAGGCAGGTCGGTGGCGCGCACGGCTTCTCGGAACAAGCGCGCAAGCTGGGCGAGCAGAAGGTCTCCCTGCGGATGGCCGAACCGGTCATTGTACTGCTTGAAGTTATCCACGTCAAACAATATCAGCGAAAACGGGTGCTTGTGGCGGGCCGCCAGGCGCACCTGTTGCGCCAGACGCTCCTGAAACGCCCGGTGGTTGGGCAGATCGGTCATGGCATCCATGACTGCGAGGCGTTCCAAACGCTCGTTCATTTCCTCTAGCGTGGCGCACTTTTCCTGCAACAGCCGGTTGGCATGGTCCACTTCGCTGGTTTTTTCCTGAAGCTTGGTTTGCGCTGACAGCAGCTCGCTGTTGGCGTCCAGGATTTGCAGTTGCAGCTTGACTTCTTCGCTGACCTCGTGGGCATACTCGACCAGGTGGGTGACCTGCCCTGTCTGCGGGTCGCGGAGCGGATAAGTCGCCACGTCAAACAGCAATGCTTCGCCGTCAGCCGCGTTCAGCAGGGGCATGCGTCCCCGGTGCGGACGACCATGAGCGAGGGCGGCCTGCAAATCCTGCACTCGTCCCATGCCTGCGAGGTGGGGAAACAAGCTGGCCCAGGCCGTGCCCAGCACCTGCTCCCAGCTGCGGCCCAGACGGGCGAGAAACGCTTGGTTGGCATCCACCACGCACAGCTTGCTGTCCAGCACCAGGAGCGAGTCGGTGATTGCCCCGAAGATGGATTCAAGTATCGCCAGCCTGACTTCGTCTGGCCGCGCAGGCGCAGGGCCGTGAGGGTCGGCAGGCGAAAGGATTGTTGTCGGCGTAAAAGGCATAAACAGTGGGCTTCCAATCCCGTAGTACACCTTGATTGTCGGCATTGCGCGCGCGAAAAGTCAGGGCTGTTTGCCTTTTTCTTCCCTGCTGGCTTTGGTCTTCCTCGCTAGCTTTGTTATCGGCGCGACACCCACGCATTGCCTTTGACATAGTAACGCCAGAGCTGCTCTTTGGCCTGCGAGATGCCGATGCGCTCTGCCGCCACAATCTCCCCGCTTGCGGCCTCGGCGGCGACAATTTGCAGGGGGCTGTGCGGGTCAGTGACATCCAGGCCGTCATCGCGCTTATGGGAAAGGCCGAGGGCTTGCGCCAGCTTGCCCGGCCCGTTGGTGAGGTCTATGGGCGGCACGCGCTCGCCGCGCAAAGCCTGCATGGCTTCCAGGCCTGTGAGCGGCTCTAGGGCGCGCACAAGCACGGCTTCCCCCACCCCGGCGGGGCCGCAGACAACGTTCAGCATAACGTGCAGCCCGTAGGTGAAATACACATACGCCCGCCCAGCCGGCCCGAACATCGTGCGGCAGCGCGGCGTTTCACCTCGGAAGGCATGGCACGCCGGATCATCCCAAAGGTAAGCTTCCGTTTCCACGATCCTGCCGGACACCCATTCTCCTGAAGGCAGGCGGCGCAGGAGTGTTTGTCCCAGCAAGGCGCGGGCGACGGCGCGCGTGTCTTGTTCGTAAAACTCCTGGGGCAGAGGCAGGTCCATTTGCATGTCCATTACCACGGTGACGGCAGGTCTTCTTCTTCCTCTTCCTGCCCCAATGTCACCTGAGATTCAGGGTCGCGCGCGCCCAGCGACGCCCCGATCTCGCGCTGTTCTTCTTTAACATCTGCCCCAGCCCGCTCGGCGGGTGATTGAGGCGTGTCGGCTTCCGCTTTGAGGCGCTCGTACAATTCGCACGTTCCCGTGGAAAGTATTTCCTGAGTTTTGGCGGCAATCGCCTCGCCAAAGCCGGGGATTTTGCGCAGCTCGCCCCGCGCCGCAATCGCGGATGCAGGCTCGGTCAGGCCATCCAATGTACGAACAGCGTTGCGGTACGCCCGGATTTTGAACGGGTTCTCGCCCTGCGACCCTAAAAGCTCGGCGATATGGTCAAACACAGCCGCGATGTCACTGTTTTCGGGTGCAGGCTGCATAATTTCGGGTGTAGGTTGCATAAAGGGGTTTTAGCCCGCCACGCCCCAAACCAAACAAGGCGAGGCGAGCGTGAGGCAAAGGGAGCTTGAGGGCTGTTTTAACGGGAATAAAGCGCATCCCAACGACGGACGGTTTTCTTCCGTCGTTGGAACGCGCTGCAAACGCCTGAACAATGCCGGAGAAACGCGCAAGCCGCGCCTAGACAATACGGATACATCAAAGCGTGATAAACTGGCTACCGACCGAAACTGCATACACCAGAGCGTACAACGCGATGGTGCCGCGCAGGGACACGCGGATCAGGCGGGGGCGACGGGGGCGATAATAGGCGGCGACTAGCAAAAACGGCACAAAGCTCAGCATCTTAACCGCACAAAAGGCTAGGTCGCCATGCTGAAGCCACAAGGCCATCCACGGGTTGCTTTCGGTGGCGGCGTGGGTGTGAATCCAGTACAAAGTGCTCAGCATGTCGCCGGTGCAGATTAAAAACAGCACGATGCTTTCCCAGCCGAGGCTGAGGCGCGGCGCGGAGAGTAGTTTTGCAGAAGGCGAATAATGATTGACCATAATGATGCTCATCCTTAGTGTGTAGTTTCTAAAACACAAACAATTCTAAAGCACAAACACTGGCGCAAACCATGCCAAGCTGGTTTCAGGTTACCCGGAAACATGCCAGGGTTCTCAGGATGGGCGCGAAACAGGTATTTCTACGGATAAAGAGCGGCGATTTGGGGGACAATAAAGCGCGACCGGCGCATTTCAAGCGACAAGTGCGCCCGCTTAAAAAACAAGCATCACTGATTTAGAAAAAGCATTACCCATGACAGACAACAACACCTACACCGACCCCGCGCTGCGCGAAAAGCTGAAAGAGGAAGTCAAAGCCGGCGGCAAAGGCGGCAAGCCCGGCGAGTGGTCGGCGCGCAAATCGCAATTGCTGGTACACGAGTACGAGCAGGCGGGGGGCGGCTACGCGAGTGAGCAGCGCACGCCTGCCCAGGAGCACCTGGAAGAGTGGGAGCAGCAGGACTGGCGCACAGAAGACGGCCAGCCTGCGCATCGGGGCGACGCCATGGCCCGCTACCTGCCCGCCGCAGCATGGGAAGAATTGACGCCCGCCCAGCGCAAGGACACCAATGCCAAAAAGCTGAGCGAGTCGGCAGAACACCAGCATGTCGGCAACACGCCCGCCGCCGCCAAAGCCGCCAAGCACGCCGAAGAAGCCACGCACCACGAGAAAAAAGCCGCGCACCACAAGAAGGAAAAACACGCGCCTCAAGCCAAGTAAGGCCGTATGAAAGCCCAAATCATTAGCCTGCAAGTCGGCCTGCCGCAGACACGCACCTCAGACATGCAGGAGGGGGAGGACAAACACTGGACAAGCGCTATCGGCAAAACGCCCATTTCGGGGCGAGTGGCACTGGGCACGATGCATCTGGCAGGCGACGGGCAGGCCGACCTCAAGCACCACGGCGGCGCAGACAAAGCGGTCTGCTGCTATCCTGCCGCCCATTATCCCGCCTGGCGCGCGCTCTTGGAATGCGATAAAGCCGTGTTTGCGCCCGGCGCGTTCGGCGAGAACTTCGCTGTGGACGGGCAAACTGAAAGCGATGTGTGCATTGGGGATGTGTACGAGGTAGGCGGGGCTGTCGTGCAAGTCAGCCAGCCGCGCATGCCGTGCTGGAAAATGGCCCGCCGCTGGAACTGGGAACAATTGCCCGGCGAGATGATCGCGCGCGGGCAGACCGGCTGGTACCTGCGCGTCCTGCAAACAGGCGAAGTCGGGGCGGGCGATTTCTTGGCTTTGCGCGAGCGCCCGCTGCCGCAGTGGACAGTGGCCCGCATCAACGACGCCATGTATGTCCATAAAGCCGATGGCGGGCTGGCCTACGCGCTGGGGCGTCTGCCGCTGCTCGCCGAAGCCTGGCGTTCTCCCTTTCGGCGACGCGCGGGCCTGATTGCGTATCAAGCCCGGCGGCAGGAGCAAAACAAGCCGGCACAGCCTGGGAGCTAGTGCATCGGGCCGGGAGCCGTGCCCGGCCTTGGCTTTTGCAGCAGCAGAATGACGGGAAACACGAACACGTACACGGTGCCAATCAGCAGAAAGGCATCGTTGTAGGCCATGGTCACGGCCTGCGCCTGCACCGTCTGCTCAATCATGCCGAGAGCCACATTGGTGGCCTGCGGCAGCCCCACCCCGTGCGCAACAAGCGACTGCGCTAGGCCCGCCTGACGCTCGCTGAAAATAGTGTCGCCTGCCCCGATGTGCCCGGTCAAATCCACGCGGTGGAACTGGGTCATACTGATCACATAGGTGTTGAGCACGGCTATTCCCAGGCTGCCGCCCATCTGCAAAGCCAGGTTCCACAAGGCCGTGCCCTGCGCAATCTGTGCTCCCTTCAAGGACTGATAGGCGACCACGGACACGGGAATAAACAAAAACCCAATCCCTAGTCCGCGCAGCACCTGGCCCAAAAGCACGCTGTGGCTGTCGCTTTGCGGGCTGAGATGCCCCAGTTCCCAGTTGGCTGCAATGAACACCGTAATGCCCACGCCAATAAGTATACGCGGGTCAAAGCCCTTTTGGATGACGGCCCCGCAGAACACAATTGCCGACAATATCCCGATGCCCGCAGGCAGCAGCACAACGCCGGTCTCGGTGGCCGTGAAGCCCAATATCCCCTGCACGAACAGGGGAAAGATAAACAAGCCGCCCAAAAGCCCGAAGCCCATCGCGAGCGCAATCAGCACGCCGCCGAGCAGGTTGCGGTCTGCCAGCACGCGCAGGTCGACGGCAGGCTTTTTGTTGCGCGGCGAAAGCTCCCACAAAACAAAGGCCGTCAGCGCGCACGCGGCGACAATCGCCAAGCGCAAAATCAGAACGCTGCCGAACCAGTCGTCCTGCTGGCCTTCTTCCAGCACGTATTGCAGCGAGGCCAGGCCCATCGCGAGCAGGATAATCCCTGTCCAGTCTACCGAGTCAGCGGACGACTGCTTGTATTCCGAGTCCTGCAAATAAGTGGAAATCAGGAATGTCGCCCCAATTCCGATGGGCAGGTTGACGAAAAACACCCACGGCCAAGAGTAGTTGTCGGTCAGCCACCCGCCCAGCATCGGCGCGACAGCCGGGGCGACCACGACCCCGAAGCCGAAGAGGGCCTGCACCATCCCCTGCTGCGACTGCGGGAAAATCTCCAGCAATGTCGCCTGCGCGGTGGACAAAAGCGCCCCGCCCCCGACACCCTGCATCACGCGCCAAAAGATAATCTGCCCCAGAGAATGCGACAAGCCGCAAAACAGCGACGCGATTGTAAACAGCGTAATAGACGCGACCAGGTAACGCTTGCGCCCGAAGCGCGATGCAAGCCAGGCCGTCAGGGGCAGGATCACCACGACCGACAAAATATAGCCCGTGCTGACCCACCCAATTTCGTTGGGCGTGGCCCCCAAATTGCCGCCCATGCGCGGCAGCGCGACATTGATGATGGTCGAGTCCAGCGCCTCCATGATAACGCTGGAAATCAGGCCAATCAAGATAATCCAGCGGTAGGGGTTTGCTTCGCCCTCGGCTGTTTGGGGCTTGGCGGGCGAGGCTTTGCCGGGCGACGCGCGGCGGGCGCGCCGAACGGGCAGGTCTAGGGCGGCGGCATCGGAAGACGGTGCGGGCATGGCGGGCCTTTCTTGATACAAGCTTTCTACAAACAAGCGGCCTGAGTTTTGTCCGGCAGGACGCGGCGTTGCACAAGTGGCGCACCGGCTTTTCCAGCGCGTTTAGAGCGTGTTCTAACGACGGAACACTTTATTCCGTCGTTGGTTCCCCAAGGAAACGCGGGAAACACGCGCAGGCAAGCCTCTCGTCACGGCTTGGGGAAGCGGGGGCGGGCCGATGTTGGGCCGAGCGAAACCCGGCGCACGCGCATCGGGTATACTGGGACGAACGTTTTTGCAAAAGGCAGGAAAACACAAGTTGACATGGAAACGGACAATCGCGTGCGGGGAAGTCTCCCAAGCGCAGGTGGGGCAGGAAGTGACGCTCAACGGCTGGGTCAATCGCAACCGCGACAACGGCGGCATTGTTTTCCTAGACCTGCGCGACCGAACGGGCATTGTGCAGGTTGCCATTGACGGCGGCGATGCGCCGGATGCCCTTTCCATCGCGGAGCGCGTCCGCTCGGAGTACTGCCTGTCCGTGCGCGGGACGGTGCGGCGTCGCCCCGCAGGCAGCGAAAACCCCAACCTGCCGACAGGAAACTATGAAGTTTCTGCAACGGCGATTGAAGTGCTGAACCCGTCCAAAACGCCGCCGTTTCCGATTGCCGAAGACAAAGCCGTGGACGAGATGCTGCGCCTGAAGCATCGCTATTTAGACCTGCGCCGCCCGGCCATGTACGAGAAAATGCGCCTGCGCCATGAAGCCATCCGCTTGATCCGCGAGTTTATGTACGGACGCGGCTTTTTGGAAATAGAAACGCCCGTGATGACCAAAAGCTCGCCCGAAGGCGCGCGCGACTATCTGGTGCCTTATCGCCTGGAGCCAGGGCTGTTTTACGCCCTGCCGCAGGCCCCGCAGCAGTTCAAGCAATTGCTGATGGTCGGCGGAATAGAGCGCTACTTTCAGATTGCCAAATGCTTTCGCGACGAGGCGCAGCGCGCCGACAGGCAGCCGGAGTTCACGCAGCTAGACCTGGAGATGTCGTTTGTCACGCAGGAAGACGTGCTGGAACTGGTGGAAAGCATGACAATTGAAGTCGTGGGCAAGCTTTCGCCCAAACGCATTCCGGCCCCGTTTGCACACCTGACCTATGACGAAGCGATGGCCCGCTACGGCTCGGACAAGCCCGACCTGCGCTATGGCCTGGAACTCAAAGACTGCGCACCGATCCTGCAAAACACGCAGTTTTCGGTCTTCCAAAGCGCGCTGGGCGGCGGCGGGCAGGTCAAGGCGATTCGTTACCCCGGCGGGGCCTCATTGTCGCGCAAGGAGATTGACGACCTGACCCAGCTCGCCAAAGACTTTGGAGCCAAGGGTTTAGCCTACTTGACAGTCACCGAAGACGGGGTCAAATCGCCCATCGCCAAGTTTCTTTCACCGGAAGAAATCAGCGCCCTGGTCGCTCTGGCCGAAGGCGAGCCGGGCGACTTGATCGGCTTTGTCGCCGACACGCCCGCCACGGTTGCCAAAGTCCTAGACCGCCTGCGCCGCGAGATTGCGTCACGGCTGAAGCTTGCCGACCCCAATGAACTCTCGTTCGTCTGGATTACCGACTTCCCAGTCTTTGAGTGGGACGAGGACAACCAAAGCTGGACATTCCAGCACAACCCGTTCGCCATGCCTCACGAAGAGCATCTGCCCTTCTTAGAAAGCGACCCGACCCGCTGCCGGGCGTACTGCTACGACCTGGCGTGCAACGGCGTGGAGTGGGCGTCCGGGTCTATTCGCATCCACAAGCGCGACATTCAGGAGCGCATCTTCCGCATGCTGGGCAACACCGATGAGCAGACGCAGGCCAAGTTCGGGCACATGCTGGACGCTTTTGACTTCGGCGCTCCCCCCCACGGCGGCATTGCGCCGGGCATTGACCGCCTGATTATGTTCCTCACAGACGACGACAACATCCGCGAAGTGATCGCGTTCCCCAAGGCAGGCAGCGGCTTTGACCCCATGATGAACGCGCCATCCACAGTAGACGACAAAACTCTGCGGGAGCTAGGCATCACTGTGAACATTCCGCCCAAGAAAGAAGGCCCCAAGTGAGCATCGTCATTGACCTCGCACCCGACGAAGAAGCCCGCCTGCGCGCCCACGCCGCCCGGCAGGGACAAGATGCGGCGGCCTACGCCACCGCCGTCCTGCGCCAGCAGATTGACGCCGTACCCGCCCCGGACAGCGAAACGCTGGCGGACTTTCTGGCAGGCTATATCGGCGTGGTAGACAGCCGGGAATTGAATAGCGGCGAAATGTCCCACTTTGCAGAAAACTCGGAAGCCGAGTTCGCCAAAATCATGGACGAAAAGCAACGGCAGGGGCACGTATGACGCTGACAGATACGGGGCCGCTGGTCGCCCTTATTAACAAAGGCGACGCCTGGCACACGCCCTGCCAACAAGCATTGCCGCGCCTCAGCGTACCGCTCATAAGCACATGGCCTTGTGTCACCGAGGCCATGTACTTGCTGGGACGTGTCGGCGGCTACCGTTACCAAATGGCCTTGTGGGGATTGTGGGCGGCACAGAAACTAATCATCCATGAACTCAGCCTGCCGGAAGTGGCGCGGATGCAGGCATTAATGGACACCTACCGCGACGCGCCAATGGACTTGGCGGATGCTTCTGTTGTGGCGGCAGCCGAAACGCTGTCTGTGCGGCGCGTGTTCACGCTGGACAGGCACTTCTACGCCTACAGAACACAAGACGGGGAGGCTTTGGAAGTCGTGCCATAAGCTATGCGGGCACTTTGCAGTCACGAACATTTTAGCAGCATTTTCCAAAAGTTGGTACTTTTTCTGGTAAATGGTGTATAGTAGGTATGGTAAGACCCATTTGCCATTTGGGGTGTCCTCCACCTCAATCGAATACGTTTCCATTGTCAGGCCCAATCGATTGACAGTTTTATGATAAGCCACTGAATAGTCAGTGGTTTATGTTCCAGTGCTACTGAGATAGCACAGGAGGAACTTGTTATCAGCCTTTATGGCTGAGAGGGGGTATAGTACGATGACTGATGCCAGAATGGGCACACATCCGTGAGTTATGAGATTGTTGGATGGAGCACCTTGTATTCGTGTAATGTCTGTAAGACAGAATGGCGCATTTCACACTGCCGAAACCGGCGCTGCCAATGTTTAATAGACACTAGGAACTGCAAACCGTGCGACTGTGGTTGCAAGTCAAACAAATGTAACAGGTGCGGATCGTGTCGGGCAGAGGTGCGAAACAATAGTCTAGACCTATATTTAATTCCAATGCGATATGAGACGGACGGATTTGATGCTTGGTTGGGTAATATGGACCCAGAAGAACGTTGGGTCACTCTCA
>JAABUJ010007164.1_pt1 | contig 10506 bp, 10 predicted proteins | sample 5559131 | NCBI WGS metagenome assembly JAABUJ01 (sample SAMN10711875, study PRJNA513366) | rock metagenome | isolation source: Antarctica rocks | place: Antarctica: Victoria Land, Mt New Zealand nord | collected 2016-01-07 | reverse complement strand
GTTCGACGTGGAGGGGACAGGAAACGTGGCACGGTCGAGATGGTGAGACACTCGCAGACGAAAGGGCGAGCCAACAGGAAACTCAAACTTCGACCTAAACCGGCGCGCCTGTCCTCGACCCTACCTGTGAGAGGCGCAGTGGAGCAATCCCTGCGCCTACTCGACTGGGCTGCGGAGGGCACCTTCGCCTTGAAGGCCGGCGCATGATTTCGGCGCGTTCGCTTGCTCCTCGTCTCTCCCGATCCGCAGCCACCTTGGCCGCCGTCAGGCAGAAAACCACTCAGCCCACCTGTTCAGATTCCCCGAGCCACCTCTTGACGCCCGACCAACTGCAACGCCTGTTCCAACGTTTCACTCAGGCCGACGAGAGCACCACTCGCAGGTTTGGCGGCACGGGGTTGGGACTGGCGCTCAGCCGCCCCTTCAGCCACCTGCTCGGCGGTGACGTCACAGTCGTCAGTGAGGAAGGTCGTGGCACCACATTCACCTTACGCGTCCCAGCCAAACTGCCTTAGCTGAACCCGGACGCAAGAGGCACAGCTGTCCCAGCTCAGAAACTCCTCGACCACTTGGCAGAACTCGATCTGCGCAGTGACGGTCCGCGCCTTACCGTCTGACAAGCAGGCGATCGACGCCGCATCCCAGAATGAGCCTGCGTTGGGCAGTTTTGCGGACGCGGAAGACGCATGATCTCGACGAGCGGCAACAGGATCGTGCTTGGTTCGATGACTTCTGTCTGAGACGGCTTGGGGAGATGGCGTCGACGACGTCCCCTTGGTCCGCAAAAGGTAGTCCTCGGCGGAACCTGTGTGAATTTGGTGCATTGCGGAGGTGTCGCCAGCATGACTAGGCCCTCATCGAGGGCTTTGGACCGAGTGGCGGTCGCAACCAACCCCTCCCGGCAAGCGTCGGAATCCCGGCACCGCCTCGAAGGCTGACGTTTTGCGCCCGCAAGGACCGACACATGGCGACCACAACTGTAGATACGCCGCGCGAGCGCGGCGATGGCGATCCGCCGAACCTGACGTCGGTTAGCCCGGCCGACGACGCCCGCACAATCCTGATCAACAACGTGTCCTGGGGCGGCGTGCTGGCCGGCGTCGTCGCCGGTCTTGTCACGCAGCTGATCCTCAACCTGATCGGAATCGGCATCGGCGCCTCTACGCTCAACCCGACGACCGGGGACAACCCGTCCGCGAGCGGTTTCTCGATCGGCGCCGGCCTGTGGTGGGCCCTGTCGGGCATCATAGCGGCGTTCGTCGGCGGCTATATCGCCAGCCGCCTTTCGGGTCGCCCGAAGGCGTCAACCGGCGGCTGGCATGGCCTGACCTCCTGGGCCTTGACCACTCTGGTGATCTTCTACCTGCTCAGCACGGCGGTCGGCAGCCTCGTCGGCGGCGCCTTCAATACGGTGAGCGGCGCCCTCGGCGGGCTTGGTCATACGATGGCGTCGGCGGCACAAACGGCCGCTCCGGCGCTCACCCAGGGTACGGACCCGGTCGCTTCCTTCCAGCAAGCGATCCAAGCGCCCGCCAACGATCCGGCGAACCTGAAGGACGCCACGACGTCCTTGATGCGGGCGCTGGTGACGGGCGACGACGCCCAGGCCACGGACGCTCGCGAGCGCGTCTCTCAGGCGTTGGCCAAGTCGCAAAATATCCCGATCGACCAGGCACGCGTCCGCGTCGCGAGCTACGAAAAGCAGTATCGCGACAAGACCGCCGAGGTGAAGCAGAAAGCAGCGGAGACGGCCGACACAGCCGCCAAGACTGTTTCGCGCGGCGCCCTGTGGGGCAGCTTCGCGCTGATCCTCGGCGCTCTCGCTGCCTGGTTCGGTGGTCGGGCTGGCACGGTCGACCCGACCGTCACGGCGCAGTTCCTGCGCACCGCCCGCGTTACCAGGACCAAGACCACCGCGTGACATGGCTTCCACCGTTCCGGCCAGCGATACCTGCCGTTGGCCATTTCAGCGAGCGAACCACCGGCGTTCCGAGACTTTCATCGGAGGTCGGTTCAGACATCACGCAGATCAAGGAACAGACCATGAGCAAGCAGACCATCACGGCCTTCTTCGACACCCGCAGCCATGCCGAACATGCCGCCCTGGCGTTGAAGCAGGCCGGCTTACCAGCCGCCGACGTCAGCGTGTCGCCCGAGACCGCCCTCGACGATCTTGGAGCTACCGGAGGCTATGCCGGCGCGACCGGGACGAAGAAAACGGGTTTCTGGGCCTCTCTCGAGGAAATGTTCGGCGGCTCCGATGATCACGCTACCTATACGGAAGGCCTGCGCCGTGGCGGCACCATGCTGACGGCCCATGTGGACGACGCCAATACCGACGAGGCCATCGCCCTCCTGGAGCAGCACGGAGCGGTGGACCTGGTGGAGCGCGAGGGGACTTGGCGCGGCGAAGGCTGGTCCGGCGGCTCTACGAGTTCCGTGATGGCCACCTCAGGTGTCGCCGGCGTCGGCGCGGAGGCCCTTGCGATGACCGGCACCGCGCCTGCCGCCAAGGTGACCACGACTGAGACACGTGTGGCGGCAGCGGTTCCCAGGGCCGCGGCGCCGGCGAGGACGGCGGCCACCTCCGGCAAAGAAGACGTCCTGCAGGTCGTTGAGGAGCAGATCAACGTCGGCAAGCGTGCTGTCCGCCGCGGCAAGGTTCGCCTGCACAGCTACGTGGTCGAGAAGGCTGTGTCGGAGAACGTCACCTTGCGCGACGAGACCGTCAGCATCGACCGTCACGCCGTCGACCGCCCTGTCGCTGCACTCGGGGCCGACGCCTTTAGGGAGCGCACGATCGAGATGGAAGAGATCGACGAGGAGGCTGTCGTCGGCAAGACGGCCCGCGTCGTCGAGGAGATCGGCATCCGCAAGGACGTCATCGACCGCACCGAGACCATCCGTGAGACGGTCCGTAGCACCAAGATCGACATCGACGACGGCCGCACGGTTAGCGGCACCAGGACGGGTCCTGCCGGCGATTTCGCATCCCGGTTGACCAAGGGAATGGAGGTGGTCGGCTCCGACGGCCAGCACGTCGGCATCATCGACCAGATCGATGGCGCCAACATGAGGCTGAAGCGCATGGATCCCGCTTCTGGCGCCCAGCATCACCTGTTGCCGATCGATCTGATTAAGTCTGCCGACAAGAGGGTCATGCTCAGCGTCGCGGCGCCCGAGGCCAAGAAGCGTTGGGCGGCTGCCTGACGCTTCGGATGCTTTTTCCCCCCACATGGAGACGGTGTCCATGTGGGGGGATGGTTGGCCGAGGCTCACGCGGAGAGCGCGCGTCACGGCGCGAACGACGCCTGACTGACCGGTTCCCGTAAGTGGGGCGCCCCTGCGGCCTGCCCTCGCAAAGATCCAGGATATCCAGCATGAGCGACCCACCACCCACGAAGACCGCCGGGGGCCTCGGCACGGCGCCCGTGCTTAGCGAGGTTCCTGGTCTCGTCTCACAGGAGACGACCGCGGCGACAGGCAACATCCAGCTCCTGGAGGAGGAGCTCTCCGTCTCCAAGCGACAGGTCGTGGCAGGCAAGCTCAGGATATCGACGCGGACGGAGACACACGACGAGATCGCCGAAACCACGCTCGACCGCAACGTACTGGACGTCAGCCGCGTGCCGATCGACCGCATCGTGGATGTCGCCCCGAAAGTGCGGACGGAAGGCGACACGACGATCGTGCCCATCGTCGAAGAGCGCCTTGTGATGGTCAAGCAGCTTTACCTCAAGGAAGAGCTGCACATCCGGCACAGCGTCGAACGAGAGACCGTTCGAGAGTCCGTTCCGCTCCGGAGCCAGCACGCCGTCGTCGAGCGCCTCGATGCCGATGGCCGTACCGTCATCGAGCAGGACGTCACGCAGGCCACGCCTCAATGAACTCAGCAAGGGGAGCGCACTTCATAGAGCGATCCCAATTAGGCAAGGCTGCAAGTATCGGACGAACGCGAATGGAAGTACCCCGTCTGGAGCGCAAGCTCGTCGCCATCCTGGCCGCCGACATCGCGGGCTACAGCAGGCTTATGGAGCAGGACGAGGTCGCCACGTTGGAGGCCCTCTCGGCTCATCGTGTTCTCACCGACAGCTCGATCGAACGCTTCAACGGTCGCATCACGGGCACGGCAGGTGACAGTGTGTTGGCGGAGTTCGCCAGCGTCGTCGATGCTGTCGACTGCGCCGTCGAAATGCAGCGCGCCATCGCGGCGGCGAGTGAGAACACGTCGCCCGAGAGACGGCTGCTGTTTCGCATCGGCATCAACGTCGGTGACGTCATGATGAAGGATGGTGATATCTTTGGCGACGGCGTCAACGTCGCCGCGCGCCTGGAGTCCTTAGCTGACCCAGGAGGCATTTGCGTCTCGCGCGGCGTCCGGGATCACTTGCGCAAGCAGAGCACTCTGGTGTTCGAGGACCTAGGCGAGCAGTCCGTCAAGAACATCGCGCAGGCCATTCGTGCCTTCCGCGTCCGTTTCGAGGAGACGGAGCCGGCCCAGGCGGAAGCGATCGACGGCAATCCTGCAGCCATAGCACCCGAGGCGATGGGCGCGGTCGCGCAAGCTGACGAGCCGCCTGAGATCGAACTCGCATTCTGGGCATCGATCAAGGACAGCGAAGACGGGACCGAGTTCGCGGCCTACCTCGAACGGTATCCCACGGGCGCCTTCTGTGCTTTGGCCGAGAGCCGCCGTCACGCATTGGACGGGCAGAACACGACGGCACCCACGGCGGACCCCGAGGCTGTGGCGGTCGAACTCGCCTTCTGGGACAGTGTGAAAGACAGCGCCAGCGTGGCTGAATTGCGGGCCTATCTCGATCGCTACCAGAGCGGCAACTTCGTGGCGCTCGCCCGAACCCGACTGCAGGCCGTTGCGGAGCACGATCCACCGGCGGAGGCGGGCGCGGCCCGAGCTGATACTGTCGAACTTGCGTTCTGGGGCTCCGTCAAGGACAGCGACAACCCGGCGATGCTGGAGGCCTACCTCGTCCAGTTCGCGCCGGGCAATTTCGTGCTGCTCGCCAGGGCTAGGCTCGATGAGCTGAGATCGGGCAAGCTGCCCGAGTCGGGCCACGACGGTCGGGATGGTCAAGTCAGTGAGTCGGATGGGCGCACTCATTGATGGGCGCCGAACCCCCGCCTGACGCGACCCAAACGCCGATCCTGCCGGCCCATATCGAGGACACAGTTAAGGCGATCGCCCGTCTTCATGCCGAGCACTATGAACAGGCTTCACCGCTCCAAAAGATCGTCGATCGCCTGACTGCTCGCGCGGGCCGACCTGAATTCATCGGCGTGATGACGTTGATCTTGTTCGGCTGGATGGCGTTCAACGTCGTGCTCATGTTCTTGGGCAGACCGCCGCTGGACGAGCCGCCCTTCTCCTGGTTGCAGGGCGCGGTCGGGCTCTCCGCGCTCTACATGACGGCGTTGATCCTGACGACGCAGCGTCGAGAGGACCAACTCGCGAGCCATCGCGAGCAGCTCACCCTGGAACTAGCCATCCTCAGCGAGCAGAAAGCGGCCAAGATCATCGAACTCATGGAGGAGCTGCGACGCGACGATCCCACAATCCGCAACCGAGTCGACCAGGAAGCGGCCGCCATGTCCATGCCGGCCGACCCGCAAGCCGTGCTTGACGCCATCAAGGACACGCACGAGGAAGCGATGTCAGCAGACGTCGAGGATACGACGCTGCCTGCATGATCTATGGAGCGCCCTGTCGAAGAGCCGGTTTCGGCCCCAGTCGCTTTATGTAGGGTTGCTGTGAGATCCATAGCCGACCCTGGGAGCAGCCATGTCGTCGAGACGTAAGCCGTCAAGAAGGCCTCCCCTGACAAGCCGCATGGAGCTGATGTTCGATCAGATGACCCTCGCGGCCCTTCCGGCCGCTGTGCTCCTAGTGCTTGCGGCGGTGTTCTACGTCGGCATAGCAGACGCGGAAGTCCGGCTGGGCTGCGGCCTGAATGCTCTCGTGAACCGGATATTGGACATCGAACAGGCGTGTCGGGGTCACGCCATAGAACGGGCAGGATAGCACGGTAGACGGGGTGAACCGGGAACACCTTGGTGCTACCAGCTCTGCCGGTATTCGTAGATTTCCAGTGTCCGGGCCCGTGCTCGCCATGGGCGCGCGTGGCGTAACGCGATCTCAAATTGAGTTGCGGCGGGGTCCAGAGGACTGAGGACGAGATCGGCGCGGCCAGCCGAGCTTTCGGAGATGATGCTGCCGTTTGGCCCTACGACCATGCTAGGTAGGTCACTGCTGCATTGGGCTGGAACGGCAACGCTGACCCAGTAGCAGTTCGTCGCCGCATGGGCGCACGCCATCAGGCGATGCACCGGGTCCCTGGAATAGGCAGAGAGCAGCACGCAATCGACCTGAAGTCGTTCGTATTCTGCGAACAACTCGGGGAAGCATACCTCGATGCACAAGGCACACCCGAACCGAAACCCGTCCACCTCGAATGTCACAGGGTCAGAGCCGGGCGTGTACCAGGACTTCACCTCTGTATGGGAGCAGAGCCGCTTGCTGTAGCGCGCCACAACCGTGCCCTGGTCCGAGATGACGTAAAGGCTGTTCTGGGGCCACGCTGGTTCGGGGAGGGGATGGTTGCATCCAACGACCACCCATACTCCCAGCCTGGCCGCCAAGCGTGCTGTGCTCGCCAGCTCATCTTCGATGGCGGTCCAGTCCACATCCCGCCACGACTTCACTTGCGACTTTACATAGCCGGACAGCGCGCCCTCGGCGAAATGAACCAAGCGGACCTTCGATGCCGCTGCTTGCTCCATAGCGGCACGGATATGCTGACCGTTCTGCCGAACATCCAGGGTGATCAGCGTCTGAGCGCCCGCCATCAGCATTGGCTTGTTCTCTCCGCTCAACTGACCGCACCTTCTGACAGTCCGGCCATCTGAGTCGGCCGATGCCGCTTCACGATCCCGGCGACGGTGTTCTTGCTCAGCCCGACCTCGCGCCCGACCAGGCGGTAGCTGCGGCCCCCTGCCACGAGGGCCAGCACCTTAGGCGCCAACCGGTCGGACTTCGGCCGCTGCCCGGGCTGGCGGCCGAGCCGCTTGCCGCGGGCCTTGGCGGCGGCGATACCCGAGCGGATGCGCTCCTGCGTCAGCTCGCGCTCGAACTCGGCGATGCCCGCCAGCAGCGTTGCCATCATGCGCCCGTGCGGGGTGGTGAGATCGAAGGCCATGCCGTTCAGCGCCACCAGCGACACACGCCGGCCCTCCAGTTCCTTAAGAGTCGCCAGCAGGTCCGTCGTGCTGCGGCCCCAGCGCGACAGCTCCGTCACCAGCACGGCGTCGATCTCGCGCCGCTGCGCGAGCGCTAGCACCTTGCGGCGCTCGGCCCGGTCAAGCCCGACCCCGGAGGCGGTTTCCTTGTAGGTGCCGACCACCTCGTAGCCGGCCCGCTCGGCAAAGGCCGCCAGGTCACGCTCCTGGCGGTCGCAGGACTGGTCTGAGGTCGAAACGCGGCAATACAGGGCGGCGCGCTGTCCCAATTGAACCCTCCCCGTTGCGCGGCCCGCAAGGCCCTGTTCCCGCTTGGGTGCGAGCCGTAGCAAACAGTCTATACCCTAAGTGGGACACCCGCTATGCCGAGACGCCGCGCGCTCACCGAAACGCAACTCGAGACCCTGCTTGCTCTCCCAGCGACGGAGCCCGACCTCATCCGCCATTGGACCTTGGACCCGACCGATCTGGCCGCGGTCGGGCGCCGCCGCGGCGGGCACAACCAGATCGGCTACGCCCTGCAGCTTTGCGCATTCCGCTTTCCTGGCCGACTGCTTCGACCGGGGGAGGCCATTCCGGAGGCGGCCATCCGTTTCGTCGCCGACCAGCTTCGCATCGGCGCTGATGCCCTCGCCGCTTACGCAACCCGGTCCCAGACACGGCGCGAGCAGCTCGATGCGTTGCGAGAGACGTTCGGCTTCCGCATGTTCGCTCCGGCGCACGGCCGAGAGATGCTGGCTTGGCTGCTTCCCGTGGCGTTGGCCACCACCAGCGCCATGATCGTCGCGGCGGCGCTGATGGACGAGCTGCGCCGAGGCAAGATTGTCGCCCCTGGTTCGAGTGTAGTCGAGCGGCTGGTCGCCGCGGTTCTGTTCGTGGCGGAGCGCCACGTTGCGGAACAGCTCACCCGCGGCTTGTCATCCAACCAAACCGAAGCGCTGGACGGATTGCTCACGTTCAAGGAGGGCACGCCCTTGAGCGTGCTGGCATGGGCGCGGCAGTCGCCCGGCGCACCCGGGCATAAGGCGCTCAAGCGCGTGATCCAGCAGCTGGCCTACCTGCGCAGCGTTGGCCTTGATCCAGCCTGCGCCGACGGCGTGCATCCGGAGCGGCTTCGCAAACTTGCCCGCGAAGGCGGCCGTTTCACCGCCCAGCACCTGCGTGCGCTCACGCTGCTCCGCCGCAGGGCAACCCTGGTCGCAACCGCGCTGGACACCACTACACGCCTGACCGACGACGGAGTTGGCCTGTTCGACCGTGCAGTCGGCCGGATGTTCCGCCGCGCCGAAGCGCGCGAGGAGAACGCGGTCCTGCGCGACGCGCGCGCGGTCAACGACAAGGTGCGTCTGCTGGCCAAGCTCGGCGCCGCGCTGATCGCGGCCAAGGAGGGCGATGCCGACCTGGACGCCGCCGTGGCATCCGCCGTGGGCTGGGACAAGCTCGCGGCAAGCGTCGCCGAAGCCGAGCGCTTGGCCCGCCCCGACAAGGTGGACCTGCCAGCCTTGGCCAAGCGAGCGTGGCCAGTGCTGCACCGGCTCGGTCCCATGTTCCTCAATGCATTCCAACTCCGCGCCGTGCCCGCCGCGGCGGCGACGCTACGGGCCGTCGAGTTGCTGCAGGAGGCATACAACAGCGGCGGCCGAAAACGGCCGAAGAGCCTGCCAACCGGTTTTCTCCGCCCAGCCTGGCGCGATGCGGTGCGGGACAGCGGCGGTGAGGCGAGCATCGAACATCGCCGCACCTGGGAGGCGGCCACTTTGCTTGCGTTGCGCGATCGACTGCGCGCCGGCGATATCTGGGTCGAGGGCAGCCGGCAATGGCGCGCGATCGAGGACCAGCTTATTCCACCCGCGCTCTTCGCCGTCATGCGTGAGGCCGGGCCGCTGCCATTCGCCGTGCCTGCGACCGCGGAAGAATACCTGGCCGAACGCCGCGCCCTGCTGGAACGGCGCATGGGCGAGATCAATGCGAAGGCCGCGGCGGACACGTTGGAGGATGTGAGGATCAAGGGCAGCGAGCTGAAAGTCACGCCGCTCAAAGCCATCACGCCGGAGGAGGCGGAAGACGCCGCCGAACGGCTCTACGCCATGGCGCCGAGCGCCCGCATCACCAGCGTGCTGGCCGACGTGCATCGCTGGACCGGGTTCGCCGACGCCTTCACCCACCTGCACAATGGGATGCCGGCCGACGACCCCCGCGTCGTGCTCACCGCGGTGCTGGCTGACGCGAGCAATCTTGGGCTGACGCGCATGGCCGATGCCTGTTCGGTCGCCAGCTACCGTAAGCTCGCCTGGACTGCGGGTTGGCATCTGCGCGAGGACACTTACCGCCAGGCCTTGGCCGCCCTGGTCAACGCTCAACAGCATCAGCCGCTTGCCGCTCTCTTCGGGGCTGCCGACGTGTCCAGCTCCGATGGTCAGGCGTTTCTGACCGCAGGCCGCGGCGAGGCGCTGGGCGCCCACAACGCCCGGCACGGACACCAGCCCTCGGCCTTGTTCTATACCCACCTCTCATCGCGGCACGCGCCGTTCTATTCGGAGTCGATTCCACCCTCGGGCGAGGCCGCGTACGTTATCGACGGCCTGCTCTATCATGAGGCGGATCTCAGCATCGCCGTCCACCACACCGACGGCGGCGGGGTGAGCGATCATGTTTTCGCCTTGGCGCACCTCTTGGGGTTCCGCTTCGCCCCGCGAATCCCCAACCTCGCTGACCGCAAGCTTTATGCCTTCGGCCCGGCCTCGACGTGGCCAACACTCGCGCCGTTCATCGCCGGGCGTCCCGAGGAAAAGCTGATTACGGCGCAGTGGGACGACATGCTCCGCCTGACCGCCTCGGTGCGCACGGGCACGGTCAGCGCCTCGCTGATGCTCAAGCGCCTCGGCGCCTACCCCCGCCAGAACGGACTGGCACTCGCTTTGCGGGAGGTCGGGCGTATCGAACGAACGCTCTTCGCCTTGGACTGGCTGGAGCAGCCGCAACTTCGTCGACAGGCCACGGCGGAGCTGAACAAGGGTGAAAGCCGCAACGCGCTCGCCCGTGCTGTGTGCTTCCACCGTCTGGGGCGACTGCATGACCGCACCGCTCAAACTCAGCAGCATCGCGCCAGTGGACTTGCCCTTGTCGGCACCGTCAACTTGGGGGCTGGCTGGCTTGTGGGAGGGAGCTGAGCCAGGTAGGCGGGCGAGATGACAACGTCCGCCGTTCCCAGCTACGCCGGCTACCGCTTCCCGGCTGAGGTCATCAGCCATG
>JAABUJ010007161.1_pt1 | contig 10509 bp, 6 predicted proteins | sample 5559131 | NCBI WGS metagenome assembly JAABUJ01 (sample SAMN10711875, study PRJNA513366) | rock metagenome | isolation source: Antarctica rocks | place: Antarctica: Victoria Land, Mt New Zealand nord | collected 2016-01-07 | reverse complement strand
AGGAGAGGTGGAGACGAAAATCTATTGCAATTTTTAAGGACTTAAGAAAGAGAAAGTGAGAGAAGATCAGGGCATATATGAAAGCGAGAGCAATACTACCGAGCATCTAGTTTTGGCTTTTCTTAACAAATCATCTGCCAAGGCAACCTCGATAACGATGTACGCACGACTCTTGACAATGCTCCAAAAATAACTCTTACACGAGTGCTCCAGAAATGACCCCCTTAGAAATTCGAAGTTTCTTACATAGAAATCAATACGCGAAAGAGACATTAGTAAAAGGTCACTATACGAAGAATGTTAGAATTAGTCATATACTGATCAATTTTCAGGTATAAGAGCACTCTTACAATGAGATCACATAAGACAGCTTGGACCATGTTTGCAGTCCGGCAGACTTGGCGTTCTCTCCTATGTAAAGACAAAAGCGTGGACAAATGGCGCTCTATTTTAACCAATCCATCATCTACAATGTTACTGCATTAGCAAGATAAGAATACTAATCAACTACAAGGCATATTGCAAGACCTTTCTAATTCTGGTCGAGAGATTTTCGCCTTCATTATAACGCTCCTTACGACGAAGATATGCGTTGTCGAAAACGAGAATGAGTTCTCATATATTCGCATCGTTTTGAAAGTCTTCGTCCTTTACTTTATCACCACGTTAGATTTCGCCTAAATGTGTGATAGTCGCGCTGCGTACATAGGGAGACAAATCGAAATTATGTTAGAGATCACCTTTTCTTTTAATCGAGTGCCTTCCCCTTTAAATGCTAGTTCGAATAAAGGTTGTCTTCGATTAACTGCGTTTTGGGAGAAGATATCGCGTCGCGAACATTGTCGCTCCAAGATCATCAAAAAGATCATCGATTTGTCAAACGCTATGTCGCTAAATCTTTCATTCGTGACTTATAATTACGACAATCTATTTCATCGACTTAACGTCGTCAAATTTGTTAAAAAATTAAAACCTATTAGATATCATTAGAGTGTCATGACTTATTGCCTTGCAATAGAGCACATGATCTACGATTCTTCTCCAACATATATCGATGAACAAGGTCACCCAACTTTCACTTAGCGAAAATACCCTCTTCGATAGTCCACCTTTTCATGGAATTCACGTTCGTTTGCTCAACTTCGATCGCGATGTAATCTATAAGCTATCTAAGAATTCTCGAATTCGAGAAACAACTATTTCAAACCTTTTATGTAGCTAAGAAATTGCGTTGGAACCAAGTATGTTTAAGCAAGTTAAACGTTCGTGGACGATTCGAAGAACGATATTGCATTATCGATTTTAAGAGCGCACCAAAAGCATCGATATTCGCTTTGGAGAAATATTGTCTTTTGTTGTCTTTAAAGTATGTCTCGTGTAGTCAATTACATAAAGTGACTCGCTAAGACTCGAGAACCTCTAGAATTCGAAATTAGATATCTTGTAAAACGAGATGCACACACGAAAAAAAGATAGACTAACGTTGATAACTTCACAACAACCCTATTGCTAAAGAATCATAGAGTTGAAAGTCGAAATTCACGTATCATTGACTATCGTTGAAGAAAGATCTTCTCTTCATTCTTTTAGTAAATCTCCAAACATTGAAACTCATTCTCGTATAAGATCGTCTTTATTTGACATGAAGTTATCGAAAGAAGAATATCCTACGACCAACTCGAATATCTTTAATACTTATTAGTAGAAATCTTGAAATAATGTATAAAAGGCGTGATATTGTATAGCCTAAGCTTCATATGTTTGCTCGCAAGTCTCAATGAGAAGTTAAGACAACTTTAGGAGCTCGAAAAATCAAAGAACAACGAATTTGGCGTTGTTGTCCTAGCAAAATTGCTTCTTCAAAATCGATAAGCTTCACCTAACAACTCTTAAGATCTCGTGCCACGAAAAGAAATAATATTGGGAGGACAAGATACTTGGGGACTTGCGCGTTCAAAGAATACTCGAATAAGATTATTACATCACTAATTTTGGGTTTGTCTAAAGTACGTAGAAGATTTGTGTCGAATTGATATAACGTTGTTGTGTTCGCGAAGAGAATATTACTCGAATGCAAATCTAAGGGTGCGCGCTAATTAGCATTCAAAAGGCGAGTAAAAGACCTTTGATAAGAGCTCAATCACTACATATCCTCGTGTGCGATATCGTTGTCATGAATATAAGCAAGTGCTTGTATAGTTTGCCTTGAAGCCTTTCAAGCTATTTTGTTAAACAATCTATGACTCGAATATAACTCGACTTCGAACAAAACGCTTGACCCAAGTAACTTAAGAACGAAACATTGATAAATATTATTAAGACCTTCGTGTTCAAACTAATCTAGTAGCTATATAATATGCTTCTTTCCAAGATGGCTAATTGGTTCATACGATAAGTGTTCGAGGATTTGGACCTCGTGGTTATCATGTTATAGTTCGAACACTAGTATATTAATAGCGACGTGGCGAGACAATCTATTTTGTGACCAACTTAAACTGTTCTACGAAACCTTACGTATTTGAATAGCGTCAACATATGCTCACAATAAATCTCTTGCAAGCCAAACAATTGCGTAATTATTCTAGCCCAATTTATGTATAGTCTTGTATCTCTTGTTTTTAAATGTATCTCTTAAATGTGTTAGATAATATTTCTCTTTCCAATATCGCTCCAATGATTTAACATTCACTTCGCAATAGAGAGCTTTAATTCACTTTGCTATAGACTCTTTTAAATATAAATTAGAAGTTATTTGCTTTCGAATTCAAGTAAATCTTAGAGTTGATCTCAAGTATAGTGATCGTATCGATAACAATACGCGCCACTTGAAAAGAAACAAATACGACATACAATCTACATCTAAAAAAGCATAGATAAATTCATAGTTGTGTCGTTAGAGAATATAGACTTAGAATGGAATTTCGTAAGTCGATTAATTCTATCGAATAATAGATAACTCGTGCATCGAAAGCGCTAATTGCGAAATGCTTGGTCTAAGTGTATTAAAGACTAAACACGCCTAATAGAGTTGTCAAAATTAATTTCCTTACTTTGATCTAGAAATTAATTCTAGGCAAAGTCACGCATAATTTGCTTAGGCAATTTCTAGTAATAATAGAACAATGCTAGGGCGCGTTCTTGCAATTAGGTCTCTTTAGCGAATCAAAAATCTAGCGAAACGCCAACTAATTTAGAGCCTCACGCTAGCTATATAAAACACTTTCGATTGCGAGCATTTCACGAATGTGTTAATCAAGTAAATATATTTATCTCGTCTCAAGATTGTCGCTAAGTCGATCGTTAAAAATTTAAGACATACTAGTTATTTTAACAACAAACCACATATTACTTTACGAATGAAGATCGTTCGACAAATCGCAAAAAAGTTAGATCAAACAATTTACGTCTATTATAACGAACAAATCAAGCAATACGAAGTCTTTCGACTATATTCTAAACGAAAAGATAACTCGAATAAAGACGAATCTAAGAAAGAGTAAATACAAAGAAGGTCAATAGCGTATCTTGAAGTGAAGCAATTGCTTTACACACGTATTCATGTGATTCCCAAGACACAAAGATGATAGAATTAGGGACATCGATAAGACAATGACCTAGATTTACTTAACTTGAAACAAGAAGACACATTCGTTTCATTCTTCGACTTAAGATTTATACAAGAAATCTCTCGCTATCTTTGATGCTAGTTTTCTTCTTTGATTAACGCCACGTAGATGTTGCATTCGACTTCAATTCGCAAATATATTGCGATCGAAGACATAATCACAAATCATTTGCAATAAACGAATTATACTTGGCAAATATATTTCTTATTCATTTAATATAATCGATCATGTAGCTAGAGATGAAACCTATGAAGCTTCATAAGTAAAATCAAAAGTTAACTCCATTAAATCGTTTAGATTTTTCGTTTTCGCTTCTATGGTTGCGTTTGTAGATCTTTGTTGTGTCTACAAATGCTATCTATGTTGTCAACTTAACGTCTAAGTCTCTTTTCTTTGCATGAAAGTAATATCTCTCTTTCTAGTGTCATTCATTGACGAGTTATCTTTCAAGTACATCTCATGATTTGATGACCCAAATTTGTTAAGTTGTTGATACTTGCCCCTTTTCATAGGTTTTCGTTCGTCTTGTACTTGTTGTGTTCGAAGTGCTACATCATTGTCGCTCTCTTCAATTATTATTCGACGCTTTCGTCGTCGATATTCTCGTACATCATCCTTCTTCACATCACCATCTTGCTCTTCCCCATTTGCTTTATTCTCTTGCACAATCTCTTGGGCTTCGTTCGTTTGTCTATCACCTTAAACCTTATCATTATGTGCTATATTCTTATATGCTTCATCCTTGTACGTTCCATTCCCATGAGCTCTATCTTCTTGCTCGTTCTCTTGCGTTTGATGCTCATGCCTTCGCTCTTGCACTCCATGCTCTTGGCCCTCCACTTGTGCTCTATTTTGTTGTGATCTATGCTCTTGTGCTAGACTATTTTCGTCTTTTGGTGTTGAAACACTCACTTAAGTACCATCTTATAAGACTGCGTCTATTGAATAGTTCTCCACTTGTACTTCAAGTACATTTTGATCGACATCTATTTCTTCATACTCGAGCTCTAAGAAAGATGGCAATTCAAGATCTATCAATTCTTCTTAATCTCGTCTTTGTAAATCATCTATGTCTCGCTCGTCTCGCTTCAAGATTGTCTTTGACTCATTTAGCTCACTCCCAAATATCTTTGGCTTCTCGCTCTTTTGCTCTCGTTTTTGCTTCAATTCATTTCTCTTCAAGTCTTTATAGCGTTCCTCTTGCTTGTGCAGCTCGCTAATGTCTATCGTAAGCTTTTCTCGTTGTTCATTTTGTCTTAGTTCTTGTTTCTCGAGATCAATTGCGTACTTCGCAAGCTTTTGTCGTTGTTCTTTTTGTCTTTGCTCTTGATTCACGAGCTCTTCTACGATCGTTGCGATAGCGCTTCGTCGTTCCTTTTATTTTTGCTCTTGTAAAACTAGCTCGCTTGCGTTCGTCGCGAGTGTTTGTCGTTGTTTCTCCTATCTTTGTTTTCGATTGAATTGCTCTTTTTCTTTTCTCGCAAGAATTTGACGTTGTTCCTCTCGCTCTTGCTCTTGCTCTCTAAGGGCATTGGCGTCCCTCGTAAGCTTTTGATACATTTGTTCGTGCTCTCGCTCGCTTTCTTTTAGCGCGTTTGCGTCGGAGATAAGCTTTTGTCTTCGTCGCTCTTGCTTTTGCTCTTGCTCTTGTTCTCTGATTGCGACGACGTTTCTTGCAAGCCTCTACTAGTGTTGTTCTTGTTCTTGCTCTTGCTTTTCAAGCGTGCTTACATCGAACAAGAGATTTTGTCGTTGCTATTTCTTTTCTTGATCATGTTCTTCGAATGCGCCTGCATCTCTTACAAGCTTTTGCCAAAACTATTCTTGTTCTTGTTTTTGCTTTTCAAATATCTTTGTATAAGATAAGAGTTTTTCTCGTCGCTATCCTTGCTCTTGCTCTTGTTTTGTAAGTGCGCTTGCATCGAACACGAGCTTTTGTCGTTTTTGTCCTAGTTGTTACGCTAGTACTTCCATCAAAGGTATTAGAGAGGGGTTTATGCTTTGAAGAGGTTTGTAGGCGTCTTCAAGCAATGCAAGCAATCACTTGATAACAAGGGGTTGCAACTTAGTAGTCGTAACAATAAGTCAAGACTTAAGATGAGTTGAACACGATTCATAAGAGAGTCGTGTTGAGATCTCTATATACTAAAGGAGATTTGTCGTGCTCCTCTTGCTCCTTGGTAGAGCAAGGGGACGCTAGTACCTTTGCTCTTGTTGCTCCTTCAAGGAGCGCTAGGAGCAAGCTTCTATTGCTTCTTGATAGAGACGTAAGAGCAAATGCAAGTAGTCGTACTTTGTGCTACTCGTACTGCGTACTTCATATACCTGTTGAAGCTCGCTAGGCTCGTAACACTATCCCTCTTCTTCAACGCTTTCGTCTCGAAAGCAAATCTTCCCTAACATGTCTCGTATCAAACCTGCTTTCTTTGGTTTCTACGATCGTCGCCTTGCCAAAGTTGCTTTCTTAGGAATTGAGTCCCTCGATATGCGTGTCTACTAAAATTGTTCTCGCTCGAGTAAGCCCTATCGTGTTGCTAAAGATGTTGAGAAATGTGTCGAATGTGTTCGTATCGAATGGCCGTGCGACTTGGCCCCACTAGATACTGCTCGTTGGCGAAGACTCGAAGATCAACGCCAAAAACTAAAAAGTGAACTGCGTGAAGCGTACGCGCGACAACAACGATTGTTGCGCCAGATTAACTTTGTGGAGAAAGAGCAGCGTGTTATGGTGAATGAAGAATTGCAAAATTTGGAAAGTCTTCAAGCAAAGAAGGCGTCGTCGCCAAGCCTTCTCCCTAATCCTTTCATTGATGTTGCGTCAAAACAAATCGTGTTTTCGAACGCCTCGAAGGGTTGATCCTTTACTTCGTTGGCCCCCCTAAATGGAAGTTTGGAGATGCTCGTCGAGAATGTCGTCGACGAAATTGCTTTAGCTTGTTTTGGCACTTCGTCAAGTTCTTAAGAGATTCCCACGTGTTCTTTGATGTAGAATATCCCTTTCACTTAATTAGATATTGCTAATTTCTTTGCTCTAGTATTTTCTCGATTGCGAATTCTATCTTTTCCTGTGACTTGTAATGAAATGTGTCCTATATAGGCGTGCTAGGGTCGACTAATTCCAATAATGAGACATGGAATATCAAAAATACTTTGGCGTCCTTGGGCAAGTCGAGTTCGTAGTTGATTGGTCCCTTGATCTTCTTGATGAGAAACGATTCGACTTTGACATGATTCAACTTTTTGCTTAGCTTCCTTGTCTTAAGATTTTTCGTAAAAAGATATACTCTATTTCTCTCTTTTAGTTGAGATGTCGTTTTTCGTTTTTTGTTTTGATACTTGGTCGATCTTTCTTGCATCTTGAAGATGTTGTCGTGTACTCTTTTTAGTGTCTCTACTCTTTCGATGGCTAACTGCGCTAACAGATGCGTACGCTCTTCCCCAAAGAGATTAGGTTCTTTGTCATAATTTGCGAAGAACGAAGTGATCTTAATGGTATCCAAAACTTTAGCATTTAGCGCCAGTTGTGCCATAGATAGAAGTGATACTTAATTGCTATGAGCATTGTTAACATAGTGCCTTAGATATTGCTCTAGACTCTAGTTTGTCCTTTCTATCTAATCATTCGTGATCGAGTGATAGGCAATAGACATTCGAAGTCTCGTTCCTAACATTGGGAGAAGCGTCTTTCAATAGTTAGACGTGAAGAGCTTGTCTCTATCACTAGTTAGTCCTTTGAGTATATCATGGTATCGTATAAGTCGATTCAACACAATGTATTCTAGTTGTTCTGCTGTGAACTTGTCTTTGCATGCGATGATATGTGAATACTTGATTAGTTTATTAATCATAATCAATATTGAATCATATTTGTCTCTAGTTGCTAGATTCGTCGACTTAGGCAACTTGGTAATAAAGTTCATCGTAACTTCATCTTATGGCGATTTAGATAATTCCTAATATTGAATTTCGCCATAGCTCGCGTGCGTATCATGTTTGTTTTGCTAATAGCTAAGACATCTTTTGATGTATGCTTCGACAACCTATCTTATTTGTGAAAACTAATAGTTCTAGCGTAAAAGCTAAAGGATTTTCGTCACTCTCAAGTGCCCTTGCAGTGGTTCGTCATGATGCTCTTTTATGCATTCGTCAATTTTGTCGATAGATATTTGGAGTTTTTCTTTCTTAATTGAAAACTCTTTCGTATCATCTTTGAGTATTCGTAAGGTAGCATTTAGCTCGTGCTTGTTTGCTAATAGTGATTCGTCATTGTTGACCTTAAGTATGCTGTGATTGAATGATTTCTTTGTCTTTATATGATCACTTCTTTTGCTAAGTGCGTCTACTCTACCATTATTCTTTCCTAAGATATACTATATTTTGAACTTGTATTGTTCAAGTTGTTCTAATCATCGTACCTGTCTTCTATTGAGCTATTTGATAGTGGTGAAGTGTACAAGGTTCTTGTGATTCGTAAAAATTGTAAGTTCTAGTAATTCTTTCGTGTATACCCTTCATAACTCTAGGGAGACTACGATAGCGAGTAGCTCCTTGTCGTGAACGTCGTAATTCTGCTCGATTAGCGAGAGTTTTCTCGAGAGATATGTCATTGGGTGTCACATGCCTTCATGCTCTTAGCTAAAGCATGCATCGATAACTAGATTTGATGCGTCGATTTCGATCCTACTTGATAAACGTAAATCGTACATTTTTAGTACTAATTTCTTCAAGCATTCTAGCTTAAGGTTCTAAAATGATTTCTCTTCTATGGGTTCTTATATTCATGGTGTATTCTTCTTCGTAAGATTCGTCAATGATATTGCGTTAGCAAAGTAGTCTCTAATGAACTTCTTGTTGTAGTTCATGAAATCTAGGAAGGATTGGACTTTCTTAACGTTGATAGACGATTTTTATTCTTCGATTGCTCGTAATTTCTTTGGGTTCATGCGTACTTCATGTTGTTCAACGACAAACCCAAGGAAGTCAACTTTCTCTCGATGGAATTCGCATTTCTTTGATTTAAGGTGTAAGTTTCTCATGTCTAGACATTCTAGTACTTTGGAAACATGACTAACATGTTCTTCCAAGATTTTCGAGTAAATCATGATATCGTCCAAGTATGTTATGACAAATCGATTCAAATGTTGTCGTAGTGCATCATTGATCATTTCCTAACACGTTGTCGAGGCGTTCGTGAGCCCAAACGACATCATCGTGTATTTGTATAGTCTATATCGTGTGCGAAAAGCTATCTTCCACTCTTTCTCTACCTTCATTCTAATTTGATTGTACGCTTCTCGTAGATTTAGTTTGATAAAGTACTTCGCTTCGAATAGTCGATCCTAAAGCTCGCTAATATTGAGTAGTGAGTATCGATTTTTTATCGTAATGTTGTTTAGCTTCCAATAATCGACACATAGGCGAAGAGTTTCGTCCTTCTTAGATACAAAGAGGATCGAATATCTTGTCTATGATTGGAATTTTCTAATAAATTCTTTCTTTTCGTTTTTTGCTAGGTATTCGCGAAGTACTTCGAGCTTCTTCTCGAATAGAGCATATATAAGTTCAAACGTGAGCTACTTGCCTAGTTCAAGTCTAATTTCATGATCTTACGATTGATGTTTAGATAGAGTCTTTGTCGTTGCCTCTTCCTGGAATAGATGCTCCCAATTGTTGTATATCCTTAATATGTGCTTTAGCGATTCCTTCGCTTTACTAGGTAGTCCAAGGTTCTTAGAAGGTTCGCAATTTTCTTCACTTACTTTGACCTTGTGACTCGACTAACCTTTGCCAATGCTTGTCAAGTCGAACTTTGTTAGATCGTTCTTTTGCGAGGATGCAAGTTCGCTACTTGCGATCGAGTTTCGACTCGTTCTCTTATCTATTATCGAACGCTGTCGATGCGTAGGTTGAATGTGAATTGCGTGATCACATCGCGCAAATTTGAGTACTCGTGTATTCTAGTCGACTTCTAGATTGTGTTGCTTCAATCAAGACATTTCTAGAACGATATCGTGAGTGATCATTCCCACTATATTAAAGGTTAGTTCCTCGTGATGTTGCTAAATAGCTATCGATAGTGGTTTCGTTTCTTTGTTCACTCTTTCATTTTCTACGATTAATGGGTTTCCATCTACAATCATTAGGTTGTAAGCGTTAGGCTTCTTTTGAGTAGAGTATCCTTTCCTCTCTACAAGAGCTTTGGCCATAAAATTACTTGTCGCACCAGAATCGACCATTGCAGTGAGTCAACGACCATTGACCTTAATGGGTGTGGTAAAACATCGTGCGTGTGCTGTTAAGTTTAGTTGCTACTATTGGGCTAACATATTGCATTCCTTTGATATGCCCTTTATCAAGGAATTTGAACTTTTCTTTGTTCTTGTGCTATGACTTCTACTTCTAGCGCCTGCCTGCGTTGAACTTCTTTTTGCTACTAGATTGTTGACTTTGGCTTTCTAGGAAACCAGTTGGCTCCTTTCTTGTCTTCTAGGTGAGTCCAACACGAGTCGTCATAGCAAGTGGTTTAACTAAGTGTTTCGTGTTTCCTTGCTTTCTTTATCTTTTGTCGAGATAGACTAACATTGTTCAATTGTCGTTCGATTTCGTCGAGAATATCTTTCTCTTTAGTGGCGTCGCTTCCTAGCGTTTTCTCGCATTTGTCTACGATTTGATTAATTTGTTTTTCCTTTGATGAGCTAGTTAAAGCGTCAAGATGTTTCGTGATGTTGTCTAGGCATTCATGAAAGTCCTTCCAGTCGTACTCTTCGTCTAAGTCGATAGTTGAATTGTGAGATTTGATGGCCTTCTAAAGTGCTTGATTGACTTCTTGCGTAAATGCGAGTGCCTTGCCTAATGATGCTCCATCTAGGACTTTCTATAATTG
>JAABUJ010007160.1_pt1 | contig 10509 bp, 13 predicted proteins | sample 5559131 | NCBI WGS metagenome assembly JAABUJ01 (sample SAMN10711875, study PRJNA513366) | rock metagenome | isolation source: Antarctica rocks | place: Antarctica: Victoria Land, Mt New Zealand nord | collected 2016-01-07 | reverse complement strand
CTGGTCCAGGCGGCCAAACGCAAGGCCCGCGGCTACCGCAACAAGCAGAAGATGATCACCATCGTCTACCTCATCGCCGGCCGCTTGCCCCTACCCACCATCCACACGATCTAGCGAGGAGCCCAAATTGGGGCCTTGCGGTAGGGATGCGGTAGGAACTGCAGGGCGACTGTCTCGGAGAGCGGTCGCGATCTGCTCGGCGGCAGTGCGTCCGAGCTGGCGGTTGACGTGGGTGTAGAGGTCGGCAGTGATGGCGAGCTGGGAGTGTCCGAGACGCTCCGAGACCACCTTGAGGTCGACGCCGGCTGCAAGGGCGAGACTCGCGTTGGTGTGCCGCAGGTCGTGTAGCCGGATCGGGGGGAGGTCGACCTCGGCGGTCAGGGCCCGGAAGTGTTTCGTGGCGTACTCGGGGCGCAGCGGATGGCCGTCCTCACGGGTGAAGAGCAGACCGGCCTCGTTCCACGCGGGTCCCCAGGCCGAGCGCTCAAGATCCTGGGCTTCTCGGTGTCGCCGGAGCACGGCGATCGTGTCTCTGTCGATGGGCACGAGGCGCTGGCCTCGTTTGGTCTTCGGAGTGCTCACGACGCTCTTGCCGTTGACGTCGGTGATCTGTTGGATGACGAAGAGACACTCACCGTCGAGGTCGATGTCCTCCCAGCGCAGCTCGACGGTTTCGCCGCGGCGCATGCCCGTGACGATCATGAGATGGAACAGGCTGTTGAGCCGGTCGTGCGCGGTTTCGGCCAGGAAGTGCCGGCACTGCTCCACCGTCCATGGCTTGGGGCGACGGTGGTTCTCGGGGGCCAGCTCGATGTGGTCGGCGGGGTTGTAGGGGATCAGGCGTCGCTTCACGGCGGTGTTGAGCGCCGATCGAAGGACGCCGTGGATCCTGCGAGTGGTACTGGCGCTCAAGGGCCTCCCCGACTTGCCGATCGCGATGGCCTGATACATCCGGTCGAGGTGGTGGGCTCTCAGCTCCAGGAGGCGGACTGACCCGAGGTGGGGAAGGAGGTAGTTCTTGGTCAGGTCCGCGTACAGCGATGCCGTGGTCGGTTTGAGAGCTCGCTTGGCTGCCAGCCACAACGGAAGGTATTCACCGAGAGTCATCTTGTTGACCGTCACGTCGGCCATGAACGTCCGAACCGCCTCGTGAAGAGCGGTCTGCGCAGCGGCTTTCGTTGGGTATCCGCCCTGACTGGTCTGGAGTCGTCGGCCGGAACTGTCACGTCCGTACTCGAGAATGTAGCGCCACGATCCGCGGCAGCGGTGCAGCGCGAAGGAGTCGTCGTCGTTCCGAGGACACTCCCTGGTGTGTCGCTGGACGACGGAGCCGTGCTTCACCGCTGGACCTGGATGAGCTCGAGAAGCGGGGCGCTGGGAATGCGGATCAGCTTGCCAAGCCGCAGGACTGGTGTTGGCCACTTGCCCAACCGGATCAGCTCGTAGGCGGCGGTCCGGCCGATGCCGAGCATCGCCGCGGCCGTCGGGACGTCGACAACTGGAGGCACGTGCTGGGCCTTCTCGACCGTCATCTTGAGACTGGCACCGGTCATCTGGACCTCCGGGGTGTGCGGCTCGTGGATTCAGGGTGCACCTGCTCTCCAGACTCCCGAGCGCTGCCCTGAGTGTTTGTGGAGAACTCGGTGCCGGCCGGGACGACCGGGGGGTAGATGGAGGGCCTGCGGTATGGCGAAGGACCGAAGCGCTCCACCATGAGGCGGCGAACGAGGTCGTCCCACGGCGTCACTGCTGGTGTGGCCCAGGCCGGAGCCGATGGGGTCCGGGTTGCTCTGTTGCCTTTCATGGTTCTCCCTCGATCCGTACTCCCGCCCACCAACAGGCCACTTCTGACCTCTGGCGGCCCCTTGCGTCCAATCGGACTGATTAGTCCTTCATGCGGACGTTTCAGTCCCATAGTGAGCGCCGCGAATCACTTTGTCAAGGACATCCGAGACCTGTGGGAACATGCGCGCGTGGAGATGGCACAGGTCATTCGCGCCCGACGCGCCGAACTGGGCATGTCGCAGGCCCAGTTGGCCGCTGCGGCGGGCATCGATAGCCGTCAGATTCGTCGATACGAGTCGGGAGACCAGCAGCCCATGCTCTCGGTGGCGGTCGCCATCGCCCACGCTCTGGGGATCACAGTTGGACAGCTGGCCGGTGAGCCAACCCAGCGGTTGACTCTGGCCGGAGACTGGTGGGCGTCGTGGCAGACGTTCATGGAGGGTCGGGAGATCATCACAGTTCAGGAGGTCCACTTCTCGCAACGTGGCGACGACCTCCGCGTCGAGGCCCTGACTCGCGGTCTCTCAGTGGAGGAGGGTGGGTATCTCTGGCGCGGTGAGTTGCGGTTGTGGGACAACGAGGTTCTGATGGGCTGGTACGCCGCCAATGATCAGTCCACTCGCTCGAAGGGAACGATGTACTTCGTCATCCACCCGCACGGGCAGTCCATGAGCGGGCGTTGGGTTGGGCTCAGTTATGACGGGGCCATCGTGTCCGGCTGGGCCTCGATGGCGAAGACCGAGGAGGAGGCGGGCCGACGGATGCAGGATCTTATGGACAGACCGGAGGTGTCGTCATGAAGGACGACGTTTGCGAGGTGGTCATCACTGGGCCCAGCGAACCATGGATGGGCGATTTCACACGGCAACTTGTCGAGGCGCGGCTTGCGGCATGCGGCCACATCATCCCTCAGATCCGGTCGATCTACCGGTGGGCCGGCTCGATGCACGATGAGACGGAGGTCCGAGTCGCTTTGCACACCCGACGAAGTCTTGTCTCGAGAATCATCGATCTAGCGAACGTCGCTCACCCGTACGACGTTCCATGTGTGATCGTTCTTGCGATCCCCGACGGAAATCCGGATTACCTTGAGTGGGTCGTTGCAGAAACTACGAGTTGACTTGTCCCCAGTTGAACGATAGGCCGATGAAGGATATGCCGAACGAGGGTGACGCCCCCGACTTCGGGCGGGGCTGGGAACGATGGGCCTCCGACAAGCCCTCGCGCGCTCCGCCAGGGACTGGGGTCTAGGCGCGATCCGCGCACTGGCCGACTCGGAGTTCCCGCAGATGAGTCTGGCGGCTGGCTTGGTCATTGAGCACCTCGCCAAGAGCATCCTCATGACCAACGATCCCGGGAAGATCGCGCCCACATCGGCGAAATACCCTGGTTCCCCCGAGTTCCTCCGAGGCAACGGCCACGCGCGCATGCAGACACTCTTGGACGTCCGCACCATGCAACTCCAACCGGCCGTCAAAGCCGCAATGGGCGCATACGGCGTGGATCTAGACGAGGGCGACCTGCGTGACATAGGAGCCCTCAACGACGTTCGAAACTCGGCGGCCCACCTCGGCTACTCAGAACGCGATGCGACCGCTGCCGCCATGGGCTGCTTCGCTCGCATAGGCCAACGCCTGTTGGACGTCGATCCAGATTTGCCTCCCCTGGCCAAGTGGCTGGGCATCCCGGATGACTTGGGAGATCAGCTCCGGTTGGTCCCCCTCGAGGACGATAGGGATCAGTGGGGCGTCAAGACGTTCGGCAACGCTTACGTCAGCAGCCCGTTTCAGCATTCGTGGGTCCTGGTTCGCCTGTGGCGCGCCCGGACCCTCTTCGGACGACGGGGACGCGGCGACGCTTGTGGCGAGGTGCGGTGGAATTCTCTGGACTAGTTCCTCCCACCGGGCATCGTGCTGCGCCTTCGCTCAACAGGGGAGCACTTGGCCGTGTTCCACGTCGCCTGGGAGGAGGACGAGGCCAGCGACCTCGAGTCGGATGTGATGGCGGTGCGGCTCTTCCTGGACAGGGTCGACTGCGCCCTCTGCGGCCTGTGGCTGCAGCGGCCGGACGAGCTCGTGATCGCTGGGGCTTACCAGACTTTGGGGTCGAGGAGTGGGATCGCGAGTAGGAGCGAGGGCCCGAGGCCCGTTCGACGCGATCGAGGACGAGGGCGGCCGTGAGGCATTCTTGTTTCGAGTTGGGTGTGGCGGCCGTATGGTGCCCCTTTCAAAGAAGCACCTCAACGACGGCGACAGCTCCATCGCGAGCACATCATCCTCCACGAGTTGGGACACCTGCTGTGCGATCACCGACCCTCAGAGGTCATCGACGGCAAGGTCCTCACCCAGTTGCTGCCGACACTGGACCCGAACGAGCCTTCCGTCCCAAGTCCCTTACTGACGCAGTCGTCCGAACGGCACTGATACTCGCCGCCTTCGGCGCCCAGTCCCTCATCCGCGAAGTCAGCATCCCGAACCCGACGCGATCCGCGTGGCGCGGAGGTAGGCCCACCGCCCTCCCGGTCTGCCTCAGCGCACTGTGGTCGGCATTCATCATCGGGCACCGAAGCGGTGACTCGCAGTTCGGCTCCTTCGGCAACGTCGAGGGATGGCCAACGGCCTACGCCGCAGCCTTCCTCCTCTACATCGCATACGTGGCAGCCGATGTCATGCTCGGCTGCTGGCGCTACGCCAAGCCCGCCGACGGTTCCCTGCAGCTGGGCCTGCGGCTCATGGCCATCGGTTGCGCCACCACCGTGATACGCCGGATTCAAGGCCGCCGCGGTCATTCTGGTCTGGCGCACTCCTCACCCATATCCGCATCCGTCGAGGCTGGCAGGAGAGACCGCTGCCGTCCTCGCAGCGCTGCCGATCGCCGTGGGCGCTGCCCTTCCGGCCGCCGGACGAAAATGGCGAGCTGTCCTCAACTGGTGTCGCCGATATGCGGCCCACGACAAGCTGTATCCCTTATGGTCTGCCTTGACCGCCGTCTCCCCCGGAGTCGCGCCCGATCCGTCAACCAGCCGCACGCGCGACCGACTCCGCATCCGTGACTTGGACATGAGGCTGTATCGGCGAGTCATTGAGATCCGCGACGGCCGTCTCGCGCTCCGCGACTCGTTGCCCCAGAGCGTGGCTGAGTCAAGCCGTGCTCGTGCTCAGGTGATTGGTCTGAACTGCTGGGAGTCGGAGGCCTTCGTGGAGGCGAAGGTTCTCGAGGCCGCTCTCGAAGCCATCGCGATTGGTGACCCCGTTGCGGCACAACCGTGGAAAGGCATCGGGCCGCGAGCGGAGTCTACCGCGGTGGAAGTGGAGTGGCTGCGAACGGTGGCGGCGAACTTCGCAGCCCCGCGCTCGATCCAGGCAAGGAACGAGGACGTCAGCAGCGGGCGGGGCGATGGGGCTCCTGTGGAGCAAGTCGTAACCGACAAGGGCGCGGCCCCTTCGAATTGCCCGGCTGGTAACCGAGGTCTTGGCTCCGGTCGTGCTCATCTTCGTGGTCACGCTGATCGTCTGCCTGCACGCCGCGGGACTCCCACGAGGGCTCGGCCTGGCGATCGTCGCCATGGCCTTCGCGGGCGGCATCCCCTACGGCGCCATTCTGCTCGGCGTCCGTCGCGGGGTGCTGGTCGACCACCACGTCTCCCGCCGCGAGCAGCGACCCAAGATTCTTGCCATTGGTGTGGTCTCAGTAGCCGCCGGCTTGGTCGTGCTGTCGTGGATGCAAGCGCCCCGTGCGGTCTTCGCCCTCCTTGCGGCGATGACGGTCGGGGGAGTGATCTCTCTGGCGATCAGCACGTTCTGGGAGATTTCGATGCACGCGGCTGCGGCCGCCGGCACGGTGGCATGTCTGACCGTCCTGGTCGGTCCATGGTGGCTCATTGCAGTGCCCGTGATCGCCCTGACGGGCTGGGCTCGGGTGGTTCTGCGCGATCACACGGCCGCGCAAGTCTGCGTCGGGGCGGTAGTCGGGGCGACCGTGTCGACGGGAGTGTCCCTGCTGGTCGGCTGATGGCGTGTAAGCCACTTCCCAAGATGGGCACCACGGCGGCTCGCTCGATGTTTGGAAACTCACGGACATGTCGATGAGCGAGCGCGTCCTTCCGCCCAGATTGACGCGCTCTCGCCGGGGCCGTATTGCAGAGCCAGCGTGTGCGCGGTCACGCCGCGCAGACGAGCCGCCATGAGTGAGCCGCGCCGGACAACCTCGACCCGGACGAAACGCAGGGAACGCCCGTGGAGAAGCACGCTGCAACCCACATGCATGCCCGCAATCGTTGGTACGGTCTCACCTCACCCTGGGGAACGACGCGGCGGTCGCGGAGTGGAGCCGGTCACGACCGCGAACAGATGGGCTAGTGTCCGCACCATACGAACGATGAGGGGGGGCAGTGGCGCGCTTTATCCCTGCGGATCCCTGTCAACGCGAAGAATTCACGACGACCAGCCTTCACATCCATCAGCACGCTTCAACACCCAGCCCCGACACCCTGATCGTGTTCGTGCACAGCTGGGGAGGGCACGGTTACAAGACCTGGAAAACACTACCAAGCGAGCTGTACCAGCACGAGTCGTTGCGGGCCGATATCGGGCTCTTCGACTATACGAGCGGTCTTCGGCGGCGACCAGGGAACAGTCCCGAGTTGGAGCTTGTCGTCACGGACCTGCTCGACGAAATTCGTGACCTCACGGGGTACCGCCACGTGGCCTTCGTCTGCCACAGCATGGGCGGGGTCCTTGCCAGTGCCGCATTACGGCGATCTTTCGAACGGAATGACGGAGGCAAAGCGCTAGCCAACCGAGTTTCGTGCCTAATCATGCTTGGGAGCCCCCGCGCGGGGACTCGCCTCATGCCTTTTGGGCTAATCCCGTCCGAGGACAAGCATTATCTGGTCCTTCACTCCCGCGTCGCAGAATCCAACGCACAGTTTCTCACGAATTACGTAGACACCTCTGTGGTGGGCGAACTACAGCGTACGTATCACGTCCCGCATTTCATCGGCGTCGGCGCGGCCGACTCAGTGGTTGACTCGTTCAGCGCTGGGTTCGGCATTCCGGACGCGCAGAAGCGTGTCTTCCGCGGAACACACAGCGGATTCCTGCGGCACAGTGGTCTGTCGAACTGGATCGTTTCGTGCATCAAGGAGGGCGTGCAGGGTATCGGCCAGCGTGGTCGTCGTGACCGCATGGCTTCTACGCCCCCACTCTTTACCCGATTCGAGGGGCACTCCTTGCACGGTGAATGGCAGGACCAGTACGAGAAGGCGCTGAAGGACTTCTCCAACCAATCGACGATGCCAGTCGTCGACATGACCAAGAAGCCCGCTGACGAGCCGGTTGGCTTATTGATGCGCGTCCTCCGTTGTGATGACGTCGGGGCGCCAGCAATTAGCGAAGAACTCCTGAAGATCAAACAAGCTCACGAGAGCGAGCAAATTCACAGCGTGGGGCTTTCACCTCACGGCAAACAGTCAGCTGATCGCGCAAGAGAAGTTTTTGATCTGATCGGCACGTCAGAGTCACGCTGGATCAAGGGGACTGAGGATCTACCGAGTCTTCGGAAGGAAATGGTCCGCTGGCTCCATAGGACGAAGTTTCTGATCTCACCGGATCCGACGAATGCAACTCCAGGTGGCGGATGGCTCACAGGCGAGGTGCACGCCCGCGGCGCGCACCCAACAGGCTGGGGGATAGATGAAATTGACTGAAGACTTGACGTGGCTGGTCGCATTGCTGAGCCCCCGTGACATCGCGATCCATCCCAACTTCGCTAGTCAAGAGACAGCAAGTGCTCCTGCATGCCTTGCCCTGCTTACGTCCTCACAGTCCGCTAGTCTCGCCCGTTTTCAAGACAGTGAAAAGTGGAGAGCTGTCGAAGAAGCCGATCCTGATGGTGCCCGCGTCGTTGGTAGTGTGCGATCAGCATTGTCGGTCGGCAGCGTCGAAAGCGGTGCTGACGAACTACGATCCGCTTCGCGTAGTCACATCAAACAAAGGCCGACTCTTGCGGTCGTTTGTGCAATTGTCGCCTCAACTTGTTACGCCGAGGTCGATCGCCTCGATGAAGCCAACGCGACTCTGCACGAGCCGTTGCACGCATTGGGCCACCCCAGAGATTCCGTGACATCACTCCTTGCGGGAGCACTGCTCGCGAACCTCGCCCTCCGCGAGTTCGACCAAGGAGAGCAGACTTCGCCTACTAGAGCCGAAGAGGCAAGAGCGGCTTTCATGAGCGTGAGCATCGATGACTTGCCGGGCTTCCCGTTGTCCCAAGGCGTAGCTTGGGACTCGGCGACTTCACTCGCGAATGTGATCGAGCTGCTCCTCGATGGATGCGCTCACCACTCCGCGAGCTACTCGACCGACTTCCAGCCACGACTCGACCTCGTGCGTCAACCGTCCGCGCGCCTCGCGCAGCGAGGACGAGGGCGCGTAGCTACTGGATTCATGAAGCACCTCCAGCAAGAGCTGAGCGATCTCTTTCAGACGGGAGGAATCATCTGGGCCGCCGACGGAGCGGATGGCGACTCAGAGCTTTGCGAGGCTCTGTTCACCGCAGAGTTCAGTGGTCACCCCAGCACTCACAGCTACCGGCGGCTCCTAGGCATGCACAGGTTCCTGCGAGGAACAGCAACAGGGGAGGAGTGGCTTATTCGAGAATCTGTGAGGCTAATTCGACAGTCAGGTGACACGAAGCAACTGACACCGATTCTCCATGCCATCAGGAATCATGGCCCACTGACCGTCCTACAAGCGGACGCGCTTCAGGTCCTTTCGCGCCGCCGCACTGGGCCATTGCTGCGCGAAGTCGAGCTAAATGTACTCAGATCGGCCGCGCTCCTCCTCGGAAAGGACGCGAGTGCAGACGCGATTCGCCTACTCCTCGCGACGCGGGAATATCAAGCGCCTCGGACGCCTCGCCACTGGCAGCTCCGAAGCGTCAGGCTGGGTGCACTCTGGCGGACGGTCGTAGAGCTCGCTCGGACTGCTGACGAGTCGGCCTTCGTGGCCAGCACGCTCTTTGCGGAGATCCGCGACGCTGAGCCAGACGACACCATGGACCACGAGTACGCGCGAGCCGTGAACCGGCTGGAGCGAGATGGGTGGGGCGACGTTGAGCTTCAGCGGCGGATTGAGTCTTGGACCGGAAGCCAAGACGCGGCCGATTTCCACCGCGAGTCCCGCAATGCATTCAGGCGTGTTCTTGATTTCGCAGCGCCCCAACTTTCGGACGGGGTCGAAACGTCCACTGACGTAACGCTGACCACCGTTCAGCGACTCATCGACAGGAGCCTTGTTCACGACGAGATCGCCTTCCCCTCGTCCCAGATCGGGCCGGCCGGATCGTTACTGGTGGACCGGATGAGCAGCGTCCGTGAAGCCGCCGCCCGAGGTCAGTACTCGATGGGTGGCGTTGACGAGTGTGAGTTGGCTGTTGCACTAGCCCTGCTCACGGAACAGACATCACTTTGGACGAGCATCACCGACTTTCTCTGCGACGCGCGGGTGCAGCGCGAAGACAAGTCAAGCGCGTTGGCACGCATGGTCCGAGACTTCGACCGGATCCCTAGCCTCGTTGCCGATTCGCTGCGCGAACGCACAGCGAATCTCCTCAATGGTGGCCCGGACTCGAAGTCGGGCATCCCCTGGCCCTGGGCGCGGGCGACGACGTCGATCGACTGGTAGGTGGAGAAGACGACGGTGAACTGGTCGTCCGCGGTCCGCTGGCGGACCTGCGCGGCCAGGGCCGCGGTGTCCGTGGTCGCGGGGTAGATCAGGTCGTGGACCGAGAGGTCCTCCGAGGCGTGCGTCTTGCCGACCTGGACATCGGAGCACACGGCATACGCCCGGAACGGGATCTGGGACTCCTGCTTCCACTCGCGCAGGCTCTGGTTCAGCAGCTGGATCGAGGGGACGAGGAACAGGACGGTGGTCGGGCTCGGCCTTGCGGCCGGTCGCGAGCTCCTCGGCGATCTTGAGCGAGGTGAACGTCTTACCGGTCCCGCAGGCCATGATCAGCTGGCCGCGGTCATGCGTGGCCAGTCCCTCGCGGACCGCCGCCCGGGCCTCCCGCTGGTGCGGCAGGGCGGTCTTCTTGCCGGTGGTCGGCAGGACCTGCTGGGGCCCCGTCCAGTCGATAGTGCCCCAGTCGACCTTGGACTCCAGCAGGTCGCTGACCCCGATCCGCACGACCGGGCGGTGAGGTTGTCGAGCTGCTTCTCGATCGTCGGGCCCCAGTCCTTGGCGGTCGAGACGATGATTCGGCTGGTGAACCCCTTCTTGCTCGACGCGGCGAGGAAGGAGTCGACGTCGGCCTTGGCCACATGATGGGTCGGGTCGTAGAACTTGCACTGCACGGCGCACCATCCGCCGGTGGTGATGTCCTTGGCCACGATGTCGATGCCGTGGTCGTGGGCGCCGGCCCGGCCGGGCCACTCCTGCCACAGGTAGACCTCCTCGAAGCGGTCCGCGAACTCCGGCGCCGTGCGGAGGTAGCTCGCCATCAGCCGCTCGAACGCGGAGCCCTTCTGCGTCGAGCTGGTCGCGCTGGACGACAGCCTCTCGAGCAGGTCCTCGAGCTTCATTGCTGACACTCACTCACTCCGTCCCGCCGCCCCGACACCCGTGTGACCGTGACCCTACCTGCGCGGATTTGGCGAAAGGGCTCGGTCTTGTCCGATTTGGGCCATCGCGTCGCGGCCCAGATGTCCCTCGATTGGCTCCG
>JAABUJ010007159.1_pt1 | contig 10510 bp, 9 predicted proteins | sample 5559131 | NCBI WGS metagenome assembly JAABUJ01 (sample SAMN10711875, study PRJNA513366) | rock metagenome | isolation source: Antarctica rocks | place: Antarctica: Victoria Land, Mt New Zealand nord | collected 2016-01-07 | reverse complement strand
GGGCATTGGCGGCTGCTCAGCGTCGGCTGCGCGTTGCTCTTCCTGCTGCCTTCGGATTATCTCCTGCTCGGTAACCCGATCCACGGCAACGGGAGGCCGATACCAAGGCTGAGGGTCCTCGTCCGCCAAGGCATCGGCTCGGTTCACGATCCGAGCCGAAAGTTCGCCGAACCATGTAGCGAAGCCAGCGCCATCGGCTGAAGCCCTCATCATCTGCTCAGTTACCCCGTGCGACTCGGGACCCGACGGGCCTGCTGCGAGCTGCTGTTGGGGGTGAAAGCGGCGCACCTCGTCGAGCAAGCTCTGCGCGCGGGTGATCACTGGGACGCTGGCGGCGATGGCCGCCCTAAAAGAATGTGCCCCGAAAGCCTGCGCCCGAAATAACTCCCGCTCGGCGCCGCCGAGTTTCAGCCGGGCCTGGGTGGCCTGGTGTTGGAGCTCATCAGGCACCAGGTCCAATTGCAGCGCGTCGGCGAGCCCTTGAATCAACCCGACGAGCTGGTCGAGGACCCCGGCCGCGGTGAACGGATCGTCAAGGGGGTCCACGTAACGAACCGCCGGTACTTTCGACGGCGCCTGCCGGAGGTGCGCACCATCGCGGGGCTTTGGTTGCTGTTGCCGCGTGTCGGACTTCAGCCGCCGCAGGGCCTCTTTGAGGCGCGTGGCTGCATCCGAGCCCGGGTCCTCTATCGGTGAAGGGGAGGGTGAGGGTGAACCTGGCGTGTACTGCGTGTCGGCCAGCTCGTCAATCTCGACGAGTTCACCCTCGATGATCTCCTCAGCCCAGGACGTGTCTAGAACACTCCGGCGGAACGGCGGCCTGACCAGTTCTACGCGGCGGCTCTGGCCGTCGTGTGCGTCATCGCCTGCCCCCTGCTCCGGCAGGCGAGCTACTGGGACCTTGACTCGGTGACTGCACTGTATGGCGGGGCATCTGATCTTCTGCCCGCCCGCGGCCCGCGATTCCCAGCGATGCCCACACGTCGGGCATTCGAGAGTGATCGGTGGGCGCGTTCCCTTTTTCGTCGTCGACTGAGCCATGTCGACCCCCTCCCCTCTTTCTACTGGATTAATCCTCACCGCGGCGTGTTTGTGTGTCGTGGTCCGGGGCGTAGTGAGCGGGGTTCGGGGGTGCTGGTGAGCCAGCAGGCCCGCAGCAGTCTTGGGACGATGCTGCTGCGTGCCGCGTTGATCGGCCAGCCCATGACTCGGCCGAGTTCGGTCCACGTCGGCCCGGTGCCGGTGTCGGCGAGGATGCGGGCCACGGTAGCCGCGGCGGCGGCGGCGTCCCGTTTGGCGATGGCCGCCAGCTCCGCAGCTTCCCGTGCCCGTCGAGCACTCCGCGCGGCTGTGCTGGCGACGAGCCCGGCGACGGCGGCCGGGGTTGGCGTCATCCCACCGCGGACCAGTTGCAGCCACGCGGAACGCTCCTCCGGATCGTCGTGCGGCATCGGATGCGGTGCGAGTTGCGCAATGGCCGCCGCAGTGACCTCGCGGCGTGCTCCGCGCAAGGCTTGCTCGGCTTCCTGTTCAGCGGTACTTGCGGACGGGTTCGAGAGATTCTGACCAGAGCTGGCCTTCGAGTCCTCACCCGAGCCAGAGCCTGACGACTTCGACGTCGACGTGTCGAGCGCCGGGACAGGTGCGCTCGCCATGGACGGCGGCGCGGCCTTCGGGGATTCGTCATGGCCCGCACTCGCTGAGCGTTTCGGTGTCGGGGTGATCCCGAGGTAGGACAGCGTTGCGGCGGTGGCGGGGCCGGGTTCGGCAGGGACCCGCAGTCGGTAACCACCAGGCATCGGGGCGGCCCAGCAGTCGGGGAACGCGACGAGGCCGCTACCGATCTGCATGAGGATCGGCAGACCACGGCGCAGTGCGGTCCGCACCGCGGTGTCAGCGGCCCCGCCGAACGTGCCCGCGGGCAGAGCGACGGCGAGGGCATCGGCAACGCCGACGTCGGGGGCCACGGTCCAGCCGTGCCGGTGGGTGAGTGCGGCGGCCGCCGCGGTCTCCCCCCCGATCGCCACCCTTGACGGACCGCGCTGGCGGGCGGCGCGGGCGGTTACCGCGGCGGTGTAGCGGGTTCGAGCGTCGTCGCCCATGACCGGTCTCGCCGAGGCGCCAGGCGCGCGCCTCGTCGTCGGCGCGCTCATCGGTAATCCCACGGCGGAATAGACGGCCGGGGAATAGCACTCGTACGGGCCTGGTACCCGCCTACCCACGTCGTAATGGCCATTCCCAGCACGATCCCGATGGTGGACGTGATCACACCGGTGATAACCGTCCGCTCCATCAACTCCTTACTTGCCACACTCATTTCCGCCAACCTCCTCATTTCCATCTGTTCCGGATCGCATGAATCTTCTCTCGATTCATCTGGGTGCTTCCTGCGATATCCCGCACTGACATGCCATTGTCCAGCATGGCGGCTTCGGCGCCGCTTCGGTAATCCACGTCATCCTGAACTTCTCCTCTGGATCGGTTGCGCCGGGGCGCGGGCAAAGTGGGCGGGCTGGTCATCGCAGGGCCTTTCGGAGCTGGGCGAGCGCCAACTTGCCGGTGATCTCCAAGGCGACGGTTCCCCTGGCCCAGTCCTCGTCTCGTGCTCGTTGCGCGGCGGCCGGGTCGAGCGACGCGAGGAACTTCAGTTGCTGCGGGCTCGGCTGCTGTTGCCGCCAACGCGCCTGCTTGTCGGTGAGGCTAGGAAGGCGCCCGTTGCGGGCTAGAGTGAACGCCACGGCGCCCACAGCGTCCCGTAACGGCATCCAATCTCCTGGAGTGTTCCCTTGGGACAGAAACTGAAGCGGGTCAGCACCCCCACGTGTCGAGACGATCACCGGGGCGTAGAGACCGCTTCCGGTGGTGTCGGGGACGAGGGCCGCGGCGGCATCCGGTCCGACGGAGGCATACAGGACCCCCGTGGCCGTGTCAGTGGCCCATTCGATCTTGGACTGCCCGAGGGGGTCAACGAGGAGCAGCGTCCGATGTGGCTCAACCGGGCGGTGCTCCTCGCCGTCGACGGTGTTCGTCTGTGGCATCCTGCCGAGGATGACGGGCAGAACGATCTGACGCGCAGCGAAAGAGCCTGGTCCAAACGGGCTTCCGGACACGTCAACGACGAGGCTGTTGGTTTTGCCGGGGACCGTTCGCGTGATCCGTCCGATCATCTGCATGTATCGACCCGGTGATTGCGTTGGCCTCGCGATGACCGCCGCACTCAACTCCGGGTAGTCGAAGCCCTCCAGCAACGTGCCGACAGAGCACACGATCTGCACGGTGCCCTCGCGCCACGCCGCGAGCAGCGCCGCACGCTCAGTGCCGCGCATGGCCCCGTAGATGGTGTCCGCGGCCAGACCCTGCCCGCGGTAGGCGTCGGCCAGCTCGTGGGCGTGGGCCACATCGGCGGCGAACACCACAGTCAGCCGATCCCCCAGCAACGGGGCGGTCAGCTCAGCGGTTGCCTGTACGAGGCCCGGTTGCCTCATCGCGGTAGCCAGCTCATCGGCGCGGTAGTCGGCCTCGCCGTCTGCCTTTCTGGTGGGCACGGAGTCGAGGTCCAGGTCGTCCAGCTCGACGTGCTGCCAAGTCAGCGGGGCGAGCCATCCGGCGGCGGACAGCTCGGCGATGCTGCGCTCGAACGCGCAGTAGGGCAGCACATCACTGATCTGCCCCCGGTCGGCACGGAACGGTGTCGCCGTCGTCCCGATCACAACAACATCGGGCCACGCCTGCGCCACCCGCGCCACGAGTCGGGCGTAGGCGTTCGTCCCCGTGCAGTGGTGACACTCGTCGATGATCAGCAGCGTCACCGGCCCCGCGTCGAGCACCGCGTCAAGCCGGGCACCGGTGAGGGTCTGCACGCTACCCACCACGACACCCGCGCCGGGATCGTTCGCGGCGGCCATCACGACGCCCACCGGTTCGTTGGTACCCGCCGATAGACCCGCCGCGAGCTGGTTCACCAGCTCACGAACATGCGCCACAGCCAGCACCCGGCGGACCGGATTACGACGGACGTGCCGGGCCAGCCTGCCCAGGACCACCGTCTTACCCGAGCCTGTCGGCATGCTCAGGTGCATCCGGCTGTGCCCTTGGCCGATGGCATTCTCGGCGCTGCTGACCGCGAGCAGTTGATAGTCCCGCAGCTCCGGCGCGGCGGCGGTGGCGCTCATGTGAGAGTTACCCGCTCGGTGTCGGCGAACTCGACGGCATCCGGGGGGAAGCCCCACCGCCGGGCCGCTGCCGACTGGAAGGCATCCGCAGCACCCTCCCAGTCGCCCCGGTTGGCCAGGTTCAGGGTCGGGGTGAGGTCGGCGCCGGTCAGGCGGCTGCCCCCGTCGAGGGACACCGTGCGCCAGCGGGTGTCGTTGTCGGAGCCGTTGACGGTGACGTTGCCGACGATGGTGGCGGAGGCCCCGGCCGCGCGCAGGCGTTGCGTACGGAGTCGCTGAGCAATCCCGCGGAGCCGGTCCGTGCGGGCGGGAGCAGCTTTCCGGCCGCCACGGGCGTAGCGGGAGAGTTGGTCCCGGGCGGACTTGTAGGCGCGGGAGTTGTGGTCGGTGGTCCCGGCCAGGGCCTCGGCTAGAGGCCGGACCCCGAGGTCAGCGCGGAGGTCTGCAATATCCTGTGGGGACAGCTCGGCGGGACCGGCCAATGCCGCCCGCAGCGCCTCAGGCAATGCCATGTCAGCTCACCCCCAGCTTGCAGAGGCGGCTCAGGCCGGTGAGGTCATCGGCGCCGATCAACCCCACCGCGTCGGCCATCTGGGCCGAGCCCTCGACTTTGTACTGACCGAACCCGGTCCCGGGCGGCAGCCCTATAGGCCGCGCCAATTCAGGATCGGGGGCAGCGCCGACGTAGTAGAGGCAGTCGACGGACACCGCGACGGGCAGTTGACCGCTGCTGACGGCCACCGTCTGAATCCGGCGCAGCACCCGCATGCGCGCATTGGCCATGACGAAGTGTCGGAAGTCGGGGCGGAACAGTTCGTCTCTACTGCGGTCCCAACCGGACGAGGACAACGCGCCGATACCGGAGGTGTAGAGCCGTTTCACCGCCTGGTGGGCCAGTGCCGCCGACGGCGAAGGGATCGCGGACAACTCCTCCCGGTACCCGCCGATGGCCTTGCCCCACCCGGCGAGCCACCGCCGGTGCGCCGTCCACACATAAGCCTCCTCGACGGCGAACGGCACCCCACAGTCGCGGGCGAACGCCAATGTGGGCGTCGACACCCACAGAGAGCCGTCGTCCTCCACCGGGTACCCGGCGAACAGGGCGGGCGCCAGGTCATCGAACGTGGCCGCCGGGTCCGTCCGCGCCCGCCAGTAGCCGGGCAACCGGGAGTCGAACTCCGGTCCGTCCGGTCGGTGCACCGGCGACCCCGTGCCCAGCTCCAGTCCCGATACCGCGTTCGGATAGGCACCGGAACCGTCGTAGGCGTGGACGAACCCGGCCTCGCGTTCGGTGTCGGTCAGCGGCCTGATCCACCGCAAGTCTTGCTCCCGTCCGGGGTCCAACGCGGGCGGTGGCATCCCCTCGACGGGCCGCAGCATCGCCACTTTCGGCTTGCGGCCCTTCTTCCCGGCCCGCAAGTACTGCTCCCAAGTCGTAACGTGGGTTTCCCGGCGGAACAGGTCCCCAGCCGTGGCATTGGTGGAGTGGTGCCAGTCGAGGCCGGTGACGGTCTGGAACAGGGACAGCGCCTCGAAGAGGTCCCCGCCGGTCGGGGCTTCACCCCACACTGTGGTGCGCCGTGAGTCGTAACCGGGGATGGCCACGATCACCCCCGGCTTGGTGCGGTCCGTGGGTTGCACCCGGAACCACGGGGTGAGCCCGTCGGGGCGCACGGTGTACCCGTCCGCTTCCGCCCACGCGTGGGGCATCGGCTCCCGCGGTGCCAGGGTGCGAGGCCGAACGGGCAAGGCCAGCAGTTCGTGCGCAGAGGGGTGCACCACGACGCGGGACAGGTCGAACCGCTCCGCGAGGCGGTACAGATCACCTACGTTGTGCACGTCGAAGGGCAGCGGCTCCGCGGGCGTGCCCGGGTGCCGGTGGATGCCCTTCGCGCTGAGCACGACGAACCCGCGAGCATCGTCGACCGGCTCCGTCTCGGGTGCTTCCGCAGCGACCTCAGGCTCCGGGACCGCGGAAGGTGGCGCAGGGGTCGGGGCCGGTGCCTGTTCCGTGACGCTGGCCGAGGCATCATCCGGTGGTGTCGGTGGTGCCACCGCGGCGGCGGCGGTCTGCACCGGATCGGCCGGCATCGACGATCCGGCGTCGACTCTCCCCCGGCACGCCGGGTGAAACGGTCCCCGGCTGTCGACAAGCCAGCACGGCTTGCCGCACACATCGCAGCGGTGCGGCGCGTACGCCGTGGGCTCATCAGTCGGCAGCTCCGGACGGGGCGTTGCAGTCGGCCCGGGTGCAGCCGTGTCCGGTGCTGTGCTCGGGCCAGCGGGCGGCAGAACAGGTGCCGCGACCTCGGCATGCTCGGCGGCCTCGGCATAAGCGGCGGCCTCGTCCCGGGCCAAGTCCTCGGCGAGCGCCGCGGCGTCACACCCGAGCAGCCACGCCAGGTTGAACAGGTGGTGCCGAATGGTGGCCCCGTTCGGGCGCTGACTGGTCGCGACGTGCCCGGCCGACTCCAGCTCGCGCAGGGTGTCCCTGGCCGACTCCAGTGGTACGCCCTTCTCGTCGGCGTACTTCCGGATGATCCGGTAGAGCTGAGGCCAGTCCTGCGACGCGCGAACCCGCAACGTCCACTCGAACCGTCCTGGTCGACCAGTGGAAGCGGGTGGGATCACCGGTCCGATGGGCACACTGCGGGGACTCGACGCCCATTGTTCCGCGGTCATCGAGGAGGTGGACGGTTCCCACCCGACATCGCTGGGTCCGAAGTCCTCGGGCAGGTTCGGCAGCGGGTGCCGCTGTTGGGGCTTGTCCTGCTCACCGTGCAGGAACATCGACCGGTGGGCCAATGCGTCCCGGACGGCTTCCCGGACGGTCTCCGGCACACTCAGGTGCGAAGAGGCACCTTCACGGGCACCCATCCGCTCGCCCTGCTCAACGAGCGCGGTCCGCAGGTGTGGAGTGTGCGCCTCGAGCCAACCGGTCATGTCAACTCCGGCCGCCTCGGCCGCCGTGGTGAGGAGCACGAGCCCGGCGACATTCCGGGTGTACATCTCAGCCGAGCGCAGGAACACCGCGCCGCCCAGGTCCCAGGACTGCACGATCTCGCCTGCCCGCTCGTACGCACTATCGGCCCGCGTGGTGTCGGCGTACAACCAGCGCACGATGTACCCCCAGGCGCGGGACATTTTTCGGGCGGACTCCGGGGTCTGCAACCGGTTCAGCACGTCCATATCCACGGCTTCGGAACCCGGATGCTTCAGGACGATGAACCGCGAGTGAGTGGAAGCCTGCTTCTCTTGGTCCCCGGCACCTTCCGCGGTGAACACACTTGACGCCCGCGGCCCCTCACCCCGGATGGTGACCTCTTTGCCCCAGTGACCTTTGAGGGCGGCGGCACCCTCGACGGCGTGCGACCCGTAGGAGGACAGGAACCCGATGCGCTCCGCGAGCTGTTTCTGCCCGAGCCCGGACACGATGATGTCGTCGAGAACTGGTAGGAACCCGGCGAGCGCATGGGTGACCTTCTCCGCCGCGAACGTCGTCGTCGTGTTACCACCGGGCCGCAGGTTCACCGTCACCGGCAATTCTCGGCCGAACGCCGACCGTGACTGCGCTTGCAGGATGAGGCGGCAGATAGCGGACTTCAGTTGATTGAGTGGGCCGTAGATCAGTGAGCAGGTCATTGCCCGATCCACGACACCCACCAACGGTGCGGTCGTCAGTTGAGAGAGCAGGGTGAGGGGGATCGCAGAGTTGCCCGGTTCCACGTCGGCGATTGTCAACAGCTCCGCGAAGTCCTCGACCAGCGTGTTCGGATCGGGGGTGTCCACCCCCAGCATCTGCACACCTCGCTGCCGCCCGATCTGTGCGCCCAGCTCACACAACGCGGACGGGTCGGTCCCCTCAGCGGTGATGGCGGGTCCGGAAGGGTCGAGAAACGCCAGCGGTAGACCTTCCCGACGCAGCGGCCCCGTGGAGTCGAACCGGTCCTCGATCGCGGTACCGGCAAGGCGCGCCCGCTGGACGGCCGCGCGGATCACCAGCGGCACGAGAGGCAACTTGCGGGGGCTGACGTGTCGAGCAAGCTTAGTGGTGTCCGGCCAGTCGGCGTCCCGAGCCTTGCGCAGATCCCGACTCGACACCACGGAGCGCAGCGGTTGCGGCTCCCCCGGCACCTCCTCGATCCGCACCGCGTAGGTCTCATCCGCCGCGGCCTCACCCGGGGTTCGATCGTTCTCCACAGTCCGCGGCTGGTACGCCGCTTCGATGAGGACCTGGCCGGGGATAACCAGTGAACGGGTCAGCGTCTCGTCGTCATCGTTGCCTCGTCCCATGATCCGGTACAGGCCGTCGGTGTACTGGACGAACAACTCGTCGTCGAACCGCAACCGCGCACGAACACGGTCCGAGTACGGCAGGTCCCCCTTGGTGGCCGGACCATCACCGGATCGCGCGGCCGCGCGAGCCGCGGCAGCATCCGCCTTGGCTTCCCTCAGGGACTTGTCAAAAGCCGGCTTTCGCATCACGTCAGCCGGGATCGCGGACCGGAACCGCTCTTGCACGTCGGCGCGAGCCGCGACGAGGAGCGGCATGAACTCCCTCAACTTGGCAAACGCTCCGAGGTGGTCTCCGTCGAAGTCGTCGAAGAACTTAACCGGGTCCGTGGGTAGCGAAACCTCGCTTGATGCCGCCGTACTCATCGGTCCACCTCGCCCTCGGTCTGATCCCCGAACAGGTCGAGCTGGTCAGACGGTTCGCGCAAGTCCGCCGTGCCATGCGCTGGACTTTGACGGGCACCACGGGCAACGGGCCTAGCGGTGGCCGCAGCGCGGCGATCCGCCGCAAGCCTGGCGTCGGTGAGCGTGAGAACGTCAGCAGGCGCCTGCTTCATCTCTGGTCACCGCCCCGAGCGCGTGTACTACGAGCAACGCGCGCCGCGACTACGAAAGGGTGAAGGCAGCGGCGCTCGGACGGGGAGAGACCGCCGCAGACACCGAAGATCATCGATGATGGTCTGTGTGCCTCAACCGCGAGAACGTCGGCGAGGCACTGCTCCCGTACTGGGCAGGGCGCACAGACGGCCAGGGCGGGTGCCGTGCTCTCTGGCTGCTCGTTCAGCGGGAAGAACAGCTCAGGGTCGACGAGGCGGCACCGAGCGAGAGGCAACCATGACTCCCGGCGAGCGACGTGCTGAGCGCCCGGGGCGGATTGAGTTGTCGGATCGAGGGGGGTGGGATGGATGCGGCTGGTCGCCGATTCTGGCATGATGGTCCTTGGTCCCCCCGTGAACGCCTATCTCCCGGCAAAAGAGACTTCAGGCGCCACGGGGGGTTTTCGTGTCTAAGGGACGATGGTTTACGTCATGCGGCAGCTCTCATTTGCCGTGAGCGCTGCCCGGCGTAGGGCGGCACGATTTGACGGCACAGGTGGACCACGGCGAGACAGAGACGACGGCAGAATCCGGCGGCCAGTAGGTCGCTCGGCGCCCGAGACTGCGCTCACCTCAACAGCGCACTTCGCCTCAAACCTGTTGAGGACGAGGGCGACGCCGTGACGTTGCACCGCTCGGCGTCGGAGCACGGAGGCGACGCGGTAGCGGCCAAGGCGGGTCTGCCACGCCAGCTGTGAAGTGTGTTGCTTCTGTTTGTCCGTTGTAAACCAACCGTTGACAATCTCACTCGGAACGCCGGTCAACTCCAGTTCCCACAAAACCTCGCCCCCGGACGCAGGGAGTGGGTGAGGTTCACTAGTTTCGAGCATCTGAGCGCAGGACTCGGCGGGGATGTCGAGCGTGAACAAGACGCGGCCAGCGGGCTCAGCCACCGCGGCAGCTTCCGTGGTCATCATGCGGCCGTATCCGTCGCCAGAGGGAAGGTGGCGCCCGCCTCAACGGCGCGTAGTCCCGTAGCCAGCGCAAACCCTGCTGCTACGGCAAGAGCTGCGGCAGTAAGCACCTTCCGCGCCTCAGCGGGCGCTAGGGACACCGGCGCGTTACGTCGACTCCGTGGCAGAGGCTGGACGAATCCACGTCGAATCACGTTGTACATCTCCGTCGGATGAACGTGAGCAGCCTGAGCAACGTCGAACAGAGGGACCGACTCGACGTCGGCCCAATCGCTCGGCTCAAACACAGGTGCACTAATCACGGCTCCCAACGCTACTCCCCCACCACGACAGTTTGCTGCTATCTCACCTCGGCGCGTCGGCGCGGCGACATTCATCATCGGTTGCCGCCCGTGAACGCGCCGGGAACACCAGGCAGCGGGACGAGAGGTGACCCGGTGCTCGGCGCCGCGGGGGCCACAGACCCCGGGACGCTCGGTGGAAGCATGACCGTGGAGATTGCCGGGGGCGCCGTGGTCTCAGTCGGCGGTGCACC
>JAABUJ010007156.1_pt1 | contig 10512 bp, 2 predicted proteins | sample 5559131 | NCBI WGS metagenome assembly JAABUJ01 (sample SAMN10711875, study PRJNA513366) | rock metagenome | isolation source: Antarctica rocks | place: Antarctica: Victoria Land, Mt New Zealand nord | collected 2016-01-07 | reverse complement strand
AGGGAGGGCCTACTAGCCTTTACGTTCATAAAATCCACGGCTCCAGAGTCGGGCCTTCTTCAGCCACCATTATTGCTTGATGGAATGTTCGCATTTCTGAGCATTCCGCTAGAGCCCCTGCACTATGAATTCTGGAGAGCAAGGATCACATGCTTGTGGGCTTCGTCGTTTAGTCCATGCATTGGCTACCCGTTTTTGCCTCAAATCCAAAGCGCGACTTGGCCGTAACTTCCCTACCTGTTCGCTAGAGCCCAATACGTGAGAATGTGACCTTGTCAGGATTGGCTACCGCTCGAATGACCATCTAGTGTATGCCCTTTCCGTCGCGTCTTGCAGACTAAACGGACGTACGGCCTTTTAGGAGGGTGGGGAAAGACGTGTGCAAACGTTTAGAGTCCCACCAGATAATTTAGAAAACAACTGGCCGCGGGATGGCTTTCACCGTTGTAATCGTACATCATTGGCTACCACCCTGGGAAATGGGCCTGACTCAAGGTACATCTGCTCCTCTCACACGAGCTGGCCTCATGCAGCTACTTGAAGCCAGCGCACAACTATGTTCGATGACGGAATGCAGATGACAGTATGCACAAAAGGAGGAAGGCGCATATTTCTGGACGGTCTGTCACTGTTATGCGAATTCGAGCTGGCGGAAGGAGCGTCAGCACAGTTGCTGCAGAGTCCACGGCAGCTGGATCGAGATTTTGGATAGCGGCGAACAAGAACAAGTCATTCGCTCACTTTCAGTGGGTCCTGGAGGAACTCAAATCCTTCTGTAATGCGTCACCGCAGCCAAAGATGGAGATTCAAAACAGCATTGCTGCCAAAACCATCTGTTTCAGCAAGGAGAAAGTGAAGACTTACGGTCGATACCTCTGTATTTCGATTAAGAAAGCCATACAGTCTCTACCTGATCCTAACTATGATGCAGCAAGGAAGTCGAGTCGACCGACATGGTGAGCCCCATACAATTAAGCGAGGTGCATGAGTGCATGGGTGTTGACCGACATGGTGAAGTGAGCTTTGATTGCAGTTGCTCCAGTAGTCAGTCATATACTGTAAATCAAGTGTGACAGCAACAAACCCATTGGGATAGACTCGTTTATGAGAGCTTTTGGCTCCCCGAATATACATATGGCATTGTCTGCCTTGCAACTACTGCATAGACTGGAACCATCACGCTGTGACATAAATAAGTAATGAATTGAAGTATGGATTATGGTCCAACGCACCTTTTACTTCTTTAATCTGCATCCATCACATGCCATGCAAACTCGTTTTGGTGCATTACGGTCTGTAGATGAAGCATCTTTCGATTGACGAGCGTGCTGTTGAGCGACCCTGATTGCAAATTGGTATGATTGAGCCCGAGAGAAAGCGGAGGAAGCCCACAAAAGCTGAGGGTTTTTAAATTGTCTCCAAGGGCACACAATCGGAATTTTTCTTCGGCTAGCCGTCACATGCTAAGAAAAATGACATTCCATCAATGCTCTGGTAGCGATATCCTTGTACTTCAAGAGCAATCTCGACGGTACTTATGGTAGCGACGACACGAGACCAATTGAACAACCCGAATCTGTGTATCAGCTCAAAGCATGAATTGCTCGCCTGAATGATGGCAATAGGGACTGAACGATGAACCACCACTTTCGGCGGTAATGGCTACCAAGTGCGTGAGATGCCAAAACCTATAGTCAACCGCAGTGGTAATGCAAGTACCATTACATCGATAGCGATTTGGAGCCGGCGTTAAAAACCTTGGATTGGCGTGTTGTCATGTGCTCAAGCGGATCACGCTCAAGGAATGAGGCAGAGCCTAAATCGAAAGCGGCTAGAGAAGCCGTGAGCAGGGTTTCACACCCCCGCACGAGGTATATTCTGCCAAAGCAGGGAGATCAACGCTTTCCACATCCAGGGGGAAAACACTTGAAGCAAATAATGTAGTGCAGTCATGCATCTATTGCTTGCTCTATGAAGTATATATTGATGTGGGAGATCTAACATACACAGGTGTGCCAAAACGCTAATCTAATAAGATAAGAGTTTCGCAAAAAGCAATTGCATCTTATTGGCTTCAACACTCTTACTAGATATAAATAAACTTTGATTTCTTAAACAAGTCAATTATTGTTGACAAGCAATTGCTAGATCTACTTGTTTGTTTCCAACGCTATTAGTAACTTGCTAGACAAGTTAATTAAAATTTTACAATTATCTTCTACTAAGATTGTTAAATCAATCTTTATAAATTATTTATTAAATACTTTGTTTGTTATCTCAATACAATATATTTAATATATCTAAGAATATTCAAAATTTAATTAATAGCAATACTTTAGTAAAATAGTTTGCAACTATATTTTTTGTAGATATATATAATATATTCTAGAATAATCAAATTAAATTTAATTATTTAACAAGTCTTATAATATCAAATGTTATAGATTTTATAGAAGACGTGTTACGCTTTTGCTTAATTAGGTTTAGCATTAATCTTAGACTCTTAATTCTAGTCAATCTATCTAGATATCTATCGCAGGCATCTTAGATAGTTAGAATCTATCTACTTTATCTATTATATCTGCATTAGATCTCTTAATTTCTAACAAATAATAACTTTGTTATATCTATAATTATATACCTTTTATTAATAGATTTGCTACAATAATGCAATATTAACGACAAAGTTTGTGTTACAAGTCGCGTGCTAATAAGTACTATTCGTCGCGCATCTCTCTTCACAAGGTAATTAGAAAGAGAAGATCTATCGACAAGATCAAGGTGATCAAGAAGGCTTAACTCTTGAACATCTTGAATTCAAGATTAAGATAATCAAGAAGGCTTGACCCTTAAACACCTTGAATTTAGAATCAAGATAATCAAGATAATCAATGCCTTGAACATCTTAAACACCTTGAATCTCAAATAATGAAAAAGATATATAGCTTTCGAATGCGACTTTCTTATGAATTGTATTTAACTCATTTTAAGTCTTTACTTATTGTTACGACTACTAAGTTGCAATCTTTTGTTATCAAGTGATTGCTTGCATTGCCTAAAGACGTTTACAAATCTCTTCGATAGCATAACTCTTATTAATATCTTTTATGAAAGTACTAGCGTAACACTTTGAACACTTTAAGAATGTTTGTATTAGATCAACGCGCTTCTATTTCAAGCATTAGCTTAACAACATCACGTCGACCCTCTATTGACGAAGACGATAAGATAAGAATTAACAAGTCTAACGTCTATCATAGAGATCGTATTGATTTAGAGGATTGACTTATGCAAGTGAATATTTATTTCATCTTCTATCTTGTTCTAGCGAACAAAAAGACGATTTTTGCATCAACATTTCTTAAAGAAAGAGCTTAACATTGACTCAAGTTAAACTTACGCAAATATTTGAAAAATTATGACGAAAATCCTCGTGCGATGTTTACGAACTTCGACAACTTCAAGAGAGAGCTTCGAAAAATCTTTGAAACATTCAACGAGAAACAAATTGCGAAAAGAGTGATTTAGCATTTAACTTAACGAATTTTTGCAATAGACTACGTAGCAAGATTTCAAAAGTATGTTAATTTTATCAAGTAAGACGATGTCGCACTTATGACAATGTTTCGACAAAATCTTAAAAACAATCTTAAGAACGAAATTATGTGCGATGACAAATTCATTAGCGATATGTTCGATCTCATCGAATTAGTTATCGATTTCGACGACAAACTATATGAAAGAGCTATGAAAAAGCAATACGATTAATCTCACGAAAGCAATCTTCTTTGAATTAACGATCAAATATTATTAAGAAGAATCTCGTTCTAGTTAGAAGTACAATAATTCAAACTATCGTAAGTTTGCATCTATGAAATTGAATTTTATCTAACGACGCAAAGAGAAGAACTTTAGAGAAAAGCAAAGTAACAAATTCTAAAGAACGTGCTATTTATGTGGCAAATCGAGTCACTTCGCAAGAGATTGTCGATCACGAAACTTAATTAATCGTCGATAAATCAACGTCATGTTAAGAGAGATATTCGATAGCTAGGACGACATTAGAGAGCAAATCGACATAGAGACAAACACTCTCAAAACTAGATCGAACGACGATTACTATCTAATAGAGAACCTAGATTAATTATAGAAAGTTCTAGATAAAACATCATTAGACAAGGCATTCACATTTACGCAAAAAGTCAATTAAGCACTCTAGAAGATTATTAAATCTTATAGCTTAGTTATCGACTTAGACGAAGAGTATAATTGAAAGAACTTTCACGAATGCATAAAAAACATCACGAATTATTTCGAGACTTTAGTTAGTTCATCGAAGATCGTAAACGAATGCGAGAAAAAACTAAAAAGCAATGCCACTATAAAAAAGAACATACTTGATATAATAATGAAACAACTAGATCTTATAGCATATACAAGTCTTAGTTGAACAATTTGCTACAACGATATATGCTAAACTTATCTAGAAGAGAAAAACGAAGTCAACTAATTTTCTAGAAAGTTAAAGTTAGCAATCTAGCAACAAAAGAAAGCTTAGCGCAAACAAGCGTTTGAAGCAAAAGTTATAGCACAAAAGCAAGAAAAAGTTCAAATTTCCTAATAAAGAGCATACTAGAGAAATGCAATATGTTAGCTTAACAATAGCAACTAAACTTAACAACGCACGCACGATGTTTTATCACATTAGTTAAGATCAACGATTATCGACTTATAACAATAATCGATTTTAGTGCAATAAATAATTTTATGATCAAAGCTCTTGTAGAGAGAAAAGAATATTCTATTTAAAAGAAGTCTAACGCTTACAATCTAATGATTGTAGATAAAAACTCGTTACTCGCAAAGAATGAAAGAGTGAACAAAGAAACAAAATTACTATCAATAGCTATTTAGCAACATTACGAGAAACTAATCTTTAATATAGTGAGAATAATTATTTATAGTATCGTTCTAAAAATGTCTTGATTAAAGAAGCACAACTTAGAAGTCGATTAAAATACACAAGTACTTAGATTCGCACGATGTGATTACGCAATTCACATCTAATTTACGCATCGACAACGTTCAATAATAGATAAAAGATTAAGTCGAAATTCGATCGCAAATAGCGAACTTGCATTTTCGCAAAAAAACGATTTAATAAAGTTCGACTCAATAAATATTAATAGAGATTAGTTAGATTATAAAATTAGAGTAAGTGAAAGAAATTGCGAATCTTTTGAGAGCTCTAGACTATTTAGTATAGCGAGAGAATCGCTAAAGCACATATTACGAATATACAATAGTTAAGAGCATCTATTTTAAAAAGAAAAAACGATTAAGGTTTTATTTAAACATTAATTGTAAGACTACGAGATTAGACTTGAACTAAGCAAACAATTCACGTTAGAATTTATATATGTTTTATTCAAAAAAAAGCTAGAAACACTTCGCGAATATCTAGCAAAAAACGAAAAAAAAAAGAATTTATTAAAATTTTTTAATTATAGACAAGATACTCGATTCTCTTTGTATTTAAGAAGAACGAAACTCTTCGTCTATGTGTCGATTATCGAAAGCTAAACAATATTATGATAAAAAATCGATATTTATTATTTAACATTAGCGAACTTCAAGATCGATTGTTCGAAGCAAAGTACTTTATTAAATTGAATTTACGAGAAGCGTACAATTAAATTAGAATAAAGACGAAGAAGAAGTAAAAGATAGCTTTTCGCATACAATATAAATTATACAAATACATAATAATGTCGTTCGAGCTTACGAACGTCTTGACAACGTATTAAAAAATGATTAATGATGCACTACAACAATATTTGAATCGATTTGTTATAGTATACTTGGACGACATCATAATTTACTCAAATATTTTGAAAGAACATGTGAATTATGTTTTCAAAGTATTGAAATGTCTAAATAGAAGAAATCTACATCTTAAACTAGAGAAATGCGAGTTTCATTAAAAAGAAGTTGACTTTCTTGAATTTGTCGTTAAACGACATGAAGTACGCATAAATCTCGAAAAGCTACGAACAATTAAAGAATAAAAATCATTTATTAACGTTAAAAAAGTTCAATTCTTTCTAGATTTTATAAACTACAACAAGAAATTTATCAAAAACTACTTAGTTAACGCAATATCATTGACGAATTTTACGAAAAAAAAAGACGTCATAAAGATAAAAATTAATAAAAAAGAAATCATTTTAAGATCTTAAGCTAGAATGCTTAAAGAAACTAGTACTAAAAATGTACAATTTACGATTGTCAAACAAGATTAAAATCGACGCATTAGATTTAACTATTAATGTATGCTTTAATTAAGAGCATGAAAACATATAACACTTAATGATATATCTCTCGAGAAAACTCTCGTTAATTGAATAGAATTATGATATTTACGACAAGAAACTATTCGCTATTGTAATTTTTCTAGAATTATAAAGAATATATATCGAAGAATTATCAAACTTACGATTCTTACAAATCACAAGAATCTTTTACACTTTACTACTATTAAATAGCTTAATAGAAGGCAAATGCGATAATTGAAGCGACTTAAATAGTACAAGTTTAGAATACAATATACACTAGGCAAAGATAACGATAAAGCAAACGCACTTAGCAAAAGAAATAATTATATAAAAACGAAGAAATCGTTTAATCATAATATACTTAAGATCAATAAAAACGAATCATTGTTAACAAACAAATACGAGCTAAATGCTACTCTACGAATACTTAGAGACGATAAGAAAGAATTTCTAGTAAAGAAAGAAAAACTTCAAATATCTATCGACAAAATCGACGAATACATAAAGAAACATTATGATAAATCATTGTAAAAGCACTTAGAAGTGATCAAAACTCTTTAGTTTTTACGCTAGCATTATTAGTTTTTCTAGATGAAACAAGTTGTCAAGACATACATCAAACGATGCCTTAATTGTTAGCAAAACAAACATAATACACATGCGAACTATGACGAAATTCAATATTAGAAATTACTTAAATCGTCATAAGATAAAGTTACGATAAACTTTATTATTAAGTTGTTCAAGTCGACGAATTTAGCAATTGAAGACAAATATAATTTAATATTAATAATGATTAACAAACTTATCAAATATTCAAATATTATCGCATGTAAAGAGAAGTTTATAGTAGAACAATTAAGATACATTGTATTGAATCAACTTATACGATATCACAATATACTTAAAGAATTAATTAGTAACAAAGACAAACTCTTTACGTCTAACTATTGAAAGACATTTCTATCAATGTTAGAAACGAGACTTAGAATGTTCATTGTCTATTACTTGATTACGAATAATTAAATAGAGCGAACGAACTAGAGTCTAAAGCAATATTTAAGACACTACGTCAACAATACTTATAGCAATTGAATATTACTTTTATTTATGACTCAATTGGCACTTAATGCAAAGATTTTGAATATTACTAAAATAACTTTATTCTTCGTTAATTATAATAAAGAACTTAATCTCTTTAAGAAAGAACGAAAGCATCTATTAACTTAGTTAGTCATCGAGAGAGTAGCGACATTAAAAAAAGTATACGACAACATCTTAAGAATGCAAGAGAAGTTAACTAAGTACTAGAACAAAAAACGAAAAACGACATCTTAGTTAAAGAAAAGAAATAAGATATATCTTTTTACAAAAAATCTTAAGACAAGAAAGCTAAGCAAGAAATTAAATCATGTCAAAGTCGAATTGTTTCTCGTTAAAAAGGCAAAGAAATCAATCAATTACGAACTCGACTTATCTAAGAACGTCAAAGTATTTCTAGTATTTTGTATCTTATTGTTGAAATTAGCGAATTCAATCACGTCTTTACAAGACACATTTTATTTTCATTTATAGAAAGAGAAACAATATAAGATTAAGAAAATTTTACAATAGAAAGATCAAGAATATTTTATCAAATAAAAAAAAAATTCTATTTTCGAAAACACATAAGAGTCGCTCAAGAATCTAAAGAAATGCTTTGACAAGTTGCGACGATTTCGCTAGCGACAAAATCACTTATAAGAGTCGATAGAGCATTTGAAAACAAGGAAGCGAACAATAAAGAATTGACGATAATATTGAATAGAGCCTCGAACGTCTCTTTAGTACATTTGATCTCTCTCTTGTTCTTCTTAATCTCTAAAATATTCTTTGACTTCGCATTACTCATATTTTTCAAACGACGAAGCTAGTGTTTTCTTTGTTTCGTCTTTCGCGCAATTCTTAGGCGCAACTTTGTTATTTCATCATTTAGCTTTTTAGCCTTCTAGATAGCTTTATTCATTCCCTAATAATTAAGAGCTAAATCACATTTTCGATTCTTTCGATAACATTTCTCACACTTAAGATATTTCTTATTTACTTGGCAAGATACGTCAAATGAGACATAGACTTAACAAGGACGCATTGCGAGAATAGCGTGCTTATAGCGACAATCGACAACGAAATTGCGACGTTGTTCAATAATCAACTTGATTAACATAATAAGAAAGAATAAATGATTTCGAGAACGAAAATCCTTGAAGAAAAGAGATAGTGTTACGAGTCGCGTGCTAATAAGTACTATTCGTCGCGCATCTCTCTTCACAAGATAATTAGAAAGGAAAGATCTATTAACAAAATCAAGATAATTAAGAAGACTTGACTCTTGAACATCTTAAATTTAGAATTAAGATAATCAAGAAAGCTTAACTCTTGAATATCTTGAATTTAAGATCAAGGTAATCAAAATAATCAATGTCTTGAACACCTTGAACATCTTGAATTTTAAATGATAAAAAAGGTATATAGCTTTCGAATGCGACTTTTTTATGAATCGTGTTCAATTTATCTTAAGTCTTTATTTATTGTTACGACTACTAAGTTGCAATTTCTTGTTATCAAGTGATTGCTTGCATTGCCTAAAGACGTCTACAAATCTCTTTAATAACATAATTCTTACTAATACTTCTTACGAAAGTATTAACGTAATAGTTTGTTTTGTTTACTTTATTGTCTTCGAGAGCGTCGCAAAGCTTTTATTGCTATAAGTAGAAAGTTATTCAAGAAGTCTAAAAAATTCTCTTTAGTACTCTAAATTTGTTACGTTTGCAATCGACAACAATCTTAAAAAATTATTGTCTATAGATCTTGCAAGACGAAACGACAACAAAGAATCTTTAATCGAATCTTTTTTCTTTTCTATCTTTGTTTTATCGATGTCTTCTATCAAGAAAGATGTGCGTTAGTTACTTAGCGTCGTAAATAATATAAAGCTAGTAGTTAAATTAATAGAATAACGCTTAAAAGTTTTACAAACTTGCTACAAAAGATTTGTAGAATAAAGCGATACTTTTATCGATTACGTTGTTTAGAGCTTCAATAAGATTAATACAACAATGCAAGAGATGATTTTTAAATTAGATATCGCTAGTCTTATTCAATCTATAAGCAATTAATTATTTAAAATTAAGAATATATTGTAGATATTAAATATCAAAATAAATACAAAGAAAGTATTTGTTTAATCAAAAACTTCAAATTTAATAAAAAAAAAAATTGTATTTTTTAAGACAATGCAAAAGACGTCGAAGATATTGTCGAAAAAAACATCTCTTAATATAGATTTTATACTACAAAATTTGCAGAATTCTTACAAAAGATAGATCTTCTCTTATTGTTAACATTATTCTTTATTGTCTTAGAATGCGCGCAATAATTGTATTTTACGTAACTAATTACAAAGCAATACAAAAGACAATTAGAATTACAACTATAATAGAATTAATAACTTTAATTGCGAAGATAATAAAGATAGAAGCAAAAGCAGAAGTTATAATAAAGATTTATCTATCGCGCATAATCTTCGATTGATAGAAAAGAAGTCTTTGATATTTAATTTAAAGTTTATATATTTACAAAGTACTTTTATTGTTATTGTAATTGTTAGATCGAAGCAATTTAAGCTCTTTAATATAGAATATTTCTATTTAGAGTTGTTAGAAGATATTACGAGTCGCGTACTAATAAGTACTATTTGTTGCGCATTGCTCTTTACAAGATAATTAAGAAGAAAAGATCTATTAACAAAATTAAGATAATTAAGATAGCTTAACTCTTAAGTATCTTAAATTTCAAATTAAAGTAATTAAGATAATTAAGATCTTAAATATTTTAAATATCTTAAATCTTAAATCTTAAATAATAAAAAGATATATAGCTTTCGAACACAACTTTTTTATAAATTGTGTTTAACTTATCTTAAGTCTTTACTTATTGTTACTCTAATTTATTAAATTATCTATAAAGATTTATTAAATATAAGACTATCTATAGTTGCAATTCTTGTTACTAAGTAATTGCTTGCATTGTCTAAAGACGTCTACAAATCTCTTCGATAATATAATTCTCTCTAATACTTTTTTACAAAAATACTAACGTAATACTTTAAATATTCTAAGAATATCTATATTAAGTT
>JAABUJ010007154.1_pt1 | contig 10513 bp, 7 predicted proteins | sample 5559131 | NCBI WGS metagenome assembly JAABUJ01 (sample SAMN10711875, study PRJNA513366) | rock metagenome | isolation source: Antarctica rocks | place: Antarctica: Victoria Land, Mt New Zealand nord | collected 2016-01-07 | reverse complement strand
CACGAAGACGCGCCCCGCGGCAGCCACGCAAAACCGTGCCCGCCGCTCAGATGTGCGATCCAGCCTCAACAGCGTGAATAGGATGGGCTAGCAGTCAGAAAGCAAGGTTGAGGCCCCGCCTTCAAGCATGGACCTCATCCGTCAAAGTCTCGTCCTTGGAGTCCACTTGTCTCAGTAAAGCCGGTCCAGGGGCGGCTCGCCCCCGTCTTGAAGCAGGGGCGGGTCTGGGCAGAGCCCAGCCTTGCTTGCTCCACCGGCTCGCCGCAACCGCCCCCTCGCCGCCCCGCCTGCGCGCCGCTATCCTCACGCCCATGAGCGACACCCCCATTCCCGAAGCCCAAGGCTATGACTTCCGCACCGCCGAGCCACGCTGGCAGCGTGCCTGGGCCGAGGGCGCCTGCTTCGCCGCGCCCGACGTCCCTCCCGAGGACTCGCGCCCGTACTACGTCCTGGAGATGTTCCCCTACCCGAGTGGAAAAATCCACATGGGCCACGTGCGCAACTACACGCTGGGCGACGTCGTGGCCCGTTACAAGCGTGCCCGCGGCCACCTGGTGCTGCACCCGATGGGCTGGGATGCGTTCGGCCTTCCCGCCGAGAACGCGGCGCGCGAGCGCGGCACCCACCCCGCTGAATGGACGTTCGCCAATATCGCCGCGATGCGCACCGAGCTTCAGCGCATGGGCCTGTCGATCGACTGGTCGCGCGAGTTCGCTACCTGCGAGCCCCGCTACTACGGGCAGCAGCAGCGCCTGTTCCTGTCCCTGCTGCGCGCCGGCCTGGCGGAACGCCGTGAAAGCTCGGTTAACTGGGACCCCGTGGACAACACCGTGCTCGCCAACGAGCAGGTGATCGACGGCCGCGGCTGGCGCTCCGGCGCCCCGGTCGAGCAACGCCGCCTGTCGCAGTGGTTCCTGCGCATCACCGCCTTTGCCCCCGAGCTGCTGGCCGCGCTCGACACCCTGGACCGCTGGCCCGAGCGCGTGCGCACGATGCAGGCCCGCTGGATCGGCCGCAGCGAGGGCGCGCGCGTGCGCTTCCCCCTGGCCGGCGACCTGGCGAGCGTGCCCAACACCGCGGCACTCCTGGACCCCGCCGCCTTTGCCTCTGGCCCTGCCGACGCCGTGCCCCCGCCCAACACGGCGGCCCTGCTCGACCCCGCCGCCTACGCCGCACCTGCCGCCGAGACTACCCCCCCGCTGCCCGATGCGATCGAGGTGTACACCACCCGTCCCGACACCCTGTTCGGCATGTCCTTTCTCGCGGTGGCCGCCGAGCACCCGATTGCCGCCGCCGCTGCCGCGGCCAATCCAACCGTGGCCGCCTTCGTCGCCGAGTGCCGCTCGATGGGCACCAGCGAGGCTGTCATTGAGCAGGCCGAGAAGCGCGGCGTCGACACCGGCCTGCGCGTCGCCCATCCCTTCCTTGCGGGCGAGACCTTCCCTGTCTGGGTCGCGAACTTCGTGCTGATGGAGTACGGCACCGGCGCCATCTTCGGCTGCCCGTGCGGCGATCAGCGCGACCTCGACTTCGCCCGCAAGTACGGCCTGCCCATCCCCCAGGTCGTTCGCCCCGACGCCGCCCTCCCCGCCACGCCCCCCGACGCCCCGCCAGACCGCGCCTACGACGGCCCCGGCACCCTGATCAACTCCGGTTTCCTCAACGGCCTCTCCACTGCCGACGGCAAGCGCGCGGCCATCGCCGCGCTCCAGGAACGCGGTGCCGGCGAGGCCGTCACCAACTGGCGCCTGCGCGACTGGGGCGTCAGCCGCCAGCGCTACTGGGGTTGCCCGATCCCCATCGTGCACTGCGCGGCGTGCGGCCCCGTGCCCGTCCCCGACGCCGACCTCCCCGTCGTGCTTCCCACCGACGTCGCCTTCGACCGCCCCGGCAACCCCCTCGACCATCACCCCACCTGGAAGCATACGGCGTGCCCGTCCTGCGGCGCCCCTGCCCAGCGAGAGACCGACACCTTCGACACCTTCGTCGACAGCTCCTGGTATTTTGCCCGGTTCTGCGCTCCCCACGCCGCGACCCCGCTCGACGCCGACGCGGTGCGCGCCTGGATGCCCGTGGACCAGTATATCGGCGGCATCGAGCACGCGATCCTGCACCTGCTCTACGCCCGCTTCCTCACCCGCGCGCTCAACGCCACTCTGCCCGAGCTGGCGCAGCTCGACGTCGCCGAACCCTTCGCCGGCCTGTTCACCCAGGGCATGGTCACCCACGAGAGCTACCGCGGCGCCGACGGCCGCTGGCTCTACCCCGAGGAGACCGAGACCGCCGCCGGCGTCACCACCCACCGCGACACCGGCGAGCCGGTGACGGTCGGCCGTGTCGAGGCGATGAGCAAGTCGAAGCGCAACACCATCGACCCCGGCGCGATCATCGCCCGCTACGGCGCCGACACCGCGCGCTGGTTCATTCTCTCCGACAACCCGCCCGAGCGCGACATGCAGTGGACGGAGGCCGGCGTCGCCGGCGCCTGGCGCTTCGTGCAGCGCCTGCACCGCCTGTGCGACGCCAGCGCCGGCGCCCCCCCGCCCCGCCCCGCGACCTTCACCCCCGCCGCCACCGCCCTACGCCGGACAACCCACCGCACCATCGCCGCCGTCACCGACTCCATGGAAAGCTTCACCTTCAACGTCGCCGTCGCCCGCTTCCACGAGCTGGCCGCCGCCATCGCCGACGCCGACCGCGCCGCACGCTCCGCCCCCGACGACACCGGCGACGACTCCTTCGCCTGGGCGCGCTGGGAGGCCCTGTCCACCGCCGCCCGCCTGGTCGCTCCCATGATGCCCCACCTCGCCGAGGAGCTGCACGCCCGCCTGCACGCCCCAGACCTGCACGCATCCGCCGCCGCGCCGCGCCTGGTCGCCGGGCTGCCCTGGCCCGAGCCCGACCCCGCCCTGCTCGTAGCCCACACAGTCACCATCGCCGTGCAGATCATGGGCAAGCTCCGCGCCACCATCGACGCCGCCCCGGACTCGCCGCCCGACCAGGTCCTCGCCGCCGCCGCCGCCGAGCCCAACATCGCCCGCCTCCTCGACGGCAGGCGCATCACGAAGCGCATCCACGTCCCCAACCGCATCGTCAACTTCGTGGTGGCCGGATGACCCGCAGGCCCGCGCAGACAGGAAGCAAGGCTGGGCTTTGCCCAGACCCACCAAAGGCCTCGGCCTTTGGAAACCATTACTTTGACGAAACAGCCTCCAGGCGCCCGCCCTCGGACGAAGTTCGCGGGCCCTTCCCCCGCGCCTGCGGCCTCGCCCTCCTCGCCGCCCTGCTGCTCGCCGGCTGCGGCTTCCACCCGCTCTACGACGCCGACGGCGCGCGCGCCCAGTCGCAGGGCGGCACAGTCTCCGCCCACCTCGACGGCATCTACGTCGAGCTGATCCCCAACCGCGCCGGCCAGCTCCTGCGCCAGGCGCTGCAGACCCGCCTGGACTCCGACGACGGCGACCGCAAGGCCTACAGCCTCGCCGTGTCCTACTCCATCGCCGAGGAGGCGATCTCCGTGCTCAACACCAACAGCAACACCCGCACCCGCGCCGTAGGCCGCGGCACCTGGAGCCTCACGGCGATCGCCAACCCCGGCACCCCGCTCGCCAGCGGCACGGTGCGCGTGCTCGACGGGTTCAACACGCTTGACGAGCAGGTGTTCTTCTCCGTGCTGGAGAACGAGGCGGTGCAGCGCCGCCTCGCCGACAACATCGCCGACCAGATCACCCAGAGGCTCGCCACCTACTTCCGCCGCAGCACCTGAACCAGTGGCAGCAAAGCAGGCAAGGTTGAGGCTCTGCCTCAAACTCCGCTCAAGGCTCGCCTTGAGAATCCATTACTTAAATAAAGCCGGTCCAGGGGGGTCTCCCCCCTGGCGGGTCTGGGCAGAGCCCAGCCTTGCTTGCTTCCCTGCCCCCCCATGAAGCTCGATGCCCGCCGCATCCCCGCTTTCCTGCGCGACCCCGGCGCCGCCCGCGTGGTGCTGCTGCACGGCGACGACGCCGGCCTGATCCGCGAGCGCGCCGAGGCCCTGACCCGCGCCGTGGCCTCCAGCCTCGACGACCCGTTCCGCGTCGCCGTGCTGGAGCGCGAGGCCCACGGACGCCTCGCCGAGGAGTCCGGCGCGATGTCGCTGGTCGGCGGCCGCCGCGTGGTGCGCCTGCGCGACTGCGGCGAGACGGTGCTCGCCGGCCTGCGCCGCGCCCTGGACACCCGGGGCGACACCCTGCTGGTCCTGGAGGCGCCCGGGCTCGGCCGCGGCAAGCTGCGGACTTTCGTGGAAACGCTGGACAGCGGCGCCGCCATCGCCTGCTACCCGGAGGAGGGCCGCGCCCTCGAATCCTCGATCCGCGCCCTGCTCGCCGAGCGCGGCGTCGCCGCCGACCCAGCCGCCCTCGAATGGCTGGCCGCCCACCTCGGCGCCGACCGCGAGTCCACCCGCGTGGAGGTGGAAAAGCTCTCGCTCTACGTCGGCCCGGGCGGCACCGCCGACCTCGATGCCGCGGAGGCCTGCATCGGCGACGCCGCCGCGCTCTCCCTCGACGAGGCGCTGTTCGCCGCCACCTCCGGCGACCTGGCCAGCCTGGACCGCGCCCTGGAGCGCGCTCTGGCCGAGGGCGCCAACGCCATCGCCGTGATCCGCCCGGCGCTGTCGCACCTGCAGCGCCTGCACCAGGCCTGCCTGCTGATGGAAGGCGGCGCTTCGGCCGCCGACGCGATGCGCGCCGCCCGCCCGCCGGTGTTCTTCCGCCGCACCGCGCAGTTCAGCCGCACCCTGTCGCTGTGGTCCGCCCCCGCCCTGCTGCGCGCCATCGAGGAGGCCCGCACCGTGGAAGCCGCCTGCAAGGCCACCGGCGCGCGCCAGGAACTGCTGTGTCGCCGCTTCCTCTCGGTGATCGCCCGCCAGGCGGCCCGGCTGTAGAGCAGAGGTTCGGGCGGGGAGGACTGGCGCATCCGGCACCTCGCGTGTTGCGTGCAATTCTTTCCGATAGGACGATGCCAGGCGATGCCGCCACTTCACCTCCCTCACCGGCACCTGCCGGCCAGGCATGAGCCTGCCGGCTGCGCCCATCCCCCGGGCCGCCTTCGGGACGCCGCATGAACTGGCGCGCGCTGGACCTCAACCTGCTCGTCGTGTTCGACGCCGTGGCCCAGGCGCGCAGCGCGACCCGTGCGGCGGCCATGCTCAACATGACCCAGTCCGCGATCAGCCACGCCCTGGCCCGGCTGCGCGGCGCCCTGCAGGACGAGCTGTTCGTCCGCACCCCGGACGGCATGGCGCCGACGCCGTTCGCCGAGCGCCTGGCCGATCCCGTCCGTGCCGCGCTGCAGAACCTGCAGGCCGCGCTCGACGGCGGCGCCGGGTTCGACCCGGCCACGGCCAGCCGCGGCTTCGTGGCCGCGCTGGACAACCGCGCGGCGCTGGTCCTGGCGGCCCCCATCGCCGCCGCGGTGGCCGCGGAGGCGCCGGGCGTGAGCCTGGACCTGCGCCCCAGCGGCACCCTGGACCTCGCCGACCGCCTGGACCGCGCGGAACTGGACCTTGCGCTCGGCAGCCTTGCCGCGCCGGGCGAGCGCTTCTCCGACCTGCGCCTGTTCGAGAACGGCTTCGCCGCCCTCATGCGGCGCGGCCATCCGGCGGCCGGGGCCGGCGACCTGGACGTGCGGACCCTGGCCGCCCATCCGCATCTCGTGCTGTCCTCGACCGGGGAGGAGACCCGGTTCGTGGACGCCGAGCTGGCCCGGCACGGCCTGGTGCGCCGCGTGGCGCTGCGTGCGCCCCTGCTCGCCGCGGCGGCGGCGCTGGCGCAGTCGGAGATGATCGCGGTCGTCGGCGAGCGCACGGCGCGGGCGTTCGCCGCTATCGCGCCATTGCAGGTCCTGCCGCTGCCGTTCCCCTCGCCGCGGCTGGTGACGGCCATGCTGTGGCACCGCAAGCACGACGACGCGCCGGCGCACCGCTGGCTGCGCGGCCTGGTGCTGCGCGTCGCCCGGGTGTCGTAGCCGGACGTCACGGCCGGAGGCGTTCATGCCGCGCCGTCATGTACCGGTGACGACGCCGCATTGGTCCCGCCCGGCAGCCAGGTGTTGTGTGGCGACAACGGTGCCATTGCCGCTGCGACGCAGCATCTTCATCGTACCAGCGGCCTCATGCGTTGACCTGAAAGGAAGCAAGGCTGGGCTCTGCCCAGACCCGCCAGGGGCGAGCCGCCCCTGGACCGGCTTTACTTAAGGAAGGCGGTCCAGGGGCAGGGCTATCGCATATGGAACGGGCTCGCCGACTTTGGCCCGCCATCGCCTTCCGTGTGGAGCCAAAGTCGGCGAAGAGCCCTGGAACAAGCACCCGGCAAGCCTCTCGGAACGCTTGAAAATCCATATGCAATAGCCCTGGGTCCAGGGGGCCTCCCCCTGGCGGAGTTTGAGGCAGAGCCTCAACCTTGCTTGCTTCTCCGGTCCCTCCAAGGAACGGTTGGCATCGAACGGCGCCAGCGTCCCGCCCATCGACTGAGACAACAGCAAAGGCTTCCTCCATGAACTATTCCCGTCGCAACATGCTCGGCACAGGGGCTGCGATCGGCGCGGCCGGCTTCGCCACCAGGGTTGCCGGCTTCGGCAACCCCGACTCGCCCGCGCAGGGCGCCATCGCCACCCAGGCCAATCCGCAGGCCCTGGTGGACCCGGGCCCGCAGAGCCAGGTGCTGGCCGGGCAGTTCCCGGCCGCGTTCAGCCCCCCGCCGACCGACGTGGGCGACCTGCCGCAGTTCTGGGCGTCGTTCAACAACGCACCCCGCCGCATCCAGGCCGGCGGCTGGGCAAGGCAGGTGACGCAGGCGGACTTCAACGTCTCGGAGTCCATCTCGGGCGTGAACATGCGGCTCGACGCCGGCGGCACCCGCGAGCTGCACTGGCACCTCGCCGCCGAGTGGGCCTTCATGAGCTACGGCAACGCCCGCGTCACCGTGCTCGACCCGCAGGGCCGGGCCTTCGCCGCCGACGTCAAGGCCGGCGACCTCTGGTACTTCCCGTCGGGCTACCCGCACTCCCTGCAGGGCCTGGGTCCCGACGGGTGCGAGTTCATCCTGTGCTTCGACGACGGCAAGGCGTCCGAGTTCAACACCCTGCTCGTCACCGACTGGATGAACCACACGCCGCCGGACGTGCTGGCGCTGAACTTCGGCCTGCCGGCGGAGGCGTTCAGCAAGATGTTCGGCCACGACCTGTGGATCTATCAGGGCGCCGTGCCCGGCCCGCTCGCGGCCGACCAGGATGCGATCAAGAGCGCGGCCGGAGCGCCGCCGAACCCGTTCGTGTTCTCCCTCGCGAGCGGGCCGGTCGCCCGGCAAACCAAGGGCGGCTTCGTGCAGGTCCAGGACAGCACGAACTTCAAGGTGGCGACGCAGATTGCCTCGGCGCTGGTGACGGTCCACCCCGGCAGCATGCGCGAGATGCACTGGCACCCGAACGCCGACGAGTGGCAGTACTACGTCAAGGGAACGGCGCAGATGACGGTGTTCGGCGCCGGCCCCAAGGCGGTGACGACCAACTTCAACCCCGGCGACATCGGCTACATCAACCGCAGCAACGGCCACTACGTGAAGAATGTCGGCGACACCGACCTGGTGTTCCTGGAGGTGTTCAACACCAGCCTGTACCAGTCCGTGTCGCTGTCGGACTGGCTCGCCCACTCTCCGCCGGCCATGGTCGCAGCGCACCTCAACATGTCGCCTCAGGACATAGCCAGGTTCCCGAACAGCGTTCCCGACGTGGTGCCGGTCTGAGCCATCCGGCCCCACGCCGCGGACCGCCGATGCCGGCCAGGCCCGGGCGGGTGCTCCCGCCCGGGCCTGTGATGTGCCGGGTGTGGTCCGCCCTCCTCCTCGTGGCCTGGGCGCATCCCGCGGGCGCGCAGCCGGTTCCGCCACCCCCGGCCGGCGGGGGCAATCTGCTCGGCGACCTGGGCGGCCTGCGCCCGGCGCTGGACAGGGCCGGCGTCTCGCTCGGGTTGCAGGACACCAGCGAGGTGTTCGGCAACCCGAACGGCGGCCAACGCCGCGGTGTCACGTTCGATGGGCAGGCCGCGTTGGACCTGGGCGTGGATCTGGAGAAGGCGATCAGCCTTAAAGGTGGCATCTTCAACCTCGGGGCGCTGGTGAACTACGGGCACGGCTTCTCGGCAAGCAACATCGACAACCTGAACCTGGTCAGCAGCATCGAGGCGCTCAGGTCGGCCTGGCTGTACGAGCTGTGGTACCAGCAGGCCTTCCTCGGCGGCGCCGTGGACGTGCGGCTGGGGCAACTCGGCGCCGACCAGGAGTTCTCGATCACCCAATACGGCAACTGGTTCGCCAACGCGGCCTTCGGCTGGCCCACGCTGCCCAGCGTCGACCTGCCAGCGGGTGGCCCCGCCGCCCCGCTGGCGACGCCCGGGGCGAGGCTGCGGGCGAAGCCGTCCGGGTCGCTGACGCTGCTGCTCGCCGTCCTCGGTGGCGACCCGGCTGGACCGGGCCTCGGCAACCCGCAGCGGCGTGACCCGTCCGGCACCTTGTTCCGGGTGAGCGACGGGGTGTTCGCAATCGCCGAGGCGCAGTATGCCATCAACGCCGGCAAGGATGCCAAAGGGCCGCCGGTCACCCTCAAGGTTGGCGGCTGGTATCACGACAAGGCGACGCCCAACCAGTTCTTCGCCACCAACGGGCTGACCGCCGTATCGCCGGTCGCGGCCGGATCGGGCATCGCCCGGGAAAACTGGAGCGCCTACGCGGTCATCGACGCCATGCTGCTGCCGGCGCCGGGCGGCAAGAACGGCCTGGCGGTTTTCGCGCGCGTCGCCGCTTCGCCGCCCGCGCGCAGCGTGGTGAGCCTCGAGCTGACCGGCGGCTTCGTCTATGTCGGGCCATTCGGCCGGGACGGCGACCAGGCGGGCATCGGCATCACCTCGGTCCGTGTCGGGCAGCCCCTGGGCGGTGGCGCACTCGCGTCGCGCTACGCCTTTCATGGCAACGAGAGCGTGATTGAGCTGAGCTACCAGGCCCAGGTGCGGCCCTGGCTGAAGGTGCAGCCGGACTTCCAGTACGTCGTCACGCCCGGCGGCGGCATCCCCGACCCGAACCAACCAGGCCAGCGTGTCGGCAGTCCCGCCGTGTTCGGCCTGCGCACTGTCGCTGACTTCTGATCCTGCAAGGGCTGCGGCTCCTGTTCGACCGGCAGCGCAGGTACGCCAGCCGATGCGCCTGCTGCAGCAGGCTACGTCGGGGCGCTGGGACACTAGAGCAGCCAGGCTGCAAACCGCATTAACGATTTGTTCTTTCTTTGTTCACGAACTCCGCTAAGGTGCCGTCAAGACGCAGGAGGCGCCCATGCATCATGTATCAAGCTGGATTGGCGGATTGACCGGTGTGCTGACAGTCGGGGGGACGTTGCTGGCGCGCGGCCCTGTGCTTCCGCCGCGGCAGGTGCCGGCTATCGCTCAGGTCGCCACTCCATCGGCTGTGGTCTCTCACGGCCGGCCGCTGTTCGCGCCGACGTGCTCGGCGGTATACCGCATGGATGGATGCGAGATGGCACGGCGTGCGACCTGGAAGGCATGAGGCAGGCTTCTCGGAAGCCAGCAAGGCTAGGCTTTGCCCGGAGCCGCCAAGGCTAAGACCTTCGGATGCAAAACCACATCACCGGTTAGGGTGGTCAGTATGTTGGGGATCGCCAACCCTCAATCCGGCATACGTTATCCAACAAAATCACGCATATCCACTTAAACAAATGGATTCCATAGGCGAGCCTTTGGCGGAGTTTAAGGCAGAGCCTCAACCTTGCCTGCCTTCTGTCTTCCCTCGGCGTTGAGGAAACTGCCCTCGCCTATTTCGGAGGGCTCGCCGCGTGGGTGGCCAGCACCGCCTCAGTGTCCGAGTCGACCTCCTGCAGGCGCACCTCGTAGCCCCACAGCACTGCGAGTTGGCGCAGCGTCGCCTCGGCATCCTTCTGCGCGAGTTTCTGTCCGGGCCGGGTGCGGTGCTGAAGGACCAGGCGGCGGTCGCCGGCGAGGTCGACATCGACCACCTGCACGTCGGCGTCGTTGAGCCCGGGGTCGTAGGTGCGCGCCAGGCTGCGGCGGATGGCGCGGTAGCCCTCGTCGTCGTGGATGGCGTCGACCAGCAGCGTCGGCTCTGCCGACTCGTCGAGCAGCCGGAACATGCGGAAGTCGCGCATCACGCGGGGCGAGAGGAACTGCAGGACGAAGCTCTCGTCGCGGTAGTTGGTCCAGGCGTGGCGCAGCGTAGGCAGCGGCTCGCCGTTGCCGGCGATGTCGGGGAACCAGGCGCGGTCCTCGGCGGTGGGAGCCTCGCAGATTCGGGCGATATCGGTCATCATCGCGTAGCCGAGCGCGTAGGGGTTGAAGCCGGGGCCGCCGGCCGGGTGGTCGAAGCCGGGCTGCATGATGACGTTGCTGGTGGAGTGCAGCGTCTCCAGGAAGGCGGCGTCGTCGATCTGCCCGGTCTCGTGCAGGCGCAGCATG
>JAABUJ010007153.1_pt1 | contig 10514 bp, 15 predicted proteins | sample 5559131 | NCBI WGS metagenome assembly JAABUJ01 (sample SAMN10711875, study PRJNA513366) | rock metagenome | isolation source: Antarctica rocks | place: Antarctica: Victoria Land, Mt New Zealand nord | collected 2016-01-07 | reverse complement strand
CCAAGCACCCTCCTCCACCACCACCGCCTCAATAATGGATCTCTTCTCCACCGACCCCTCCTCCCCACCGCAACCCTCCACGTCCTCCGACATCCTCAGCTCCCCACAAGCCCACCCCGCCTACAGCCAAAACTCCCTCCTCCTCACCCTCTCCCTCCAGCGCACCGCCGGCCAAGCCCACATCCTCGCCCGCTTCCGCAACGCCTCCACCTTCGAGCGCTTCACCGGCGTCGGGCTGCAGGCCGCGGTGCCCAAGAGCCAGAAACTGACGTTGCAGGGGATCAGCAAGGCGGAGCTTGAGGGGGGGGAGGAGGCGACGCAGGGGATGCGTGTTGTTGGGGTTTCGGGTGTAAGTCCTTCTTTTTCTTTTCTTTTTTCTCGGTTTTGGGTTTGTAGGTGGGGGTGAACTTGGTAGGGAGGGGCTGACGATTGTGATGGCAGGCGTTGCCACCGAAATTGAGGTTGAGGCTTAAGGTTAGCTATACGAAGGAGGGAATGGAGCCGGTTACGGACCAGGTGGATTGGGCGGAACCGACGTAGTCATATGTTGTTATGAGTGATGGATGGATCGTATACGGGGTATATGGCTTGCAAATATGGCGTGAGTGCCTCCAGGGGGAATGTGCATGACGTTACTAAGTCGAAGGCACGGTGGACTCCTTGTTGATCCCCTTGGGCAGACCATGTTACCACGTCAGCAGAGCATCAAAGAGTCCTACGACAATGTTCGTTCACGTTCTTCTATTTGACATGGGCGTAGAAGCTGGAGTATGGAGCAAGACGGGAGCCTCAAGAACCGCAAACGATGTCTCGTTGAAATGGCTGCTGGTCCTTGCAGCTGTGTCATCATGCTGCGCGTTCTGACTTCAACCTGGATCAGCCACAGTCATTCAAGACTTCCTATGAGATCACCTCACGCTTTCACGTTCACAATACACTAGTCCATGATTGCACGTGTACTACTGCCTCTAAGACTTTTGATTATGGTAGAAGACCGACATCTAGCAAGCAGGCCCTCCTAACCATCATCTAGTCGTAGCAAGATCGACAAAGGAAAGGGTGTGAGGCATCATGATCATACACCGGCATCTCGTAAGACCCTCCCACATATGCTGGGGGTATCTCTAAGTACGCCAGAAAGGGCAAAATGGGGGGTAATGGTAAAAAGTGGGAAGAGAAGACCGAGCTCGAAGGACCATGATGCAAAATGTCTGGTATCCGTATCCGCCCCCACACCTAGAAACCAGCCAGAAGAACCATCATCCACCAACCACATCTCGCTTGGCAACTTGATGTCTTGGGAGATCCCCTATTTCTTTGCCCCAGCTTTCTGTGCGGCCTTGGTGACTTTGCCGGCGCCCTTGTCCGTCTTGGCAACGCTCTTGATGACGCCAACAGCGACGGTTTGACGCATGTCACTGGATGTAGATCTTAGCTTGGCTTAATGTACGGGGGGTAGGGGGATGTTCTTACCGGACAGCGAACCGACCAAGAGGTGGGTAGTCAGTGAAGGCCTCAACGCACATTGGCTTGGAGGGAACCATCTTAACGATGGCGGCGTCACCGGACTTGATGAACTTGGGAGCGTTCTCGATAGACTTGCCGGTACGACGGTCGATCTTCTCCAAGATCTCGGAGAACTTGCATGCAATGTGGGCGGTGTGGCAGTCGAGCACTGGGGCGTACCCAGCACCGACCTGGCCAGGGTGGTTGAGGACAATGACCTGGGCATTGAAGGAATCGGCACCCTTTGGAGGGTCGTTCTTGGAGTCACCGGCAACGTTGCCACGACGGATTTCCTTGACGGAAACGTTCTTGACGTTGAAGCCGACATTGTCGCCTGGTAGACCCTCGACGAGCTGCTCGTGGTGCATCTCGACGGACTTGACTTCGGTGGTGACACCTGTTCATCGTGTCAGTGGACTATCAAATCCTGGGGTCAATGGTTGGCCTACCAGCTGGGGCGAAGGTCACAACCATGCCAGCCTTGATAATACCAGTCTCAACACGTCCGACGGGAACCGTGCCAATACCACCGATCTTATACACATCCTGGAGAGGGAGACGGAGAGGCTTGTCAGTAGGACGAGCTGGAGGTTCGATGGCGTCAATTGCCTCAAGCAGGGTCTTGCCGCTGGTCTTTGTTTTGGTTTCCTTCTCCCACCCCTTGTACCAGGGGCAGTTGGGGGAGTTATCGATCATGTTATCACCATTGAAACCGGAGATGGGCACGAAGGGGACGGTCTTGGGGTTGTATCCAACCTTCTTGATGAAGTTGGAGGTTTCCTTGATGATCTCGTTGAAGCGATCCTCGGACCATTTGGTGGTGTCCATCTTGTTGATAGCGACGATCAACTGCTTGACACCCAGGGTGTAGGCGAGTAGAGCGTGCTCGCGGGTCTGGCCATCTTTGGAGATACCGGCTTCGAATTCACCGGTACCGGCAGCAATGATGAGGATAGCGCAGTCGGCCTGAGAGGTACCAGTGATCATGTTCTTGATGAAGTCACGATGACCAGGCGCATCTGTTGAACGAGATTAACAGTGCGCTTAACACCCAAGGTCTGGCAACTTACCAATGACGGTGACATAGTATCTAGGAGTCTCGAATTTCCAAAGGGCGATGTCGATGGTGATACCACGCTCACGCTCAGCCTTCAGCTTGTCGAGCACCCATGCGTACTTGAAGGAACCCTTGCCCAACTCGGCAGCTTCCTGCAGCGGACGTTAGCACGATACACTCAGGATGACGGTTGATGTGTTTGTTGTGAGTCAGTTTGCTGGGAGTCATCGCAAGAGTGGCGGAGCGATTAGCCGATAAGGATCGAGGGGCAATGCGGGGCTCTGGTCGCAAAGTCTTCTCCAGTACACAGAGACCGCCAGCACCGAGGGAGAAGGCTGTGAGGATAGTAAGGGCAGATCTTACCTTCTCGAACTTCTCAATAGTACGCTTGTCGATACCACCGCACTGTGTTTTTATGTCAGATCTACCAGCTGGCCTTTGTCGATGGATTTTGATAATTTACCTTGTAGATCAAATGGCCTGTTCAAAGTCAGCGAGGAGCTTTGCAACGAAGAAGGATGAGGATGAGACTTACCGGTGGTGGTAGATTTGCCGGAGTCGACCTATGTAGGTGTCAGCCTTGAGATATCCGCCTGCATCACCATGGCCGCTGCCAACGATGAGTGTTTTGTGGGGAACGTACATGGCCGATGACGACGACGTTGATATGAACCTTCTCTTTACTGCGTAGCTGTTAGTAGGATGCTGGGAATAATGGAGGAGCGTAGCTCGAACCCCATAGCGAAGATTGACTGTCGAGTTCAAGAGGTGTGAGTTGTGGATTGGTTGATGATTTGGTAGAAAGGAAGCTGCATATCATCATCAGCATGGTACCATCAAGGTAGCGGCCATGGTGAGGCTAAGAACATACTGCTCAGATGATTGTGCGATGACAGTAGATGTCGTGACAATCGGTATGAAGCTGACAGAGAGCGAAAAGAAGTGAAAGGTGCGGAGCGCGAGGAATTTATTCGTGTGCGCCGAGGCGCGCTAGTCCCATTCGAGCTTTTTCTCGCCTCTCAACATTCAACTGAGTCACTTGGCTCATCCTGAAGGACAACACTTTATCTGACTCATTACAAGGTGAACCAGAGTGCTGGATGAACACGTTTAGGAACCAATACATTACCTCCTTCACTCAATTCCAACATGTTGCATTCAGTCACTCTCTTGATTGACTCGAGGCTCAACTCTGAAAATACTACAAAGGTAGCCAGCACTCGCTTGGACCTGTCTTCTCTGCCAACTGCTCTCTGTTCCAACATTCTCATTGGGGGTCTACTCGACTCGTGTCTCTCTCTTTCTATGCCTATATTTCCGAAGCCATCCACTCCCTTCCATATATCCTGGTCTCCATAACCGTGAGCTTCTAAGGTATCACTCCTTCATGAACATGGTATCAGTGGCTCACCAGAGCTAGCCGCAGCTCGTAGCAAGTTGAAGTTGCAAAAGGCGTGCTGTCGCTATCTAGGCTACAAGACTAGGCCATAAAGGCGGTCATTGTTGTGTTACCTACACTCCTAGAATCAGGACTCATCAATTTGAGCTCATGGTACATTACTTGTAACACTGCCGTCTCCACCCCGTCTCGGCCGTTTTGCCGCGAACGAAGGCAGATTCATCGACAGGTTTACCCACTCCAAGGCCTCCACAGTCTGCCCGAATGCCTCATACGTCGAGATAAATCCATACGTCGCTTACGCCTCAATTGGCTTGACAGACCCGGATAAAAATTGCAGTCCAATCGGCAGCGACACATTGGCAGAGCCAGGCGAGAAAATGATCGACCGGAAGTCGACGTGGAAATGCTCATGTGGACCCGCATGAGTCCAGGCTGGGACTCGGGCAACGGCGCAGTCCGTTCCGAAGAGTTCGAACAGCCGTGTGCAGAATTGGGCTCCCAAAATTCGGAATGGACCTTATGGCGGGCGCCGATGGGAGCCCAGATGATCATGGCACGTTTCGGCGGATATGCAAGCGGTAGAAGGCGTGATTAGGGCGATAGTCGACGCGCGGGTTGAGGGGCGCGGGGCGCGGGGCGAGACGAGACTGGAAGAGCGTAGGGTTGGGGGATTGCAAGGGGATGGAGGTGTAGTGAGTCGAGATGGTGAGGATAGAGGGAAAAGGAAGAAGTAGATAATTACACTTTCTGGAAGATAGGTCCGATTGAGTCATTATGAGGACAAAGGAGACATGGGCCCAGAATCCTCAGTTGGATAGCATCTAAAAATGCATCGATCTCTGGATTCTACGATGATTGCTGACATGGAGAGAAGGAAGCATGGGATCACTTAGATATAGTACGTACAGGCTACCTGAGCATGCACGAAGGGAAGACAATAATCCTCTGAGATCAGTTGCACAACCAGGTCGCTGGTAACAGCCATGCCCTTACTTGTAGGCAATTTGAGAGACATCGAGGTCGGAATCCTCTGTTGAAATTGGCAGCAGAGTCAAAGAGGAGGTACAGAATTCATCGCTGTGCGTCAATCTGTAACCTGCGCCTGTAGAGCTCGTCTCGGATGAGCTGAATAGAAAGAAGGAAAGTCCTTCGGCTCAACGTTACACCGCTGTGCCACTTTTTGGACCCTGGTTCGGGATTGCTAGGTGAGTCCTGTACGCCTGAATCGCGTAAGCAAATCGGAGCTTCGTAGAGAGACTGTTCTCCACTATGTTCATATACGAATTGCCCTTCTTTGTGAATTCTGGGCCTTGCGTGACATTCGTCTTCCGGCGTCAGGTTGTACTGACTCTCAATTACCTATTGCGCTCCCAACATCACCCGCCCACACCACCTGATCTGGATAACGAACATCTCGTCAGATGCACGCAGTACGGCAATCATGTCGGCCGAAACATCAAGTCTTGATCCTCAAGTGCTACCCAAGATACCAAAAGAATGTTCAAGATGTGAAGCCCAACTCCAGCGAGCTAAGCTACCTACTATACTACGCGAGCACCCGCCGGAGCAAGCTGCAGAAAGTGGGAGCCTTCTTGGAGAAGCGCACGGCGAGTGATGTCGGCAAAGCAAGCAGGACTGGGTGCGCAAGATCCCATCTGTAGCTGCGGTCAACGAGACTTTCAATCGGGAGCACAAGCTGACAACAGCTAATGCGTTGCAGCAACATCCAGGTCACTCTCCAAATTCTAATGGCTTTGATCGAGAAGCTTCCACGAGACCTTCCTCTTTATGCTTCCTTCGTCCTCCGTATCTTGTCCACCGTCCTAAGGTCCAACGAGATATCCACCATAGAAGAGACACTACCCACATTCGAGGCATTCTGCGACCACCATGAGGTTGCTACTCTCGCGGCCGATCAAGAATATATCAGCCAATATGAGGGAATCGTGCGGATCTATGCCAGCTTCGCATCTTTGTACTCTTCCGTGAAATCCAGAGGTGGTCTTAGCACACCACAAGCGATAAGATGGCGAAGTGTAGGCCTGCGAGCCATCCGCAGTATCACTGCCTCAGAGGCTATAGGCGCAGATGGAGGGAGACAATTGAACATCATAATGCCACTGCTCCTGCAGAATCTACATCCCGACGATGAGGACTATCTTGCCATTCTACACCGTCGCGCTGAGGCTACTGAGACTACGGACAGGGAGACCGCATTAAAGAGGAGAATGAGCGTTTCGACTGTCCGAACGACTCACACAGCCCCAGAAGCTGATCCTATGGCCATGTCAGTAACGGCTGATGATGCAGACCGCATGGCAGAAGAAGATGTGGCAATGCAGGCTCTGACAAGCTTGAAGCAAATATTTGTTGCCGATAACCGCCTGCAATTACGATTGGCGACTACTGCTCTGCTGAAATATGTTTTCAATCAAGTAACGGAGGAAACGCCTCGGACTGGTATGCGTCCACGGACTAGTAGCGCTGGCACGTGGACAACTACGTTGACCGAGATGATCACAAGATGGGCCCCAGTCCAGGATCGATTCGTCATCCTCGTAACGGCTATGGAATCCCTTGTACGGACCCCAGTAGCTGAGGAAACCCTAGACAAGCAGCTTGTGCTTGTAAGCTTAGTTAGTTGGCAACTTCGCTCAGACATCAATTTGATCGGCCTTAGTGTTATGGACGTCCTGCTGGGCCTGATCCAGCACATTCTTCTGGTGCTCCAACTTGGCGGTAAGGGGTCTAATGTTCTGCCACACCACCAGCAAACGGATGCGATCGACCTCTTTGAAGAGACTAAAGATTTGATTGAGCAACCTTCTTCAACGGAGAGTATTCTGAAGCAGGGTCTACAAGTGGAAGCTTCCTCGCCATCCAGCAGTCGACAAGAGCTACTCAACAGATTACGGCGATGCATTGGAGACTTGGCTACCCATATATATTACTCCGACCAGATATCTGACATGATAATGGCGATCTTACAACGGCTCAAGCCATCTCCAATGTCTGGTTTTACAAGCGATGCGGCAGCCGTCGAGCATCCGCAGGCAGCTGCTCGCGCTATCTCGGCATCTGTGAGAATACAAGAGAACCCAAATACCGACGCCTTCTTTTCCTTCGGTACGGCTCGTGTGACAGCCTTAAAGGCCGTAAAGGAGGTCCTTGTGACCGCAAATATGAGAGGCTCCACGAATGGCGCAGCAGCGAGCGGTCGAAATCGAGTAGGTGTTCAGATTTGGGAGGGCACACAATGGCTAATCCGGGACGACGATCGTCGGGTACGAAGAGCATATCTTGACGCACTTCTGACCTGGCTGAGATTGGAGATGAGCCGCGGAGACCTTCGCGTTCTGGAAGACAAACGAACGCTTCTCAAAGGACCTGGTAAATCACACCCCGAAGGCAACGCCAGCGTAAATCTAACAAGGCGAGCCGTATCAAATGCTTCGCATAGAGAGAAGACATCTAAGCCCACCAAATCGACCTTCCTACCACTGCTACATCTCGCGGTCTATGACAATGCCATCGAAGCCCCCGAATCAGAGGCCGACCTGTTACTGATGCATCTGGTGCTTGCAAATCTGGTCGATAAATTGGGCGTCAATGCGGCCAAAAGTGGTTTACCCATGATGATGAGACTGCAGGAAGATATTAACATCGATAGCTTAATATCCACACCCACAGCGAAGATGAATGTGGGTAGCCTTGTCCACGGTTACTTATGGGCTCTGAGCGATCGATTCGAGCTTGATACAACAACGGTTGGTTATGAGATACACAGTGAAATCTCGCGACGCAAAAATCATGGGCTCTGGCTAGATTCTATATGTATACCCGCTCTCCCGCTCGACCAGATTATGTCAGCTTCAGCAATGCCTCTCAATGAAAAGCTGCCATTGCCGGCTTTTCAGCAAGAGTCTCTGAGACCTTTCGACTCCCGGACGTCTTTGGTCGGCCAAATAGCAATAGCGTACGCATCGGCCGTGACTTCTCCCCCAGGTAGCCCTCCAGCTTCACCAGGACGAGTCTTCAGTCTCCCTCTACTGTCACCATCAAGCCCTACTTCATCCTCAGAGAACGAGCTCCCCACCAAAATCAAGGAGGCAATGCTGGCGGAGTGGTCGAAGGACTCATGCATCGCCACGGTTGAAAAAGAGTCGGCTCGAACTATCTCAGTGAATGGATCGCGAACAGATACTCATCTCTCTGGGCGGCACTTCCTAGCTGTGGATGGTCAGCCACCGAGGAGCATCTCCCCAAATGGAGTCAATGGCTCCCGCCGCGTGTCTCCACAAAATCAGAAAAACTTCACACAAATCAACAACCTCCCATATCAACTCCAGCGAAGACCAAGCGCTCGGGAAGACGGGTCACCCACGCCTGCCAGCAGTTCTGACCAAAGCCCAACGCTCCGTGTCGAGGACCTCAAAAAAGTCCTTGCTGGAGGGAGTCTTACTGGCCGTATGTCCAGCTCCAGAGGCGCAAGTCCCTTACGCCATTCCTCCACTCGAGGTGATTTCCAAGAGAAATCCACCGAGTACAGAAGCGTAAGCTCGGACAGTGACAGCGTCGTAAGTGCCGAAGGCTTTGAATCCGCCAGCGAGGGCGACTTGACGCGTCCGTTACCGCCAACCGCCCTCAATCCTCGTACAGAGACACCGCGTCCAAATCTGGACCATATACCCAAGACCCCTCCAGCGACCAACGAACGCCCACCGTTCATCCGCAAACGTTCCACACCGCGCACATCTGAAGACAGAGAGCAGCAGCGTCCACGTTCCGCACTCCGTCCACCGTCGTCATCGAGTTCAGCCGGCGAAGACCCTGTCTCCAACGCCAGGGCGCTGCGGGGGGAGGTTGTTGCTCCTCTTCCCACCGGCACAGGTGATCTAGCAGACGAGGATGTGCCGCCCGTGCCACCCTTGCCGGCGAGCGTCGCACTGCAGAAAAATATCAACGTCGCGCCTGGCCTCACGCAGGCTTCCTATATAGCTGAGCCTAGCGGAGGCAATAGTTCCCAGATACCAAAGCCGGGCTCCCAAGGAGGCAGCCTGAGGGTGAAGAAGAAGGTCAGGGGGGTGGATATCAATGCGTTGCTGGGGAGTATTGACGCAGTGGCTGTAGATAGGGTGGGTGTGTTGGGCAAGGGGAAGCCGCCCTACTGAACGCAAGCATGGATATATGGGCCAATACTCGCAATAAAGGTAGATAAAGGCGCTAGTCTATACCCCGGTATGTTTTCAGGTATTCCTTTGGCATCTGGCAATTTGATGGAAGGGCTTGGACTGGGATGAGGAGATGTCTGGTGGATACCAGGGTACAGGTGCATAGCTTGGCATCGAAAATACTAATGAACTATAGAGCTGTGAGCATCATGGTCCACGTTCATGGGGAGCTTGGACTCCCATTCTTATTTCAACCATACCATCCATGTGGGGAGTTGTCAGTTATGATGCCGCTGTATCCGAAGATGGATTTTATACACAGTCATGAGGCAGGAACCATGCCCGGTGTTCTCAGCCATGGCAAGAGCACACAACTACTTTTGCGACCTAGCTGATTGTTCCCATTCCTTCTCCTTCTCCAAAATCTCTTTACATCTTATCACACAGTACAGCACACCTACACCAAAGAGTGTTTTGCCCAAGAATCTCGACCTCTTTGACAATTTACCTATCTCACTACGCCATCCACGCTGCGTCCTTCCAAGAATGAGACGAATCATCTCGAAAGTCAAGTCCAAACTATCATCGGACGAGAATGGACGCTCTTCCGATACCGAGCCAGATCAGGAGCCGATTCGGCCTCCAGCAGACGATAGGCCGAAGATGCAGCCTCCCTCTGCTCTGGAGGTCCTCCGCTACCGTTACCAGTACGGGGTCAACCTGGGCGGGATCTTTGTCCTCGAGAAGTGGATCTCGCCTGGGAGGTTTGAGTCTGGGACGCAGGGGGGTAGTGAGCTTGATGCGGTTACTGCGTGAGTACTGTCTATCCTTTGCAATCAGTGTTCGTATGATGCGGATTTGCAAGTCGCATGGGCCTCCGTTCGTACAACTTCGGCGCTTTGAGGCTTTCAAAGTGGGCGAATCTTGGGTCAAAAGAACGCTGCTCGTCCAACGTTTTTTGCTAGATCATAGGTATCCATGTATGATACCTCGCCCCATGGGAAAGACCGAAATGGTGGCAATCACTTGCTTGCAAGAATGCGTAGCGACAAGATGATCTACTGGCCTGTCTCACTACCAAAGAGCCACACAGTAGGCTTGCCATAGCTCAGACCTCATACTTTGGCATAGAGCGTACCTGTCCTTGACTAAGATGAGAGAACAACCCTACTAACCGCTAGACATCCAGTTGTATCAAGGAACACAGCCTCGCCGACGCCCGTAACAGATGGAGATATTTCTACGCCTGCGCCCTCTCAGATACCATCCTCGACTACCTCATCGACGAAGCGCACATAACCGCCATTCGCCTTCCAATCGGCTACTTCTCTCTCGCCATCTTTGCCGACCATACCATCACAGATTCAACGCCCTTCGC
>JAABUJ010007151.1_pt1 | contig 10519 bp, 9 predicted proteins | sample 5559131 | NCBI WGS metagenome assembly JAABUJ01 (sample SAMN10711875, study PRJNA513366) | rock metagenome | isolation source: Antarctica rocks | place: Antarctica: Victoria Land, Mt New Zealand nord | collected 2016-01-07 | reverse complement strand
GCGCCAGGTTGGGCGTGGGCGGTTGCGCCGAGGGCGGCGCGACCAAGGGGGCGTAGGCGGCAATCATGAGCAATCCTCCTCCCCCCAGTCTACCCCAACCCCAAAAACCTAACGTTGTAGTATTAGCTTCTTACTCGGATTGGCCGTGCTCGATCGTCCGCCTATGGTGCAGGTAGTGCGCGAAGGATAAGAGCTCTCGCCATTCAGCCCCAGAGAGGTCCCGGAACGTGGTGTCTCGGTGGTCAGGTATCCCACCCGGCGCCACCGAGAGATCGTCCGACTTGATGTCCCAGATATGATACAGGAGCTCCCGGAACGGAACCTTGAGAACCGGAGCGGCCTTACGCAACTCGTCGGGGGTTGGCAGCGCGCGCGGACGATCCGGGGTGGTTTCGAGTAGTTGACCAACATAGCTTGGGTCCTTCTGCATGCTCAGGGATAGTTGGCGCATCGTGACCCCTGAAGCACGCAATGCCTCGCGCAAATAGTTACGCGCCTGGGCCATTCTCTCCGGCTCAGGGAGCGGCTTGCTCATCGTAGCCTCCCTCGTTGCCTGCCTGCATCTGACCAGCGGCTACAACGCCTCGTTTTTGAGACGGCTTCACCCAAGAACATTTTATCATAATGAGTATATCATGTTTATAGATATAATCATTGACAGATGACGGGGTTGCTTGGTATGGTTTTCAACATAAGAGGTGATGACGCGCAGGTGGAAGGGTAACACGCCGATGAGAGTGGAAGTCACTGCACTGGGCTCACCGCAAGGTAGGCGTAGTATAGAAGCATGGACTATCCGATATACACTCCCTGCCCCACTACCTGACGCGAGATATCTACGTCGACGTCGTTTTGCGCAGTGCACCGCGCACCTCAATCAACCACGACTTGTCTGCCTGGGTAGTGTCCACCTTCCGCTCCTTCTCAACGGTGTGACGGTGCTGAAGCCGCCGATAGGCGAGGATAAAGTTCTGCGCGCAATCCTGCTCATGCGTGTCCCATCGAGCATGATGTTTAGACTGCAACAGGTTGACATTGAACGTACAAGCCCTCTGGTACACATCCAGGATGTAGTCGGTATAGCCTGGGTACCGCTCGAGCGCGATGATGTCCTGGAATGTGATCTCTCGGCCGGGAGTACGTCCAAGCGGCTGAGAATAGCCTCAGGGCGCTTTTGCGCTACAGGCTGGAACTTGGCGAAATACGTATGGCGCAAGTAGATCGCGACATCCTGCGGCAGCAGCACTGGCGTGCTGCCCTCGATTTCGAGGATGTCCTGCAAGACGATACGCTAGGGATACTGCAGCTTGAATTGGCAGACAGGTTCCAAATAGCGCTGAACGACCATGTCGTCCAGCAACAGATCGACCGTTGTAACGTCAAAGTACAATGTGGCTGGTCCCGCCCTATTGTGTGCATCGATGATCATGTTCAATAGACGGGCAAGAAGGCGATGAGCGTCGCCTTGATCCTGGCTGAAGAGCGCTCACCTGCACCAAAAGCCGTAGATTTTGACATCCCTATCTCATATAGGTCGATGGTTTGTAGAAGCGAGTTGATGCGTGAAACGGATGAAATGCTCGACGGATAACGGTGCAGGCGAGGTCCCCTGGTAAAGCCCAGAACCTCGCCTGTCCGACCGATAGGAGCTGGAACCTCCTATCGGTCCACCGTTTACTCAGGTTTACCGGCAGCTAAACAACCAGCGAGCCCTGATATCCACCATTGTACCGGGTGATGCCCGATCAATGGTAGGGCTTTGCTGGGCGAAAACAGGAGTACTGTGCCCATGCAAATTTCCGTTCCCCGACCCGCAGGCCTATCATGCGTAGCCGCAAGCGTTATTCGCTGCGATGCTGCCATCGGCTTCCTCTCACCGCCGATCGGCCACTACTGTATGCCTGGTAGCAAAATGGCTACAACGTGCTCCCAGATTCACGTCGGAATCATCGACAAGAAGCCATCGACTGTTCCTTTAGATCGAGGCATGGCCCAGCATGACGCGGCTTACGCAGCGTGCAACAGGGAGTTACGTTCATGACAAGCCTCTCGGAAGGACAGACGACCCAGGCGCAGTCCCAGCAAATGTCATCCCCCTCGTCGCCCAACGACAATCAATTGCCACACGGCGACAGCCAGATTGTACGTGGCCGGGTGCGCGACGAGAGGCATCTCCCCGGTTTCAGATCTCACCTAGTAGCCGATAATGTGGACCCCTATCCCTTGGCACTCCGACAGGTCGCTGTCCGGCCCCGTGTCTACTCCAATCACATCGATCAATTAATTCGCGTTATCTCGCCTGAGTTTCGCGACTCGGAATATCTGTCCAGCAACCACACGCAGGCGCGCAACTGGTGGCGTGCAAGCGGTGTGGAGATGGAAGACGTCGTGGAACTGCTCTACATCGCGCGCGGGATTACGCGGGAGCGCGGCAATATCGACAAACGGACCGTAACCGGCACTACGTCTAAGCTCCGCAGCGCGCGAAATACGACGAGGGGCACCTACGACTATCAACGCCGGACGGAATGTGAGCATGACGACAGTGCGCCTATCGTCGCGTGTCCGGCGCGGGCGATAGGCGCGAACGGGTCGCGGCCCACTGGCGAGCACCCGTGCGACGACTGCCCCAATCGTTTGGCACTCCTATCTAATACTCATCACATCGGAACGGGTCCAACAGAAAGATCAACTCAACGATCCGCGCGACGACCCCTCAGCCGCGTCGGACGGTCACACAATCACTGATCACATAGATAGATTAGGAAGGTAACACCATGTCAAGACCACGCATCACCGACGAAGGGCGCACCAGACAGGGCCGTGGCTTGGGCGCTGGAGCCAACTACGAACCATGGATACAGGTCGGAGACTTTGGATCCATGGGGCGCGTGACTCGCGACCGAGGCTGGATAACCGACCGTGTACATCACCTGCTGAGCGACCTGGAAGCTAAACGGTTCTACATCAACGAGTGGCTGTCGCTACTACAGCCAATCGTTGATTCCCAGGAGCAGTTCCCCCTCCCCCTCAAGGAGGCGCTCGGCGATGCGGAGCGTCTCCACCTCCGGCACCCAGAGGTCAATGGCAATCTAATCGTCATGACCACCGACGCGGTCGTCACGATCGCGGGCCCAACCGGTCCTATCCGTCGAGCGTACGCTGTGAAGTACGAGAACGAGTTGAGCGACCCGCGCGCGCAGCCGAAGCTAGAGATAGCCCGCCGGTGGCATGAGGCGGCAGGTGAACCCTGGGGATTGGTGACCGAGCGCGATGTCGACCACACACTGGCGGCCAATGTGGAAAGCCTCCACGAACACCGTGACCTGAGTGATCGTCTCTCGAGCATTGACGGAGTCCGCATCATCCCGGTACTAACCGCGCTCGTGCAGGAGCAACGGGCGCCGCTGCGCGACCTGACGACCATGTGCGACGACCGATTCGGCTTCGTGCACAAGGAGGCGGGGACGAGTCTAGCGGTTGCCTATCATCTGATGGTGACGCGGCAGTGGCACATCAACATGAGCGCGCCGATCGACCCGTCCCTGCCGTTAGACCTTCAAGGAGTAGCGCTCCGCACGTCCCATCATCACCAGGAGCAGGCGTCATGACGGCCCAAAGCGACGCAGCCGTCGCCTCCGTTGCGCCGGTGGTCTCCCTCACGGTAGAATCGGCACTACAGGAAAACAGGATCCTCGCCTGGTACCGCGGCGAGTCGCGCCAAGAAATCGAGCGCATCCTCTACATCGACCTGGCCGCTGATCGCCTGTACGTCATCGCGCTCAACGATGACCACGTCTGGCCAAAGCCCCGCACATGCAGCGAGGTGGAGGCTGCCCTCGCGGTGGCGGACGCCGTCGTGATCCCCGAGGCGGAGGCGCTCGGCGCCGCCACGTATTCTCGACTGCATATGCCCGACGACGAGTACTATGCGCTCATCGCAGAGCGGGCAGGCAACAGACAGCGGTCGACGGACGAGCGAGAGCGCACACAACGAGCCTGGTCCGCCGTCGAGCGCATCACCGAACTCCCCGACGAGGACGCGTTCATCCCTATTAGGCGCGGCCCCAAGGTGCGGGAAGCGATGAAAATGTTCGGGTTCACCAGACCGACCATGCATACTTATCTCCGTCGTTTCTGGCAAAGCGGGCAAATCCCTACCGCCTTACGCCCACACTATGATTGTTCTGGCGGCAAGGGCCAGCACCGCTTCGCGGTAGACCCCGTGGCCGGCAACAAGCGCGGGCGTAAATCTGGCGAGATGCTCCGCTTGGGCCAGGACGATGGCATCAACATGACGGAGACGTACGAGCACAAGATTCGGCGAGGCATCGCGTTGTTCCATCGCGACGGCGCCTCACTGACGGACGCATGGAAGACGACGAAGGAACGCTTCTTCGCGCCGGGTGTGCGAACGCAGATAGGCTTGATGGGTGAGCCGATCGGCGTCGCGCTGGCGCCAGGGCGGAACCAGGCGCCATCACTCCATCAGTTCCGCACTGTCTACTATCGAGACCTCAAGCGTCCGAAGGCACTCGAGGAAGAGATCAAGAAGCAGGAGGGGAAGCGCGCATTCAACACGCGACGACGCGCTCGGACCGGCAACTCAACGATCGGTACCTTAGGGCCTGGCTACCGCTACCAGATCGACGCCACGATCGGCGACCTCTACCTGGTCGCGCGCTGGCGCCGTGAACTCATCATCGGGCGCCCGACCATCTATTTCATCATCGATGTCTACAGCAGGATGATCGTGGGTTTCAGTGTCAGCCTGGACCCGCCATCGTGGCTCGGCGCACTCGTCGCGCTCGAAAACGCCATGACCGACAAGGTCGCGTTCTGCAAAGAATTCGGCATCACCATCACTTGGGACATGTGGCCCGTAGCCGGGGTGCCGCGGCAAATTTTGGGCGATCGTGGCGAAATGATCTCGCACCCGTCTAACATCCTCGTCAGCGGGTTGGGGATCCATCTCACCAACACGCCGCCGTACAGACCCGACTGGAAAGGCATCGTCGAGCGGTACTTCCGCCTGATGAACGACATGATCATCCACAAACTCCCGGCCGCCGTACGCAAGCCCCGTGAGCGGGGTGAGCGGGACCTTCGCCTCGACGCGACGCTCACGCTCCACGAATTCCGCCAGTTACTGATCCTGTGCATCCTGGAACACAACGCAACGACCATCATCCCCCAATATCCCTATATGCCTGGGATGCTAGAGGATGGCATCCAGGCACGCCCGTTGGACCTCTGGCGATGGGGCATCACGAACACCGGCGGCAAGCTCCGCGGCATGGAAGAAGACATCATCCGCTACAAGCTGCTGCCCAAGGACAAAGCATCTGTCACAGAGAGCGGCATCGTGCTCGACGGCGTGGGGTACGAGTCGGGGACGTACACCGACGAAGGCTGGGGCGTCGAGGCACGTTCACGAGGCAGGTGGGAGATCACGGTGGCCCGAGATCCCAGGAAGACCCATGTCGCCTATTGGCAGAAACCGGACGGGACCATCGAGACATTCACACTGACGCCGAGAGACCAATGGCGCGCCGGATGGGATTGGGACGAGGTGTCAGAATTCAAGGCGGTGACCGAGGCGGAAACCATCGTGAGGCAGGCACAGGCCGACCAGAAGAAATATCAATACGACGCCGAGCGCCAACACATCCTCACGAAGGCGAAAGAGGAGACGAAGCACGCCAGTACCGTGCAGAGTCCACGGGAGCGCCTCGGAGACATGCGCGATCGCAGGCAGGCGGAGCGCGTACGAGACGGGCAGGAGCGCGCGTTCAACATCGACCAGAACGGAGCAGCGGGCGAGCCATTGAATAGCGAGGACGGCGACTACATCCCCGCGCCCTCGCTCATCCCACTACTCCAAACAGCACGACAGGAAGGAGATACCCATGGTCAGGACAACACCTAAAATCGATATCCCGGATCAGGATGACGAGTTTAACCCGTATCTATATCTGGGCCGCGAGGAGGACGCCGCTTACCATTTCCTCGATATCCCAGGCCACGACGGCAATCCGCTACCCGAGGCGCTCGGCCCGTTTCTCAGCCGGGAAGAGGTCGCGCGCCGGCTAACATACCTGCCCGATGTCCGGCCGTCCGATCGCCTTCGACCAATCAGAGACCGGTACGAGCTTATCTGGGAGGCAACCGATTTCTACAAGCCCATGTCACAAGTGATCCAACTGGAGGAGAAATTTTCGCGGCTGGCGCGCGCCGGCTATAAGTGGCGCAACCCGTTCGATCCATGGCACCAACGCCGCGTCCATGGCCGGGTCGACAGCCTGACAGCGGGCCATGTGTCCGACCTAAACGGGGCTGGGGGGGTATTGCACACCACCCAGAGTGGGGAGCCATTCGGTCGCGGGCCGCACCGCAGAAGTCGCCCACTGGTAACCGGCCTCACGGTGCTTGGACTGGGCGGAGTCGGAAAGTCGAGCGCCTTCTGGGAGATCCTCAACCTATACCCGCAAGTCATCAGACACACCCGCTACCCAGGGCCTGCATATCGCGGGCGATGGGATGGGCCGGCAGAGGGGCGGCCGTTTACCCAGACGCAGATCCTCTGGCTATACCTCCCATGCCCACACAATCGCTCGACCAACACGCTGTGCCGCTATTTCTTCGCAACAGTAGATGCGATACTGGGGACCAACTATAGCAAGATATTCAGGCAGGGCAGGGGCCTGAACAGATCCACGCTCATCCTGGAGATGGCCCGCGTGGCGCTGAACCACCATCTCGGGGCGCTGGTGATCGATGAGGTTCAGGTCCTCAGCGTGGCCAAGAGCCGAGGGCACCAGGAGATGCTCGACTTCTTCACCGAGCTTCGCAACATGATCGGCATACCGGTCATACTGATCGGGACGCCGCGAGCGGCGCCAATCCTAACCGCCGAACTCCACGGAGCGCGCCGAGGGGAAGCGCTCGGCTCGTTCAAATGGCTCAACATGCGGGAGGACGCCGAGTGGAGGGAATTCATCACAGCTTTGTGGACGTACCAGTATATCCAGAACCCATCCGACCTGACCGACAGTCTTGCCCACGCGCTATATCACGAGAGCGCGGGCATTACCGACTACGCGATAAAGCTGTTCTTCCTGGCCCAAATTCGGGCGATCGAGGTGGCGGCGGCCACAGGCAAGGCGGAGAAACTTTCACCGGCGCTCATCACATCGGTTGCGAAGGACAGCATACCGCTGGGGCGGCCAGCCCTCGCACAGTTGCGCAGGGTGACCCCTAGTACGAGTTTTAAGACCCTCGCCGGCATCCCCGAGATCGAGCAGATAGAGCACGAGGCCGCGATAGAAGCGGCCATCGAACGTAGCAACAAGATCGAAACACTGAACGGCGGGCATGAGCGCCCGGTGATTGAGGTCAATGGGCACGTACCTGTGGAGAGTCCGGGGCTGCCCAAGACGCCACCCGGTGCCGGCACAGTCTATAACGGAGCGGACAATCCTTCTTCAGTTACGCCCGTGAGAGGTCACCGAGGCCGTCGCATGACCGACACCCAGGTGGCGGGCAACGACAGCATCATGGCGATCGTCGCTGCGGCCCAGAGTCGCAAGGTCACGCCGTACGAGGCTCTCCTGTCCGCTGGCCTGATTTGCCAACTGGGGAATGGGATCATCCCACACGCCATCCCGGCCACGGAGGCAGTTCTATGATCGCCTGCTTCCCCGACCACTACCCCTGCGAAATACTCTATGGCCTAGCCGCGCGTCACAACGACCGCGTCCGCTATCGCACTGTGTCGGACGCGATGGTCGAACTGTTCGGCATCCGTGGTGCGTCAGCGACTGTCGCCCTGCCAAGCAGGCTGGGTCATCTTGCCGCCGCACTGCCCGAAGGTTCGCCTTACACAATCGATAGCTTGATAGACCAGCACACGTTGTATCCGGTCTATGCGGCGTTCCTCATCCCTCGGGCGCGCGCATACCTGCGCGCGGACATGATCGCGCCCGCCCCTGGCGTCGTCCGCCTGGGCGCGTACGAACGCGCGCACTCCATCGCACGACCGGCCCACCTGCGGTACTGCCCCTTGTGCGCCCGCGACGACCGTCGGATATTCGGAGAAGCATACTGGCATCGCGTGCATCAGGTGCCCGGCGTCTACGTATGTCCTGTGCATGGGGTAACGATCGAATCCAGCGTCGTGGCCATAGGGAGTGGGCCGCTGCGGCAGCGATTTGTGACCGCCGAGGAGGCGATTGGCCACGCGCCAAAGGCCGGCGCGGACAACTTGCCCGCGCCCAACGCGCTCCTGGGGCTAGCCAACGACGCCGCCTGGTTGCTAGACCACCTCGAGGCCAGTCCGGCTGCAGGCATGCAGGACTTACACGATCACTACCTTGCACTTCTCCAAGAACGCGGATTCGTCGCGGGCGACGGGATTGTCGATCTCGTAGCACTATCGCGAGCAGTGACCGCCGTATGGCCACGAGATGTTCTGGTGCGACTGGGGTGCCCGCTCGGGGATCATGGACAAGACAATTGGCTTGGCAGGCTCGTGAAGGGAGTCTCGCCCCAACTCCATCCTCTTCACCATCTCGTCTTCCTGCACGCCCTTGGGATGAGCGCAGGGGACCTATTTGCGTCTTTCAACCATGCAGATCGTCATGCCGCGCCCATGGCGGTACAAGAACCGCGAGGATAATCAACCATGCACTGGATTTACTGCTATCCCGCGCCCTATGGAGACGAAATACTATACAGCCGGAACGCGCGCTATGGCGACATCATGCGCTACCCAAGTGATGACGATCTTTCAATAGAGCTATTCGGCAAGAGAACGACGGCGGTCGTCGACCTACCAACACGTCTTGGACACCTCGCAGCAGCGCTGACGTGGGGACGTAACCCAGCGAGCCTACCCGATGAAGCCAATCTGACCGTCGATCGACTCATCGACAGGCACACACTGTTGCCTTATTATGGGTTGACGTTGTCGGCAGATCGACTGACGCGCATACGACAGGAGATGGTTGGCGACACGGCGAGCGTCCGACAGTTGGCAGCGGTAGTTGCACCTGGCACGCCGATCGTGCGACGTCTACGTTATTGCGTGCGGTGCGTGGCCAACCAGCGAAAGGAACACGGGGAGTGCTACTGGCGACGCGTCCATCAGACGCCCGGTGTCATCATCTGCCCCGACCACGCCGAGTGGCTCAAGGAGAGCAATGTCGTGGTACATCGCGGCGCGGTCAACCTTGTCGCCTTCGTGCCGGCGGAACGCGTCATCAACGATGCACGCCCCATTGATGCAGAGTATTTGCGCCCATTCCGGGATCGGTGTCTGACAATCGCCCGTAGCGCCGCCTGGCTCCTCGATCATCCCGTTGAAGGGCAACTTGTGAACCTCCAGGCGCGCTATCGCAGCCTCCTGTACGACTGTGGACTAATGACGTTGACCGGGCAACGGTTGAAGCGCGAGAAATTAATACAAGCCTTTACCGCCCACTACCCGCCATCGCTACTGAATGCGTTAGGATGCCCCCTCAGTATTGGTAGTAAGGCAGATTCGCGGGTGCCGCGCATCGTGCTAGATGCGTCCTGCGCGCAGTCGCCGTTGTTCCACCTGATGCTTATAGGCTTCCTTGGACACACGATAGACACCTTCCTCAATCTACCAGTGGCTTCGAATCTACTAGTGGCTTCGCACCTATTTGGCGACGGTCCATGGCCCTGCTTGAACAAAATCGGCGACCACTATGGTACGCTGCGCGTCCGCGAATGTGTCGTTTACGAGGGATACTGTAGCAGGCCAACGGGAATCTTCTGCTGCGAGGACTGCGGCTTCACGTACGGCCGACGTGGGCCGGACCGATTGCCTGGCGATCGTGATAGGTATACATTTGTTGAGAAGTATGGCTCGGTGTGGGAAAACGCATTCGTCGAAGTCTGGCGCGATCCTAAGTGCACGCGAGCGAGGAGTAAAGCCAGACGCTTACACATCAGTGTTAGAAAACTGTTAAGCCAGGCGCGTTCCTTGGGACTCCTACACGCGAATCCGGAAATGCTGCAGCAGGCTAAACGGCTGGGACTCATTTCTTCAGAATCCGCTCCCTCGCCCATCCACGATGATCCGACATTTGTGCCGAGCAACCTGGCAACCCAAGACAGAGCGCCCGGAACCCAGTCGAAGGAGGAATACCGTGCTGCATGGCTAGACTTCCTCGCCACGACGGACCAGCCCAGCTACATCACAGTGCAAGAGAAAGTGCCACGCGTTCACGCTTGGCTGTGGAGGCACGACAGATCCTACCTCAAGGAGCATCCCTATCAGCCCTATCAGCACAAAACGCAATTAACATGGAAACCCAGGCGCAACTGGCCAACCTTCGACAACGAGTGGGCCATTCAAATTCTTGAGACGGGCAGACGTCTGCGCTTGGCACCAGGTTTCCCAAGATGGGTGAATCGAGCGGCTCTGAAATCAGCCCATCCAGAATTCCACCTTAGTAGGAGCCGAAGGCTTAAAATGCCGCTCACAGTTTGG
>JAABUJ010007150.1_pt1 | contig 10520 bp, 10 predicted proteins | sample 5559131 | NCBI WGS metagenome assembly JAABUJ01 (sample SAMN10711875, study PRJNA513366) | rock metagenome | isolation source: Antarctica rocks | place: Antarctica: Victoria Land, Mt New Zealand nord | collected 2016-01-07 | reverse complement strand
GGTCGCAGCCCACTTCTATCCCACTAACTACGAGACGCTCCGCGCCTACGCCGAAGCGCTGGGCTACACCAAGGCAGCCAAGCTGCTGCAGGACACGCTGGATGAAACCGGACAGGTCGACCGGACTTTCACCAAACTCGCCCGGCATCTCATCAGCCGCTCCGCCTTGCCCGGCCACCCCTGGGGTTTGGCCCTCACCACCGCGGCTTGCATCGGCCTCACCGTCACAGGCGCCGCAGTTTTCGGCAGGCGCCACACGCCACCCCGCCCGATTTAACCATCCCCGAATACGATCGGCTGCGCCCCGTCCCACAGCGTCGCCTTGCCCAGCGCCGCCAGGTTTCCCCCACCCTCCACCACCGTCAGGAAATGATTGCCTGCCAACTGGCCCATCTTGCTGGCGAAGCAGACGCTGCCATAAGCGAGCAGGATCTCCGTCTCGCTGATCCCGCCGGGATACAGCAGGACTTGGCCCGGCGCCGGGTAGCTCGTGTGGTTCTCGTAGCCCAAACCCAAATCCGTTGCGCCGAGCGGAATCCAGCACGCCTCGCCACTCCAGCGCACATGGATGATCCGCTCGCGGTACGGCAGTAGCGCGCGGAACCGGGCGCAGGTGGCGGGCGCCGCTGCGTCTTCGAACCGCGCGCGAAAGCGGTACGGCCCGGCGGTAATGGCGATGTCGGACATGGCGGCCCCTGCCGGAAAGCCGCCACCATGCTACCAGCCATTCACCCGCGTCCAGACCGCAACCACCTCCTCGCCGCCATCGACCACGCAGTAGCGGTCGTGGGCCGCCGCCGTCATGCAGGCGTGGTTCGGGGCGACCCGCACCAGCCCGCCGACCGGCAGCGCGGGATACGGCAACGCCGGGTCGCAGTCGACCACGCCGTGCTCCTGGTACGCCCGCCGCACCACGGCCTCGCCGTACCGAGGCGTGCCGTCCAGCCCGAGCACCCATCCGAAGCCGTAGTCCCGCGGCGCTGCCTCGGTGCTGCGGTCCTTCGACAGCGCGAGCCCGCCGGCGTCGATCAGCATCTGCCGGCGGCCGGGGCGGCGGCCGATGACGCTGGCCAGCACCGTCAGGGCGCAGTCGTCCAGCGCGTGGCTGCCGATCTGCGCCTGGAACAGGTCGCCGAACATGTACACGCCGGCGCGGATCTCCGTCACGCCCGTCATCCGCCCGGCGTGCAGCGCGGTCGGCGTGCTGCCCACGCTGACGATCGGCGCCGCATGCCCCGCCTGCCGCAGCCGTTCGGCCGCCAGCACCGCCCCGGCGCGCTCGGCCTCGGCGACCGTATGCAGGGCGGGATCGCCGCGCGCGCCGTAGCTGTGCCCGGCATGGGTCATCACGCCGGCCAGGCGATGCCCGAGGCGTTCGGCGATGGCGAGCACGGCCGGATCGTCCGGCCCCAGCCCGCCACGGCCCTCGCCGGTGTCGATCTCGATCAGCGCGCGAACCGGTGTCCGGTGGGCGGCGATGGCGGCGGCCATGTCGCCATCGTCGGTGATGACCAGGACATCGGCGCCGGCCGCGTTCAGCTTCGCGACCCGTTCCAGCTTCTGCGGCGTGATCCCGACGGCGTACAGGATGTCGCGCAGGCCGTGCGCGCTGAAATACTCGGCTTCCGCCAGGGTGGACACGGTGATGCCGCCCGGCTGCCCGGCGAGAGCCAGGTGCGCCACGTCGATCGATTTCGCCGTCTTCATGTGCGGCCGCAGCCCGACCCCGTGCGCCCCGACCGCCCGCGCCATGGCCGCGATGTTGCGGGCCAGGACCGATCGGTCCAGCACGAGGCACGGCGTCGGCAGGTCGGCGAGTTTCATGCCGGCAACGCTGCGGCCCGGCGCTCGCGAAGGCAAGCGAAGTTGCCTCCGGCGCCCCGGCCGATTACGACAGCGGAAAGGGAGAGCGCACCATGACACAGCCACGGTGGCAGCCGAGCGAGCGCTACCCCGACCCGGCGTTCGAAGTGTTCGACGCGAGCTTCGCGCCCTATCGCGTGGCCCTCGCCGCGGTGGAGCGGCTGTTCACCGGCTGCCGCTGGGCCGAGGGGCCGGCGTGGTTCGGCGACGCCCGCTGCCTGCTGTGGAGCGACATCCCGAACGACCGCATCCTGCGCTGGGACGAGGAAACCGCAGCCACCACCGTGTTCCGCAAGCCGTCGCGCAACGCCAACGGCAACACTCGCGACCGCGAGGGCCGGCTGATCACCTGCGAGCACGGCGCCCGCCGGGTCACGCGCACCGAGTACGACGGCGCCATCACCGTGCTGATGGACCGGTGGGAGGGGCAACGGCTGAACTCGCCCAACGACGTGGTGGTCCACTCGGACGGCAGCGTGTGGTTCACCGATCCGGAGTTCGGCATCCTGGGCTACTACGAGGGCGAGCGGGCCGAGCCGGAGTTGCCGACCAACGTGTACCGGGTCGATCCGCGCACCGGGGAGGCCAGCGTCGTCGCCGGCGACATCGCGCGTCCCAACGGCCTGGCATTCTCCCCGGACGAGCGCGTGCTGTATGTCGTCGAGTGCGGCGTCTCGCCCCGGCGGCTGCTCGCCTACGACGTGGACGGCGCGCGGCTGAGCCGGCGGCGGGAGTTCATCGACGCCGGGCCGGGCACGCCGGACGGGTTCCGCGTCGACGTGGACGGCAATTTATGGTGCGGCTGGGGCATGGGCGACGGGCTGGACGGGGTGATGGTGTTCAACCCTGCCGGTGCCCCGATCGGCCGCATCGCCTTGCCGGAGCGGTGCGCCAATCTGTGTTTCGGCGGACGCCACCGCAACCGGCTGTTCATGGCCGCCAGTCAATCGCTGTACTCGCTGTACGTGAACGCCCAGGGCGTCTAGCCCAAGCCCGGGATCGGCACGCCGGCCGTCTGCAGCAGCAGCACCGCGTTCAGGGCCAGGACCAGCGCGGTCGCGGCCAGTGCGCCCGCGAAGGCCGCGCCGCCCATGGCGAACGCGCCCATCACCGCCCGGCGGCGCGACAGCACCAGCAGCGCCACCATCGGCACCGGCAGCGCCAGGCTGAGCACCACCTGGCTCGCGACGAGGCTTTGGGTCGCGTTGTAGCCCATCGCCGCCACGGCGAAGGACGGCGCCATCGTCACCACCCGCCGCACCCAGATCGGCACCCGCCAGCCGACGAAGCCTTGCATGATGACCTGCCCAGCCATCGTCCCGACCGTGGAGCTGGACAGGCCCGACGCCATCAGCGCCACCAGGAACACCACCGCCGACCCGGCGCCCAGCAACGGGCCGAGCGTGTGGTATGCCGTCTCGATCTCGGCCACGTCGCTGTGGCCGGCGTGGAAGGCCGCCGCCGCCATTGCCACCATCGCCATGTTCACCAACCCGGCGAACACCAGCGCCAGCACGACCTCGCGGTTGGAGAAGCGCACCAGCATCCGGCGCTCGCGGTCGTCCTTCGGCGCGGTGCGCGCCTGCGTCAGGCCGGAGTGCAGGTAGATCGCGTGCGGCATCACGGTGGCACCGATCATCGCCACCGCCAGCCCGACCGCCGCCGGGTCGTCCAGTTGCGGGACGACGCTGTGGAACGCCGCGGCGCCCCAATCCGGCGGCACGATGAGCAATTCGATCAGGTAGCTGAGCCCGATCAGGGCGACGAAGCCGCCGATCACCAGTTCCAGCGGACGGAAGCCGCGGCGGTCGAGGGTCAGCAGCGCGTAGGTGACGGCCGCGGTGACCAGCATCCCCGCCAGCAGCGGCAGGTGCAGCAGCAGCGACAACGCGATGGCGCCGCCGAGGAATTCGGCCAGGTCGGTCGCCATCGCCGCGACCTCGCTGACGCCCCACATCGCCCACACCAGCGGGCGCGGGAAATGCATCCGGCACAGCTCGGCCAGGTTGTGCCCGGTGACGATGCCGATCTTGGCGCTCATGGCCTGGAACAGCATCGCGACCGCGTTGGCAATGACGACCACCCATAGCAGCCCGTAGCCGTAGCTCGACCCGGCCTGGATGTTGGTCGCGAAGTTGCCGGGATCGACGTAGGCGACCGACGCAATGACGGCCGGACCGGCGAACGGCAGGAAGGCGCGCACCCCACGGCGGCGGCCCGCGAGCGCCTCGCCGATCGCGAGCGTCGTGCGGTCCGTCAATGTCCGTTCGACGACGTCGCTCATCGGTTCGTGCCCACCATACCGTATAATGTTGCAATGGCTACACTTAGGTCAAGCGGCTAGATGCCACAGCTTGCGAAACGCGCCTGTGTCTGGCACGTCATGGTAGCAGGGAGAACGTTTTGACCGCACGCCCGCCCTCGCCCGCCCTGAACGTGCCCACCTTGAACATGCCGGCCGAGCCGACGCACGCGCTCCGGTTCGGCCGTGCCCGCACCGCCCGCGCCTCCGCCCTGCTGGAGGACTACGCCGAACTGATCGCCGACCTGCTGGCCAGCGCCGGTGAAGCGCGCCCTACCGACATCGCCCGGCGTCTCGGCGTGTCCCACGCCACCGCCATCAAAAGCGTGGCGCGGCTGAAGCGCGAGGGTTTGGCGACCTCGCGCCCGTACCGTGGCATTTTCCTGACCGAGGCTGGCGAGGCGCTGGCAGCCCGGGTGCGCGCGCGGCATCGCCTCGTGGTGGACCTGCTGCTCGCGGTCGGGGTGCCGCAGGAGGCGGCCGAGTCCGACGCGGAGGGGCTAGAACATCACGTTTCCGCGGCGACGTTGGCCGCGTTCGAGCGCTTCCTGCGCGGACGCCGAAGCTAAACCTTGGCGGCGCACACCAGAACGTGGCCGCTTGGGTCGCGCACAAGCAAGCGACCGTCGTCGCGGGCGAAGGGTGGGTAGCCGCCCGCTGCCAGCGCCGCCGCGGTTCGCTCCAGGTCATAGACCTGCAGCACAAGACGATCAGCCACGATATCGCTCGCGTCCCACAACGCAGCCACAGGCGCCGCCCCGCGATACCCCAGCAGCTCGACATGGGGCGTCCCCTGCCCGCTGGGCGTCAGCGTCACGACATCGACGTGCACGTCCTCCATCCCATCCAGCCGGTCTTGCGCCGGACCGTGGTTCACCTGGCGCGCAGTCACGCGAAATCCGAGCAACTCCGTGTAGAACGCGATGCTGCGCTCCGTGTCCACGACGCTCAGGGCGGAGTGGTCGTACCCGAGGGTGAGGCTGACGGCGTCCGTGTCCCAAGGGCTGCCCGGCGGGAACTGGATCAGCTCCAGCGGATGCCCGTCAGGGTCGCGGAACTTAAAGGCGGCGACGCGGCCGGCCTCGGGCGGAAGATGTTGGACGCCACCCCGGGATATCGGCGCGGCACCGTGGCGCAATGCCTGCGCCACGGCGGCTTCGATATCGGTCGTCACCACCGCGATGTGCTGGAACCACGGGTCCGCTCCCGTCCCGCCCGGACGGCTGGTGGCATCGGTATGGGTTAGCTCGATGTCCTGCTGGCCCAGACGCAGCCGCTGCGCCGTTCCGGAGCTTCGCGCGTCCGGCGCAAAGCCAAGCGCGTCGCGGTAAAACGCCGTCAGCCGCACGAGATCCGATACGTTGCGGCCGACCCGCAGCAGGCTCACGGCGTTTGCGCCCCACGGCGGTTGACGTAGATCGCGTATAGCGTGTGCGACGCGCACAGGAACAACCGGCTGCGATGACGCCCGCCGAACGCCAGGTTCGACACGAGCGAGGGCGTCAGCACCTTGCCCAGCAGTCCGCCGCCCGGGTCGATGCAGTGCACCCCATCCGCGGCGCTGCTCCAGACGTTGCCCTCAGTGTCGCAGCGGAACCCATCGGCGAAGCCCGGCGACACCGTGTGGAACACGCGCCCCTCGCCCAAGCGGCTGTCCGCGACATCGAACACGCGGATGTGCCGCACCGGGTCGGCCGCGAACTGCAGCCCGCTTTCGGCCACGTACAGCAGCGACTCATCGGGCGAGAAGCACAGGCCGTTGGGTCCCTCGAAGTCGTCCGCCACCACGCGCAGCGTGCCGTCCCGGGGGTCCAGCCGATACACGGCGACCGGCAATTCCGGCTCCTGCTTGCCACCCTCGTAGTCGGTTTGGATGCCGTATTGCGGATCGGTGAACCAGATCGTGCCGTCCGACTTGCACACCACGTCGTTCGGCGAATTCAAGCGGCGGCCGTCGTAGCGGCTGGCCAGCACCGTGATCGTCCCGTCCAGCTCGGTTCGCGTGATGCAGCGGCCTCGATGGGAGCAGCCGATCAGCCGCCCCTGCCGGTCGCGGGTGTGGCCGTTGGCGAAACCGGACGGCTGGCGGAACACGCTCACGCCGCCCGACTCGGTCCAGCGCATGATTCGGTCGTTCGGCAGATCGCTGAACAGCAAGCAGTCCGCGTCGGCGAACCACGCCGGGCCTTCCAGCCAGGCAAACCCCTCGCCCAGCTTCACCAGCGGCGCGTTCGGCAGGACGAACGACTTGAACCGCGGTTGAGCGATCTCGAACCCGTCCATTACGCGATGTGGCAGGCGCGCCGGACCGGCGGCACGTGCAGCTGCACCGTCATCAGCACGGCGGGCTCGGTGCCGACCGTGCCGGAGCGGTGGCCGCGCCGCCCCTGCCCGTCCGTCTGGCAGCCCTGGTCCTCGCCGAACGAGAACTCGCCGGGTCCCTGCTCGATCCGGACGCCGTCCATCGACTCGATCCACCAGCGGCCGGACAGCACGACGATCCACTGCGGCGCCGGATTCTCGTGCCAATCGCCGACCCAGCCCACCGGCTGCACCGTGAACACCGGCGTCGCCTCGCTGCGGGCCTGCTGGTTGTTCCACTGCAGTGCGCCGCCGGCCTCCTTGGTCTCGTAGTTGGTCAGCTCGCACTGGGCCTGGTGGCTGACGCCCGCGTCGTCTGTCCAGAGATGCCAGTAGGCGACGCGCGGTTTCGGTCCTGGATCGTTGCTCATGGCGGCCTGCGTGTAGGGGTGGGAGGATGCGAACGGGTGCGCGAAGAAGTCGCCGGGCGTCGCGCGCGTCAGGCCGAAGGTCAGCAGCAGGAAGCCGCCGGCCAAGGAGAAATTCTTGAGGAAATCCCAGAACAGGTCGCGGCCCTTGCTTTGCCCGCGATGCCAGAAATCGCCCGGGGTCCAGAAACGTTTGAACAGCAGCGCCGTCATCCCGCAGTATCCGGCCATGATGAAGGCGGCGAGCCGGTCCGCGGTCCCCGTCAGGATGCACAGCGGCATCACGATTTCCACGGCGAGGCCGACCACGATCAACCCGGTGGCGAGGCCGTCATTCGCGACCAGTTCCTTGGCTTGGCCGACCGCGCCCTTGAAATTCAGCGTCTTGTCGAGCGCGCTGAACGGGAAGAACAGCACCACCAGCAGGTAGCGCACCGCCAAGGCGATAAGCGTGCTCACGCGCCCAGCCGCTCCTTGATGCGGTCGGCCACGCGCAGCGCGTTGGCGATGATCGTCAGCGTCGGGTTCACTGCCCCGATCGAGGGGAAGAAGCTCACATCGGCGACGTACAAATTGTCCACCTCATGCGCCCGGCAGTCGAGGTTCAGCACCGAACTCGCCGGGTCCAGGCCGAACCGCGCGGTTCCGGCCTGGTGCGCGGTGCCGCCGATCGGGATGTCCTTGCCGAGGTACAGCTTGCGCTCCAGCAGCACCGGGTGCGCGCCGGCCTTGCCGAGCATCTGTTCCAGTTTCTTCCTCAATCGACGGTGCGCCTCCATGTTGCCCTCGGCGACATCCAGCATCACGCGGGCGCTTTCGTAGAAGATGCGGTTCTCCGGCCGGGGCAGGTCCTCGCTGGACAGCCAGAAATCCATCGAGTGCCGGGCCATCTCGGCGAACGGCATTTCCGGCAGCCATTCCAGCCAACCCGGCAGCGCCTCGCCGCGAATTTGGTCGGCGTGCGAGGTGGCGCACATCTGGATCAACCCAAGCGGATACTCCCAGTCGTCGGCGTCGAAGTAGAAGTCGCTCACCGCCAGCGTCTTCTGGAACACCGTCTCGTTCGGCTGCCGCATCAGCGCCATCAGCACCGACTGGTTGTGTCGCATGTAGTTGCGCCCGACCTGGCCCGAGCCGTTGGCCAGCCCGTTCGGATGCGCGCCGCCGCCCGACCGCAGCAGCAGCAGCGCGGTCGAGAGCGCCCCGCACGCCGCGACCACGATGTCGCCCCGGTACACCTCCGCCCGCCCGTCGCGCGTCACGTGCACGCCCGTCACGGTGCGGCCGGACGCGTCGGTTTCGAGCCGGGTCGCGTAGGCGCCGGTCAGCAAGGTGAGGTTCGGGTGCGCGGCCAGCGCCGGGTCGACGCACATCACCTGCGCGTCGGCCTTGCCGTTCAGCAGGCAGGGAAAGCCGTCGAACGCGTCGCAGCGGATGCAGATGCTGGTCGGGGTAGGCCGGCCGTCGCGCTCGTCCAGCAGGATACCGAGCGGTAGGTGGAAGGGATGCAGGCCGTCGCTGGCCAAGCTGTCGTGGAGCGCCTGGATTCGGGGTTCGTGGCTGACCGGCGGATAGGGGTACGGACCGCTGGAAGGCGGCTCGTTCGGGTCCTCGCCGCGCTGCCCGTGCACGTGGAACAGCCGCTCGGCCTCGGCGTAGTACGGCGCGAAGGCGTCGTATTTCAGCGGCCAGGCGGGCGAGATGCCGTCCTGGTGGCGGACCTCATCGAAATCGCGCTCGCGGAGGCGGAACAGGGCCGCGCCGTACACCTTCGAATTGCCGCCGACGTAGTAGTGCAGCCCGGGGTGGAAGCTGCTGCCGTCGCTGGCGTGCCACGTCTCGTCCGCCTGATAGGCGCCGTCGACGAACACGGTCTGGGCGTCCCAGTTCTCCCGCCCGCGCGGCAAGTAGCCACCGCGTTCCAGCAGCAGGATGCGCTTGCCGGTCGGAGCGAGCCGCTGCGCCAGGGACGCGCCGCCGGGTCCACTGCCGATGACGATGACGTCATAATGGTCGTCCGGCATGACCTGAACCTTCAACCGGCGCGCGAGCAGGTGCAGCCCGGTCGCCAGCAATCGCCAGCGCCTGCACCGGTGACAACGACAACTTGCGTCACTGACAACTCCTGTGAATGCCGGTCCCGGCCAGGACCTTGCCGATGGAACGGGGCGGGGCGGGGCGGGTTCCAAAGGTGCGGAGCATCGCTGGTTTGGGCATGTCCTCGGCTTCTTCGGCCCGGCTTCTTGGGCCCGGGTGCGGCCGGACAGGATCGGGTGTGAAGTCCGTGCGTTCCGCCCGCGGGGCAACCTGGGTGGCGCTCGGTTAGGCCAACGCCGCCTCATCACGCGCGGGCTGGTCGATCCAAGCGCCGCAGGAGGCGCTGCAAACCAGGACGCACGCGCAAGAAGTGAAGGTATAGGACTTCCAGCATCGCCAGCACCAAACGGTTCCGCGCCGCAATCCCAAGTGGGCGGAGTAGCGGGATTGCACGCCACATCGCCGCGAAGGCGGCGGCTCCGGACAGCATCTGGCCGTCCTCCAAAGCATGGAAGCGCGCCAGCAATGCGGCGCGGTCCATCGGGCACGCGGCACCGTCCCGCGCCACGTCTACGAAGGTGATGGCGCGGCGGCGGTCGAGCCGGCGCATCAGCGAAATCTCCCGCTGGCAGAGCGGGCAGTCGCCATCGAACCAGACGAGCACGTTGGGCATTCGGCTGATATGGGCAGGCTGGCTCGGCGGAGAAGGTCGGCCACGCCGCCATGAAAACCGGCAACAGCAGGACCGGCCGGCTTGAGCGACGGGCGTATCACGATTTCCGCGTGGCCTACGGCACCGAACCATCCCTGAGGTGCGCCGGAAGGGCGGTAAGCGGACCCACTTGTTTCGAGACGTCCGGACCCGGATTATCACCGAAATCGATGCCGGAACACGCGGTCAACGCGAGCAGCACGCTGGCGCAGACGATGGCAAGCCGCCGGATATCTGTAATGCGTCCGTCCGCCGCAGGGATGACGGCCCAAACGCGGCTGATAAACCTGGAAAGCTGCACGTGACGCGAACTACGATCCATCACTTGCAGTGCCCGGACAAAGTTTCCTAGACATAAATGCGAAACCTTCAGGCTCGTCCAGCAATGAATCCGAAAATTTGCCAGGCGGACCACCAGAGCCCATCGAAACCGGCTTCAGCTGACCCTGCCCGTACCGAACACGATGCCGGCCCGGGCGTGGCACGAAGTCTATGCGCGTTGGCCCACCCAACGTCGACGACCGTTCCGCGTCGTCCGGCAGGATCATTCCTTCAGGACGGCTGGAAAACCCGCGAGTGCTTAAAAATAATGGTGCTGTTGGAGGGGATTGAACTCTCGACCTCTCCCTTACCAAGGGAGTGCTCTACCACTGAGCTACAACAGCGCCGGTCGGCGCTTTCCTAGCGAGATGGCCTGTGCGGTGCAACCCCGGCCTGCGCCCTTGACAGCCGCGCCAGGGAAACCTTCTCCGGAGTCGGCGTTCTGCCTAACCTAACCACATGAAAGACGTTCATCGTCATGTCGAATGAGAATGCTACCGAGTACTACCTTACCGGCCTCCGCAACCAGCACGCCGTCGAAGGCCAGGCTGTCGAA
>JAABUJ010007145.1_pt1 | contig 10528 bp, 8 predicted proteins | sample 5559131 | NCBI WGS metagenome assembly JAABUJ01 (sample SAMN10711875, study PRJNA513366) | rock metagenome | isolation source: Antarctica rocks | place: Antarctica: Victoria Land, Mt New Zealand nord | collected 2016-01-07 | reverse complement strand
CGTGCTCCTGGATAGTGCCTGTTTCTAGACAATCCAGAATCTATACGGGACACGGTGTGTCGCCCATAACCGGTGGTCAAGCCGCCCACGAAAACGTCACAAGAGCCCACTTTCGGTGGCTGCCGAACCCGTCGGATCACCACGGCTTGTCCGGCGTTGCTTCTACGGTGCAATCGTCCATTCTTGGCAATTGTTGTTCAGCGCTGGAAAAAGATCGACTCCAGTACCATTAGCCGTCCCACAGTTGACCGCATCGAGCAACATCCCGCTGTTCTCGACGATGAGCTCGTAGCGATTGCCGCCGGTGGGGATCACGGCCCACTGCTGGCACTTGTTGCTCAGCGCCGACCACAGGTCGACGGCTGTGCGGTCCCCCTGTCCGCAGTTCACGGCGTCGAGAACCTTTCCACTGTGGACGTTCGTGATGGTCCAGCTGCCGTTCGGCGCAGCGTTGAAAGCCCATTGCTGGCAGGGGTTGTTCAAGGTTTCCCAGGTATCGACTGCGGTGCCGTTGCCGGTTCCGCAGTTCACCGCGTCCAGAACTTTCCCGCTGTTCACATTGGTCACCTGGTAGGTGTCGCCGGCCACCGGGAAATTGGTGCTGCTGCCGTAGCCGACTGACACGATGTCGGCTTGAACTGCGTTCTCCGCCGCATCGGTCGGATAACCGGCCGTCATCACCCCTTCGAAGAACGACCCGACCGAACCGTTGCTGTTGTCACCGCCGGTACCCAATACGATGGCACCCTCGAGGTTCATGGGCGTATATCCGCCTCGGTTCGGAAGGTCACCGTCGTAGCGAGTGGCCAGGCGGCCCGACTGTGCGTTGCCGTCCTTGATGGCGTAGGTCGTCGTACCGTTGTTCTTCAACGTCGCCGTGACAAACGCACTGTTTCGCCCGGTATTGGCGGCCCAGGATCCATTGCCGCCACCGAAAAGACCGTTCTCCAGGTCGGCCTGCACCCACGGACCGGTCCCGGAGCACGGCGTGAACCAGCACTCGGTCCCGAAGTTGATGGCATCCATGTGGCCGTTGCCCGTGTCGCGGGTATTGGTCTCTGCGTTGCCGTAGTCGAAACAGCACCGATCATTGACGTGCGTACCAGAGGCCACCATGTACATGCCTTCGGCCTGACTTCCGGTGGCGACTCCGGACGTCGCATTGTTCCGGTAGCCGACGCCGGCGGAGACGTAGACCCCGTAGACCTTGTGGCCGCCGGCGGTCACCGGCAACGCCATAGCGTTGGCGCCGACATCCTGGCCGCCGGCGCCGCCCGGACCTTCAACGGTGAGATCGTTACGCCGCGGTGTCTGGTCGTAGATGACCGTGATCGTGCACGACGTTCCCAGGCAGAATGCATCTTGCGCCGCAGCGTTGGCGTAACCGCCCTTCTTGAGCACGCCGATGTTCAAAGACGCGTTGTCGGACCGCCTCTGCACGCGGTAGAGGCTCCCGCGGTACGTCGAGAACAGGGCCCGCGTGGTGCTGTGGGCACCGACACACGGAGTGCCCGCCTGCGCGTAGAGGTCGCAGGGGAGGTGACCGGAGCTTTCCGGCGCCGCGGGCTGGGCGAGAGCTGTCGACGCTGATGTAAACCCGAAGACAGTGGACCCGATCAGCGCGACAATCGCGAGCATCGGGAGAATCGATCGTTTTCGTGCGCTTATTGTTGACCAGAAAATCATCGGAACTCCGTTCATCGTGGCGACGTGCCCGGGCCAGGCATCGTCATTGCTGGGCTGGAATCAAGCGTTTGCAACTACCAATATCCGAAGGTGACCCATGCTGTGCCGTCCGCACAATGGGAAAGGCAATGCTTCCAGGTCGTCACTGAACTCCTTAGAAAAGGATGCGGATGGACGAGGAGTGGGCCGATCGACCGAAGCAGGCGATCGAAGTATCAGGTGGCTTCGGCGCGCCGGGACAACAGAGCCTGCAGGACGACGACGACGAGTAAGAAGAACCCGCTGACCACCTGCTGCACGTAACTGTTGAGGTTGAAGCCTTGGACGATCAGGTTCTGGATGACGTAGAGCAGCGCAATGCCGGCGAGTGTCCCGACGATCGATCCGACTCCACCGGCCAGCAGCGTGCCACCGATGACGACCGCGGCGATGGCCGACAGCTCGTATGCGTTACCGACTCGCGCCTCCTGGCCGCCGCCGGACAGGGCGGTGGACAGCACGCCGGCGATACCGACGGTGAGGCCGCTGATCGCGTAGACGGTGATCTTGACCCTGCTGACTGGCAGACCCATCAGCCCGGCTGCGGTGTCGTTGCCGCCGACGGCCTGGACCGCCTGCCCGAAGGCGGTCCGATTGAGGATCCACCATCCGATGGCGAAGACGACGAGGGTGATCCAGACGGGGTTGCCGATGGTGAGCAGACTTCCGGTGCCGAGGGTCTCGAAGAACTGCTGGCCTGGTACCGACGGGTGGTCGTTGCCCTCGTTCGTGATGAGGAAGACCAGACCGCGAACGCCGGTCAATCCGGCCAGGGTGACGATGAACGGAGGTAGCCCGAGTTTCGCGATGACGACCCCTTGCACCAGACCGAGCGCCACACAGGCAGCGATCGGCACCAGAACCGCCGCCACCGAACCGTATTTCGACATGTCGGCGGACAGAATGACGGCCAACGCGTAGACCGAGCCCACGGAAAGATCGATTCCGCCGCTGATGATCACGAACGTCATGCCGGCAGCGATGATCGCCAGAAAGGAGGCGGCAAGTGCGGTGTTCCGGAGATTGTCGGCAGTGCCGAAGCTGGGGACGGTGATCGTGCCGACGATCATCACCAGGATCAACACGGCCACCGCACCGTTGCGCGAGATCAACGAGGTCAGCGCTCTGACCCGCTCCCGTCGCGCCGATGCACCGACCTCCTGCTCTGGAATCACGTGCAGCGTCTCGACCGCAGGCGAGCTCGGCGGCCCGACCTTCTGCAACGTCGGTTCGGTCATGCCTTGCTCCTGACGGACCTGGCAGCTCGAGGACCCGATGTGCGCTGGATGTAGACCGCGGCGATGATGATCAGCGCCTCCACCACTTGCGACACCGAATCGGGAATGTTGTGGGACACCAGGGTGGTCTGCAACAGCTGCATCAGCACCACGCCGGCTACTGTTCCGACGATCCGGACCCGTCCGCCGCTCAGCGGAGTGCCGCCGACGACCACCGCGGTGATCGCCGAGAGTTCCACCAGCAAGCCGATGTAGGACGGGTCGCTGGCCCGCAATCGGGCGGTGGCGACCTCGCCGGCAACGGCCGCGAGGACGCCGCTGATCGCGTAGACGGTGATCAGCGTGCGGCGCACCGGAATACCGGCCAGCACACTGGCCCGCAGGTTACCGCCGATGGCCACCAACCGGTAACCGAAGGTCGTCGTCCGCACGAGGATGGTGACGACCACCGCGATGATGGCGGCCACCCACATCACGTACGGGATACCGAACAGTTCGCCCTGGCGGACGACTTTCAGGAACGGTACGAAGAGCTCGATGAGGGCACCGCCGGTGATCACCAGGGCCAGCCCGCGGCCGGCCACGAGCAGGCTCAGGGTCGCGACGATCGGTTGCACCTTGGCGACGGCGACGACCACCCCGTTGAAGATCCCGATGGCCAGACCGGCCAGGATACCCAGCACGATGGCCGGGAAGATCGCGGCGCCAAGGCCGCCATCGGACGCGGGGGCGACGAACTTGGCCATCACCGCGCTGGCGATGGCCATCGTCGCTCCGACCGAGAGATCGATGCCGCCGGTCCCGATCACCAGTGCCATTCCCAACGAGACCAGCAGCACCGGTGGCAGCTGCGCGAACAGCAGTTGGACGGTGTCCCAATTGTTGAAGTGCGCGGTGAAGATGATGTTGTAGAGCACCAGGACGACCAGTGCGACATAGACGCCCCGCTGACGGAGCCAGTGCCCCCAGCTGACAGCCGGCTTGCGGGATATCGTCGTTCCTGGTATTTCCGGGTGGTGCGGAGACTCCGTCGAGACGGTTGCTGTCATGCCTGCACCACTTCGGTTTCCTCCGCTGCTGCTCCGGCGATCATGTTCATGATGTTGTCCTCGGTGATCTCCTCGCCGAACAGCGTGCCAAGACAGGCGCCGTCACGAAGCACCAGCACGGAATCCGATCCCTCGACGACCTCCTCGAGCTCGGAGGAGATCAGCACCACCCCGAGGCCCTTCTCGGCCAGTTCGGCGATCAGCGACTGGACTTCGGCTTTGGCTCCGACGTCGATGCCGCGAGTCGGCTCATCGAGGAGCAGAACCTTTGGGTTCAGGCACAGCAGGCGAGCCAACAGCACCTTCTGCTGATTCCCGCCGGACAGCTCCGACACCCGCTGATCGGCATTGGAAGCCTTGATGCGCAAGCGTTTCATGAAGACGTCGACGATCTCGTTCTGCTTGCGGCGGGAGACGAAGCCGCCCCTGGAGAGCTGGGGTAGCGCGGCCAGGCCGATGTTGTCCCTGATCGAGAGGTCAGGGATGATTCCCTCGATCTTGCGGTCCTCCGGCAGCATCGCGATGCCCGCCTTGATCCGCGAGGCCGGAGTACCCCGGGTGAAGGGCCTCCCGTCGACCTCCACCGTGCCGGAATCCAGCGACAACGCCCCGAAGATGGCTTTCGCCGTCTCGCTGCGGCCCGAACCCAGCAGGCCGGCAAGACCGACCACCTCACCGGGCCGGACGACAAGTGAGATGTCCTCCAGCACAAAGCGTCTGGACAGGTGGCTCGCCGTCAATACCGGCGGTAGTTCGTTCGTCGTGCGGATCCCGCCGAGCTGAGTTCGCCGACCGCTCTCCAGATCGCCGGCCTCGCGCCCGAGCATCCGCGAGATCAATTGGCGGCGAGTGGTTTCGGCCGTCGCTCCGGTCCAGACCAGCTTGCCGTCCCGCAGCACGGTGATCTTGTCGCAGGCCCGGAACACCTCGTCCAGCTTGTGCGAGACATAGACCACGGCAACGCCCTGGGCTTTCAGCAACCCGACCACCTCGAGAAGCTTGTCCACCTCCCGCGGTTCCAGCGACGAGGTCGGTTCATCCATGATCACCACTGACGCATCGGCTGACACGGCCCTGGCCACAGCGACCATCTGCTGAATGCCCAGGCCCAGTTCGCCGAGAGGCCGCTTGACGTCGGCGACGATGCCGTAGCGATCCAACAGCACGGTCGCCTCCCTGTTCATCCTCCGCAGGTCGAGCGAGCCGAACCTGGTCGGCTCGCGTCCGAGGAACACATTGCGGGCGATGGACAGTTGCGGAGCCAGATGTACTTCCTGGTAGATGGTCTGGATCCCGTGGAGCTGCGCATCCCGCGGGAAGGGAAAGTGCACCACCTCCCCGCGGTGGCGCACCTGCCCGTCGTCCAGCTGGTACACACCGGTGATCAACTTGATGAGAGTGGACTTGCCGGCACCGTTCTCGCCGACCAGAGCGTGCACCTCGCCCGGAAACAGATCCAGGTCGACGCCCCGTAGGGCAATGGCGCCGCCGAAGGACTTGCTCGCCCCCCGGACCGACAGCGTCGGTTCCCTCGTCATCGTGCTTGTCATCGCTGACACAGCCCTTTCGTTGCTACGACTGCCGTTGCCGGATCTATCGAGGAGGCCGATGACGAGAGATCAGTACGCCGCACCACTGGTGATCGCGGCCTGGGCATTGCTCTTGTCGTACTGGTTGTCCGTGGTGATGGTGACGGCCGGTGCCCCGGCACCGTTGACATACGCGTCGAGTGCGGCGAAGGCGGACGGCCCGTAGGCGGGATTGGATTCGATGACGGCATCGAAGTTTCCGTCGACGATTGCCTGGACAGCGCCCTTGGTGCCGTCGATCGAGACGATGTGCACCTTGCTGGTGCCAGACATGCCCTTGTCGTCCAGCGCAGCCAACGCGCCCAGACCCATCTCATCGTTCTCCGCGTAGATGGCCGTGACGTCCGGGTGCGCCTGCAGCAGGGTCTCCGTCACCGACTTGCCCTTCTCCCGGGTGAAGTCGGCGGTCTGCTCGAAGATGATCTCGATGCCGGTGGCGTTCTTGGCCTTGAGTTCCGCCTTGAAACCTGCTGTGCGGTCGTCGGTGACGTTGACGCCGGAGGCGCCGAGCAGGATCGCCAGCTTGGCCTTGCCACCGGTTGCCTTGATCATTGCATCGGCTGCACGCTTGCCCTGCTGGACGAAGTCGGATCCGAGTTGCGGCCCGACCTCCTGGCAGCCCTTCACGCCGGTGATGTTTCGGTCGACCGGAATCATCGCGACCTTCTTCGACTTGGCGTACGCGATGGCATCGCCGAGGCCTGTCGAGTTGATCGGAGAGAAGATGACCGCCTTGGCGCCCTTGTCGATCATGCCCTTGATGTCGGTGTTCTCCTGCTGGGCGTCGGACTGCGCGTTGGTGGTGAGCAGCTTGACACCCAGCTTCTTGGCCTGGTCCACCTCTGACTTGGTGGAGGCGATCCGGAAGGGGTTGGCCTCCTTCTCCGATTGCGCCCAGCCGATGGTGTCCTTCTTCAGGTCGATCTTGGCTATTCCGAGATCCGAACCCTTGCAGAGCGGGCCGTACTGGGCCTCGACACCGGCCGGCAGCGTGCCGGTCAGCACAGATGTGCCGCCGGCCGCCTTGATGGCCGCGGGGACTGAACCGCCTGCGGCGCCGGAGCCACCGGGCGCGCTGGTCATGGCCGAACTCATCGCACCCGAGCTCATCGCACCCGAGCTCATCGCACCTGAGCTCATCGCACCTGAGCTCATCGCGCTGGTCGAGGGCGCGTTGCCAGCCGACGGAGCGGAGGTCGAGCCGGAGCTCGGCGAGGAGGACGTGGTCTGGCCGGTGCTGCATCCAGCCAGCAGGATGGCCGTGCTGGCTGCGGCGATGAGGGCGGTGCGGCGATGCATCGTCATTTCGAGTGTCCTTCTGTTGATCGAACGAACAGGAATAGGAGTAAGCACTGCCGCGCCGGACCGACGTCCGAAGCTCGGTCGAACAATGATCGCGGTGAACAGCCTCCTCAGGAGTGTTAACGCTCACATGCGACATGTCAAGCAATTGTGGAAACCAGCTGACGACGACGCGCGGGGGGCTGAAAAAGAAATCAAATCGTAATGAATCAGTGGCGCAACTAAAGGATCACCACCTCGTGCCGGACCCTGGTAGGAGAGCAATTTCGATCGGTCATCATATTTTCCGAAGCGCACTCCGGCGGTGCGGTCGACCAGCGGGACCGTCGAAGGCGATGGAAACGACCGTGAATACCGGTCACACCTGGTTCATAGTCCCTTGGCCAGTCGGTAGTACGCCTGGTTCCATCGCAATTCTTTACCGAAGCCCCTGGTGTCGGTTCCCTCGTCGATCACCAGCAACTCGGTGGCCATCATCTCGGCGAAGTCGTACAGCTCCTCAACGCCTACCCCAGCCGACAGCACGGTGTGGTGCGGTCCGCCGGCAGCCAGCCAGCACTCCGCTGACGTCTCCAAAGATGGCTGCGGCTCCCAGACCGCCCGTGCCACCGGCAGTTTGGGCAGTGGCGCGGCCGGCTCCACCACGTTGATCTTGTTGACCACCAGACGGAATCGCTCGCCCATATCGGCAATTCCCAGCACGACGGCCGGGCCGGTTTGCGCGTTGAAGACGAGCCGGACCGGATCCTCCCGGCCACCGATTCCCAGCGGATGGATTTCCAGGCTCGGGATGTCGGCAGCAATGCTGGGACAGACCTCGAGCATGTGCGCGCCGAGAATGGTGGGCGTCGTGGCGCCGAGATCGTAGGTGTAGTCCTCCATGAAGGACGTTCCACCCATTCGGCCGGTGGCCATTGCCTTCACGGTGTGCAGCATGACGGAGGTCTTCCAGTCCCCCTCGCCGCCGAAACCGTAGCCATCGGCCATCAAACGCTGGACCGCGAGGCCGGGCAACTGGCGTAGGCCACCGAGATCCTCGAAATTGGTGGTGAAGGCCCTGAACCCGCCGTCGGTGAGAAATCTGCGCAGGCCGAGTTCGATTCGTGCGCCATAGCGCAAGGATTCGTGACGCGGTCCGCTGTGCAGCAGTTCGGGTGCAACCTTGTAGGTATCTGCATATTCACCGACCAATGCGTTCACCTCGGCGTCGTCGACGGTGTCGACGGAGGCCACCAGATCATTGACGCCATAGGTGTTCACCGAGACCCCGAAACGCAGCTGCGCTTCAACCTTGTCGCCCTCGGTCACGGCGACGTCACGCATGTTGTCACCGAAACGGGCCAACTTCAGCGATCGGACCGCCAATGCGCCGGCGGCCGCCCGTTGCCAGGCGCCGACCCTGGCCGCGACTCTCGGATTCCGGACATGGCCGGCCACCGTCTTGCGGGCGATGCCGAGCCGCGTCTGGATGTAGCCGACCTCGCGATCACCGTGGGCGGCCTGGTTCAGATTCATGAAGTCCATGTCGATGTCCGCCCATGGCAGTTCGACATTCGCCTGGGTATGCAGGTGCAGAAGCGGCTTTCGAAGCGCGTCGAGCCCGCTGATCCACATCTTCGCCGGGGAGAAGGTGTGCATCCAGATGATCACCCCGACACAGTTCAGATCGGCGTTGGCCGCGAGCATCACCGCATGGATCGCGGACGCATCCGTCAGCACCGGCTTCCATTCCACCGGAATGTCCAACTCACTGGAAGCATCCAGGTCGGCAGCGATCTGGCGCGACTGGGTGGCCACCTGGTCGAGCGTCGCCGGTCCGTACAGGCTCTGACTCCCGGTCAGGAACCAGCATTGATTGTTGCCTCGGGGCAAATCCATCGGAGCGCGCCTTTCTCGGAGCAGCTGCAGTGATCAAAGATGCGGATTTGGTACGGGTGCAGTTCTGGTGGTCAATTCCGTCCACGCCGGTTGGTCGGTCCAGGCGTGGCCTCGTTCGCTATACCGGTTCGAGCCGTTGGCGGAACACCGGTGGCATGGGCGTCATACCTGTCCGTAGACGTTCTGGTAACGGGCGAAGAGCGAGTCGATGTCATGCTGGGCAATGGGTTCCGGATCACCGAGCTGCCGGGCGAGGAAGACGGCGCGACAGACCTCCTCGCACATCACCGCCGCCTTGACCGCGTCGGTGGCATTCTTGCCGATGGTGAACGGGCCGTGGTTCTTCATGATGACTGCCCGGGAGCGGCTGTGCTGCAACGTGTCGACGATGCCACGGCCGATCGAGTCGTCACCGATCAGCGCGAACGGGCCAATCGGAATCTCACCGCCGAACTCGTCGGCCATCATGGTCAGCACGCAGGGCACCGGTATTCCGACCGCAGACCAGGCGCATGCATACGTGGAGTGGGTGTGCACCACCCCACCCACTTCGGGCATGTGCCGGTACACGTAGGCGTGGGCTGCGGTGTCCGACGAGGGCGACCTCGACCCCTGGACCAGATTGCCCTCCAGATCGGTCACCACCATCGCCTCGGCATTCAGGTCGTCATATCCGACGCCGGAAGGCTTGATCACCAGCAAGTCCCGGTCCGGCACCCTGGCCGAGACGTTGCCGGCCGTCCAGACGACGAGGTTGTTCTTGGGCAGTTCGGCGTGCAGGACGACCAGCTGATCACGCAGCGAGTCGATGGTCGCCCGTACGTCGCCGGCGAAGGTCATCGGACCTTCGCCAGACGGTCCTGATGCACGCGCCGCTGGATGGCCTTGAGCCGGTGCATCACGGTGTTGCCGCCCCGGCCGAAATAGTCGTGCAGCAGGGAGTACTCGGCGAACAGTTCATCATAGGCCCGACTGTTCGCCGATACCGGTTGGTAGACGGCACGTTCCACGCGTCCCATTGCCGCCGCGGCAGTCGCCATGTCCGGATGCCGGCCGGCCGCGACCGCCGCGTGAATCGCAGACCCGAGCGCCGGACCCTGGTTCGAGGTGATGATCGAGAGCGGCAATCCGGTGACGTCGGTGTAGATCTGCATCAGCATCTTGTTCTTGGTCAGACCACCGGAGATGATCAATTCGGTCACGGGAACACCCGAGGAGACAAAGGCCTCGATGATCGTCCTTGCTCCGAAGGCGGTGGCCTCGATCAATGCGCGGTAGACGTCCTCGGGACGAGTGGCCAGGGTCTGCCCGACGATCAGACCGGACAACTCATGATCCACCAGCACCGAACGGTTTCCGCTGTGCCAGTCCAGCGCGACGAGGCCATGCTCACCGACGGCCTGGGACGAGGCCAATTCGGTCAACAGTTCGTGCACACTCTGACCGGCAGCCTCCGCACGACCATAATAAGTTTGCGGCACACCGGATCCCACGAAGTAGCCGAAGATGTCTCCGACACCACTCTGCCCTGCCTCGTACCCGTAGAGACCCTCGCTGATTCCGCCGTCCACGACACCGCACATGCCCGGAACCTCACGCAGTTCCGCGCCGTTCATCACGTGGCAGGTAGAGGTGCCCATGATGGCGACCATCTGTCCCGGCGCGAGGGCGTTTCCCGCCGGAACGGTGACATGGGCATCCACATTGCCGACGGCAACGGCGATTCCGGCAGTCAGCCCGGTCCATT
>JAABUJ010007144.1_pt1 | contig 10528 bp, 6 predicted proteins | sample 5559131 | NCBI WGS metagenome assembly JAABUJ01 (sample SAMN10711875, study PRJNA513366) | rock metagenome | isolation source: Antarctica rocks | place: Antarctica: Victoria Land, Mt New Zealand nord | collected 2016-01-07 | reverse complement strand
GCCCCGTCATGGTCAGGAACACGCGTGGGTGGCGCGACAGGTAGCAATAGCGCAGGATCATCGTGGCTCCCTCCTCTCTCTCCCTCTCACTATACCCGCTCAGGCGTTATTGCTAAGATGAACTAATACCCTGCCTACTCCCCGTGCTACCAACGATCGTAGTCCTGGACAACGATGACCGTCGCCACCAGCCCTTGGGCATACCAGCATGACCGCGATCGGCTCAGCGGCAACGAGGGGGCGATGCTCGCCTTCATGACCGACTGGCGCGTGCCCTTCGACAACAACCAGGCCGAGCGCGACCTGCGCATGATCAAAGTCCAGCAGAAGGTCTCCGGCTGTTTTCGCAAGTCCCACCGGCCCTGTCGTCTTCTGTCGACTGCGCGGCTATCTCTCCACGCCCAAGAAGCAGGGCCAGGCGGTGTTGCCCGCGCTCCAGAGTGTCTTTGCTGGTCATCCGCTTCTCTCTGGCCTTGCCGCTGGATGGTTACTCTAAAATTTACAGATCGTGCGGTACCAGGCTATGTCGCGTCCACTATGGTACGATGAACGGCATGACGACGTCCGCGCACACTTTCGCTGGTATGACGACTCCCACACACGCCTTGGACGGCGCGCCGCGCGCGGCGCGACCGGTTCTCGCCGTCTAGGGGCTGCCGGCCTATCACGGCTAACGCCACGGCCATCTTCGCCTCGGCGCAGGTCAACTTCGCCGTCAACTCGCTCTGCACATGGCGCGACCGGCGTCATCCGGGCTCGTGGCGCCGGCGCTGGGGACTCTTCCACGTGTCCATCGCCGGGACGGTCGCACTCAATATGCTCGCCGTCACGCTCGTGCGCGCGGCGCTGTTGACGCTGGCCGCGTCCGGCATCGGCGCCGGCGCGATCGCCAATGTCCTGCTCGGCGGCCGCCTAATCTTCTGGCAGGGTGGCGACCGGCCAGGCTATCCGTTGCGCGGGCGGGGCGAGACGGCGGCATGACGAGGCGACTTGGCGGCAAGAGGATGACGGCTGGGCGGCGCGTGGATGTGAGGGCGGGCGGCGCGGCGCGTTCATGGCGCTGCTCAGGCTGGCGCTGCTCGCGCTCACCCTCGCGGGCTGCGGCGCCCCGGCGCCGGCCCCCGCGACGAGAGGGCGGGACGCGGCTATGGCGGCTCTGGTGGTCGCACAAGTCCCCGCCCAACTACGCGCGGCGTGGGCGGGGTACAAACAGGATTTCATTCAGGGGGATGGCCGCGTCATCGACCCCGGGCGCGCGGGCGTCACAACGTCGGAGGGACAATCCTACGCCTTGCTGCGCGCCGTCTGGATGGACGATCATGCCACCTTCGACCGCGTCTGGGCCTGGACGCAGCACAACCTGCGGGTGCGTGGCGACGCGCTCTTCGGGTATCTGTGGGGCGAGCGCCCTGACAGGCAGTGGTCCATCCTCAGCACATCCAGCGCGACCGACGCCGACGAAGACATCGCGTTGGCCCTCATCTTCGCGCGCTATCGTTGGGGCATGTCCCTCTATATGCGGCAAGCCGCAGCGATCCTCCACGACATATGGCGTCGCGAAGTAGCCGATGTGCGGGGCCAACCGTATCTCACGGCCGGCGATTGGGGTCCGTCCTGGGAGAAGGGCGACGTCGCGATCGACCCGTCGTACTTCGCGCCCTACGCCTATCGCATCTTCGCGCGGGTCGCCCCCTCCCATCCCTGGCTACGCCTCGTCGACACGTCGTATCGTGTGCTGAACGCCTGTACCTCCTCGCCGCTGGGTGAGCGCTCCAGCGCCGGCCTCCCGCCCAATTGGTGCGCCTTGACGCGCGCGTCGGGCGCCGTCGCGCCCATACACACGATCAAGATGACCGACGCGTACGGGTATGACGCCTTTCGGGTGATGTGGCGTATCGCGCTCGACTACGAGTGGAATAAGGAACCGCGGGCGAGGACTTACCTGGAGCGCAGCGCTTTCCTGCGCCAGCAATGGCAACGGAAGGGAGTCTTGTTGGCCGTCTACGGGCACGACGGAACGCCCCTGACGACGCAGGAGGATCTGACTGTTTACGGCGGCGACATCGCCGACTTCGTCGTCGCTGATCCGGCGGCGGCACGGGTGATCGCCGCGCGCAAGCTGCTGCCTGCCTTCCGGCGGAGCGCGGGGGCCGCGTATTGGGGTCAACAATACTCCTACTACGAGCAGAACTGGATCTGGTTGGGGCTGGCGCTGGTCGATGGTCAGCTTTCCCAACTCGCCCGTGGGTGAATCGCGCGTATTCCGTTAATGCTCCTATGACATGTGGCTGGAGAGGGGTGTCGTACGCCTGCCGGCGGTGGCGGTGACCGTGAAGGAATCGGCGGCGGATTGATGGGAAACGTCCGTCCCGCTGAACTGGACGCCAGGCGTAAGCATCCCCCCCTCGCGTGTTACGCGTCCGCCAACTCCGGACATGGTGGCACAACACTTGCCTTTTGATCCGTGTGTTCCCTTAACTACCTTTACCCCGGATGGCCCCTCAACTACCTAGCCCCTAACAATACACGCAGCCCCTAACGATACGACACATAATAGACGGAACAAATCACGCCTCATATAGGGGTTGAAAGCAGTAGTATGGCTGTCGATATCCGTCGGGCACGCGGATCCCTTTCTTCCGCCTTGTCCGGCTTTTCCTTCTCCACGATCCCGACTGCTCCCCCATCATCCCGACGGCTATCGCGTCCCGTAGCGATCGCCAGTGTTGTCGCGCTCCTGCTCCTGGCGTTAGTGATTCGTGTCATGACGCTGACGACACAGAGCGCTGGTTGGATGAAGGATACACTATGGCGTTGGCGCGCCACGGCTTGGGGTATGTTATTCAGTTCACGGCGCTCTATGATCAGCATCCGCCCCTCTACTATGCGCTGCTCCACCTATGGCTTCAGGCCGTCGGCTTTGGCGTCCTCCAGGGGCGGCTCCTCTCACTGCTTTGCGGCATAGGAGCCGTTATCGCGCTCTACGTCGTCGCCGCGACGATTTTCGACCGCGCGACGGCGCTCTACTCCGCCGTATTGCTCGCCCTGTCGCCCATCGCGACGTGGTACTCCGACGAGATCCGCATGTACGCCATGGCCGGCTTCTTCGCCCTGGTTGCCCTGGCCTTCCTCGTGCGCGCCGTGCGCGACGACTCATGGTCCCTGTGGGCGGGCTTTGCCATTGCCGCCGCAATGGCCTTCTACACCGACTACAGCGCGGTGTACATTCTTATTGGGGCCGGCCTCTATGCGCTCCTCGTTGCATTCGGCCGCCGGAGGCGGCGGCGCTTCCTGGCGAGCGCCGGCGCCACGATCGTCCTCGTCGTGCCGGCCCTGCCCATGCTGTATGGACAGATACGGAACAATGGCGCCGCCGTGGCCTGGATTCCCGCGCCGACTCCGCCGGTAGTGGGGGGGACGTTGCTCGACCTCGTCAGCCTGCACCCAGCGGCGCCGGTTCTTACCAGCCTGGTCGGTGCGGGCATGGCTCTGTTGGGCGTCCTGGCGCTGCGGCGCGATCTGGACCCCGGTCGGGGGTTCCGGCGCCTGGCACGGGCGCGGCACGCCTATCTCTTCCTGGCGTGTGTTATCCTGGCGCCCCTGGTTATCCCCATTTTGTTGAGTCTGACGCGCCATCCCGCGTTCCTGACGCGTACGGTGATGATGGCGACCTATGGGCTGGTGATTCTGTTCGCGCGTGGTGTCGTGGTGGTATTGCGGCGGCGTGGGCTGTGGGGCCTGCTCCTGTTCCTGCCACTCCTGGCAGCCAACGGCACCTCTCTCCACGCCGCGGCGGCGACATCGATTAACGAAGATTGGCGTGCCGCCGCCGCCTACCTGCGCGGACGGGTTTTGCCCGGCGACGCCGTACTCTTCGACCCCGGTTACCTACAGTCGCCCTTCGACCTCTACTGGCATGGGGGCGGCGTGCCGACGGTTCAGCACGGCTACCCCTACGATGAGAGCCTCCTCACCGCGCACCCCGCGCTCCTCAATACGGACGGGCGGCTGGACACGGCGACGGCCGGCGCACGTACGGTATGGATACTGCGGCGTGATGGCAGCGGCGACAGTTCGCCCTCCGATACCCTCGGCGCGTGGGCGCGACGCCGGATGACTCTCGTCGGAGTGACGCATTTCAACGACGTCAGCGTCTACCGCTACACGCGCCTACGCGTGGCCGGTGTGCCCGACGCAGCGGCGTGGCTCACCGCCGCGAGCGTCGTGTTGCGTCACCTCACGCCGCACGAGCTCGTCCTGAGACGCGGCGGTGGTGATACCGCCTTCGACCAGGTCTGGTCGGCGTATCCACATGCGCAGGCGCGGTTGATGAGCGCGGACGGTTTAGGGCCCACCGCGCTCGCGGCGCCGGTTCACGCGGATACGAATACGGTCGTGCTGGTCTCTCGATTGGAGGGACACATGGACCCTGCCAGTGTCGCGGGCAAGTGGCTCTATCACAATGGTAGGCAGATAGGTGCGTACCGCCCTATAGGCGATTTACGGCTGTATACGTTCGCCTTGCATGGGATCGGGAGGTAAGAGAGGATGGTTCGTTTTACAGTGTACGGGGCCGAAAAAGCGGTAAGCTTCGACGGGGACACGCATCTGGCGTACTGTCTGGTCGCCGCGTGCGCCAACGCGCCGGCCTTGCTTGAGGATCTCCTGGTGGCGGTGGAGCCCTACGCCGCGGGGACGGCGGAGCGGGTGATACACGGCTTGCTTGATTTCGACCGGGCGCGCGAGGCGCCCGCCGCGTGGCCGCCCGACCCGCTCCCCGCCGCCTTCGAAGTGGTCGACGAGATCACCGAGCGCGTGTCGCAGACGCCGGGCGACGAGGGTTTGATTACCATAGATCTCGTCCTGTCCTACATCGGTGGACGTCTGGCTTCGCGTGAACAGGTGGCGTCGCGGGGGCTGGTGAGCCTCGACACGCCTGGACCGGCCGGCCAGAAGGTGGCGTACGCGTTGCGCGATACGTGGACTATTGACGTCGAGACACAGACGCCAAGCGCGTCGGGAGCGCCAACCTATGCCTAGTGCGCCCACGCTCGTCGCCCTGCAAGAGCGCTATCTGCTCAACAAGCTGATCGGCCAGGGTGACAACGCCAACGTCTATCGCGCCATGGATGTGGAACAACGGCAGGTCGTCGCCGTCAAGCGCTACGACCAGCGCCTAAGGCGTGACGTGCGCTTCGTCGCACACTTCCGGCGCGAGGCGCGGTTGGCCTGTACGTTCGACCACCCGCACGTCCACCGCACGCTCTCCTACGGCTACGCCGACGACGCCTATTATACGGTGGTCCCTTACGCGCGGGGAGGCAATATCAGCCCCCTTCTGGCGACGGGGCAGGGACCCGTGCCTGCGGAGACGGTGCGTATTTTCGACGAGATATGCGCTGGCCTCGCCTACATCCATCAGCGCGGGTTGCTGCACCGCAACCTCAAGCCGGCCAATGTGCTGTTGCACGCAGACGGCCGGGCGATCGTCGCCGACGTGGGCCTGACCCACCAGGTTGGCAGCAGTGACCTCACCATGACGGTCGCGACACTCGGGGCGATTACGTATTTCTCGCCCGAACACATCCTGGGTCAGGCCCTTTCGCCCGCCTCCGACATGTACGCCGTTGGGCTCATGTTGTACCAGGCGTGTACGGGCCGGTTGCCCTTTATCGAGGACAGCCCGCTGGCGCTGGCGCGCCGTCAACTCCGCGACGCGCCGCCGTCGCCGCGTTCGTTCAACCCGGACGTTAGCCCGGCCCTCGAGCAGGTCGTCCTACGCTGCCTGGAGAAGAGCGTTGGGGCGCGCTACGCCGGGGCGTACGAACTGGCGCAGGCGCTCGCGCTCTGCCCTGAGTCGCCCGGCCTTCCACGATGGTCAGAGCTGGTCGTGGAGTCGCCGGAAGACACGTCCGCCGCTGGCGTCGCTGAGGGGCGCGACCGCGCTGCGGTCGCCGACCCGACGGAGGCGCCCTTTACGGCGTCGCCAGCCCCTGTCGCACACGATGGTTTAATGCAGTCCGTGCGGCGGAACGCCCTGTGCCTGCTTATTGGGAGCGACGATGACACCCTTTAGCCTTACCAACTTGCCTGGCGTAGCCGAAGACAAACCGGCCACGGCGCCCGCGTCCGCCCCCTCTTTCGACGAGGAGCGGGACGTCCTGTTTCTGAGCGTCGTCGTGCCCGCCTATAACGAGTCACATCGCCTTGCCCCGACGATCGAGCGGATGACGGCCTATCTGGCCGCTCAACCCTATCGTTGGGAGATTATCATCTCCGATGACGGCAGCGCCGACGACACGGGCGCTATCGCCGGGGACTGGGCGCGGGAGTGGAGCGAGGTGCGCGTGCTGACGGCCGCGCGCAACGAGGGCAAGGGCGCGGCCGTCCGGCGCGGTGTCCTGGCCGCGCGCGGCGCCTACGTGCTGTTCTCCGACGCCGACTTGTCCACCCCGATCGCGGAGGTCGAGAAGCTCCTGGCACCCCTACGCGACGGTTACGACATCGCTATCGGCTCGCGCGCGTTGGGCGCGTCGCGCGTCGCGCAGGCCCAACCGTTCCCGCGTCGCGTGATGGGCGCCGCGTTTCACCGCATCGTGCGCGACCTTGCCCTGCATACGATCCGCGACTCACAGTGCGGCTTCAAGGCCTTCCGCACGCCGGTCGCGCGCCACATCTTCGGGCAACTCACGGTCAAAGGTTTCGCCTTCGACATCGAAGCGCTGCTCCTCGCCGACGCCCTGGGCTACCGCGTCACAGAGGTCGGGGTCGCCTGGGCCGACGTGGCCGGCACGAGGGTCGAGCCCTTCCACGACTCGCTGGTGATGCTGCGCGACACCTACGCGCTACGACGGGGCGTGGCGGAGCGCCTGGACGCCGGACAGGAACAGACGCCGGGGCCGGACGAGCCGGGCGCCGCGCTCATTACGCTGCGGCAGACGGGCGGTCGCGCCGTCTTACCTATCGAAAGCGTGGTGCGGGCTGCGCGGCGCGTGGGGGATACCGTTGTCCTCGACGCGGCGCCCGGCTCGGTCCTGCTCGCCGTCTTCGCGATCACGCCCCGCGAAGCGGTGCGCCGCGCGCACCGCTTCGCCGCCGCGACCTCCCGCGCGTTGGCCGTGCGGGGCGAGGAAGGCGCCGTCACGAGTGACACGCAGGTTCTGCCTCTTTCCACCCCCATGAACTGGTTGCACGAGCCGGCGGCCGCCCATGACGCGGACATCGGCGCGGCGCTGGATAGTGGTCCTGGTTCCGATGCGCTCCTGAGCAGGCTCGCTCTGGAGGAACAGCGGCGCGAGGCGGAGATCCGCGCCGCACGCCGCCGCGAGGAGACCTGGGCGCACCGGCGGGTTACCGTACGCTTCCTTATCGCCGTCAATGTCGTCGGGCTCATCTGGTGGTTGAGTTGGCTGTTCAATCCCCACAACGCGGCCACAGGCTGGCTCTACACGCTGCTGGTGCTCGCCGAGTGCTTCAACATCATACAGGTGCTGGGCTATTGGTACACCGTCTGGCATGAGCGCGTGCCCGAGCGCAAGCGCGCGCGCGTTGAGGGCCGCGTCGATGTGTTCATCACGACCTACAATGAGCCGGTCGAATTGGTCGAGCAGACGGTACGTGCGGCGCTGGCCATGCCCTATCCGCACCGTACCTATGTGCTCGACGACGGCAACCGCCCGGAGATGGGCGCGATGGCGACGCGCCTGGGGGCGCACTGGCTCACCCGACCGAACAATCGCGGCGCCAAGGCCGGCAACATCAACCACGCGCTCGGGGTCACCGACGGGGAGTTCTTCGTGGTCTTCGACGCGGACCATGTGCCCCGGCCGCACTTCCTCGCGCGCATGATGCCCTTTATGTCGGACCCGCGAGTCGCTTTCGTGCAGGCTCCGCAGTACTACGCCAACCGGGACCAAACGTACATCGCCGGCGGCGCGATGGACCAGCAAGAGCTGTTCTTCGGCCCCATCTGTAAAGGCAAAGACGGGCTGGGCGCGGTCTTCTGCTGCGGCACCAACATGGTTATCCGGCGCGCGGCGATCGCGCAGATCGGCGGCTTCAGCGAGGATTCGATCACCGAAGACGCGGTGACATCGGTCGCGCTGCACGAGCGCGGCTGGACCTCGCGCTACGTGGGTGAGCGACTGGCCGACGGGCTGGCTCCCGAGGACCTGGGGGCGTACATCTCGCAGCAGCGCCGCTGGGCGCGCGGCAACATCGAGTTGCTGCTGCGTTTAGGCGTGCTGCGCCGCCACATGCCGCTGCGCCTGCGTTTCCAATACGCCTGGTCGGCGATGTATTATCTCACGAGCCTAACGACGATCCTTTATCTGGCCCTGCCGTGCCTATTCTTGATTTTCGGCCTGCAGACCGTGCGCGCGGCCTCGGATGACTACGTCGGGCACTTCCTACCCTATATCTTTCTGACCATTTTTATCCTGGCGCGGTCAGCCGAGGGGCGGCTGCGTTTCCGGGCCATGCAACTCTCCTATGGCCTCTTCCCGGTGTTCCTGGGCACCCTCTACTCGGTCGTGACCGGGCGTAAGGTGGGCTTTGTCGTCACGCCCAAGGAGCGTAGTGTCCAGAGCTTCTACCACCTCGTCATCCCGCAACTTGTCACTGTTGGACTGTCCGTGCTGGCGATCGTGATCGGCTTCGCGCACTATTCGGGCGCGCGCACGATCACCAACGCCTGCTGGGCGATCTTCAACATCCTGATGCTCTCCGCCATGATCCACGCCGCCGCGTCGTCGGGCATGGAGGAGCCGGCGCGTGAGCGTGGGCGCGAGGTCGTGGGGGAGTTGCAGCCGGAGCCGGAGCGGGCCGAACGGATCTCGGCGTAGTGTCCCGACACGGGCCAATGTGATAGAACGACTAGAACAAAAAAGAGATTTTTAGATGTCTGTTAACGCGCCGCTACGCCCGCGACCACGTCCGCAACGGTTCCCATTCGTACCGGACGACGATGTCAGAGTGGGCCGCCGCCCCGCGCCGTGGACCCACGAGCCGTCCGCGGCCATCACGACCTTTCTGGTCGCCCTGCTAACCGCCCTCGCGGCCGCGATCCGGCTGTGGAACAGCGCGGGGCAGAGCTTGCGGTTGGACGAAGCGTTCAGCGTGCGTTGGGCCTCGTGGCCCCTCGTCCCTCAGATCCGGGATGGCACGCTCTACCAGCCGTCGCTCTTCCAGGCGACGGCCTCCGATGTCCATCCGCCGGGCTACCTGCTGCTGCTGCATTTCTGGATGCGGGCCTTCGGGACGGGGACAGCGACGCTGCGCCTGCCTAGCGAGATCGCGGGGACGCTAGCCGTGCCGGCGCTTTATCTGCTGGCATCCTGCCTCTATGGGCGGGTGGTCGGCCTCTTCGCGACCTTCCTGGGCGCCCTGTCGCCGCTGTGGATCTGGCATGCCCAGGAGGTCCGCATGTACCCCTTCCTGCTACTTTTTACGATCCTGAGCGCGTATGGGTTCGTGCAAGCGCTGCAGTTCCGGCACCGTTGGGGCTGGCCGCTCCTGTTCGTGGCCTCGCTGTTGGCCATCTACACGCAATATTTCGCCTTCCTGGCCTTGTTGGCCCAGGCGCTCTTCCTGCTGGCCCAGCGCCGAAACTACACGCGGCGTCAAATCCTGAGTTGGTTCGGCACGATGGCGTTGCTCGCGCTGGCCTTCCTGCCCTGGGCGCTCTTCTTCCTGGCCAACCACCATGGGGCGAGCGATCCTAATTTGGAGCGGCCCAACCTCTACACGCCGCTCACCATCGTCATCGGCTTTCTCGTCGGTTATCTGACGGGTCCCATCAACTCGGACATACTGGCGTCGTGGCCCCTTCTGGTGCCGTTGAGCCTGGCCTTGAGCGTCTATGCCGCGCGCATGGACTGGCGCGGAGCGCTGCTGTGGTCGCTCTTCCTGACGCCCATTGTAGTCGCGTTCGCGGTGTCGTTGACGCTCTTCCCTTTTATCTCCGAGCGCTATCTCATGATCTGCACGCCGGCTTTCTATACGTTGGTGGCCGTCGCCTTCAGCCGCCTCCGCGCGCTTATTCCCCGCGCCCTCGTGGTGGCGCTCACCGCCGTCCTGTTGGTCTCCAGCTGGCGTGTCGCCGAGACCAACGCCGCCAACCCCAACCTCGAAGACTACCGTGATTCCATCGCCTACATCGAGGCGCACGCGCAACCGGGCGACGCCATCGCGCTCGACTCGTACTACAACGAAGATGTCTATCTCTACTACGCGCACACCAATCTCCCGGTGTACGACTTGCCGCTGCCACCGACACAATTGACTGCCGTCAAGGGCGGGGGATTGGGCGCGGCGCTTGACCGCTACCTCGGCCAGATTGAGGCGGGACGCCGCCGTCTCTGGGTGATCTACTATCTCGAGACCAACGACGATAAGGCGAACCTGCGTATTGCCTCACGGGAAAATGTAACCTGTGCGGGATTGTTGCCTCACGAGATATCTTACCGCAACTGCCTCATAACGGCCGTATCAGGTCGGCGAGGACGGCCCTGTGTCAGGACACAGACGC
>JAABUJ010007141.1_pt1 | contig 10531 bp, 6 predicted proteins | sample 5559131 | NCBI WGS metagenome assembly JAABUJ01 (sample SAMN10711875, study PRJNA513366) | rock metagenome | isolation source: Antarctica rocks | place: Antarctica: Victoria Land, Mt New Zealand nord | collected 2016-01-07 | reverse complement strand
TTAAACAGAGCAACAATTTCATTGTTAATTTTCTTTTTCTTTTTAAATTTAAAGAAGAAGTCATCATCATTACTGTTATTAATTTTTATATTAAAGACTCTATATCTCTTTTTTTTTTTCTTTATAGACTGACTTCTAATACAATTTAACTGCAGTCAATCTGTACAGCTTGACTGCAGTCAATTTGCTTATTTTTTTTTGAGCATTTTACTTAATGTTAAAAAGAAATTCACAATCTTTAATGAAGTGAGAGTCATTGCAAAGAAAGTACTTAATAAAGTAGCAAGAAAGATAATTACTGTTTAAGCTAAATGATCTATAATAATGTTGCTTAATATTAATTATACAGTAATTTAATGAACTGCAATTTTAATTTATTAAACATTAATCTTCTTTCTATTTATCTATTCACAAGACAATGACAGTCTCATCAGTCTTAAGTTATATCTCTTTTTTCTAAAGCTTTTATAGATTTCTCTTAATGTCTAAATTGTTTTAAATGTTAATGACATTGCAAATTACAACATACTTAATTAATAACACTTAAAGTAGTATCTAAAATCATCATTCTGATTTAAATAACTTAATTATGTTAAATTAAGTTGCAGCAATCTTTCTACTAAATTTACTTAAATAAATTCATACTTCTTTAATGAATATATTTTTTGACATTTTATACTCAATAAACTTCATCAAATATTATTTCTCAGTCATCTACAGCTTCTTCTTGTACTTAAACTTTAATGTATCTCAAACATTTTTTATGCTGATTTTATTCATTAAATATTCTTAATCATCTATGTTTATGCAGATAATAAGTCAATATAAAGTCTTTATATCAGTTTTCTAATTTCTGAAGCTGAGACTGCTGAGAAGAAATGAATCTGAAAATTTATTAATTAATATGTTAATTATTAAGATTTTAACAATATTTTATAGATCTTTTTCTATCAGTCATTTTCTTATAAAAGTAAATCATTGATTGCAGTTCTTACAAGTGAGAATTAAGATAAGTTGTTGCTTTATAAAGAAGTTGTTGAAGTTTATGATAATGATAGTTGACACATAGTATAAGAAATGAATAAAGTAAAATAATAATGTATACATTGAAGATAATATAAATAAAATAAATAGAAAGCTTTTGTATCTCTTGTTTTATAAAATAATAATGTTTATTCATCTCAATAACTTATATTAAGCTACTGAAGAACAGTGCTTTCTAAATAACTATAAATGCTAATTTTTGCTGAAACTAATTCTCTGTAAATCTTTCAAGTTAAATGTACTCAGTTATTATAGAATACTGATTCTGCTAAAGTTAAATTTATCATAAATCTCAATAATCAGTGATACTGCTAAAGCTGAATTGACTGTAAATCTCAATAACTGATGTACTTAACTGTTGTCACATTAGAAGTATACACTTTCTTTAAGAAGCTTTTTGTTAATCTGAACTTATAATTTGTTGAAAGAAAGTAAATACTCATACTATATTATGCTGTCTAGTGAAATCTCTAAACTGTATTGTCTATGAGCACATCTTAATTGAGAGAGTTACAGAAAAAATAAAAAGAATGTTGACTGCAGTTAATGTGAACAGAGTCTTTACTCAATCTTTAACATTAGTTTTACTCTGCTTCATAGAAGCAGCTAGAACATTGCTTCTTAATATATAATTGTATTTTATTATTTATTGTATCTTAGTTTCTTTATAATCATCAACATAAACTTACTGAAATTTAAGTCATTTATTATGATTAAGTTTTTAATTTTCTTCAATAATAGCAGATCTTGCAGTCTGCAGCTAATGCTATAATTGTTGTCTCAGTAAACTTATATTATAATATTCTGAACTGTCTTCAGTGATTTATGCTTCTCATTATCAATATAAAAAGAAAGACTTATATTAAATAACTATTATACATTGAAAGTTAAGACTGAACTATGTTCTTTAATTCTTTTAGATATTTTTTTCTTTAATTCATCTTTACTTATTGTAGTTGCATTACTGAGTCAAAAATGTAAGATATTTATTCTTTTATGACTTAAAGATTTCACAGAACACATTGTTGAACTTATAATAAATGATAATAAATTCTTATTAAAATACTACTTCAACTTTAACAGTGTTCAGTTTCTCTTTTAAAAGATTAAGTATAGTTATTTAAGTCTTTAGCTTTAACAATAAAAGTGTATATATACATTCATTAATGCTTAATGTATGTTGCACAGTATCTTACAATTATATAATGACATTAACTTCTTTGTATATCATATCACAACATATGTAAAAAGACATTGTTGACATTTTCTGAGGTGAATATGATCAGTAATCATGATAAAATCATGTTATTATAATTAATGTTGACAGTTACTTCACATTGTTTTATAATTAAATTTAATAATATATAAAAGTTAAGTCTTTATATTGCTGAATGATACAGATCAGATGACTTTAAAATAGAAACATTATTATTATATATGTTAAAGAATGTGTTACAAGATCAATTTCATTATATCTTGTGACAGAAAGAATGTTTAATAAATTATTAATTTATTTATTAAACTTGTGACACTCATGTTCAGTAAATTAGTAATTGAAAATTCAGTAATTATAAGAATTATAAATAAAGATAATTGTTCTATCTTTTACAGCTATAATACAATGCAACTTTAGTATCTTTATTTAAGAAATTCTCTTCATATATTGAGTTGTAAAAATCTCAATTAATGAAATTATTAAAATAGTATAAGACATCTTTAGTTCTTTGTCTTTTCTTTAAAGACACTAAGATTATATAAATACTTTATAAAATCATTAATATGATGTAAAATCTTCAATTCTTTATGAATTGAGAATTCTTAAAGATATATATAGATCAATTGCTGAGTTTAATTATATCATAAGTATTATGTAAACAATCTTTATTCAATGATTTAAAGAGATTCATAAGAGCATTTATATACAGTTTGAATTTATTTTAATCATTTTGTTAAAAGTGAGCATCACACTAATAGCACAGCTATTATAAGTTATATATTTAACACTTTCTCTAACTCATAATCAGCTCACAATTGACCTGCAGATATAAAGAATATGCATAGACAGCAATTTAAACTTGCAATCTTTGAGCTTACTTTCTCATCATGAACTTAAATTATCAGTAAGATAACTTAAACACATATCTCTCTGAGATTTTAAACAAGAAATTAAATCACTGCATTAATCTGAGCTTATAATCTGTTAAAAGTGAGCATCACACTAATAGCACAGCTATTGTGAGTTATATATCTAACACATTTTCTCATAAAGAATTTATTATAAATATAATGATCTGCAGTCTATTAAATAATTAATTACTCAACATACTTAATGCTGTTTCATTATTTTCTGACTGCTTCTAAATCAAAATACAGTTACATCTTTATTCTTTAATAATCTTTTTCTTCTCTATCAATTTAAGCTACAGTAAACTCTCTCTTCAATAAGCTTCTTAAAATTCTGAACATTCTTCTTACTCTGCTTTTAGCATTTTAAAGATGCATAAATATACATATAATATGATGTAACACTTAATGAATCTTTCAATCTTCAATTTAAATTATTATTCATATTGTTGATTTCATTCACTGCATTTTAATAGTCATGTATAAATGCAGTTAATGCATCAAGAAATCTCAGTATTTTAAGTACAGCATTTAATGTTGAGATAAAATATTACTGTTGAGAATTAAGATCTTTATATTAAATTTATTTTCTCTTTTATTAAAAAGAAAGATCATTAATTCTATATAATGCAATTGTTTAACTTAAGTAAGTAATTAATGCTATTATTAAATTCTTTTTAATTAAATTGTTTCACATCTTTTTTTACAAAATCAGATTCTTCATAGCAGTCAAATTTAAATGATGAGTATTGTAAAGCAGCAGCTGCTGTTGAAAGCTTTTATATTTATTAATTTGACTGAAAAAGATCTTAACTAAAAACTTATAAATAATCTTATTATATTTAGTGTCAACATTGTCTGCACTGTTACATTGCTGAATGTGTTGTGCATAATGAGTCATAATATATAATTTAAGAATGTTAAAGTGTTTTTTGTTAATATTTAAGTTAATGAGATGCAGATGCTGAAATACATTCTTCAGTTTGTTTATTTAAAATAATGTATATTTCAGATATTAAAATGTATTCTTGTCATAAAAGATATATTAAGTTAATATTACAAAATTCATAACTGTCTAAGTGAAGTATACTGCAGCAGATGCATCTTGCATCAGAAATAATAAAATTATTGATATAATTTAATGTATAATTATTTTATAATTCATTTTAATTCACTATTTTATAAAGTAACCATCAAGTCAGATTAACCTGACTCAATCTGAACAGAACTTTTAAGTTAAATTGAGTCAGACTTTAATTATTAGCTTAAGAATTTAAGTTAAACTTTAACATTAAAGCTTAATTTAATTTAAAAGCTCTGTCTAAATTTTAAGAATTCTGAGACTGATTAGTAAGTGAGCTCTTAAGACTTGACTTAAGAATAAAAGTTATGAGCTTAAAGATTACTGATATGTAAGTGTTATAAATGAGCATTATATATACATGATTGAACAGCTTTCAATTTAGTTTATTTATTTACTATATTGAAAGTTAAATATTCTTAAAATAGTCTAGTAATGATTGCTTCAATCTGCATCTTTAAATGTGATATTTCAGTTATGCATATATTTCTTAATAAAAAACATATTCTTGTGCTGAATAATAATTTACTTTGCATAAATTACAGTCAAATTAACATCTACTTTCTGTTAACTGATAAATAATAATTACTGTACAGTTCATTAAACATACTTTTAAAAAAGACAACAGTATATACTTTTATTGCTTTTTACAGGCTTTTAATGACTAAGCTTTAAAAGTAAAACATCTTATATTGAGAAAAAATTCTTTTTAAATAATCTTAAGTTATTTTGCAGCAAAGCTTTTGAAAGAATAGTTTTGCTATTAGAAAATTTGTTGATTTCTGATAGTGATGTATTTTATGAAGAATGACAGCTATAGAATAAAACATTATTATTAAGTATTATATTATATATTAAAATTAAGCTTACTGTCTAACTTTCAGTAATGAGTTAACTTAAATGCTTCAGTGCTTTTTTCTGTATCTGCAGCATTATTTTTTTTTTTTAAATATCTTTCTAAATATTCTTTCTGCTGCTGCTATCTTCTCTTTATCTAATACAGTCTTTGTAACATCACATCTTAAAGTTTTCTTAATATATATTATAACATAATATAACAATACAATGATGCTTATTAAAAGAATAATGAGTACTTGTGCTATCTATTTATCTAGTGAATCTAATGTATTAATATTGACTGCAGTCAACTTAAGTGTAGTTAAATAGATAGCAGAAGCTCTATCATCTAAGACAGAAAAAGACTTTATTAGTTTTTTATGCTAAGATTAAAGAAGTCAAGAAAACAGATAGAGCACTGTACTTTTTAACATTTTTACTTGATGCATTCATATTTATTGACTCTCATTGTTGTCAAGTCTCAGCTAATACACAAAGCACTTAAACATCTATCTTAACAAGAACTTAATCAGTTCATTAACTATCATGTTTTAACTAAATATAAAGTTTATCTAAATCTGATTTCTCTTGTACAGATCTCAGATGTGATGATAGATAACATTAATGTACTTTAATTATTTATGTACATAAGTGTTCTTAATTAGTATCAAGACAGTCTAATTATTTCTTTTAAGCTGAAGAAATGTATTTTTTTTATAAGTCTCATTCTTCTGAATGCTCACACAATGTAAATTGACTTCAAGATACTTGCTTAATCTTATGTTTCTTAATATTTAAGTGAGTCAGACTTTAGTCTTTGCACACATTAACATAATTATATATTTAGTCTCTATAATCAATGTTATTACTGACTTTTATTTCTAACTGACTCATAACACAGATTCTTCTTTAAGCAGAAAGACATAATTTAAAATAGATTTTCTGTTTAACTTATTTAATACATAGTCAGAGTTAAAGTATTTAAGTAGATCTTGACTTTCACTGAGCTCATACATGATTTTAAGATTGATAATTAATTATATATATTGCAACAATCTCTTAAATGCATGCTCATAATGTTCTACAGAGTCACTGAGATACTGACTTAATCATTTTAAGATAAAGAAGATGTTTAAATATATATGAATTGCAGCATACATAAGACTTTTAATGATTTGCTAATATTTTCTTTAATCTATGTGCTGATCATTAAAATCAGCTAAGCAAAGAGAGTCATATTCATTTAGTGAGATCTTAATGTATTAATGCTTATCACTTTGCATATAAAGATCTTTGAGCATCTTGTTAACATAATGTGTCTAATTTATATGCAGTGTTCTTTTCTTGCAGTCACAAATTATTCAGATATTAAGAATTTTCTGTGTCTTTCTTAAATTCTTAATCTTAAATAAGCTTCTGAGAAACTTTTTGAATCAGAGAACATTTAAGAGACTTGATGAGATTATAATGATATTATTTATATAGAGAAGTAGCATGATGCTTTTGACAGTGTGAATTAGAAGATATAAGTTTGTACTGCTTTGATAAAAATTTAATTAAAGAAGCTTAATGATACATTGTTTATGTCAATTTTTAACAGCTTGCTTCAGGTTATATAAACTGCACAGAATGTGTAGTACATAGTTAGAAGTAGTTGTAATTTTGAGAAATAATGTTATGTAGATTGTTTTCTTTAAAAATGACTCAGTGAAGATATTATTAATATTTATCTGATGATACTTTAAATCTTTGAGTACAACTAGAGTCAGAAAGACATAAAGAGTATTAAACTTTACAGTTAATGTAAAGATATCTTTATAATTGATGTTATACATCTGTAAAAATTCTCTTATCACTATTCTTGTCTTTAATTTGTCAAGAAAATCATCAATATGCAGCTTAAATTTAAATATTTACTTATTAATCACAATGTTGATTTCTCTTAACAAAACAGTCTCTTCTTAAATGTCATTTACTGTAAGTGTTGTCAGCTCTACATTAATGATGTTCTTTTACATCTTTTCTCAGATTGAGTCTTTCACTGCTTCAGTATATATCAGAGAAATTGAGATATCAGTTCTTGCTGAGTGCTTATTATTTTTATTATTGATTGTAAATGCAGTCAATGTCAGCATAACTTTTAAAATCTTTATTATAAACTTATTAAAATCAATATCATTGTTCTTTTATCTTCTCTTTAATATCTTAATGTACAGAAATGTCTTGACTTTCTTAATTAAGATGCTCATGTCTAAATGACTGATCTTATTAACAGAAATCTCAACATAAAAGAAGAGCTTTAATGTATTGTAATTAAAGTTGACTGCAATTAACTTTAATAATGAATTGTTTATGATCTCTTTCTCTGATGATGTGACAACAAAATGAGAACTCATCAATCTAAACTTATAAGTTTGCATATTAAATTTTAAGAACTGTTTTAGTGAAGCAGCTGCAGTCTTAATCTTATGCAATTATTCAACAGATTTTCATTCTAAAAAAATGTTTAATGTTTATTTATAAAGTCTTATATTAATGCTGTCTTCTTTCTTGTTTTTAGCAAACTTAACAGCATAACTCTTAATAATCTGCTTAAGATCTAATGCTTAAAGCAGATACTATCTTATGATTTTCTCACTATAATTTATGAATACTCTTACTTATTCTCAATTCATAAACTTATTCTGTCTACTCTCAGACAGAGACTTTAAGTTGATATAGAAGTAGTATTTACATTCTTATATATATACATAATCAATAAATGATTTCATCTCAGTAAACACTTTCTCTGAAGTAACTTATTTGTCATTGATTAAGAGATCAGTTGCTGTGCAGTTATGAAGATAAACATTAGTTTATGCAGTCTTTACTTAAAACTTTATTAAAAGTTCAGTTTTCTTAATCATTATATATACTGAGTTCTCAGTGACTCTGATTGCTTTCTTAATTACATCATTTTAAATCAACATATAGAGCACTGTATACTATAATATAATGCTGAAAAATATACATTACTCATTAAGAATAGATTTTAGCTCTGTTGCATTGTTGCTTTGTACAGCAAGAATCTTTGCATCAAACTGAAGTTTAATTTTTAATTGTCACTTCTGTGATTTCTATAAGACATTGTCTTATTACTTTAATAATATTGTCTATATTTTCTGCAAGTGATTATCTACAATTTTCAGAAAGTATTGATACTCAGTGAATGATAAAGACAGAGATTTACATATGTTAATGAAAATTAAAACAAGAATGTTGACTTTTCTTTTATTTATGTTGTGCTTTTGCTGATTCATGAACTTAATCAGAGCATAGATCTTATATACATTAGTATTGTTTTTAATAATAAGAATTGACTTGCTCAAAGTGATGATCTTGTAAAGATCATGAAGCTTAACTGCATTAAGATGAGCAAATTAATGATGTTAAAGTCTATATGTTTTGATCTTATCATTATGTGACATAACTATATCATCATTCATTTATACATTCTTGCTAAGTGTATCTGTAATAAACTTAAGAATCTGAATCTGTAAGTTCTTACATACTTTTAAAAGAGTGATATTTGACTTACTTTATATATGTATAACAGAGAGTAAAACAAATTCATTAAGATCATTTAAGATGTGCTTGACTATGTAGACTTCTTCTTTCTTAAATGCTTTTAACATGAGCTTTTTACTCTTATTTTGCATATAAAGATTCTTATAATCAAAATATTTAAGCAATTTCTTCTTACATATCTTCTTTTCTGACAGAAGATTGACTTCAAGCTTCAGAACATAAAGTATTAAATTTAAAAGAACTGAATTCTCATTTTTATTCTGCATAGTGACTGTGTCATAGTAGTTGAAATATAATCTTTTCTTTTTGACTTTGATGATATGTCATTACATGCACATTAGAGAGTTGCTGAAAAGCTGAAGTTTATTAATTATATAAGATGAGACATCAGAGTCTGCAACTTAATTTAATTAAGAAATCTTACTGATAATGTTTTTAAAGATAGCAGCAATCTTTTTATTAGACTTATTTACTATTTCAGATTTCTATATGCTGAATTTCTCTTCAGAAACAATCTTTACATTATATATTTAATTTCTTCTTTTATTTCTGTGTAAGTTAACTGCAGTCAACTTAACTCATTTCTTAACTGTCTTAACTAACTTTGCTGACTGTATAATTTTGTAAATCACAGAGACATATTTACAATTCTGTTTATAATGAGTATCATCATAAAAAAAGCAGATTAAAGTTCTATATAATGATGAGTAATTACTGTTTGAGCTTAAATGTCTTCTATAATTATACTGTAAAATTTAACATTCTTAATGACTCTTGTTCTGTCTTTGCTGCTCAGCTCATAAAGTATTGTCAAATATCTTTAATTAAGTCTTTTTCTTTTGAAATTTCTGCAGACTCATCTCAATGTTAAGTGTGTTCTGAGCATCAATGATATCATAAATAACAGCATACTTTGCTGACAGTACTTAAAGCAGTATTTAAAACTGCTACTTAAATATAATAAAATTCTTAAGTCTTAACTGTGTTGCAGTGATCTTTCTGTCAAGAATGCTGAGTTAAGTTTATATCTCATTAATGGTTATGTTCAGTGACATTTTATATTTAATAAACTTCATCAAATATTGTCTCTCAGTTGTCTGCAGTTTCTTTTTGTATTTTAAGAAGAGAGTATTTTAAGCTTTTTTTATTGTAATTTTATTCATAAAATAGTTCTTATCATCAGCATTAATGCAGACTGTAATTCAGAACAGAATTTTACTGTTGATTTGCTGATTCTCAAAACTGAAACTGCTTAATAAAAAGAAAGAAAAAATATTGCTGATAAATGTATTGTCTATAAAAACTTAAATAAGAGTCTTTATTATATGTCAGAGATTCTTGTTAATCAATTATCTTTTTATGTAAACAAATTATTTTTCACAGTTCTTTTAAGTAAAAACAGAGATTGAACATTGCTTTATAAAGAATAATGATTTGTGCTCTTAATTTATAGTGATGATTGATACATAGTATAAGAATTAAAGATAAAAGAATGTGTTGTAAAAATAAATATAATAATAGAAGAAATATGTATATGTATTGTCTGTTTACAACAATGTAAAGAATGCTTATTTATCAATACTTAACTTGTATTAAGCTGCTGAATTGTTGAGATACTACACTTTATAAATTGTATGTATTGCTTTAAATTTTCTAAATAGTAAACTTAAGAAGAAATGATTATGAATTAATAAATCTAAATAATTGTGTAGCTTAATTTGTATTGATCTTAGTTATCTATAAATTCACTGATAACAAAAATACAACATTTATATATTATTATTTGTTCTATTAACTCCCTATTCAGTCCCTATCTAGGTCTATGAGGGCGAATCGCCTTTGCAAAGGAAAAACCAAAATGGAAAACCTTAGTTCTGC
>JAABUJ010007140.1_pt1 | contig 10532 bp, 12 predicted proteins | sample 5559131 | NCBI WGS metagenome assembly JAABUJ01 (sample SAMN10711875, study PRJNA513366) | rock metagenome | isolation source: Antarctica rocks | place: Antarctica: Victoria Land, Mt New Zealand nord | collected 2016-01-07 | reverse complement strand
GGCAGAGGGGGGCGCAAGGGGGGAGGTTGGTGGTGCGGGGGAAGAGGGAGACGATGGTGTGTTGGTGGGGGAGGGGGGCTAGGAGGTGGGTGGGGAGGGTGTGGATGAGGGCGCGGAGGGCGGGGTGGTTGCCTGGGTGGTGGGCTGAGGAGGAGGGCTGGGAGGCGGTTGGTGCTTGGGAGAGGAGGAGGGTTAGGAGGTCGATGTCGGGTTGGGAGAGGTCGGAGAGGAAGAATGGGATTGGCTGGCGGTGGTTGTGGGAGGAGGGTAGGAGTGCGGGCATGGTTGGGAAGTGGGTGGGGTGGATGAGGTGGCTCGTTATGGGCGGAGTAGGTGTTTGGGTTCGTCTGCCTGGCGAAGTAGATGATTATAGGTTGTGATCTGGTTTAGCAAGATTCGGGGAGCGGGATGGACTTCGAGATGGTGGAAGATTTGAGAGGTAGGCTCGAGGCGGGTTCTCTGGCGTTCTATATGTTCTGCAAAAGTGCAAGATGTTTTCTTTGTTTCCCGCGCAGTGTCAAATTGTTCTGGCTTTGACGGTTTCCCCCTGCCTTTGAAATGTTGTAGCGCTCGTATCTTCTCTTCTCTCGAAAATCCTTATTGACGGCTCGAAACCATGCGTCAGAAACGAGGATGGGTGAGAATGGCATTGTCTTGGTGACGTCTTTATTGCCTTTCGAAGGTAGGATGCGAATGTGACTGGTTCGGAGAACAATGAACAGAATGACACAGACGAAAGAGGAGACAAAGGATAGACTGAAACAAACCCGACCAGCGCAGGATCTCTCGGCCCAGCCAAGAGCTATTCGGAATATGTAAAAGATTCTTTGTATATGAGAGGAGAGACTAGCCACGTCGAGCAAGATCACCATGGCAGATTGAACCTTACCATGAATCCAAATTGACGGTTGTAGACCTTTCTCAATTAAAAAGAAAAGACATGTAAATCATCTCGGCAAACCGCAGTATATACAACACGACGACGGTACCTATGACCGTGAGGGCTTCCGTGCTGCATCGACTAAGCCTTATGCTATAGTGAAGAATCCGTAACCATCGTGCTTTCGCCAGATGAAGAATCTATGTTTCATTTAATGTTGTAGGGTGTATGATTTGGTTCGAATCAACATCGTGTAATTCCACATTGCACTCCGCTGTCTCATTACTTCTCTGCCGGCCCAGCCCTCAGTATCACCGGTGTCCAACATAGTAACATAAGCCTGCCAGATGCGTCGCTCTTCACTGCCTAGAGAGAAGGCTGGCCTGTACTGTGGGAGGGGACAATCAGGAAGCCCTCGTGGCGTTCTGACTGCCCCCAATTCTGTGCAGTCGGCTTTTGGTGTTCCAATTCTCCTTCGCCGCTCTAAGTCCTCATCCACAGACTCATAGTCGGAGTTGGATGAAGACACATGCTCTGATTCGGTGTCGTCAAAAAGATCAAAGTCAGATTCATCTTCTTCAAGGGGGCTAGGGGGACCATCTTCGGCCGATTTGAGATCGGAAAGATCAGACAGAGCAAGGATTTCAATGGTACCAGTTGAATCCTCAAGCTTCGGCTTGAACCCGAACAATCCGAGCACGAACTCGTCACAGCCGTTACTCGCGTACCAAGGCACATCGGCGTGGATGTCAATCTCTTCCCTCACAAAATCTTTCAGATCAAAACCAAGCTCGAGTAAGACCCAACGCCAGTGAACGAACTTGAACATGGACCCGAATTCTATGACCCGATCTGTCGCAGTGTGACCTGTCGCGGACATTGCGTGAGGGCTTGCCCCTTGCGACAAGAGGTACCTGGCCTTCTCAAAGAAGTATGGTTCGGGCGGGTCCATGCCTGAAAACTCTCCAAAGAAGTCGTATACTTGGTCGTAGGGATAATAGAATACTACCGAAAAGTGCAATGCTCTCGCGCCGATGTCACGCGGATAGGTCTCTGGCTTCTCCAGTGCCCTAGCATCCAAGTCTGCCCCAAGAGCTAGCAGGACTTTCATGTTGTTTAAACAACCCGGATAGTAGGTCGTGCATGAGGCCAGTGACATAAGCAGTGTCATCCCACTACCATTACGATGATCCACATCGAACTCGGTTGAGGTTTTCTGCGAAAGCCATCCGAACAAAGGCCTGCTAATTGGGTTTCGAACTGCCATATGGAGGACGGTATCGCCTTCCGATGATTCCCCACTCAACTCTATATCAGTGTGTTCCACGAGGATGCGAATAGTCTGTTCGAGATGCGGATCTATACCGTTAACCGAAGGCGCTGGATTTCCCGAACATCGGATGTTCCTCATGGCCCGAGGCGAAAGGTTCATAGCTGCGTGCAGGGCGGATCTACAAAATAGGATGCCGCAATGTGTTAGAGAGATACACGTATTGAGAAAATTCTATACCCACCTGTTCCATAAATCCAGCATTGACCCGGAAGCTCCGTGTTGGATAAGGAGGCTGCAAATTGCATGATTATGTCCCTGCGCTGCGCACTACCATTGGTTGCACGTCAGCTTTGAACGACCTTCGACGTCAATTGACGGAGAGAAAAGCATACATGTAAAGGCGTCCATCCTTCTGGATCACAGTCAAATGGAGAAGCATCTCCGCGCCGCAGTAACGCTTGCACGCCTTCGATGTTACCAGAGAAACAAAACTCAAAAATGAGAGCATCTTCCGACCTGATATTGTAGTGTCTGAACTGAAAGCCAAATTGCGGTATCCAACTGTCACCGGAAGTACTGTACGATAGCGCGAACCCCCAACCGAAAATCCACGGTTTAGGAAGAACTGAGATTGAGGTTTCAAATTGCTGTTGGCTGTTGGCAATGTTACAGTCATCCTCGAAGACGGACCCGAGGTTTATTGTTCTTGACTGATAATGGACATTGGCCAAAGCTGTCAGGTAGGTATTTTGATGGAAAGACGCCAGTGCCGTCTTGCGCTTCGACCTGCTAATTAAGTGTGGCGAAATGGTTTCTGGTTCTCGGAATGGCAGCGTGTAGAAATGCGCACGTCCATCTCCAGACTCGGGATGCACTGGGCTCCAAGCTGAGCACGATACAGGCTCTTGAGGATGAACCTGAAGTACTGACAACCTGGTTTGGAAATGGGTCTGTTGCCTGGTCCTTGCAGCACGTTTGCCGAAGCTTGGCGAAGAATCTCCTAGCAATTCAGTCGATAGATGGCGCACCACTGCATGGGAATTTTCGGCCTTCAGTTCCAGGAGCCTGCTTTCGATGGAAGCCATGCTTTCGCGTACAAGTCCCATATCCTGAACACGCGCTCGCCTATCTGCAGATGAGTGCACCGATCGCTCTGTATGGACTATGACTCGACTTACTCCTGACTGATCATCTGTGCCAGTACTAGGCAGGTCTTGACCCTCTCGAGGGCTCCTTGAGATGTTCGGACGCGCTCTCGCCTCAGAGCGAATCTCAAAGAAGTCCATGCTCGAATCGCTCTACCACCGGCGAAACCAGACTTTAGATCTTGAACACAAGCGGACAGTCTTCTCACATGTATGCCGCATGTCTGTAGGACTTTCCTGAGTGCTCCATCATTAGATGGGCCCAATGAGGCATCCAATTCTGCGAGACCCTGTAATATGTCAAGGACGCAATCCAGCTCATACAGAATATCACCAACGTCCGTCGAAGATTCTTCGACGGACCTCCAGAAGTCTCTGATTTCCTGAATCTTTTCGACAAGTTGTATCGCTAGGGAGATGACGCTAAAAGCGCCGGCCGCGGCGCTGAACGGGTCCATCTAAAGACCTTCTTAGGCGGACACCGATGGCATTTCGTCGTTGACAGCAAGGGGAGGAACCCCGTTTATATGGATGAAGTCTGCGTTAGATTCAAATAGCTTGAAACGACGTCTGGAGAGCCGGCGTTAATCACGGAATAGTAGAAAGAAGATCCAGCAATCGAGCGTGGATGTGGATGTTAGACAAGCTGGCTCCATCTTATCTTCAGGTTGAGTGACGTCCAAGACCACGTCTCCAACGCCTGAAACACAGAAGAGGATGAAAGATACAATATATTTCAAGCTGAAAGCGGAGCATTTCAGAGAAGGCATTGCCAGCAAGGCTTTGAGATCATGCAGTACTGTAAGTGGCACAGATTCCAAAGCTTTGGTCTGGCGCTCACTCTTCGCGCATAAACAAGGCATGTGATTGGAAAACAGACCGCGGTTGATTACAGCAACGATCCAAGACAGTAATCCGTAAGTAGGAATGGAGGAGAGCCACTATGCATCGAAGACTGCTCGTGGGAGACCCCGGGAACATGCAGGATTCAACTTTTACTGCGTGGTCAGCGGGTAGCCGCTCAATGAGTCGCAATCAGAGAGAACACCGCCCTGGAGTTCTCTCTAATATAGCAGAACACTTTCTAGGCGGGCCGACAGATAATCACTCCCTGCGAAGGGGCCGTCGTCGAATACAATGGTTTCATGTTGAGGAAACAAAAATTCCAAATGGTACTCTTGGTAATTATGTGTAGCGTAAACAAAAAGCACAAGAGTATCCAGTACAAAGTACAATATTCATCTTCTCTGCGTGAACACTCATCATGAATGCTGACGCCGGTCCCTGAGTGGGTGTTGTATATGGTTAGTATATGCCATCTGTGGCGGGTGAGTGACTGCCTTCAACGACATTAATATTACCAGGAGGCAGTGTATGGAGGCAGTGGCGCGTCGCATTAAAGGACCAGGATTACTGAACCTATAAGAAGCCACAGTTCAGCTAGCGAATACTTTGTGATGAAGATCCTGATATGGATGAGGTACCGTACGTGTGATTGTACAAATACCTGCAGGTGAACATACCAGGTTCTGTACGATATGCAGGATAATCTCCGACCATCCAATCCTGCTGATCAAGCAATCGCCACACTCCGGTGTGTCTTCCAAGCTGCATCCACCGAACAAAAGAACAAGGTGGCCATGACATGACCCTGTGGGTCTATCAATTGGTATTAGGCCTAAGTTACTCCGTACAGGCTGCAAAGCCGAGCGAAGGCTGAGCCTCGACCTCCTATTCGGAGCCACGGTCTCAGACTCTGCTCAGGGCGATCCGCCAGGTTATGGTCTGCCGTACGCCAGTCCCCCCCCCACTCCATGTACTAGCCGACGGAACAAGCTTGGAAGACGTAACACAGCATCCTAGCTCAGGAAATGATTGAACGCGAAGAAGCCTCTCGGAAGAGACGCTGGAAATGAACAACGAACGACTTGCTAGCTTATTATCATCTGCTTTTCCCGGCCAACAGTGTTCTAATCGACCATGTCATGGGCCAAGATATGTGAGTGAGATTCGGACTCAGGATGAAATGAATGGAAATGAAAATGAAAATGAAAATGAAAATGAAAATGATCCAATCCCGTCAGCGATGGGAATAATGGAGAAAGCTAAAGTCGAACCATTTTTGCGACGGTCAGAGTCAAGCAGAGTCGACCAAACCCCAGCAGGCTGGTCTCCGCCACAGCTACAGCTAATTTAGAGAGTCTCTATTAGCGTGTGCACATCAACGTTGATGCTAACTAATGCTGATGCTGATGCTGATTGCTGCTGCTGCTGATTTCCTGATTCCGAGTGGACTATGACACCGTACCTTGAAATAGGTACACCCATACCGGGCCGCCATACGAAGTGGTCATGGGTGCTGGGAACAGACGGCCAGCCCTATCGCTCGTACTACCATTGACAACTGGCAATACCTGCTTATATCTCGACAACGCCGGCTGTGTCGTGAGAGTCCACTTAATCCATCGGTCCTTCTCAACCGTCCTCGAACTGCTGCTTCAAGAAGCGCCAACATGAGGCCCACCTTTGCTCCGGATATACCTACTAATACAACCTCCTCTTGAACATCCGGCGCTTCTGCCTGATAGTCACTACAATTCATTGGTCGCCATGCTTATTGCGCAGTGCTGATCGGGCCAAGAGTGAAGATTCTGATGCAGCGCGATCACTGACGCCGTATCAAGTCCGCCATCATAAACTCGACCATAGGGCTACAGAACTACGTCACCTTGTACGCAACAACAGCGGACCTCGCAACTGGCTACGAAGTACGAGTATACCAAGATCAGAGACAAAGAATCACACTACAATCTCTGAATTCAGTGATATTGATATTGTGACTGACGTCCATATTTCCAATTGCACTACCTGCACTGCATTGTACGTTTCATTTCCTCAATCACTTACCTTATCCTGGGAAGATTCAGGCTGGGTCTGACTTTAATATTCCCGATACAGCGACCTACGAGAATAGTCACTCCTTCCATAACAGTCTTTCTCCTATCGTACCTACCTACAGGCTGGTCCTGAACGTCTTTCATCCGAATCACGTCAAATAATCTAATCATAATCACGCCGCTACCCGACATGTCTTCGACTACCCTTATGACCTTCATCCTGTAAGAGCACGCTCTCGGACCTTCCATACCTTATGCATGGTTTGTAGGCTGACATGCACATAGCCAGACACCTCCAAGTACAGCTTCCGTTGATCTCCTTGGGTCGTGGGACAATTTTCGCAAACCCTATCCTATGGACAAGGATCTCCGTACCGGACGAGGACACTGGCGGGGCTGTCATACTTTCGAGAACATCATATGCGATGGGGAGCTTGATAACAGTCACCAAAAGCGGAACGGAGGCTTGAAGATGGGAGGAAAGTATTGGTACTTCGTACGCTTCCCACTGCCCTAGCATAGAGGTAGTATGGTTTATTGACGGACAACAACCTGCAGTACCAACTGAACGGCGATGTCGAATATCACAACCCTGCTGAACCGTCAACAACTTCCTGCCCTCTACTTCCCGGACAGCCAGTCAACGTCCTTGAGGTCCCCATCCAATTAGGCGGAGAGGACCAAAGGTCCCGCAACGGATCTACGAGCTCGGGCACTCCTGCGACTTGTACCATGAATCCGGATGACAAGTACCTGAATCCGAGACCTCCGCCCGTACCGAAGCTGTCTTGCTTCACAGCTTTGCAAAGCTCCCTTCACGAGTTGACGGCTCCATCTGCCTCACCCGGGTCCGGACGCTCACCTTGGTCGTCGAAGTCAAGGACTTACTCTCCATGTTCGAGAAGTTCTCCGACTCTGAAGTCCTTGTTGTCTTGTGCACGCATGACGTCAACGGGAAGAATGAGCCGGTCCTTGTCACCCAAGCGCAGTTCTATGCCCCGGGTGGCACTTTGTCGCGGCAGACCCCCTTTGTCTGCAGGGGCAGACTCGGAATGGGATCGCGGGCGTCGCCACGGAATACATGTGGAAAGGAAGATTGATCTTGAAGAACCCGTACGCATCAGCCGTACCGATGAGGCCCGCCGCTGTTCTCCTCTCCGTGTCACGCAGTCAGAGTCTCATTCGAGGATCTCCCCTTTTTCGCCATATCCGGTGGAGGAGCGAGATTCAGAGCCGTCTCTTACTGCAGAGCGCCCGATCTCGCGGCAAGACATTTGTGTATCTCAAATTACTTGGTCGAGGTCAAACCTTGGGGAGACGTCTTCATTGAGACATTCAGTGCGTTTTGAGGAAGCAGATGTTGGGTCAGACATTTACGGCTTCCAGAGAGAGTCCAAAGACCTGGGGATTGAGAATACGATTTGTCCCACACTTCTGGAAGCTCCTTTTGAGTGCCAAATACAAGCGGCCCAGCACGTCAGTCTCGAGTATCCGACAGACCTACCTAGAGTATGGACTAGCGAAGACGCCTCAAACAACCACAACCCCGATACTGCTTCGAACGCAGCCCTGACACAGAACGCTACCACTCCCAACCTCAACAACTTCCACACGCTGGAGCCTCCCATTTTTCCTCCAAACGGAGCACCTCCACAATTGTTGCGCAACCACTTCTCGGCTTGGAATACGACCACTGTCGCGCCCTCACCCACGTCACCCGACATCATAGACGACCACACCTCGCCATCACTGACGTCAGCAACCGACACCTCCAGCGACCCCCTCTCACCCTACCGGCTCTCCTTCCACTTCGACACCCCATCCAGTCCCGAGCTCGACGGAACAACCAACACCACCCCGCACGAGTACCGAACCTCAACCTACTCCCACCCGACCAGCCGCCCCGTCGACGTAGCCGACAACCACCCCACCTTCGATCCGCTGCCCAACCTCGACCACAACGCTCCCACCTTCCAAGCCTACAGTCTGCCCGCCCTCCACCACGCCTCAGACCTCACCCCACGCAAGCTCCCAACGCCCCGCGGCGCTTTCTCACCCGCCCCGCCACGACCGGCACCCGACTCCCACGACCGCAGTCCCGGCCTCGTGCAGTCGTGGAACGACGGCTCTGCGCACCGCCTCACCGCCACGGAGGAGCTGCTCGATGACTTGGCGTATCTTGGAGACATGATCGTGCCGTATTGACCAACGTTTTTACTTCACTCGTATATACATATGGGTTTCTACGCCGGATACCCCAGACCGGCGTTTTCTGGAAATATATATTTTGCTTCGCATGTTATTTGCAACAATTCCCTGCTGACGAGGTGGATACGTACGGAAGGATCCGGTTTGATTTATTTGCTACTGCGGGGATGTCGATATATATATCCTGCTATGTATATCTTGCTGTATGTTTCGACTTACTTCTCCCACGTCGCTATCTACACCGTCGCCCATCTATCCATCCATCTATATAGGCATTGACCGTTCACCGCCGCCGCTCAGGCGCATATGTACATACATACACTACACTATAGATACATCACCATTCCAACACCCTCATGCTCCCTACCCCACCGTCGCTTTCGCATCCGCTTCCCCGCAACGAACACGTCCGAGCCTTGACCCACGATCGTTGCCGTGCCCCTTACCCCTTGTCCGAATCTGAACCCACCCGAGTCCCCCTCCCGACTCGTCGTCGCCAACGCAACCCTCTGCCATCCCCGCCATCCCCTCACGCCCTCCGACTGCCTTCCAGACCCAACCCCCATGACCCGCGGCCTTCGCTGCGACGCTGCCTTCGTCCTCGTCGCTGATCCCTTCGTTGGTCGGCGGATTCCGGCTGTGTGCGCCGATCTACCTGGCTGTCCGCTTAAGCCTACCTGCCCGTTTGACCCTATCTGCCCTGTCTTGGAAGTCGTGGCGTCTACGCGGGAAGAAGTGGGAAGGGGGGCGGGAGGGGGCAGGGTGCAAGGTTGAGCGTCTGCCGGGAGGCGGGGGTTGCGTGCTTGGTTGTTGGGGGAGCCGTGGAGAGTGCGTTGCGTGTTTTGGGAGTAAGTTTTGAAGGGGAGGGGTTGGGGTGTGGAAGAGAAATGACGGATAGGTAAGGGAGATGGGTATAGGTAGCTTGTTGGATTGGGTTGGATTTAGGTTTGGACTCGGGAAGTAGGGGAGGAAGAGGGAGGGAGTGAGTGGATAGGGCAGAGGGATTCGAGGGGGAAGAAGACGTGGGATTCATGGCATGACTATGACCATGACATCTTCGCTGCTGCATTTGCGCAGCGACGTGTGTTGGTTGAGAGTGAGCAGCAGCGTGGAGGACGGGATTGAGGTTCGTTCTATTAATTGATTGATGCCGATGTTGGACTGCGGGTAGTGCAATGGAGGAAAAAGATAGAGAAGGTGGTGCGTGCACCAAAGTAGCAAGAAAAGCCGGTGTCCCGTCCCAGCTACAATATCCGGGCGGGCTCGAATTGCACTGATCGAACCCGCGCCGGTAGAAGAGAAGGAGAAGAAGGAGAAGCATAGACAAAAGAGACTTTGATCACCAATCTCGACCTCCGCTTTTGCCCCACCGATCACCTCTCCACTCAACCTCACCGCCTCAACCGCCTCACCTCCTCATCTCAGCACTATTCCTCTTCCGATCCAGCCGTCTGGTGACCGCACCAAGCACGCACTTAAGAATAGCATCCGCACTCAACCCCCTCCCACCGACCCCATTCCACGGCACCGTATCCACCATATCCCTCGCCCCACTCTCCTCCGCCAGATCATCATCCAAACTCCGCAAATGCTCCGCCGCGCCCCTCTCCTCCCCGACCTGAAAGAACTGAATCCCAACCTGCCAAGCCGGCACGTCCGCGCGATCCAGCTTCCGCGCAGCGCTGATAATAACCGACTCGACGTCGTCGCTCGGCACGCCGTCGGTGACGACGATGATGTTCAGCGGCTTGACGGCGTCGCCCTCGCGCTCGACGCGGGCCAGGTAGGGCTTGAGGATGCGGTTGAGCTTGGTGCCGGTCGGGGTGCCGCCGCGGGGGTGGACGGAGTCGAAGATGCGCGCGATGGCGGCGGCCGTGGTGATGTTGCGGAAGGCGGGCGAGTCCGGGGTGTTGAGGAAGTAGAGGTCGATGCCGTCGGCGTCGTGCGCGGTGCAGATGGGCGCGATGGTGCGCAGGGCGGCGGAGGTTTCGCGCCATGAGCGCCCGGCCATGCTGCCGGAGTCGTCGACGAGGAAGATGGTGTCGAAGGTGGAGAGGAAGGCGTAGGGGTCGTCGTCTGTGTCTGTTGTGGGGCCGGGGAGGATGGTGGTGGGGGCGGCGGCGGTGTAG
>JAABUJ010007139.1_pt1 | contig 10532 bp, 6 predicted proteins | sample 5559131 | NCBI WGS metagenome assembly JAABUJ01 (sample SAMN10711875, study PRJNA513366) | rock metagenome | isolation source: Antarctica rocks | place: Antarctica: Victoria Land, Mt New Zealand nord | collected 2016-01-07 | reverse complement strand
CAACGCACCAGACGGCGAAATGTAGCTTCACTCAGCTTGGAACGTCTAAAGTAACGATTTACCAGCGCCATCACTGCACTTTAGCGCCACCAAAGACTCCTTTGCTTCCTAAGCCCCTCTGCGTTTGTTCTTGCTGTTTCCCCGGTTCTACAACATCTGTGAATCCGCTCTAAAAAGCAGTTGGACCGCCCCTGGAATGCGGCGACCCAACTGCTTTACTTATCTGCCCGCTGGTCCCTTACTGGCCGCTGGGCCCTGATTGGCTGGTTGTCCAGCGCAGGTCGGCAGGCCACGTTCAATCGCCGAACCCTCCTCATAATCGTTCCAGGTTTCGATCATCATGAACGGGATCACCTGCCCGGCCGGATAGAACTGGCGCCAGAAGCCCATCGTGTCGCTGAACGTTTGTCCACACCGCGCAGAGATATGGCGGTTAAGGCCCCAGGCGGCTTGTGAATCGTCGAACTGCGGCCATGCACCGCCGATGGTCATCTTGTCGGGATATTTCGTAGCCATGCTGTGATAAAAATCCGCAAGATAATCCTGTCCCCAGTTGCTTCCGTCCGGGGCCCAGCCTTTTACCCAGGGGTAAAAGCCGTCGAAAGCCTCAGGGTTCGGACCCGGCGCGTTTTCCTGGATCAGCAACGGCGGGCTCTCCCACTTGTCGACCACTTTCCGCACCTTCGCCCAGTCCGTATGTCCTCCATGCGGGAAGACGAAGATCAGCGGACGTCCGTTATAGGTCAGATACGCCTTACGTCCCTTGGCGTTTCCGGCCAGGTAGGTATCGTGGAACATGGTGAAGTCGGCAATCACCACGTCGGTTGCGCCGTCACTCTGGTTGGCTTCGTCGTACATCATGGCCACTTTGAAGTGATTCTTAGCGGCCAGAGTCTGGAGCGTGGCGTAACTTTTATCGATTGAGCTGTCGCGATCGCCATACCAATCCACGACAAACCCGGAAATTCCCATATCCTGCGCTTTATGGATCTGCGACCGGAGCAGCTCCGGATCCGTGGACCGGTAGCCAATGTCCATATGATTCGGCAGGCCGAACCAGCCCTCGTACAGCGCCAGGATCTCAGGCTTGGGTCCGGTCGCCTTGTACTTCAAATCCACAGGCTGCGACGGTCCCGAGCACCCGTGCAGCAACATCATCACCGAGAGAACCTTTGCGCTTGTAGCAGCAGACATAGTCACATTATCCAATAAGAGGAATTTTAGGGGTGCCGGCAGTCATCGTTAGGCCCCTGGCTGTAATCTAGGATGCAGCTCGGCGACCGCACAACCCCCACGAAGTGCACTGGCATCAATAGACCCATACCCGTGTGCAGAGTTGTTCACTCTGGGCCGGACGCAGCCTGGAGGTTAGACGACGCTTGACCGTAACTGCATCAAGTTGTATCCCGCGGGGCAGGATAGCTCTGGGAAGTTTGTGAAGTTGCGTGTACTATCGGCCAGTACCTAAAATCTGGTAACTCTGTCTTTCTTCCTGCTTTGCGATAAGGGCGTCTCTATACATGTTGAAAATCTGCTTGGTTGCGACCTTCCCTCCCAGCATCCGGGCGTTGAACGAGTACTCGTACCACATCGCCCGTGAGATTGAGCGCCACAAGGACGTGGAACTCACCATTCTTGCTGACATCCTGGAAGAGCAAGACCCCGAGCAGGGCGTGCGCGCTTATCCGGAACATCTATCAAAGCTGGCTGAGCTTCCCGGCGTTAAAATCGTTCGCTGCTGGAAGTTCGGCTCGATCGCGACACCCATGCGCATCCTGGCCGCAGTCCGTGAAGAGAAGCCCGATGTTGTCTGGTTCAACCTGATCTTTTCGAGCTTCGGCGCGGCCGCTAATCCATTTGCCGCCTTTGCCGGACTTTCCGCACCCGCGCTCACCCGCGCCGCCGGATTCTTCACCCATATCACCCTGCATCACATCGCCGAGCACGTGGACTTCGGTCAGGCCGGCATCGGCAAGCGCGAAAAACTTTACCGCAAGGGCAGCGATGTCGCGACCCGCACGCTGCTCAAGGCGCATTCGGTTTCGGTGTTGCTTTCGGACTACCGCCGCACCCTGCAGGCCAAGTACGCCGCCCAGAACGTCATGGTGGGCACGCACGGCACCTTCGCCACACTATCCAGTCCTCCGGACTTTTCCAAGCGCGGGAACCCTGAACTGCGCATCCTGGCGTTCGGCCATTGGGGAACCTACAAGCGTCTGGAAACCCTGATGGAAGCGTTCCCCTCGATCCTAGAACGCGTTCCAAACGCCCGCCTGATCGTCGCGGGCGGCAACCACTCGGCCGCACCCAATTACACGCAGAATGTGCGCGACGCCCAACCGAAGCACCTGCCTATCGAGTTCCTCGGTTACGTCGCGGAAAAGGATGTGCCCAAGCTCTTCCGCACCAGCTCGGTCCTGATCATGCCGTACGACTCTTCGACCGGATCGAGCGGCCCGGCGCACCAGGCCTGCGAGTACGGGCTGCCCATCGTATGCGCCGATATCGAGGATTTCCGCTGCATGGCAGACGACGATGACATGGCAATCGTCTTCTATAAGCGTGGCGATGCCGCAGACCTGGCCGATACGGTCACGGCTCTGCTGCACTCTGAAGAGCTGCAGCGCCAAATGTCGATGCACAACTTTGAAGCCGGCGTGCAGATGATGATGGCAACCGTGGCGCGCAACTACCTGCGCTGGTTCGAGCTGCAGAAAATCAAGCGCGCCATTCAGGCCCAGAGCCGCAGCAGTCGCCTGCGCGGACGCTTCCGCAACTCCGCGCCGGACCCATCCTTCCAGATCGGAAGCAAGGGGCTGCATCGGCCGGGAAGGCTGCACAGCATTGAAGCGGGCCATCCCGCTGCCGACACTGCGCTGGAAGCCGATTCTCATCCACCCTCTGCCGCTCAAGGTGAGCTCTCCTGAGACTGCTACACTGGAACGCACAGAATCCAAACTCATTGTTGGCCGCACCCAACGCGTCGCGTAACGATGCATCTTTCTGCCGTTTTATCCAGCTTTGCGGTAACTCTTGAGCAACAGCCGCTGGTCTGCGCTGGCATCCGACTACGGAAGCCAACACAACCGGTTTGAAGTCAGTAAGGTGTCAGGAGACATGCACGTGAAAGTTCTCGGCCCTACCAGATCTCGTTCGCGAATGTTTTCTGCCGCTCTGCTCGCCTGCTTTTTGCCCCTTATCCTGTTCCTGGCCGGTTGCGGAACGACTGTCGTTGGAGCCGGTGCCGCTGCCCCAACCGTGGCGCTCGCCGCGACACCCGGTTCGGTCGCGTCCGGGACATCTTCCGTCCTGAACGTCTCCGCGAACAATGCGTCTGCGGTTGTTATTACGGGCTCTGACGGCAGCAGGTATACCATGCCGGGCACCGGCGGATCGCAGACTGTTACACCGTCCGCAACGACCACGTACACCGCAACCGCCACTGGTGGTGCTGGAACGACGCCTGCTACAGCCTCTGCCACGGTAACAGTCAACGCACCGGCAGCCACGACGGTGACCCTCTCCGCCAACCCATCTACGGTGGCCGCCGGAGCTTCGTCCACCCTGACGGTCGTGGCGACCAACGCCACCTCCGTGACCCTCTCCGGATCGGATGGCAGCAGCTACTCGCTGTCTGTCACTGGCGGAACCAAGACCGTTACGCCCGCCGCGTCTACCACCTACACGGCGTCCGCAGTCGGCGTTGCGGGGTCTGCGCCCGTGACCTCACAGACCGTCGTGACCGTAACCTCGGCAGTGACCAAGCCCACAGTCACAATCAGCGCGAACCCGCAGACGGTCACATCGGGCAGCTCTTCGACTCTGACCGTCGCCGCAACCAACGCCACCAGTGTTGTCGTTACCGGGAGCGATGGTTCGAAGTACGCACTCACCCCGACCGGCGGAACCCAGACCGTCACACCCACCGCCACCACCACATACACCGCGTCTGCCATCGGCGCTGCGGGGTCTGCGCCCGTGACCGCACAGACCGTCGTGACCGTAACCTCGGCGGCCACGCCAACAGTCTCGATCGGCGCGAACCCCCAGTCGATCGCGTCCGGAAACTCTTCTACCCTGAGCGTCACCGCAACCAACGCCACCAGTGTTGTCGTTACCGGCAGCGATGGTTCAAAGTACGCACTCACCCCGACCGGCGGAACCCAGACCGTCACACCCACCGCCACCACCACGTATACCGCGTCTGTAGTCGGCGCTGCGGGGTCTGCGCCAGTGACCTCACAGACCGTCGTGACCGTAACCTCGGCGGCCACCCCAACAGTCTCGATCAGCGCGAACCCGCAGTCGATCGCGTCCGGAAACTCTTCTACCCTGAGCGTCACCGCAACCAACGCCACCAGTGTTGTCGTTACCGGCAGCGATGGTTCGAAGTACACGCTCACCCCGACCGGCGGAACCCAGACCGTCACACCCACCGCCACCACCACGTACACCGCGTCCGCAGTGGGCGTTGCGGGGTCTGCGCCCGTGACCGCACAGGCCGTGGTGACCGTCACCTCGGCAGTAACCAAGCCCACAGTCACAATCAGTGCTAACCCGCAGACGGTCACATCGGGCAGCTCTTCCACCCTGACCGTCACCGCAACCAACGCCACAAATGTTGTGGTCACCGGCAGCGATGGTTCGAAGTACACGCTCACCTCGACCGGCGGAACCCAGACGGTTACCCCGACCGCGTCAACCACCTACACCGCTACCGCGACCGGCGCGGGCGGCACCGTGACGAACGCCGTCACCGTCACCGTCACACCCCCGCAGAACCCGACCGTAACGCTCACGTCCAGCCAACCGCAGATCACTGCCGGGAATTCGGACGTCCTGACCGTGACGGCGACCAACGCTACTGGCGTCACTCTGACCGGAAGCGACAACACCACCTACACCGTCTCCAACACAGGTGGCAACCAGACCGTCAGCCCTACGACGACCACCACCTACACGGCGACTGCCACCGGCGCGACCGGCACGACACGCGCGTCTGCGACCGTGACCATCACCATTGTGCCCGCAGGCACCGTGCAGTCCATCAATCACGTCATCTTCATGCTGCAGGAGAACCACAGCTTCGACAATTACTTCGGCATGTTGAATCCGTACCGGGTGAACCACGGTTTTGACAAGGGGGCAGACGGCAAGACGTACGCCGTCGATGGCCTCGTCGAGGGCATCAACGACAAGCGCACCACAATCTCCAACCAGAACGACGAAGGAACGAACTACTCGCTGTTCAAGTTGAAGAGCACCTGTGTGGACGATATGACCTCTTCCTGGCTGGAGAGCTACGGCGACATCAGCCGCTATGATTTCAGCACCACTCGCGGCATCAAGATGGACGGCTTTGTTCACACCGCGGAGAACTTCGCAAAGACGTGCTTGGTGAGTGGCAGCGGCTGCACCGGCGCTTTCACGGATGTAGCCGGACAACGCGCCATGGGCTACTACGATGAGACTTTTCTGAATTACTACTACTACATGGCGTCGCAGTTCGCGGTGTCCGACCGCTGGTTCTCTCCCATCTCCAGCAAGAGCATACCCAACCGCATCGTCACCTTCTCCGGCGGCACTAGCCAGGGTCTTGCCTTTGACCCTGGCAGCGACGACCACCTGCCGCAGCTTGGCATTGCCACGATCTTCTCTGAGCTCGATCAGGCGAAGGTGTCGTGGAAGATTTACTACACCACGACCCAGGGTGGATGTTTGGCCGGAAGCTCCTGCGCGGCATCTTCGTACCCCGACACCATTCTGTCTTACTTCTCCTTCGCGAACCGGTATCTCTATCCGCCTAAGAACGGTGCCGCCTGTGTTGCACCGACGGTCGGATCAAGCGCTGTAGGAGATCCCACCAACTCCTTCTGCATCGACCCGGCTCACATCGTTCCGCTCCCCCAGTACTACACTGACGTGCAGAACAAAACGCTTCCGAGCTTCTCATTCATCGAAGCCGGCGCAGGACATGACGATGAACATCCGGGCTCCGGCCAATCCGTCCTGGCGGGCCAGAACGATGTCGCCAAGGTGGTGAACGCCCTAATGTCCAGCCCCTCCTGGAGCGACTCGGCCTTCTTCCTCTCGTACGACGAGGGCGGCGGACCGTACGACCACGTTCCCCCGGTGCCCAACCACTCCAACCAGAACACGGATGCCACGGTAGGCAGCGCGTCCCTCGTCAACAACGACTTCCCCGATATCTCCCGGATTGCTGTCAATGCGGATGGATACGGCCCTTGCGTTGCGCCCGGCACCGGTCCCACCCAGCACTGCGACATTTCGGTAAACGACCCGGGCGGTCACTCGACGGACGCGGCAGCGCAACAGGGCTTCGCAGCCCAGCTTGGATTCCGCGTCCCGAACTTGATCATCTCACCGTTCACCCGCAAGCACTACGTTGGACACGCCCCGATGGACCATACGGCGGTGTTGAAGTTTGTCGAAAACCGGTTCATTGGACCCTCAGCGCACCTGACAGCGCGCGATGCGGCCCAGCCAAACCTGTTCGACTTCTTCGACTTCTCCTCGGCCCCCTGGGCGACACCGCCAGCGCCGCCTGCACCGGTCACACCCGCTTCGCTGGGTTACGATCCGTGCACACCGCAGACCTTCGCGCCCTAACTGGGAACAGCAACCGCAGCCTGTCTGACCCGTACTTGGTTAAGACAGGCTGCTGATGTGTAGCCGTCGACCGCCTTCACCCAACAGCTGTACGCAACAACCTTGTAACCCAAATCCCTCGCCATTCACGCGATAGACAAAAGAAGGGCACCCAGTAGGGTGCCCTTCTTTTCGTACTGCGTCATCTGTTTCACTCAGGTGTAAGTTGCGTCAGCACGAACGCCGATCCTGTGAAGAGCGCTTCCGCCTTCACTGTGGCGCCTTTCTGCAAATCGCTCGTCTTCGGGAACGCCACCGGGTCGAATGAAATTGTATGAATCTGGTCCGTCTCAGGATCGATCATTACGAGCTTGCCGGTGTGCATGTCGATTGAAGAGACATGTCCGCGGAACGTCAGCGTCGTGCCGACCGTCGCGTAGACGCTGACGCTGGTGAGAGAGCCTCGCCCATCTTGGTCGCTTTTGAACTTCGCGTCGACAATGGACCCCGGAACATAGTTGAAGCCGGCCAGCGGTTTGCTAGATGATCCATTCTGTCCCTCCAAGGTCACCGGCGTTCCTGGCGGCACGTTCAGGATCAGCTGATTGGTCGAGCGCGTCTCGCTGATCGTCACCTGGTGCGTCTTGGCGTCGTAAGCGACGATCTGTCCACTCACTTCGCCTTCCGGCAGCTTGGTCACCACATGCACTCTAAGCGCGAAGATGGCCGTACCATCGAGCGTCGTCTCCACCGACACGCGCTCGTTTGGCTTAAGATCCAGCACAGAAATCTTTTTGCCGTCGCGTGTCGTCTGGGTGCGGTCGTCAAACAGGATTTTGACCTTCTGGCCGCCAAACACATGCAACTGGAACTGATCTCGAACCAGGTCGACCTTCTGGAGCACGCCTCCCATGACAGTGCTTTTGCCTCTGGGAACAGGCGGAAGCTCCGGAGCCAGCTTGGGCGCGGACGCCGCCGGCAGGCCTTGTTGCAGCGGCGTAGGGGAAGGGACCGACTGTGCCGCAGCGGCGCTGCTGACGAGAACGAAAGCCAGAAAAGAACGCATTGAACAGAGACCCTGAAAGGTTAAGTGTGTCTTGCTTAGCTTGATTATGAGGCTTGCAACCTACGGCAGCAAAGTGCAATCCTATGAGGACACCATGAACACACAGCACAGGGTCAGCCGCACGTCGCGCACGGGGAAGATTCCGCATTGTTTCCCCGTCGTGCTCAAGGTCGGCCTGCTGGCGTCGCTAGCGTTTCCGGTGGCCATCCCAACGGCCTTCGCCCAGAAGATGTTGAAGCTGACTCTGCCTCGCGGCGGCGTGCTGACCCCGGTTCAGAAGCTGAACCGCAAGGGTGTCGAGCAGGTGGCCAAGCGCAACTACGAGGGCGCGGAGAAGAGCTTTTATAAAGCGTATCTCTACGATCCGTCCGACCCGTTCACACTCAACAACCTTGGCTATATCTCCGAGGTTCAGGGCCGCGTGGATCAAGCGGAGAAGTTCTACGAGCTTGCCGTCGAACAGGGCAGCTACGCAACGATCGACCGCAGCACGGAAAACAGTCTGAAGGGCAAGCCCATGATGGATGCATTGGGAACCCTGCAAAATCTGCCTATGCGCATCAATCGGATCAACGTCCTGGGGATGCAACTGCTGATGCAGAAGCGGCCCTTTGAGGCGCAGGCAGTGTTTGACCAGGCCCTTGCGCTTGACCCGTCCAATGCCTTCACGTTGAACAATCTGGGCGTTGCCGACGAGTCGACCGGCGACTTTGAAAGCGCGCTGAAACACTACGACGCGTCTGCCGCTGCCCATTCGACGTCTCCGCTGGTGGTCACGCTGGACCGCTCCGCGCGCGGCAAGCCGCTCAGCGAAGTCGCGGCCAACAGCGCCGCCGATCTCCGCAAGCGCATGGATAAAATGGACCCAAACCAGATTCGATCCATCATGCTTGCAACGCGCGGTGTGGTTGCCGTCAATCAAAACGATTGGAATACCGCCCGCAAAGACTTCCTGGATGCCTACAAACTTAATCCTGAGAGCGCGTTTGCCTTGAACAACCGCGCCTACGTCGCTGAACATGATGGCGATCTGGAAGGCGCGAAAGCGTTCTACGAGAGTGCACGCAACGCTGATGATGCTAACGTACGGGTCGGTCTGGCCACCAATGCATCCGCTCAGGGAGAACATCTCAGCGCGGTCGCAGGCGAAAGCCATGCAGGCGTTGGAACCGAGCTGAGCGCCGCCAGCGAGCGCCGCCGGGGCCACGGAGTCATCCTCCTCAGGCATAGAAACGGCACGGAACAGGACAAACCCGTGCCGCTGCTTTTGAAGCCGCGTGATGCGCGTGGTTTGCCGATCGCACCGAACCAGCCCTCACCTTCCAGCGCGCCTGCCCCTCAGAATCCTCCTGCGCAGCCTCTAAACCAGACGGCTCCGTCCAACCCGCCCAGCCAACCGGCTCTTAAACCGCAACCTTGAAGGCCTTGTTCCTATGAAGCAATCCTCTGCCCTGCCCTCAAAAGAGGCGATGAAGCTGTTTTCCGAACTCCTGCTCACGCCTCATGCTTCTGCACCCAACTCACCTACCGCCACCAAGGTGCGTACACAGACGCGCGCACAGTTCGACGCCATGCTGGAGATGGCCGAGCACAATCACGTAGTCATCCGCGGCTTAGGCGCCTACGCAGAAATCATGTCCGCAGCCGGCGACAGCGAACGTGCTGCCTGGGCGGTTGATGCGGTCGCTGCTGAGCAGACTCGGATCACCAAAGCTGTGCAGTCGTTACAGATCATCTGCAGCGCCTTCGATGAAGAAGGTCTGGACATCACCGTGATGAAGTCGCTCGACCACTGGCCGGACTTCGGCAGCGACATCGACCTGTTCAGCAACGCTTCCTCAGAGGCCGTGTGCGACTTGATGCAGAGGCGCTTCAACGCCGAAATCGCCACTCGAAGCTGGGGCGACCGGCTGGCGGGCAAATGGAACTTCGAACTTCCCGAGCTGGCCGAATCTGTTGAAATTCACATCGGACGCCTGGGTCAGACCGGCGAACAGATGATCCTTGCAGGATTGTTGCCGCAGCGCTCGCGCACGCTCACCTTCGACGGCATCCCGTTCCGCGTACCCTCCGCCTCGGACCGCATCATGATCTCCACGTTGCAGCGGATGTACCGGCATTTTTATTTCCGGCTCTGCGACATCATCGATTCCGCCGACCTGGCGCGTTCGGGCGACTTGGATTTCAATGATCTGCGTGCCTCAGCACAGGCAGCTGGCATCTGGCCAGGCGTGGCAACCTACCTGGTTCTCGTCGACGATTACGCAAAATCCTATGGTGCCCCGGAGATTGGCCTGCCGACCTTTGTGAAGGAATCTGCACGGTTTACCGGGAAAGTGATGTTCTTCGGACATCCCTTCCTCCGCGTGCCTATCCGGCCTCAGTCCGCCGGGCTCTATCGGCTTCAACTCACCGAGCTTGTGCGCCGCGGCGAACTTTACAGCAGCGCCCGGCTGGGTCTGCTCCCATGGCTCGCAACCGCTGCAGCCATCGGCCACAAGCTGACCGGAAGCGACAAGGGAATCTGGTAAGCCAGGCAGGACCGCGATCAGAGGCCAACCACCAAAGGTTGTCAGCCAAGCTTTTCATCCCACATACGAGTTTGGCCACTGAAACATGACGGGAGCATAGCCAAGGCTATGCTCCCGTCATGCGATCGCCCTACTTGATGATTTCGCTGATGGTTCCTGCGCCGACGGTGCGGCCGCCTTCGCGGATGGCGAAGCGCAGGCCCTTCTCCATCGCCACTGGCGTGTGCAGCGTGATCTCAAGCTGGATGTTGTCGCCCGGCATGCACATCTCTGTGCCCGCTGGCAGCTTGGCCGAACCCGTTACGTCGGTAGTCCGGAAGTAGAAC
>JAABUJ010007137.1_pt1 | contig 10536 bp, 9 predicted proteins | sample 5559131 | NCBI WGS metagenome assembly JAABUJ01 (sample SAMN10711875, study PRJNA513366) | rock metagenome | isolation source: Antarctica rocks | place: Antarctica: Victoria Land, Mt New Zealand nord | collected 2016-01-07 | reverse complement strand
CGGGTGCGCCCGCGCCGCGCCAGACAGATGAGGTTGGGCGGGCGCGGGCGGCGCGGCGTGGGCGCGTCAAGGCACCCCCTGCGGAGGCTGTCGCCTGACCACGGTTTAGTGGGGCACTACCGACGCGGTAGGGGATGGCGAATGATCGCGTCGAAGTTGCCGGTCACCGCCTGCATGACAGACAGACACGGCGCATGGGAGTGCGGAGGCCGCAGGCTCTCTCCCATCTCCAAGCTCATGGCTCCCGCGCTGTGCGTATGGCGGGGGTCTGGGGGGAGGCATCTCCCCAGGTTCCCCCGGAGGGGGCGGAGGGGGCGAGAAGAGAGAGGAGAGAAGGAAAGATATGCGCGGCGTGTGTATACTGCCCGTGACATGTACGCAACATGTATGAGTGGAGGAGTTGTTTGTGTTCGCACGCTGGGGCTATATCGTCTACCGCCGCCGGTTGCTCGTACTGGCGTTCTCGCTGCTCCTGCTCATCGGCTCAGGCGTCGCGCTCGCCGGCGGCGGCGACCTGCGCACGAGCAATCTTGCGGGGGCCGAGTCAACCCGCGCCGCCGACCTGATCAACAGCCAACTCCCGTCTACCACTGGCGGGAACGTGTCATTCGACGTCGTCTTCGGCAGCGCCGCGCTGCGCGTCGCGGACCCGCGCTTCCGCTCCGACCTGCGCGCGGCCCTCGCTCCGCTACGCCGCGACAGCACGGTCACCTCCATCACGACGCCATACAGTGTCTCGTCGACGGCGGCGCGCGCGCTGGTCTCGCGCGACGGGCACGACGCCCTCGCCACCGTCTACCTGAAGGACGACTTCAGCGCCGCGCGTAGCGACTACCCGCGCCTGCGCGCGCTCATCACACCACACGGGCTCAACACCACACGGGCTCACGGTCCACGCCACGGGCGACCTCGCGATCGCCGCGACCTTCAACCGCACGCTCAACCGCGACCTGCGCCGCGCCGAATTGGTCTCGTTGCCGCTCTCGCTGATCCTGCTACTGCTCGTGTTCGGTACCGTTGTGGCCGCGCTGCTGCCTCTCGGCGTCGGCGTGCTGACGATCGTGGGCGGCATCGGCGGCGTCTATCTACTGACGCGGTCGACCGACGTGTCGCAGTACGCGCTCAACATCGTCACGCTGGTCGGGCTTGGCGTCTCCATCGACTACTCGCTGTTCATCGTCAACCGCTTCCGCGAGGAGTTGGACCGCAGCGCCGCGGTTCCCGACGCGCTGGCGCGCAGCATGGCCACGGCCGGCCGCGCCATCACCTTCTCTGGCCTCACCGTGGCCATCGGGCTGGCCGGGATGCTCTTCTACCAGGGGACGCTGCTGGCCTCGATGGGCCTGGCCGGCACGGTCGTGGTCGCGCTAGCCGTCGTCTACGCGCTGACCTTCCTGCCGGCGCTGCTGGCGCTACTCGGCCCGCGCGTCAACCGCTGGCGACTCCCGTTCGTCCGCTCCCGCCCGCGCGCGGACGGTGGCCTGTGGCGGTGGCTGGCCCTGGGCGTGATGCGGCGGCCGGTCCTGGTGCTCGCGGTCACGTTGCCGCTGCTGCTGCTGGCCGGCTCGCCGTTCCTGAGCCTGCGCCTCGCCGCCAGCAACAATATCAGCGCGCTGCTGCCCAGCGCCGAGGTGGCTCAAGGATACAACTTGCTGCACGACCACTTCCCTGGCCGTAATACCACCGCCATCCCTGTCGTCGTACAGTTCCCCGGCCGCCCACTCACCTATGCGCGCGCCGGCGTCCTCTACGACCTGGCCCACAAGATCGCCACACTGCCGGACGTGACGCGCGTAGAGAGCCCGTTCAATGCCGTGCCAGGCCTCAGCCGGGCCGGCTATCAGCGGCTGTACGACGGGCGGCGACGCCTCCTGCCGGCCGCGTTGCAGGACGCACTGCGCCAGAGTACCGGGGCGCGCATCGCCGTGCTCTACGCTGTCACCACGCAAGCCCCCGCGAGCGACGCGGCGCGCGCGATCGTACGCCATATACGCGCCATCCATACAGCGGGCGATGGGGCGATCCTGGTGACGGGTCAGACAGCCTATGATGTCGATTCGACCAACCGCATCCTGGCCGACACGCCGGCCGCAGTGGGCTTCATCGTCGTCGCGACCTATCTGGTGCTCTTCCTGTTGCTTGGCTCGGTCATCCTGCCCTTGAAGGCCGTCATCTCCGACGTGCTGTCCATCTCGGCCTCGTTCGGCGCGATGGTATGGATCTTCCAGCAGGGCCACTTCAGCACGGCGCTCGACATCGCGACGGCCGCGCTCGACCCCTTGTTGCCGGTGCTGCTCTTCTGCATCGTGTTCGGCCTCTCCATGGACTACGAAGTGCTGCTACTCAGCCGCATCAAGGAGTCCTACGAGCGGAGCGGGAACAACCGCGCCGCCGTGGCCGAGGGGTTGGAGCGCAGCGGGCGGCTCGTCACCGGCGCGGCGGCGATCATGGTCGTCGTCTTCGCCGCCTTCGCGCTGGCCGACGTCTCGCTGATCAAGGCGCTGGGGCTGGCTCTCGCGGTGGCTATCGACGCCACGATCGTACGCGCGCTAGTCGTCCCGGCCACGATGCGCCTGCTCGGCCGCCTCAACTGGTGGGCGCCGCGCCCCCTGGCGACCCTGTACCGGCGGCTGGGGCTGGCCGAGACCGCCGAGGGCAGCCGGCCGGCGGCTATCGGCGCCCAACTCGTCGCGGGCGGCGAGTAGCGAACAATTATCATCGCGAGGCGCCGGTTCCCCGATCAGAGCGCGCGGTCGTGCTACACTATCTCTACGAGGCGGACTATTGTTCCAGTAGATCATCCGCGAACGTCGCTAAAGCCGGTGGATATCGCTGGCTATCTTTAGTCGGCGGCGGGTGCGACGCTTCGCCCACGGGCCGGCCGCCGATGGCGCGGGGCCGGCGGCCGGGCAGGGGCGCCGTCGCGCGGCGCCAGCCGCGCCAGCGCCGCACGCACGTCGCGTCGCACCCCGGAGGGTTGCAGGGTGGCCGTCTCCTCGACCGCTCCGACGAACGACACGCGCCACGAGCGCAGATACGCCGTGAACCCGGCCGCGCTGACGCGCCCGCGCCGTATGCCTTCCCCGATGTCGATGTCACGCGCCCAGCGCGCCGCGTCATCCGTCTCTGGCTGCGTCCAGCACGTTTCCACGAATAGGTCGAGTTCGCGCACGAGCGCGCGCACATGCCCGGCCTCCCTCACATCGACGCCGTCAGGACCTGCGGCGGCGCGTTCACGGCGCGCCAACGCGGCGGCGATCTCCAGCTGGCAGGCGACGGCGAAGCGGTACGCTTCGCCGTCGGGTATGCGTGCGCACGCCTCGGTGACCGCCTTGACCGCCCAGACGGCAGTGGGGACGGGATGATTGGCGGCGTGTTCCAGCGCGCTTTGGTGCAGGAGCGCGTGCACGACGCGGTCCCATTTGCCGTTCCGAGCGGCGTACTCGCCATACAAAGTGGTAGCCAGGGCCGCCTGCTCCCCCGCTTGCCGGAACAGCTCCTCCGCCTCCCCCCGATCGACCAGACTCATCCCGCGCGCCTCGGCCACGAGAGACATGCTGCTCCAATACTGGTACGTGGCCTCGGTGCGTCCCCGATCCCAGCGCTCCAACGACGGATAGTTCCAGCGACGGGCGGCGCTCAACCCCTTACGCGCCTCGTCGGCGGTCTCCCCCCGTTCGAGATCATAGAGATGCGCACGTAACGCCGCGAGGCGGCGTACTGCCGCACGTACCCGCTCGACGGGCGCCTCGGCGGCGCCCAGCACGGCGTCCAAGTCGTCGCGCGTCAGCAGGATATTATACTCGACCACGCTGAGGCGCGCGGTCAGCAGGCACTCGCGCTCGGCCCCCGCGCGCGCCAGCAGCGCGTTGAGCGGAGGCAACAAGCCGCCGGTGAGAGCAGGGGCGGGTCCGCCGGCGCGGACGAGCGCGGCGCGGCTCGTCGTGCTGTCACCGGCCGCCCAGGCGAAGAACGCGAGCTCGGCCACGATCAACACGCGCTCCGCCGCCGGTCCCGCCCACTCGCCCGTCGCCTCTTGGGCGGAACCGGCGTCAAGCAGCCGCCCGAGCAACTCGTCGGCGAGGCGGTTGAGGCGCACATGGAGGCTTGTCTGCCCGCTCGGCCCCAGGATGTCCGCGAGTGCGCGCCACATCCAGCGCAGCGCGTCCGCGGCGACGGACAAGTCCGCGGGCTCCACGTCATCGCGCGCGAGCCGCGCGGCGACGTCGAGGCAATCCGTCACCAGGACATCGCCGACAATGGCGCGAAACAGCGCCGCGAGCGTCTTATAGGCGCCGCCGCGCGCCACGCAAGCGCCGCGCAGGCGGGGGATGAGCAAGAGGCGCCACAGGTAGACGATCCCCTCGAGGGCCAGCCGGGTCGTTTCGTCCCGGCCGGCCGCGTAGCGGCGCGCGGCGGGGGGACACACAAACCGTGGCGCGCGCGCTACACCGGGGCCAGGGACAACGACAAGCCACCCGGCCGCGACCAGGCGGGGCAGATCCAGGCCGGCCAGATCCGATCCGGCGGCGACCATGCCCAGCTCCGCGCCATCCCAATCGCGGTTCGGCAGCAGCGCCAGCGTCGCCACGACGCGCCGCTCGACGAGGGTGAGACCCGACCACGCGCGCGCCACGCGGGTCCGCCCGTCGCCCTTACCAACCGCCGCGTACAGTGCGCGCGCCCGGCGGACCTCCGCCCAGGCCATGGCGAGCATTGCCTTCGCCTCTGACGTCGCGCTGAATGGGTCGGTCCGCGCCTCCTGAGCGACCCATGCGCGCGTCATGGCCGCCAGCCAATCCACCTCGGCGGGGTCACCAACCGTTAGTTGCCACAGCGCTGCGGCGAACGCGCCCGGCTCCCCTGGCAGCCGCTGCTCGTACGCGAGCGCGTCCTTGAACCGGCGCGCTGCGGCGGCAGGCAAGAGGGTCCCATCCTGCCCGTGCCCCTCGACGGGGCCGGTCCCTGCCGCGGCATCCCCGGCCAAGTGCCGTAACACGGTCGTAGCCACGGCGTCGGAGAGAGTCCGGCGGTGGCCGGGGATAGAGCGCGCGCTGGAGATGGAGGGCGTCCCAGAGCAACCCATAGTCGCGTCTGAGCCGCGCGCAAAAGGCGGGGTAGGATTGCCCGCCGATGGCGGCACGCAGGGCCGTCGCGGCGTCGGTGTCGGCGCCCGCATCCAGCGGTGGCGCGACCGCGCGCAGGACAGCCTCCAGGCGCTCGCGGTGGCGGCTGATGGTCGGCTCGCTGGGGACGGCGCCGGCGCCGGACGCGTGCACGACGAACTCCCGCGCCCGCTTGACCGTGACGCCGCGGTCGCGCGCGACGTACAGGACGGCCAGCATGGCGCGGTCGTTGGGTTCCAGCGCGGCCGCGGCCGTCCCCAGCTCCCGCTCGAACCGCGCCCACAGCTCGTCCGCGTCGGAGGAGCGCGCGTCGGAATCGGTCATCGTCAGCCTCCACGGGCCATGACGCCCTTCATGGCGCCTCTTATTATGTTAACGTCGGCGGCGCTCATCGGCTATACCTGCGGCCGTGGCGACATGTCTGGAGGTAGCTCCGGGGAATCTCGGGTAAGCCGCGCGGCCACCTCTCCCGCGAGATCCAGCGCACGCCAACGGTCGCGTGCCGTGCCATGTGTGGCCAACCTCCCCGCTTCCCCGGTCAGGTCACGCAGCGCGCTATACCGTTCGGCGCAGCGCGCCAATAGCGCCGCGACATCTACCTCCACCGCGCGGAAGCGCCCCAAGTCGTCGGCGCCGCGCACGTCCGTCAGCCGGACGGCGAAAATCCGGCCAAGCCAGTCCGGCGCATGCCCCAACCCTTCGATCACGACATCGACGTAGATCTTGAGCGCCGCCAGCTCCGCGATGGCGGGGCCGTCGAAGCCAGCCTGCAGCACCTGCCCCAAGTGATCAAGATCATAGAGGTCACGCGCGGCGCGACGGCGCCAGAAGGCGGCGATCTTCTCGGCCGTCATCTCGCGTGGGTCAAGCACAGGCAAAGGCATGCGCTCGAATTCCAGGCCACGGTCGAGCAGCGGAAATTGCTGCGGCGCACACTCACGCGGCGGCAGCCAGGGCCCCTGTGGCCGGACACTGATCGCGGCCGGTTCGACGACAGGGCCTAGCGACGTTTCCAAGCGCAGCAAGGCGGCCGTCCCACGGCGTCGTTCCAGATCGATGCGCACGCCGGCGAACTCCACTCTATCCAGTAGGCCGAACGCGAGGTCCACGTCGGCTGGGTCATTGGTACGCAACGCGAAGTCGAGGTCGACAGAGAAGCGTCCGCTCGCGCCGAAGACGTACTTGCGCAGCGCCGTCCCGCCCTTAAAGGCTAGCGTTTCCTCGAACAGACCGGTACGCCGCATGTATTCAAGCACGTAATCCTGCGCCACGTCGAGCAGGGCGATATCGCGCGCCGCCCCCGCCGCATGGGCATAGCGGCGGAAAGCGCCCTCGGTCATCACGCCGCCACCCGCCCCGTGTCGTAGACCCGCCAGCGCGGCGCGAAAGGGCCGCCCGACGCGCGCGCCCCCGTGTAGTATGGCCCCGCCCCCACGTCGCCCAGTGCGGCGATGGCCACCGCGTGGGCCTCCATGCCACACGCCTCGGCGATGTAGCCGGCCCGCGCCCGCGCGGCCGGTCCGCGAGCCGCCAGCGCCGCCGCGACCGCCGCAGGCGTGGTGTCGTCGAACAAGCGACACAGCCAGCCCCGCGCGGCATCGAGGGAGAGGCGCGGCGCGAGTTGCGCCACCTCGGCCACCAACTCGGGCGCGGTGGGGACTGGCAGGCCGTCGATGCGGTCGTGCGCCGGCGCCGGCACCGTGCGCAGAACCCGGTATATCTCCACGAGCGGCCGCGGCGCGCGCACGTCCGGCGTCATTATGACGACGTGCGGCGCCGGCGCGCGCCGGGCGTAGCCGCGTAGCCACGCCGCCGACGTCGCCCCGACGTGGGCAAGGCCGGGCCGCCGGGCCAACTCCGCGCGCAGCACCAGCCAGGGATCGCTCGATGGATAGGGACCGGCTGCGGCGCCGGGGATAAACTCGTACGTCCCGCGCACCCCGGTAGGGTGCAGCCAGCCGCGGCGGACCAACTCGGCCAAAGCACGCCGCGCGACGGGACGCGACAGGTCGGGGCGCGCGCGCAACACGTCCTCGACAGTGACGAGCACACGAGCGTCAAGCTCGAACTCCTGCACGACCCCGGCAAGCCATCCCGGGATAGGCCGTCCCTCGCCCACGCCCACACCTCCTTTCTAGTTGCTGGCTAGTACTCTATTACACCTTATTTATGCACGTTACGCGCACATATAGCAACAGACGCCGCATAGTTCGCCCAACGGCTATCGGGTCGCGCACGCCGCCGCGCCTCGTCCGCCCGCGCCCACATGCCCGCGCACGGTCGCCGGCACGGCGGGGGACGGCGCGCGGCTGCGGCCGTCCCCAGCTCCCGCTCGAACCGCGCCCACAGCTCGTCCGCGTCGACAGAGCGCGCGTCGGAATCGGTCATCGTCGGCCTCCCCCGGGGCGCCTGACGGGCGTCAGGCAAACCACAATGCTGTCCATCATACCACCTGGCCGGGCGGCGCGTGGCCCCTTATCTTCATATTTTCGTGCGCGAGTAGTCGTCGCGACGCGTAACAAGGGGTCCTACCGTGGAATTGCATGACTTTGTGCCACACCGCCCCGATTTGTAAGATAATAGCCTCGATAGTATGGGCGGCGCGACATACGTAACAAGCGCGGCCGGCGGCGGATACGTACGGCTGAAAAGCCCGTGAGCTATCTGGGAGCGGGAGCCCAATAGCTGATAGGCCGTCAGAACGCTAAGGAAGGAAAGACCATGATGGAAAAGAAACCGATTTGGCTCGGCGCCGCGATCGTCTGGGTCGGCGCGGTGATCGTTTGGCTGGGCATGTTCCTGTCCTGGGAGACCTTCACCGGCCTGTTTGGCGCCCTCAGCGCGTCGGGCTTCGGCGTCGCGGGGCTGGAGGACGTGAACAACGGGTTCGGGCAGCCGCTGCTGATCCACCACACGTACCTCTACCTCATCCCGGTATGCGCGCTCCTGGCCGCCCTCTTCGTGGTGAAAGCGGCCAAGCCCCTGAACAAAGGCAGCGTCAATTACGGCCCCTGGTTACTACTAGCCCTCGCGCTGGTAGCGGTGGTCTGCTGCGTCCTGTTCTACAGCGGCATCGACGCCGACCGGCGGATACTCATCATCAGCGCCATGGCCGCGTCCGACGGCGCGACGGTCAGCATCTTTGGCGCCCTGCTCATGACCGCTGGCGCGGTGGTCATCCCCCTCTCCCGGTCGGCTAAAGCCAACGCACCGGCCTATCCATCAACGGCGTCCTACAACGCCCCTATTCCGTCGCCCACGTCCCAAGCCGCCGACGGCGCCATCTTGTCGCACCTACCCACCGATGAAGAAACGAGACTGGCTTGAATACCTAGATGAAGTGAAGCCTCAAACAATTTCACAAACAACCATCCGCTTTATATTAGATGTCGCAACAGTACGGTGAGGAGATTAGGATTGTGGAGATCACGCAGCGCTCCTATGATAGCGCATACGATTTTGTCGAGCCCCTGTTGTGGAGTGAGGGCAGTGCAGCATGACCACTTTTACCTTAAAACCTATCATCCGCCGCGCTGGCGTATGCACGCTCCTAGTGTCGTCTTAAGGCGGTCTGTTTGCAGCGGGCAAAGCTATGCGACCGGTCGACCGCAGTCGGTTGTGCGTCAGCATGCAAAGAAAGCTCCTTAATCCTGCACTAGCTACCCTACTGGCTACTTGTACCTGGGGACAAACGTCACTCTCAATCCAACGCGCATATGCTACTGTTAGAACTAGCCTGGATTATTCATGAGCATTGCGGTCTAACCAAATTGACCGCATTTGGCTGAACACCCGCCTCTGTAGACCGGCTGAAGCGGCCACAGAGCCGGTTTTGGTGTCCAAAGTGGACTTTGGGAGCCGACAAGGACACCATCAGCAGGCAATCCAATTCGATGAATGTTTTCATGAATAATCCAGGCTAGGGCAGCCGCGACAGTCGTTAATACTCTCTCCAATTCCTCTGTTGACACTACCAACATTGCACCTTCTATGCGCTCTGAAGCTACACAACCGTGGCTAAACCTCCCCGCCCTTCCGTGGGCTATTGGCGAAACAGGTTTTTTTGCTACTGGACCACACAACACTAATGGCAGTCCACCGTTTGGAGACGACTTCTACCTACCCAAGAACGATCCCACGGTACGAGCGGTCGCGCCTGGCAATATAACAACCGGCACAAGCCGCTACTACTGCGCTGTCTTGAAAGAATATGTAAATGGCAACTATACTCGGGAAACCTTGGACTCCGACCCCTCCATCCAAATCGACTATTGGCACCTCGCCAGTTGGGCAAAGGCAAGCGGCCATGTCAACACCGGCGACTCTAGTAGGTACCGCTGGAGTGAGCGGGACAGGAGGATGCGTTGAAACTTATGTCCCCATTCTATTCTTAGATTTCCTCCAACACGGGCAATTTGTCGACATTTCACAAAATGAAATTGAGATGAATGATTGGACATTCGTTACGCTAAGCCGCGACTATTCCATCTCGGGAATCGCGTATAACGCAGAAGCCATCAAGAGTAGCACTACTGTTTACGCGGCGGATAATGATAATGGTAACGGATGCCCTAGCTCACCATTTGCGTGCGATCAACTGCTAAATAGTGCAACTGCTTCACCTCCAACCAGCAACCCTCAAGAGAGCATCGACTCTCCGCAGCCACAACCGGAACCTGGCAACACTGTAGCAGGCAGCCTCACGATCGCCGGTTGGGCTATCGACCAGGCGTCGTCATCCGGTACAGGCGTCGACAGGGTCGACATCTACGTGGATACTCAAGCAGGGCCGGGTCACAGTGCAGTCGCGTCTATTTCCAGCTTCGGCCCTCGGCCGGACGTGGTGAACGCCTACGGGTCGCAGTTCCTCAATAGCGGGTACAGCACAACCATCGACATCAACGGGTGGGCCAACGGAACCCACACGCTCTATGTGTATGAGCACAGCACGATCAGCGGTAGCTGGCCGTACAAAACCCGCTCGTTCACCGTGGACAACGCCGTTGGCAACCTCGATCAACCCAGCAATCAGACGGTCGCCAGCAACGTCCCATTATCGGGGTGGGCCTGCGATCCCGCCTCATCGTCTGGGACCGGGATCGACATGGTGGACATGTATGTGGATGGTCCGGCGGGTCACGGCGGCACATTCGTAACGCGCCTCACCAATTTCATCGATCGACAGGATGTCGTAGATGCTGGCTTCGGCCAGCACTGCTTGAATAGCGGCTTCAATACCACCCTCGATGTGACAGGCTGGGCCAACGGGACGCACACGCTCTCTATGGTGGACCCTTTTGTCAAGACACTGGGGCGGGGCACTTTAAGGTGGAGACCTCTCCTTTCTCCCGCCGGCTGGCGGGGCTGTGTGGATTGTCGTTGGTGTGTGGGGTCGCAACCGGGGCGACAT
>JAABUJ010007136.1_pt1 | contig 10537 bp, 5 predicted proteins | sample 5559131 | NCBI WGS metagenome assembly JAABUJ01 (sample SAMN10711875, study PRJNA513366) | rock metagenome | isolation source: Antarctica rocks | place: Antarctica: Victoria Land, Mt New Zealand nord | collected 2016-01-07 | reverse complement strand
CTTTAATAAGCTCGTAACACTATTCTTTTCTTCAAGATTTTCGTCTTGAAACCCAATGTCTTCCCATCATGTCTTCAAGAAAGATTAATACTAGAAATTTCTCCCTTCGTAAGAAAGATCTCCTCGACGCTCTAGAACTCGTGTCTCTCGTGATACGTCCTTGTCACAATTGTGCGACGTCTAGTAAGGCCTATTGTGTGAATAATGATTCCAAGAAGTGTGTGGAATGTGTGCGATCTAATCGTGGTTGTGATTTGACAATCTCTCCTGTTTCGATAAAACGAATTCACGAAAAACGAATGCGCTTAAAGAAAGAAGTGCGCGAGGCGCGTGCTAAGCTAAGTCGACTAAAAAAAACAACTTGATTTCCTAGAGAATAAGGAGAAAGAAATGATCGTAACGAAGTGAAAGAACATTGGCGATCTAAAGATGAACGAAGCACACTTCATTAAGCTTGTTGCGAAGACCCTTGAGCTATTGTTCGATGTTTCGTTCGAACAATTTCAACTTTCGACTAATTAGAATTGAGCTATTGCTTCTTTGCCTAACTTTGATGAAACTTTCTTAGAAGATTTTGACAACGATTAAGATTCTTTTTTGGCTTTCATGTGTTTTTCGAAGTAGAATATCCTTTTTACTTGATAAGATATTCTTGATCTTCCTATCGTAGAATTTTCTCAACCTTATATTGTTTCTCTTCTTGTGAATGGAAATAAAATGTGTTCTATAAAGGCGTAATTGAATTTGCTGGCTCCAACAATGAGATATGAAATACTAGAAATATTTTGGCGTTCTTGGGTAAGTCGAGTTCGTAGTTGATTGATTTCTTAGTTTTCTTGACGAGAAACGATTCAACTTTGATATGATTCAATTTTTTGCTTGACTTTCTTGTTTTAAGATTTTTTGTAAAAAGATATATTTTATTTCTTTTCTTTAGTTAAAATGTTGTTTTTCGTTTCTTATTTTAATACTTAATCGATTTCTTTTACATCTTTAAGATGTTGTCGTGTATCTTTTTTAGTGTTGCTATTCTTTCGATAATTGATTAAGCTAACAAATGCTTTCGCTCTTTCTTGAAGAGATTAAATTCTCTATTATAGTTGACGAAGAATAAAGTTATTTTAGTGATATTCGAAATCTTTGCATTTAGTGTTAATTGAGTCATAGATAAAAGTGATATTCAATTGTTGTAAATATTGTTAACGTAATGCCTTAAATATTGCTTCAAACTTTAGTTTGTTTGTTCTATTTAATCATTCGTAATTAAGTAATAGACAATGAACATTTTAAGTTTTGTTTCTAACATTGATAGAAGCGTCTTTCAATAGTTAAACGCAAAGAATTTGTCTTTGTTACTAGTTAGTTCTTTGAGTATATTATGAAATCGTATAAGTCGATTTAATACAATGTATCTTAGTTGTTTTGTTATGAACTTTTTCTTGCATGCGATAATATATGAATACTTGATAAGTTTGTCAATTATTATTAATATCGAATTATACTTGTCTTCAATTGCTAAGTTCGTCGATTTGAACAACTTAATAATAAAGTTTATCGTAACTTTATTTCATAACAATTTAGATAATTTCTAATATTAAATCTCGTTATAGTTCGCATGTGTATCATGTTTGTTTTACTAATAGCTAAGACATCGTTTAACGTATACTTCGACAACTTGTCTCATTTGAAGAAACTAACAATGTTGGCGTAAAAGTTGAAGAGTTTTGATCACTTTCGAATGCTCTTGCAATGATTTATCATGATGTTTTTTTATACATTCGTCAATTTTGTTGATAACTATTTGAAGTTTTTCTTTCTTTACTAGAAACTCTTTCTTGTTGTCTTTAAGTATTCGTAAGATAGCATTTAACTTGTATTTATTTGTTAATAATGATTCGCTCTTATTAATTTTAAGTATGTTATAGTTGAACGATTTCTTCGTTTCTATATGATCACTTCTTTTGCTAAGTGCGTTTGCTCTATCATTCTTCTTGTCTAATGTATATTGTATCTTGAACTTGTATTGTTCGAGTCGCTCTAATTATCGCATTTGCCTTTTATTAAGTTGTTTAATTGTTGTGAAGTGCAAAAGGTTTTTATGATTTGTAAGAATTGTAAGTTTTGATAATTCTTCTATGTATACTCTTCATGATTCTAGGGAAGCTACAATAGCGAGTAGCTTTTTGTCGTAAATATCATAATTTTGTTCGATTGACAAGAGTTTCCTCGAGAGATATGTCATTGAGTGTCACATGTCTTCATGCTCTTGACTAAAGCATACATCGATAACTAGATCTAATGCGTCGATTTCAATTCTACTTGACAATCGTAAATCGTACATCTTTAGTACTAATTTCTTTAAGCATTCTAGCTTAAGATTTCGAAATGATTTCTCTTCTATTAGTTCTCATGTTTATGGCGTATCCTTCTTCGTAAGATTCGTCAATAATATTGCGTTAGAAGAGTAGTTCTTGATAAACTTCTTGTTGTAGTTTATGAAATCTAGCAAGGATTGGACTTTCTTGACGTTAGTGAGTGATTTTCATTCTTTGATTGCTCGTAGCTTTTCGAGATTCATACGTATTCCATGTCGTCCAACGACAAATCCAAGAAAGTCAACTTTCTCTCGATGAAATTCGCATTTTTCTAGCTTAAGATGTAAGTTTCTTCTATCTAGACATTCCAATACTTTAGAAATATGATTGATGTGTTTCTTCAAGATATTTGAGTAAATCATGATGTTATTCAAGTATGCTATAACAAATCGATCTAGATATTGTCGTAGTGCATCATTGATTATTTCTTGACACGTCGTCGAGGCGTTTGTAAGCTCGAACGACATTACTATGTATTCGTATAATCTATATCGCGTGCGAAAAGCTATCTTTCACTCTTCTTCTACCTTCATCCTAATTTGATTGTACGCTTCTCGTAAGTTCAATTTGATAAAGTACTTTGCTTCGAACAATCGATCTTAAAGTTCGCTAATGTTAAATAATGAATATCGATTTTTTATCGTAATGTTGTTTAGCTTCCAATAATCAACACATAGACGAAGAATTTCGTTCTTCTTGGGTACAAAGAGAATCAAGTATTCTATCTATGATTAGAATTTTCTAATAAATCCTTTCTTTTCATTTTTTGCTAGGTATTCGCAAAGTGTTTCGAGCTTCTTCTTGAATAGAGCATATATAGATTCGAACGTAAATTGTTTGCTTGATTCAAGTTTGATTTCGTGATCTTACGATTGATGCTTAGGTAGAGCCTTTGTCGTTTTCTCTTTCTAGAACAAATGCTTCCAACTATTATATATTCGTAATATGTGTTTTAGCGATTCTCTCGTTGTACTAAATAGTCTAGAGCTCTCAAAAGATTCGCAGTTTTCTTCACTTACTTTGACTTCGTAGTCTAGCTAACCTTTATCGATGCTTGTCAAGTCGAACTTTGTTAGATCGTTCTTTTGCAAAAATGCAAGCTCGCTACTTGCGATCGAGTTTCGACTTAATCTTTTATCTATCATCGAACGTTATCGATGCGTAGATTAAATATGAATTGCGTGATCACATCGCGCAAATCTAAGTACTCGTGTATTCTAGTCGACTTCTAGATTGTGTTGCTTCAATCAAGGCATTTCTAGTACAATATTGTAAGTGATCATTCCTACTATATCAAAGGTTAGTTTCTCGTGATGTTGCTAAATAGCTATCGATAGTGATTTCGTTTCTTTGTTCACTCTTTCGTTCTCTACAATTAATGGGTTTTCATCTACAATTACTAGGTTGTAAGCGTCAAGCTTTCTTCGAGTAGAGTATTTCTCCCTCTCTACAAAAGCTCTAGCCATAAAATTACTTGTCGCATTAGAATCGACCATTGCTATAAGTTGACGATCGTTGACCTTAATTGATGTGATAAAACATCGTGCGTGTGCTATTGAGTTTAATTGCTATTGTTGAGCTAACATATTGCATTTCTTTGATATGCTCTTTACCAAAAAATTTGAACTTTTTCCTGCTTTTGTGTTGTGACATTTGCTTCGAACGCCTGTTTGCGCTAAGCTTTCTTTTGTCGCTAATTTACTAACTTTGGCTTTCTAGAAAACCAATTGACTTCATTCTTTTCTTCTAGATGAGTTTAGCATAAGTTGTCGTAACAAGTTGTCCAACTAAGACTTGCGTGTGAATCATATGCTCCTTCGATAGTAGCATTCTTACGTCTAAGTGCTAGCATTCTAGGTTCTTCGTTCGTGACAAGTTGTATAATGTATGTCGTGATAAGATTTAGTTGTTTCATAACAATGTCAAGTATGTTCTTTTCTATAGTGGCATTGCTTTCTAGTTTCTTCTCGCATTTATTTACAACTTTTGATGAGCTAACTAAAGCCTCAAGATGATTTGTGATGTCTTCTATGCATTCATGAAAGTTCTTCCAATCATACTTTTCGTTTGAGTCGATAACTAGATTGTGAGATTTGATAGTCTTCTAGAGTGCTTGATTGACTTTCTGCGTAGATGCGAGTGCCTTGCTTGATAATGTTTCATCTAGAACTTTTTGTAATTGATTTGAGTTCTCTACTAGATAGTAGTCGTCGTTCGATTTAGTCTTAAGGATGTTCGCCTCTATGTCGATTTGCTTCCTAATGTCGTCCTAGCTATTAAGTATCTCTCTCAACATGACATTGATCTATCGACGATTTATTAAGTTTCGTGATCGACAATCTCTTGCGAAGTGGCTCGATTTGTCACATAAATAGCACGTTTTCTAGGGTTTGTTATCTTGCTTTCTCCTAGAATTCTTCCCTTTGCGTCGCTAGGTAAAATCTAGTTTCATAGGTGCAGGCCCACGATAGTCTAGGTTGCTATACTTCTAATTAGAACGAAATTCTTTCTAATAATATTTGGTCGCTAGTTCAAAGAAGATTCCTGCCCTTTCATGAAGTTGATCGTATCGCTTTTTCATAGCTCTTTTATATAGCTTGTCGTCGAGATTGATAACTACTTCGATGAGGTCAAACATGTCGCTAATGAATTTGTCATCGCGCATAATTTTATTCTTAAGATTGTTCTTGAGTTCTCGTCGAAACATTGTCATAAATGCGACATCGTCTCACTTAATAAGATTGGCATATTTTTGAAATCTAACTACGTAGTTTGTTGCAAAGATTCGTTAAGTTAAGTGCTAAATCACTTTTTTCGCGATTTGTTTCTCGTTAAATGTTTCAAAGATTCTTCGAAGCTCTCTCTTGAAGTTGTCGAAATTCGTGAACATTGCACGAGGGTTTTCGTCATAATTCTCTAGATACTTGCGTAAGTTTGGCTTGAGCTAGTGCTAAGCTCTTCCTCTAAGAAATGTGAATGCGAAAATCGTCTTCTTATTCGTTGAAACAAGATAGAAGATGAAGTAAATATTCACTTACATAAGTTAGTTCTTTAGGTCGATACGATCTTCATAATAGACGTTAGATTTGTTGATCCTTATCTTGTCGTCTTCATCAATAGAGGGTCGACGTGATGCTATTGAGCTATTGTTCGAGATAGAGGCGCGTTGACCTAATATAGACATTCTTAGAGTGTTCAAAGTGTTACGCTAGTACTTTTATCGAAGATATTAGAGAGAGTTATGCTATTGAAGAGATTTGTAGACGTCTTTAGGCAATGCAAGCAATCACTTGGAAACAAGGAATTGCAACTTAGTAGTTGTAACAATAAGTCAAGACTTAAGATACGTTGAACACGATTCATAAGAAAGTCGTGTTTTAATTTCTATATATAGAGGAAATACTAATTGCTCGTCTTGTTCGTTCGTCAAGCATAGCGAGCATGATTGCTTGTAATGTTCGCTCATCGAACATGTTGAGCATTATGCTTAGAATGCTCGCTCTTCGAGCATGTCGAACATGATAGTAGATTCGCTCGCAAGGCGTAGAACCTAAACCACTAGTATAGCTTTGATAAGCTCGTAACACTTTTTTACTTTCGCGAAGTTACAAGTTCTAAACATTCTATAATTAATAATTGAAAATTAGTTAATTTATAAATCTTATTTTTATAATTAATTTAACATAAGTCGAACATCTAAATTGTTAAAATAATAGAAACGAGAGAATTGTAACGTTTATCAACGACATTGACAAAATAAATGCAAAAAGAAATTATTAATTATTAATTCTACAATTTGATTTTACAATAAATTGTTCAAGTCAAAAAGCTCGAAGAATCAAATCGTTGTTCTAACAATTCGTTAATTGCAACGCGTCGAATTACGAACAAGCTTATATCTCTTTTAAAATCGCATTTAACAAACATTAATGCGAACGATAATTACATAACTTTCTTTAATCTCTTCGCAAATCAAGAATCTCGTTGACTAGAAACGTTATTCGTTAAACATTGTTAAAAATAACATTTTTGTTCGAATTCGATGTCAATTATCTTTATTCGAACTTGTCTCTCTTAGAGAAGACAAAAAGTCTCAAGATTATTTTATCTTTATCGCGCATAATAAATAATGCATTACACAAAAATGTTAAGATGCGTCTTCTAGATAAATCTTATTAAGAACTTATTAAGGCGCTAGCATAACACTCTTCTTTATAAGTTTAAAAAAACGCACATTATAATTGTAAATCTTATTAACAATTCTATCATAATCTCTCGCAAGTCGCGAGACTATCATTAATTATATGTTATAAACGTTAGTTTTGCAACAATTCTTTTGCGTATACGCTTCACTATAGCAAAACAAACAATCTCGCGACGAATCGAATTCTAATCGCTAGAAACACTTAATTATAATTCAAAATTAATTAATCGAATGCATAAATTCGCATCGTTTGCTACGAAAGAGTTCTCGCAAAATGTGAAATCATTTACGCATATTATCGAAAGCTTGATCGTTTTTCATTGCATAACAAGAAATTTTTACAATAACATTGCGAAAACACATTTTTTAAACATTTCTCGCTTGGAATCTTAATCTTAACGCAATAATTTCATTAACATAAATCACAATTTATTAGATTGCTCAATAATTATTTAAATTATTATTAAAGTTCATTAAATTCTCGCTACGTTTAGATTACAAATAACGACTTTTATTTGCGAACAACAATCGACTATAATAATTGTTTTTAATTTGTCTACACATTGTTGTAATAATTCGAGACTCACATATAAAGATTTTTAAGACAAATTTTTCATTTTGATTATTTGAAGCGTACGATCTATTGTATTACTTCAAAGTTTAAACAAGTTTATTTTCAAACTTATTTATTAAGCAACATCGCCTAGAAGACCTTAGTGCGTTCGTTTTATTAAATAGAGTCTTTTCCCTTGTTTTTTATCGAGCTCTAAGATAAATATTTTCTTATTTTATATTACTAAAGCAATATCTTTTGCTCTCGTACTATACGAGCCAATTTAACTTCTATTATAATTATGACTTCACTTCTTAAATACTTTACGAAAGAGTTGCAAAAATTTCATAAAGCACAAAAGCAAAGTCAAAACAATAGAAACGCTCTAGCTAGAGCAACGACAAAAATTAGTCAACAAAACATTCTTTCTATCGTAATAACGTTAATTACAAACGTCAACGTTGTATCTATCTTAATTTCGCCACTAGTATTGCTTCTTTTATTCGTAGCACAAATCGCAATAGTATCTTAAAAAAATTAAGATCATTCAAGAAAGAATGAAGAAGCATTAGAAGCTCATTTCTTTCACATCATATCGTTCGAAATCAAAATCTTCTTTATTTTAGATTTTACATCTTCTAGTTAAATCGCCTTCAAACATATTAAAACTACATTTTTCTTTTGTTTTTTAACATTTATTAACAATTCGTTTGTTAACATTCGAAAGTTTAGATCTTAAGAACAATGCAACTAGACATCAAACAATTTAGTTTCAAGTACAAAATTCTTTAAATTTCTTCAAATTAATCTTATTGTTCGTTCTTTATTTATTCAAATTTTAGATTATAATAATGTTATCGTTAACAAACATTCTTTGTTTGTGAAAGGTATAAAGTGTTCGATTTTAATAACACATTTCTCGCGAAACACTTTAACATCTTCTTCACTTATTTTCTCTTAATTGATTGTCAACTTTGAAGTTCGTTAAGACTCTAATCGTTTACAAAAAATTCTATTAATTGTTACAAAATTCGTTGTTACGAGTTCGTTCTCTTTAATTATTATTACGACGCACGATGTCTTAGCTTTAAGATCTTTCGTTCTTAAAATCTAGAGCGATTTGTTACGTTAAAAACTTGATCGTTCATTCAAAAAGATAATCGAAATAACAAGAACGTCTTTTAGCAAAAGCGAACGTACTTTCGTCGCAAAGTTTGCGTTCGAATTCACGTCTTAAAAGAAATCTATGTTCGTTATTAATCTAAATCTTGTTATTCTAACTAATGTGATCGTCAAGTTAAGTTTCAACTTGATCGAGTTAACTCGCTCAATCTTAATTCTAGAATTAGGCAAAATTTCTAGCTTAATAGAGTGAAACGAACGAAGAATGCACGTCGAATGTTTAACTTAACTCGCTCAATTACGCAACGTCACGTAACGCGCTAACTATATGCGATTAACGTAGACTCTACGTTAGTCTAAATCGAGTTAGCGCATAGATAAAATAAGATAAGATAAGCGAGTGTTAATGCGACGAAGTTAATTTGAGTTCTTGACATTAGTTCGACGAAATTCAATTCTAAGATCGAGTTCGCGCCTTGACCTTGACTCAATTCTACAAGACTCAAGAGAGTGAATTAGATTAAGAAAAAAGTGTTCGACTCAACTTAACGATCACATTAATTCTAACGTTTGCTTTAATTATTACAATTAAAAATAATAGTGTTTCGATTATTATTATCAATTCGATTCTCTAATTTAGTCTTGTTCGCTTTATCAATTTTATCATCTTTATCAATTTAATAGTTAAGAGACTTGAACTTCTTATTAAATTCTTATTTCTTCAACAAATAGATGTCATCTTCTCTTATCGTTCGTTCGCGTTTCTCTTGAAATTGTTCGACGTTTCGAACAAAACGTTCGCACATAACATTAGACGTTCGTTCAAACTTAAAGAAGAAATGAAGAGAGTATCACGTTTGCTAGAGTGACATCTTAAGTCTAAGAACATTAACTTCCAACATAACTTCTTTACATTAAACAACGCTTTCGTCGCAATTTCGTCGATCTTTATTCGCATCTTTAACAACATTAACTTGCAATTATATTCGATCTTATTATTTGTCTTTAACAACATTATATTGTTGTTATATTCGATTTTATTACGTACAATTAACGCAATTCATTTTGATTAATTACATTTCAAACAATTTCCTAGAATTAATCGCATCTTTAAGAAGATTTTGACTTAATATAAGATTGTCTTGCGTATTTATTACGATTGCAAAATCTTGCTACTAATGCTTATTATTAATTAGAAATTAAATTCTTAACGTTTTATGCAAATCTTCGTCATATATGTTCTCGTCGCTAGAACGATCAAGTTCATTATATTGTCTTTATTATTATTCGTTTATCTACAAACAATTTGCGATTTACGCGCACAAGATAAAACGTCATTAACGTACTAAAGTCACACTTAAATGTTAATAACGAAGAAAAAAAAAATAAAGAATTAAGCGTTTACGACAACAAATGTTTACTAGCGTTTTAAGAAAAAGTAATTATATCTTATGCGCACAATTATGTCTAGTCTTTACTATAATCTTAACATCTTTTATTCGAACAAAATTAACAATTTATTTTTGATCAAATTTATCGCTTTACAAATCTAAATAAGAAATTAATAAATTATATTATTGTCGCATTCGTTGTTAACATCTTTCGTCACTTTAATCTTAAGATCAATTTAATGTTTAATTATGTGCAACAACTTAAACAATATATTATTCTTAATAGTGCGACATCGTTATGTTTTGTTTAGAATAATCGTTAGATTAAATTTTAATTCGATTAAGTTAACTCGCTCAATTTTAATTCTAGAACTAGACAAAAGTTCTAGCTTAATAGAGTAGAACGAACGAAGAATACGCGTCGAATGTTTAACTTAATTTGTTCGATTATATAACGTCACGTGACACGTTAATCGTATGCGACTAACGTGAACTTTGCGCTAACTCAATTAAGTTAGCGCATAGATAAGATAAGCTAAGCTAAGCGCATGCTAACGCGACGAAGTTAGCTTAAATTCTTGACATTAACTTGATAAAATTCGATTCTAGAATCGAGTTCGCGTCCTAATTCTAACTTAATTCTATAAAATTCAAGAGAGTAAATTAAATTAAGAAAAAAGTGTTCGACCCAATTTAATGATCACACTAGTCTTGTTTCTCTTATTAAAACGATAATATTAATTTTGCTTCATTCTAATATTCTCGTTACTAAGAGAGAGATCGTTGCTAGTTATATTACATTTTTCTTTATTGTTTCTTAATTTGCGTTATCTTTATTTGCGTCAATTTTGTCAAATCGCTTAAACTTATTAATTTTAGAATTCGTTAAGCA
>JAABUJ010007135.1_pt1 | contig 10537 bp, 13 predicted proteins | sample 5559131 | NCBI WGS metagenome assembly JAABUJ01 (sample SAMN10711875, study PRJNA513366) | rock metagenome | isolation source: Antarctica rocks | place: Antarctica: Victoria Land, Mt New Zealand nord | collected 2016-01-07 | reverse complement strand
CCAGAGTAGATATCATGTGCAGACTGCATTTCATGGCTGGCCTGCTGCTGTTGACCAGCGCCGCCGCGTCCGCCGCAGACCCCACGACCGCCCGGATCGGCGACGTGAGCACGACCTTCCGCGTGCTGGGCCGCAACGACAAGATCGTGGTGGACCGCTACGGCGACCCCAGGGTCGATGGCGTGAGCTGCTACGTGTCGCGCGCCGAGACAGGCGGGATCGCGGGCTCGGTCGGCCTGGCCACCGATCCCAGCCGGTTCTCCATCGCTTGCCGCGCGACCGGGCCGGTGGCGCTGCGCGGCGCGGTGCCGGACAACGAGATCGTCTTCGGCACGTCCGCCAACTGGGCGTTCAAGGAGATCCGGGTCAGCCGGATGTTCGACCGGCAGCGCAACACGCTGGTCTACCTGGTGTGGTCGACGCAATCGATCGGCCGCGAGGGCAGTCCCTACAACAGCGTCTCGGCCGTGCCGATCGGGGTGCAGTAGGTGCGTCCGACCAAGGGGCGGTTGCCGCCCTCTCGCGCCGGCGTTCCAATGGCGAAATGGGGGGTCGCGCTCCTGTCCCTGACGCTCGCGGTCCCGGCCTTGGCGCAGCGGGGCTTTCCGCCGACGACCGTGATCGTGGGGGGCCAGCCGATGGTCTCCGACCGGGAGCTGCCGGAAAACCTGGCGGCCTCGGCCGACCATCGGGTGCTGTTCGGCTTGCTCGGATCGAGCGGGCTGCTGGAACAACTACGCGGGCGCGGCCCATTCACCCTGTTTGCGCCGACCGACGCCGCCTTCGCCGCCCTGCCGCCAGGCGAGCTCGAACAGTTGCAGCTGCCGGAGCACAGGCCGGCGCTGCGAGCGCTGCTCGCGCTGCACATCGTGCCCGGCAACTTCTCCTCCAAGCGGCTCCTCCTGCTGCTCCGCGGCGTCAAGGGCGGCGTGGAGCTTGAAACGTTGGGTGGCGCGCAGCTGGCGCTCGGCACGAACGGTCCAAGCAACATCACCGTGCGCGACCCCAAGGGCGACATCGCCGACATCGTGCTGTACGACGCCAAACAGGCCAACGGCGTGCTGTTCGTGATCGACCGGGTGCTGCAGCCAGCGGCGTAGCTCCAGCGCCCGGCGCAGCGCGCGCCCGACACTCAGCGCAGCGTAAGCAGCCCAACACTCAGCGCAGCGTAAGCAGAGTGTCGATGATCTCGGTCGGCTCGGCGCGCTCGGTGAAATCGATGTTGACCCAGGCACGCTGGATCGTGCCGTCGCGGCGGACCACGAAGGTCGCGGGGATCGGCAGGAACCAAGCCAGGTTGCCGCTCCGGTCCGCGATGTCGACCCCGGCGCGCGACAGCAGCGCGGCATACAGCGGCGGCACGCGGAACACGATGCCGAACGCCATCGCGACCGCGAGGTCCACGTCGACGAGCATCTCGTAACGCAGCCTGCGTTCCTTCTTGGTCGCCAGCGCGAGTCCGCCGGTTTCGGGCGTCATGGCGACCAGCGTGCCGCCAGCTGCCTCCAGATCCGGCAGCACGGCTTCGAGCGCTTCGAGCGTCAGGGCGCAATACGGGCACCACTGGCCGCGGATGAAGGTGATGACCAGCGGGCCGCGGGCGAGCAGCTCGGCGGAGTCGATCAGCCGGCCCTCGGCGTTCGGCAGCAGGAAGTCCGGCATCGGGTCGCCCGCCTTGCGCGCCTGGGCGCCGACCTGGGCCTCGCTCAGGCGGGCCAGGAACTCGTCGTAGGCCGCCTTGACTTCCGCGGTCTCACGCGACTTGCGGCGGGCTTTCAGCATCTCGTTGAGGAACATGCGCAGTCAGCCCGTGGGGCCGAGGATCGCGGCCTGCATCGCGAACGGCGCCGGCGAAATGCGGAAATCGCTACGGAACGGACTGTCCAGCGACACGATCAGCACGATCACCAACGCCCCGGACGCCCCGAGCGCCCCCGTCATCATCAGGTGGAACATGGAACTGCTGGCGTCGAGGCAGGCGCTGAACAGGATCATCAAACCGCCGCCGACGAGCATGACGGCCCACACGATCGCTGGCACCGTCGGCTGCACCGCCGACAAGCGCCCCTGCCGGGCGGTGCTGAGGTTGCCGAGCTGCGTCAGCAATTGCGCGGCGAACGCGGCGTCGCTCGCGGAGGCGGGGACGTAGTGCCCGAGCTGGCTATGCATCCGCACCAGCCACGGCTCGCCGCTCAGGTCGGTCATGCCCCGCGCCTGCGCCGGCCATTCCGTTTGCACGACCGCGTGGACGTAGCCGTCGATGGAGGCCCGGAACCCGGCCGCCTCGGCCGACGTGAACCCGGCGGTCAGCCGGCGCAGCTCCGCCACCGCGCCCGCCTCGACGAAGGTGTCGGCACGGGCCTTGTTGAAGCCCTCCCAAGTCAGCATCGCCACGAAGGCGAGCAGCACGGCGTAGGTGACGCCGATCACCGAGAAGATCGCGCCGACGGAGCTGACGTGCTGGGCCCGGAACCGCGCCGGCATCAGCCAGTGCACTCCGAGCTGGACCAGCATCGCCAGCGCCGTCGTCGCAACTACGATGAGGCTGCCCGACAGCCAGGTCGGGACCTCGTAGACGAGTTCGGGCCGCATGAGGCCCCGTCAGGACCCGCTGAACCAGCTGTAGCCGCTGCTGGTCCCGCGCCGTGCCCGCCCGGTGATCATCGGCGGCAGCACCTTCGACACCAGCATCACCAGCGCCACATGGACCACCACGAAGCCGACGATGGCGCTCATGTCGGCGAAGTGGACGATGCGGGCCACGTCGAAGCCGCCGAACAGCCAGGTGAGCGGGTAGGATTGCACCGGTTTCCAGATCGCCAGCCCCGACAGCAGCATCAGCGCGATGACGCCGATGTACAGCAGCTTCTGCACCGCGTTGCGCACGCCGACCCGATGTTCCAGGTGTCCGGTCAAGGCCGCCTTGAGGTCGTGCCCGACCAGCGCCGGCGTCACCGGCAGCAGGCTGCGCCGGAAATGGCCGCTGAGCAGGCTGTGCAGCGCGTAGGTGCCGAAGCTGGCAGCCAGCAGCCACATGCCGGCGAAGTGCCACTGCAGCGCGCCGGCCAGCCCGGTCTCGTTGTGGACCTTCTGCGAGCGGACGTACTCGCCGCCGAGCGTCATCCAGAACGGGAAGCGCAGCCCGGGAACGATCGGCTCCCAGTCGTAGATGCGCCAGCCGCTGCCGACCATGACGAGGATTGCAAGCGCGGTCAGCTAGTGGGTCAGCCGCACCGGCAGGGTGTGCAGGACGACGATTCGCCGGGTTGCCGGATGGAGCAAGGCGGACGACTGATCCATGGAGGCTCCTCTGTGCGGGAACCGGTGTACGACGGAGCGGAAGGCCTGCGCCAATGCAGCGTCGTTATGGACTCTATTCCCGGCAACGTCACGGCGGCCCGTTGCTTGCGCCACCGGCGATCGAACGCCTACCGTTCCGGGAAACCAGGAACGAGGCTGAGATTGGACCTGACGCAGATCAAGTATTTCCTGGCCCTCGCACGGACGCTCAACTTCACCCGCGCGGCCGAGGCCTGCAACGTTACCCAGCCCGCCCTCACGAAATCCATCCAGCGGCTGGAGAATGAATTCGGCGGCGTGCTGCTGCTCCGCGAACGCAGCCAGACCCAATTGACCGAGCTGGGCCGGGTCGTCCTGCCGCTGCTGCAGCAGACCTTCGACGCGGCGGAGAACGTCCGGCGGGAAGCGGCGCAGTTCCGCAAGCAGGGCGTCTCGCCGCTGCGCATTGCGGTGGGACGCTGCGTGGACGCCGCCATCGTCATGCCGCTGGTCCGGGAACTTGCCGACAAGCTGCCGGGGCTGGAGTTGACCTTGCGGGAGGGCACGGCCGACGAGATCAACCATTGGCTGCTGCATTCGACGATCGATGCGACCGTGACGGCGGACGCCAACGGCCTGACGGAGCGGGCGCATCGCTGGCTGCTGTTCGCCGACCCGGTGGTGGCGCTGCTCCCCGCCGGGCACAAGCTGGCGGCCGAGAGCCACGTCGAGACGGCCGCCACCTACCGCGAGCCTTTCGTGGGCCGCCTGGACGCCTGCGCGCGCATGGACCGGCTGGCGACCCGGGGCGAAGCGGGACGCGCCGAGCGGGCCGTGATCGTCCACCGTGCGGGCAGCGAAGCACAGGTGCAGGACCTCGTATGCCAGGGCTTCGGCCTTACGCTCTCGACGGAGCGGCAGCGGACCCATCCGGCCGTGGTTCGCAAGCGCCTGTCGCCGCCCGAGACGATCCCGGTCTATCTCGCGGCGATCGCCGGCCGGCCCGCCTCCCGCGCGGCCGACATCTTCTTGAAGCTGGCGCGGGCGCGGGACTGGGCGGAGGGCTGAGCCGCTCCGGCCGGTGAAGCAAGGCTGCTTTCCCGCCCTAACTCGACGGCGTCAACGTGCCGCCATACACCACCGGCCCCGTCGGCTGACCGGTCGGCGACCCACCGGACGGTTCCACCGAAATGAGCAGCTGCGTCTGCGGCTGGGCGATCTGCTGGCTGTCGAACTGCCGCTGGCCGGGCGCGATGACTCCCAACGGTATCGGGCGAGTGGCGCCCTGCGGCAGCGCCCACAGCTCAAGGTCGCGTCCCGCCGCGGCCTGGGCCGGCCCCACAGCCGTCAGCGCGATCCGGCCGTCCGGCTGGGTCTGCGCCACGAACGTCGCCGGTGCGTTGAGCGGCGCCAGCGCTGCGACGGATTGCGGCGGCGTCGGGCGGAGGCGGGGCAGCAGCGCCACGGCGGCGAAGGCAGCGGCCAGCGCCAAGGCAGCGGCGGTCGTGCCGCGCCACAGACGCGGGCTGCTCCAGGCGCTGGGCCGGGGCTGGCTTCCGACGCCGGTCGCCAGGGCTAGGCGGGACCACAGCGCGGGCGGCGGCGTGACCGGCGGCACCACGCCGGCAAGGGCCGCCAGCCGGTCGTCCCACCAGGCGATCTCGGCTGCGAACGCCGGGTCGCGCGCGGCGCGCGCCTCGACCTCCCGCATTTCAGCCAAGTCGAGGCTGCCGATCGCGTATTCCGCGGCGGGCACCGGGCCGTCGTCGTCTTCGGGGCCGGGTGCGCTCATGACGCGGGCTCCGAGCCGAGCCGGATCGCCGGACGCTCCAGGCACGCGCGCAAGGCGCGCAAGGCGCGGCGGATGGAGGACTTCACGGTGCCAAGCGGCTGGCTGACGCGGGCGGCAACTTCGGTCTGGGTCAGCCCTTCCACGAACGCCATGGTGACGAGGGTGCGCCGGCCCGACTCCATTTCGCCCAGGCAGCGCCGCAGGGCCACGCCATCGCTGGTGGCCATCAGCCGGTCGAGCGCGTCCGGATCGGTATCGGCGCGCTCAGGGATGACGAGCCCGGACACCTCGCGCGCGTGGCGGCGGGCGATGTCCAAGGCGCGGTAGCGGACCAGGCTCAGCAGCCAGGCATCCGCGTTGCCGCGCGCGGGATCGAACTGCGCGGCATTGCGCCAGACCTGCAGCAACGCGTCGTGCACCGCGTCGCTCGCGAGCGCCGGCTGCCGCGTGATCCGGAGGGCGATGCCGTATAGCCGGGCGGAATGCACCTCGTAGAGGCGGCGGAACGCGTGCTTGTCCTGTCCGGCGCACCGCGCCAGAAGGTCAGACGTGGCGGTGCCGGAGGCATGACCGTCAACCATCCGATATGCTGCACCTACGTTCCAACCCGGCATAGGATAAGGCTGAATGAACGCTGCCAGCAAGCCGGTGAGGGCTGCACCCTCCTGTATCAGCCCATGGAGTGTCATTCTACAGTCGCCTTGTTAATGAGATGCGTGAGACACTCCTTTCCATTACGGTTCGGCACCGCTCTTGGATGCTTGGCTACGATTGTCAACCCTTCAACGCACTCGCGATGCCAACGCCCGCGAAAGGCGTGGAGGCCTTCGTTCACCGGAGGGGCCAGCCGCCTAGGCTCGACATTGGCGGTCCCAATCGCCACCTATCCGGCCAGTGAGAGGGAGATAAATCATGGCCACTGAGATCGCGACCTTGGGCGGCGGCTGCTTCTGGTGCCTTGAGGCCGTGTACGCCGATATGCGCGGCGTCACGAACGTCCAGTCCGGCTACATGGGCGGCGGCGTTGCCAACCCGAGCTACGAAGCCGTCTGCACCGGGCGCACCGGCCATGCCGAGGTCGTGCAGGTCACCTTCGACCCGGCACAGCTCGACTACGCCGACCTGCTCCGCGTGTTCTTCACCATCCACGACCCGACGACCCGCGACCGCCAGGGCAACGACGTCGGCACCCAATACCGCTCGGTCGTCTTCACCCACTCCGACGCGCAACGCGCGACGGCCGAGGCGGTGATGACCGAACTCGCCGGCGCCGGCGTCTGGAGCGCGCCGCTGGTGACGCAGGTGGTCCCTGCCCCGGCGTTCTACCCGGCCGAGGCGGAGCACGACCGCTACTACGAGCGCAATCCGCAGGCCGGATACTGCCGGGTCGTGGTCGCGCCGAAGGTGGCCAAGTTCCGCAAGCTGTTCGCCGACCGGGTGAAGTCCGCCGCGGCGTAGATCGCGCGTCCGATCATCTCGGCGACGCCGGGCACCACGGCGTTGCCGAGGGCGCGGATGCGGGCCGGACGTCCGTCCAGCCGGGCGGAAAGCCCATCAGCCATTCGACGAAGACCGGGTTCAGCCGGCCACCCACGGCGTCGTTCAGTTGGCAGGCCCGGCGTCGGCTGCGCTGGACCGCCGATCCGGTCTTCCAGTCCCGCGCGACCGGCGTGGGCCACCACGAACACCCTCGCGCGCCGGTGAGGGGCACCGGCATGGGCAGCACCCACCACGAGCGGCCAGCAGGCGTAGCCCGCCGCTTCCAATCCGGCGAGCACCCGGTCTGCGCCGCGGACGCGCAGCGCAGGGACGTTCTCAGCGACCACCCAATCGGGTCGGCACTCCTCGACCAGCCGCAGCATCTCGAACCATAGGGCGCTGCGGTTGCCGTCGAGGCCGGCTCCGGACCCGGCGCTGCTGATGTCCTGGCAGGGAAAGCCGCCGCACAGCAGGTCCGGGTGCGGCACGCCATCGGTCCGCAGCCGCTCGGCGGTAAGCTGGCGAATGTCGGGGTAGCAGAGGCGGCTGGGCCAGTGCCGGGCCAGGACTGCGCGGGCGAATGGGTCGGCCTCGCAGAAGGCGACCGGTCGCATCCCGGCCCGCTGCAGCCCGAGCGCCAATCCGCCGATGCCGCTGAATAGATCGAGGACATTCAAGGCTGCAGGGCCGATAGGAAAATAAACATAGGGTTTATTACGCTTCCGGAGGCGGTCGTTGCAATAGGCCCAGCCTATCCGTAGGCGGTCGTTGCAATAGGCCGGGCCTAAGTGTATGCAGCTTTCATGGCACGGTCGACCCCTGCGAGCCGGTTGCGGCGCCTGCTGAGGGAGCGTGGCGTGTCGGCCGCCGATCTGGCCCGTAAGCTCGCGGTGTCGCAGCCCACGGTGCACGCCTGGGTCACCGGCCTGCACGGCATACGCTGGACCAATGCCCGCCGAGTCGCAAAGGCGCTGGACGTGACGCCGGCTTGGCTGATGTTCGGGGCCGATGCGGTGGCGGAGGGCGCGGCCCAGGGCGCCGACGAATTGGCGCTGCTGCGGCTGTTCCGAGAGGTGGGGGAGGCCGAGCAGGCCGCCCTCCTGCGGCGGCTGGCCACGATCCGGCGGAAGCAGGATGCGGCGGCGAAGGAGTGAGCACCATTTTCCACCTGGTCCGCCACGCGTCGCACGGGCTGCTCGGGTCGGTGCTGGCCGGCCGCATGCCGGGCGTGGCGCTGAGCGACGCCGGCCGCATGCAAGCAGCAGCCCTGGCCCGGCGTTTCACCGGCCAGCCCATCGCCGCCGTCGTCAGCAGCCCGGTGCAGCGCGCGATCGAGACTGCGGCCCCGATCGCGGCCGCCCTGGGCGTCCCGGCGCAGGCCGACCCCGGTTTCGAGGAGATCGACTTCGGGCGCTGGGCCGGCGCCGCGTTCGCCGACCTGGACGGCGGCGCGGCATGGCACGCCTGGAACGCCGCGCGCGGGCTGGCGCAGACCCCCGGCGGCGAGACGATGCTCGCGGCGCAGGCGCGGGCGGTGGCGGCGCTAGGGGCCTTGCGCGGGCGCTACGGGGATGCGGCCGTCATCGTCGTCAGCCACGCCGACATCATCAAGGCCGTCCTGGCGCACGTGCTGGGAATGCCGCTCGACCTGATCCACCGGCTCGACATCGCGCCCGCCAGCACCAGCACGCTCGCGCTAGGCGACGCGCACGCGGTGGTGCACGGCATCAACCATCCTTGACATTTCGGCCAGGGCCGGCCGCCAATCGCCCTCTTGGATTTGCCGCACGGCTCGCACCGAGCCGTACCACGGAACGCTGCCGCCGCTGCCCCATCGCCAGTCCGCCTCCGCCCTCAGCAGCAGCCAGATCGGCCGCCCGAGCGCCCCCGCCAAATGCGCCACCATCGTGTCGACGCTCACCACGAGGTCAAGCCCAGCGATCCGGCGCGCGGTATCGAGCACGTCGGCCCCCTCGCCCATCGCCTCGCGCTGGAGGCTGACGGCGCCGGGCAGCAGCGGCAGCAGCAACTCCGGAGCGATCGACCGCGCCGGGTCCCATGCGCCCGCCTGACAGCAGGCGCCGATCCCGGGCGGGCCGGGGGCGTCCACCCGCAGGTACGGCGCCGGGTACGGAGCCGCCCGCAGCGCGTGGGACAACTCCATGATCTCCACCTCGGCGGCGGACACGGGCAGCGGATGGGCCGGATCGAACGGGACGAGGCGCAGCCCGCCCGGTTGCGCCGCCATCAGCCGCAGCAGTTCGGGCTGCACCTCCAGCGTCACGCGGGCGGCGCGGGCGGCGAGCAGCGGCAGGAACTGGGCGAACTGGAGGGTGTCGCCCAGCCCGTGATAGCAGCGCACCGTCACGTCCCGCGCTCGTGATACGGCTTGCCAGGCTCGTCGCGCGTCGCCGGGTCGCGGGCCGCCAGCACCGCGTCCGAGATGCGCCATGCCGTCGCGAAATCGGCCCGGCGCATGGCGGCGACCCACTGCTCGTGCACGGCGGGGACGGCGTCCGGTCGCGGCGGCAGGCGCTGCATTGGGCTAGGCGTAGCGCCGCACCATCCGGCCGCAGAACTCGGCGAACTCGGCCGGGACCTGCGGCACGGCGGTGTAGTGCGCCCACTGGCCGCGCTCCTCCGGGGTGAAGCAGAACGTGACGGTCACGTCGAACGGCTCCAGCGCGGCCATCTGCCGGTCGAACCACGCGTCGGCGTCGGGGCGCAGCGAATCGGCCCAGCTCAGCCCGGTGCGCAGCTTGGTCACGCCCAGGTCGCGCAGCCAGCGCGCGGTGTCGTCCAGGCGGTGGTCCTGGAAATGCACCCACTGGCAGATGCCCAGCGCCGGGGCGTAGTCGTGGAACAGCTTGGCGGCGAGCTTGGGGCGGCCGTGCTCGTCCAGCAGCCCCATGTGGAAGTGCCGGTAGTACGAGCTTCCCTCGGCCTCGCGGTGCCGGGTGGTGGCGGGCCAGGCGGCCGGCAGGTCGTACAGGCTGTACCAATGAATGCGCGGGGCGCGGCCGATCAGCAGCTCGGCAGTGCGGCGCAGGCCCCATTCCTGGACCTCCTCCGCGCCGAACGTGCTGACGCCGACCTCGGACACCCACACCGGCAGCGGCGTCACGGCCTTGATCTCGTCCAGCTTGGCTGGCCAGTCGTTCAGCATCCAGTGGTTCCAGTCGAGCGGGAAACCGTGCACGGCGACCGCGTCGAGGTGCTCCATGACGCCCTGCGCCGCCAACACGTCGATGAACCGTGGGTCGATCGGCGATATGCCGCCCAGGACGCGCGTCAGGCCGGGCCGCTCCGCCGCGATCGCCTGGCCGGCCAGCTTGGTCATCTCGGCGAACGCCGCCCAGCCCGGGTCGTTCTCGAAATCCCAGTGCGACTTGTTGTTCGGCTCGTTCCAGATCATCGCCGCTTCGATCATCGCATGGCCCCCGCCGGGTAAACCGCGCCGGGCAGATGCCCTGGCGGGTGTTCGGCCCGGCGGCAGATGAACACCTCCTCCTCCGGGTTCGACTCGATCGTGAACCCGGCGGAGCGCAGCATGGCGGCCGAGCACGCCCGGTTCGGCGCCCACCAGTTGGTGTTGTCGCCGGCGTAGCTGCGCTCGATGAAGTGCAGCTTGGGATAGCCAGGCTCGTTGAACGGCGCCGGGGCGAAGAAGTCGTAGTCCGGCGCGACCTCAGCGATGTCGTTGCTGCCGCGCTGCAGCGATTGGAACACCAGCAGGTCCCCGGCCACGTGCTCGTGGATCAGGTCCAGCGCGAGCAGCGGGTGCCGCAAATGGTACAGCACGCCGATGAAGAACACGACGTCGAACCGGCGGCCGAGCGAGGCGACGTCGTACACCGACATCTGGCGGTACTCGATGTCGAGCCCCTCGACCTCGGCGGCGAACCGCGCCTGGGCCAGGTAGTCGTCGTCGAAATCGATCCCCAGCACGTGCGCCGCGCCGCGCCGCTTCATCTCCATGCTGTAGAA
>JAABUJ010007134.1_pt1 | contig 10537 bp, 8 predicted proteins | sample 5559131 | NCBI WGS metagenome assembly JAABUJ01 (sample SAMN10711875, study PRJNA513366) | rock metagenome | isolation source: Antarctica rocks | place: Antarctica: Victoria Land, Mt New Zealand nord | collected 2016-01-07 | reverse complement strand
CGCAGCAAACAGGCAGTCTATGCCGGACACCGAACGGAATCCCCAGTTGCAGGCTGAAATCGTAGGGAATTCTGTCCGTGTTCTCGTTTCTTACCGTACATTTTCGCACGCTTGCCCCTTCCGACCCTAAATGGCCTATCCCGAGGAAACCAAGACCATGAAACCTTCAACCGGCACCAACACCTACAACTACGACACGCTGACGGGCGCGGCGACCATCACGGACCATGGCGACGATCCGCTCCAAAACCTCACACATCTCGGCGGTGACGCGGTGCTGCTGACGTAGCTGGTGAGCCAGGAAAACGTCAGGTAATCTGACGATCGCTGGAAAGACCTCCGGAGAGGGGCTGAACCGCAAGGAAACCCGTTCAGGCAATCAACACGCTGATGCTCCCTGCCCAGCACCTTTCCGGGTACGCCGATGTATGAGGATTTGGAGCAGATCGTCGCCATGGTCCATGATGAGCCGATGGCCGAGTTCACGCCACCGCCAGTCGATGCAATGGCAACCCAAGCTGCCACCGAAGCCGCCCTACACCGTATTTCCATCACGTTGACGGACACCATCGCCATAGGGCGCCGGCAGGTAACGGCGGCAGGATCCCCGACGTCGGAGCTGGCGGACGCCAACGAAGCCCGGTTTTTTGTGTTCCTCGCCGTCCGGCACGGTTTTCGCCTGTCTCGACAATGAGCAACCGCGTCGAATGGACATTAGAAGCACGAAACCGACGGGAGTAATTCAACCTTTGGTCGCAACATCGAGGACGAAATCGACAACGGACGCTGATTCCTGCGCGTTCGTCGGTTGCGACGGGATGACGATCTCCATCTGATCGCGACGACGATAACCCGCGACGATCCATGCCAGCACCGCGCTGACGGTTTTTTCTATCGTCAATGGTACTTGTTAATCGTCAAATCATCGATCCTGACCATTGCGCGCGCCGTCATCGACGACGTTTTCGACGTTGACGACGTCATAATGCCTGACCACGAGTGCCCGTGAGCGACGGCGATGTGGCGGGAGACATTCGGCTGACTTACACGCGGAAAGCTGTCCGCCGCTGGCATCAAACACCTAGATGGCGAGTGACGACCGGCTGACCGTATACCAGGCACAGACGATGTATTGGTTTTAACACTTATACAAGTGTCCAAAATCTATCACAACTCATGTGGTTTTTCGTAGGTGTTCGACGAACGCTGGCTAATTCCCTGTCGTCGTGTTCAATACACCACCAACCGTAACGGCAAGAACACAACAGGTCAGATGCTACCACAGTAAACTGGAGCTGCCGAACCGATCACGGGCGGCATGACCGTGATGATCCGTTTCAGACCACCCCTCCCGGCCAGGCTCAGCCAGTACTCCGCCGCCAGCCGGACGTCGGGGAACCTGGGTATGCCGTATGTCAGCTCCGGCTTCAGGGCGTAGCCCAAAAGCACCTTGTTCAGGTTCTTGTCGAGCGCCTGGTGGCGCCACAGGTGCTTCGCATCCACCCAGCAGCCGAAGTCTTGGAACCCGCTGGGCCACTGCTGCCGCAACTTGTCCAGCAGGTCAGCCTGGGAGATGCCAGCGTGGCACATGATGCAATGCCAGTGCCCATCCCAGCGCCCCGTTGGGTCAGCGAAGATCTCCAGCGCGGCGCCAAGCGCGATCTGCCCCGCCTCGGGACGTTCGCCGGACTAGCATGCGCGGAAGCCACGGCAATCCCGGCGGAGCTGCTGGTTCTCGGCGTGCAAGCCCTCCAGGGTACGACTGTGCGCGTGGATCGTGACCAAGGAGCAATCCTCGTTCCTGGCATTGCCGAACGCGCGTTTGATCGAGCGGCTTTGACGCCAACGATATACGTGCTGCCGCACACACCGCTCGCAGCAAACCAGTCCGCAGGCTGGGAACGTCACCCGCACGTCGGAACCCCGAAGCTCCCGGCGCCGGCGCTTCAAGCAAGTCTCCAGCCGGGTTGCCAGACGGCGGCAGCCTCGGCGCTCGAACTCGGCGATCAGGGACAGGCAATCGTAAGCTGGGTAAAATGGTGGAAATTCGTTTTCAGGCCGCAGCCCGTCGTTCGGGAAACCGGCGTCCGCATCGTCAAGCATGATCAGACCTTACTAGGCCGGGCTCGCGTCCTGGTAACTGCTCAACCCACCCCCTTTGGCGCAATACATTGAAATAGCGGATTTTTTTGGGGCAGCCAAAAAGGAGTGGATTCGGGCGCTTGAAGTAAATACGTGACGACACTAAATATATAGTTATATTATAAGTATAATAGTCTTGGTAGTTACTTGAAGTTAGATTCGATACTGCCATCACGCCCAAATTGCTTTCCCTAGAAAGCTTTGTTAATCAGTCGCTTGCATAGGGAGGGGTGGGTTGAGCAATTACGTTTTTAGGGCTGCCCGAGGTGTGCACGAACCTAGAGTATAGTGCCCAGCAGAACGGCGCGGGAGGCGGGCGTGGTGCGGGGCGTGACGCGGGTAGCCATCTACGCCCGGGTGTCCACCGGCGAGCAAAGCCCGGAGCTGCAGCTTCGGGAGCTGCGGGACTATGCCGGCCGCCGCGGCTTCGTGGTGCATCGCGAGTACGTCGACCAGGCCAGCGGCGACGTTCGCCGCCGCAAGCGCGCGCCCGAGTTCGACGCCTTGATGGCCGACGCGCGCCGGCGCCGCTTCGACTGCGTGCTGGTCTGGAAATACGACCGCTTCGCGCGCTCCCTCGGCGCGCTGATCGTGGCCTTGCAGGAGTTCCGCGACCTCGGCGTGGACCTCATCAGCCACACGCAAGCGATCGACACCACCACGCCCATGGGGCGGCTGTTTTTCCACGTCATCGGCTCGTTTGCCGAGTTCGAGCGCGACGTCATCGTCGAGCGCGTGCGCGCCGGGCTGGCCAACGCGCGGGCTCAGGGCAAGCGGCTCGGCCGGCCCGTTCGCGATCCCGGCGCACAGGCCCGCGTCGTGGCCCTCAAAGGCGAGGGGCTGAGCCTGCGCCAGATCGCCGCTCGTGAGCGCCTGTCGGCCTCCGGCGTCCGCAAGATGCTGCAGCCGGCCGGTGTCGAAACGGCGTCGGTCCTGGCGCCGGGCCAGGTTTGAGCCGTGGAGCCGCCGGCAACTCCGGCCGCAGCCCGCCCCACGCCGGAGGACGCCCACTCCTATCGCTTGCCGGCCGCGATCGATCCGATGACCCTGCGGCGCTACTTCACCTTGCACGGGGCGGACCGCGAAGAGGTGGGCCGGTGCCGGGGCGCCGGCAACGCGCTGGGCTTCGCCGTTCAGCTCTGCACGCTGCGCTGGCGCGGCCATTTCCTGCGCGACATGGCCGGCGTGCCGTCCGCCATTGTCGAAACCTTGGCCGAGCAGGCGGGCTTCTTGTCCCTGGCGCTCGCGGCGTCGTTGCAAGGCTACCCGGCCAGCGAGGACACCCGCCTCGACCATCACGAGCGCATCCGCCGCCACCTCGGCTTCACCCGGTGCGGGGCGGCCGAACGCGGGCGCCTGCTCGACCACATGGTGGCGACGGCGCAAACCGTGCCACGCGCGGCGACGCTTTACCCGCTCGCCTGCCGGTGGCTGCTGGAACAGCGCATCGTCCGCCCCGGCCCGAGCACGATCCGTGACCTGCTGGCCCACGCCCGCGACCGGGCGCTGGCTGTCACCTTCGAAACTCTTGCGGCCGAGCTGACCCCGGGCGCGTGCGAGCAACTGGACCAGCTCCTGCTCGCGCCCGCGCCGGCCGACGGCCAGGCTGCTTCCGCACGGTCGCGGCTGGACGCGTTCCGGCTTCCAGCGGCGGGCGCCTCGGCTGCTGCCCTCGTCACGCTGACGGTGCGGCTGGACGAACTCAGCAGCCTCGGCCTCGCGCGGTGGCCGGCGCTGCAAGCCATCCATCCCGCAACGCGCCGGCTGCTCGCCGGCTGGGGACATGCCTACGACGCCTGGAGCTTGCGGCGCTTCGAGCCGGCGAAGCGCCGCGCCATCCTGCTCTGCACGCTGGAGGCGGCATTCGCGGAGGCGGCCGACGGCCTTGTCGAGATGCAGGACAAGCTGATCACCCGGGTTCACAACCGCGCCAAGAAGCACCGGGCCGACCTGCTGCATGCGACGGACGCGGCCAAGGCCCGCGCCGTGTCGGTGCTGGAGGACCTTGGCAGCCTTCGTGCTGGACGAACCGGGCGTGCCGGATGCCGAGCTGCGCGCCCGTATCTATGCGCGCCACCCGCGCGAGGAGATCAGCCTGCTGGTCGAGGGGTGCCGGGGATTGCGCGAGGGCGACCCGGGCTCGCACCTCGGCTTCGTCGGGCGTTGGCACGCCGCCACGCGCCAGTATTCGCCAGCCCTGCTGGAGGCCGCCCCCTTGTGCTTTCCGCCAGGCTCGGAACTGGGCCTGGCAGTCGAGCACCTGCGCCAGGTCAACCGGGAAGGGCGCCGCAAGCTGGGCGCCGACGCGCCGCTGGGCTTCCTGCCGCCGCGGTGGCGGCGCCACGTCCTGGGACCGGCCGCAAGCGCCGGCGAGGAACGGGCGATCTCCCGGCCGCATTACGAAGCGGCGCTGCTGTCCACGCTCAACGAACGCATCAAGAGCGGCGACGTGACCGTCGAGGGGTCGCGCCGGTGGGCCGACTTCGACAACTACCTCATCCCGCAGCCAGCATGGGCGGCCGAACGCCTGGACCACTACGCCGCCCTTGGATTGCCGACCGACCCGGCTGCGTTCGTTGCAGGCCTCGACCGCGAACTCAAAACGGTGACGGAAGCGGTCGAGGCCCGGCTCGCGGGCAACACGGCGCTGACCATCAACGCGCGCCGGGGCCGGTTCAAGCTCGCCCGGCCCCGTCCAGGTGGCGGCGAGGACGGCGAGTTGCCCCTTCGGACCGCGGAAACGCCGCTCGGCAAGCTGATCCGCCGCCGTCTGCCGAAGGTTGACCTCGCCAACGTGCTGATCGACGTAGACAACGAAACCGACTTCGTGCGCCACCTGCTCGGCGCCAAGGGCGGGAGTGGCCGGACGGCGGCGGGGCTCAAGCGGCGCAACGTGTTCGCGGCGCTGCTCGCCTGCGGCTGCAATCTCGGCCCCGAGCGCATGGCGGCCGCAACCCCCGGCACCACGGCACACGAGATCGCCGAAGCCGCCGACTGGCTGCTGACGGAGGACGCGCTCAAGTCGGCGGTGATCGAACTGGTCAACTACGCCTCGCGGCTGCCGCTTAGCCAAATCTGGGGCCTGGGCAGCACCGCGTCGTCCGACGGCATGCGCTTCCACGTGCCGGCAAACATCCTCTCGGCCGACTACAGCCCGCTGCTGGCCGATCGTGGCGTCACGCTGGTGCGCCACACGCTGGACAACTACCTCCAGCTCCACGGCAAACCGGTCCCGTGCCGCCTGCGCGAGGCCCTGTTCTCCCTTGACGGACTGGTCGAGCACGACACCGAACTCGACCCGCGTGTCCTTCACACGGACACCCACGGTTCCACGGAGGTGGTGATGGCGGCAGGCCATTTGCTCGGCTTCTCGCTGGAACCGCGCATCGCCGACCTCGGCGACCAGACCCTCTACAAGATCGACCGCGAGGCGGCCTACCCGGGGCTCGACCCAATCCTCACCGGCACGGTCAAGACGCACCTGATCGGCCCGGCCCGGGACGGGGTCGTGCGCCTGGTCGCCTCCATGCGCGCCCGCATCGCCTCGCCCTCCCTCATCCTGCACCGGCTCGGCTCGTATGCCCGGCAGAACAGCCTGCACCAGGCCCTGGCGGAGATCGGCCGGGTCCGGAAGACGGTGTTCGTGCTTCGCTTTCTCGACGACGCCGGGTACCGACAGCACATCGGACGGGAACTGAACAAGGGGGAGCGCTCGCGCTTCCTGTTCTTCGGCAAGGAGGGCGCCGTGCGCGGACGCACCTTCCAGGACCAGGTCAACACCTTCTCCTGCCTCGCCGTCCTGCACAACGCCGTGGTGGTCTGGAACACGCTGCGGATCGGCGAAGTCGTCACGCAGCTCCGCGCGGAGGGGCATGTGATCACCGACGAGGACCTGGCCCGCACCTCGCCGCTGCTGCACACCCACATCAACCCCTTCGGCCAATACGGCTTCGACCTGGAACGGATGCAGCGTGCCTAACCTGGGTTTTCCGGCAAATGCGGTCGCGCCCTCAATCGGGCTACGTCCTCCCTATGTGATGCCTCAATAAAGGCACACCACGACACCAATAGGCAAATGCTCCATCTGTCAAAGTCGGAACGATATTCAGACGAAGCCAGCCGCCTCTCTCATTATCAATTGTGCTTATCCACAAGTTTGCCCGGCGGTGCATTGTGCCGGCCTAGTCTCCGGCAGCGGTGCCTGTTCGAGCCGAAGACGGAAGATGAGATCACCAGGTCAGCACGGTGGAGAACAGGACACCCTGACCCTTGACGTCGCGGGTAACGCTGCCAGGCGCTCCACCGGCTGCGTTCACGCCGAGGGCGCCTTGCGAGAAATCAAATCCGCCTTGGTGGCGGGCGATGTACATGTATTCGCCGACCAACTGGATGCCCGGCGCCAGCTTGTAGGAGCCGCCGAACGCGATTTCATACTCGTGGCGCTGGGAGACATGCGTCAGCCGGGGGTCGCCCTGCGTATCGATGATGCCGATTTCGGCACCCGCAGTAATGGGCCCGTTAGCGTAGCTCAGGCCGGTCAACAGCGCGTTCGTCGGGGCGCCGCCGGTCGGGCGCATGCTGAGCTGGCCGTTCACCGCACCGCCGATATAGTCGGCGGCGGCGGTGAAGTTCAGCGCCGTCACCGCGACACCGGCCTTGTAGAAGCTGAGGTTGTCATAACGGAAGGAGCTGGGAATCCCGGTCCTGGTGGTCGGCTGGTAAACAACCGTCCCGGCCGGAGCGCCGATGGCTTGGGCCGTCAGGTTTTCCTTCCCGGCGGTTTCGTAGAAGCCGTAGGCCTTGAAGTCGACGGCGCCGAAGGTCTGCTGGAATCGCAAGCCGACGCCAACCTGGTTCAGCCAGCGCGTCGCATCGCCGCCGGAGGTGTTGCTGATGCAGTTCTGGCTGGCCTGGACGCAAAGAGCCGGTGTGAAACCGTTGCCGCCGCCGGTGGTCTGAAAGGAGTTGCCCATGTTCGGGGCATACTGAAAGCCCAAATCGAAGCCGTAGACCTGCGGCGACAGGTAGACGATCTTGTTGTTGCCGTACTCCGCGCCGGCCTGGGACAGCCACGGGTACGCTATGCCGCCCACGCCGGTCGGCCCAATGCCTTGCAGCGGCTCGCCGCCGTTGAAGTTGCCGGTGCCCGCGTCCCAGCACTCGGTGGTGAAAATACAGTTGTCGAACAGGCCGATCACGCCGTCCGTCTGGCCGAAGCGGACGATACCGACCTTATCCGACGCCAGGTAGGTGAAGGCCCGGCGCACGAACATGGTCTGGCCGAGGGTGTTAGCGCTTGGACTCGCGGCGGTGCCGAACGTGGTGACGGCGGTCGTTGAACCAATGTTCGCGGCAGTCGGATAATTGTTGATGGCGTTGGGGCTGGTTGCGTTCTCACGCAACTCGACCGCGCCGCCGTAGCGCAGGCCGTTCGCGGCCAGGCCGTCAACGCCAGGATACAAGCGGAAGTAGCTGCTCACGCCGACCGGGTTCAGCTTGTAGCCGTTGGGCGTGCCGTTCGCGTTGCGGCCCCTATCGACGCTGGTGAAATTGGCGGTGACGTCAACCTCCACGCGGCCGTTCAACCGGATCACGATGGTGCCGGGCGCGGGAACCGCGTCCACGTTCGGGGCGTATATCGAACTAAGCGGCCCGGCGGCGGCGTTGCCGCTCGGGGTGTTCGCGATGCCCCAGGCGTTGTTGTTGTTGTTCGCGGCCGGGCCGGCACCATACGGCGTCGCCGACTGGCCCTGGTTCGGATGCGCGCGTGCCGGGGCCGGAGCCGGAGTAGGCGCCTGGACTATTGCGGGTGTCTGGGCTCTCGCGGGTGTCTGGCCTGTTGCGGGTGCTTGGACCGTCGTGGGTGCCTGGGCCATTGCCAAGCCGCCGGACGCTCCCAGGATGGCGGCGCTGGCCATGAGAAGCTTACGCATATATATAGTCCCTTTTCCGCACCGGAATTGCCCGGCGATTTCCCCAACCCGTCCGAAATTCGCCGGAACAGGCACAAAAATATTGACAGCTATTCATATTTCGGCAACCGCCTTTAATGGAGTAACATGGCATCGACGAAACACTGTTGCGCGATAGCCACACAATCGATGCGCCATTCTGCGAGGCGCTCTCCACGCTTACGCCGGCGGTCGCAGAGGTTGTCGAAGGCGTCGGCCCAGGTAGCTCCCGTCGTTCGCGTGTTCCCCGCGCCCGCGGGGATAAGTCGCGGAGTATCCAGTCGGGTATGTTGTCGGCAGAGTGTTCCCCGCGGCCGCGGAGACATCGTTAACTTGTCGGACTGAGGTCGCGATGGCGCGATTAAAGCAGAGTACTCGCTGCTACGCCGAAACGGCAACGCCGATGACCTCGGCTCAAGCCTCAAAGGTTTGGCTCTAAGGCTCTGCCGCTAAATAAGTGCTTCAAGTCCACTCCAACAGTACAATATTCCCAATGGTTTATGCGGCGTATATGGATCACTTATTTGCCAACGGATCCTAAGTTCCGCTTTGGCTATTTAGCGGCCCTCATGCGGCGAGAGCATGACGATTTGTGGGGTTTTGGGCTAACGCGGTAAATCTGGTTGGATGAAGCGACAATCGAAGCTGCCCCGATCTGAACAGAAGCCTTCGGCGGCGGTGGCGGCAGAGGGCGACGATTGCGATCCTGCAGGTCAAATCTGATTGGCCGGGATCAGCCCATGGTGTGGCGGCGCGTTCTTGTGCCGACGACATGCACGCTCCTCATCCCGGGACCACACATGGTCGTTGTCGGAGGTTGTGGTGGCGCAGCACCGGGTGACAGTGTGCCTGATGCAGCCGGAACTGCAAGCGGCGGCTACGGAAGCCAAAAAGAGTTTGGGTCGATGGAAGTGGGAGGCGACCGCTTCGTTTTCGCGCTGCACGGGTTGGCGGAGGAAGAAGGCGTCTCTACGCTGGACGGGCAGGCAGGGAACGGCGCGGCGATGCATGCTCGCTACACGCTGCAAGAAGGGCTGTGCTCGTAAGTCAGCCTTCAGCGGCATGAGCCATAGGTCTGATCCGGCCTTGGCTCGGTGGACCAACTGTTGCCTGCGTCAGCGGGCATAGAGACATTTACCCGTTCTATTCAGCGGACTGAAGTTTGGTTGGCTGAGCGGCGGACGCGGTTTGGCTTTGCGCCTGTTCCATCGCGATTTCCGGTTCAAAGGTGCTGGGCGTTGGAGGTTGCAAGACGAGCGGGTTCCGGGGCGATAGCTCCGGTGGTCAAGGCCGGGCGAGTTGGAGGCTATGTGCGGCGCCACGGAACAGGCCGGCTTCGGGGCAGGCCGCGGCGAACGCGATGCGGACCCGTGTGGCAGTCTCGGTGATACGCCCGGCGATCTTGAGCAGGCGTAGCCGCAACGTTGTGAACTCGGCGGTGGCGGGCGGCTGGGGCCTGGGGATGGCATCGCGCACCGTCAGCATGAGCCAATAAGCGGCGGTGTGCGGCACGAGACGCACCTGGTTGGCGAGTGCGGATCGGCAACTGGTGCGGTTAGAGGCAAGGTGGCCCTTGTGCAACTTGATCAGGTTTTCCGCCTGGCCGTGGACGCAACAGAGCGTGTCGTCGAGCCATTCGGCGCTGCCGCAGCACAGGTTGGTCACCACGCAGCGGATGTCCAATCCCATGGCGCTGGACGCGATTCTGGCCGACACCCGACGCTCGCAACCCCTAAACTTGGCGCCATAGCGGGTTTCAGTGTAGCGGCGCAACACCAGCGCTTGGGCCCCGGCGCGCCGGCTCCGGACATCGTCGGCGGCCATTTCGAGCAGTCGGCCCAACACGGCATTGCCGGGCAGGCCGAAGATGTAGTTCATGGCGTTCGCCTCGCACCACGCCATCACCTCGAGAGGGCCATAATGGCCATCGCCACGGATCGTCAGCTGTGTGTTCGGCCAGTGGCTGCGGATGCGGCGCACCAACCGCCTCACGTGGCCGCAGACCTCCTGGCCAGATGGGGTCTTGCCCGGTCGCAGCAGGATCGCGACCGGGCGCGAGGTGGCCGTGTCATGGACATGGATGGGCATGAAGCAGCGTTCGTCGTGATGCGCGTTGAACAGGCAGAGCTGCTGATGGCCGTGCACGATGTCGACGGTCTCGTCGATGTCCAGCGTCACCACGCCAAGCGGACGGGCGTAGCTGGCGCAGTAGGTGTCGATCGTGGCGTAGGTCAGGCGCACGACCTCGCGGAGTGTTGGCGCGTTCTCACAGCGCGACACCGTCGGCTGCGAGCACAGGTCGAGGCCCCTGCCCGGCAGGCGTCCACAGGCAAGCTTGAAGCTAGCCCGCATCTCTCACAAGAGTCATGTGCATCGGGGCTCTGAATCGGCGAAAGTTCTTTTGTAATAAAGTCTTACTGCCAAGCAGAGGAACTCCCCGATGC
>JAABUJ010007133.1_pt1 | contig 10537 bp, 10 predicted proteins | sample 5559131 | NCBI WGS metagenome assembly JAABUJ01 (sample SAMN10711875, study PRJNA513366) | rock metagenome | isolation source: Antarctica rocks | place: Antarctica: Victoria Land, Mt New Zealand nord | collected 2016-01-07 | reverse complement strand
CCGCTCATCAGCGTCGTGCGCCATTGCCTCAGCATGGACGGTTGAATCCCGAGTTCGGCCGCGATCTGCATCTGCGGTCGGCCACTGCTCTCCAGCAGGGCCACCGCCTCGCGCTTGAACTCGGGCGGAGCTGGCTTGAGGCTCCGGCAGGCGAAGCCTGTTGGAGAAGCCAGCGTAGGGGTGAACTCCCGTCTCGTCTTCGTCATCAAACACCTTCCTCGCCCGCATCGAGCGTATCAGAGGTGTCCGCGGAACCGGGGGAGGATCACTTCACAGTTCCGGCCAATTGCGGTCGCGCCGTTAAGGCCTGCCAAATGTCGCAGATGGGTCGAGAGCTCTGGTTGGCTTCCGACCGAGTATCGGAAGCTCAGGTTGAAAGCTCGACTGCAGCGAACGTGCAAGATGGTGCGTCCAGCCTCAAACGCCGATTCCACGCTGGCGCGACAGGTCCCAAGATACCGAGCCGCCCCGCATCACGCCGGACACGGCCTGCCCGAGGCGCTGCTCCAGCATCGGCTTCCAGGGCACAAGGCTGAATCCGACGCCGTCCTCGAGCACTGCAAAGCGACCGCTCGTGAGCATAACCGAACGACGGACGACGCCACGCACGCTATCGCCGTCCTTCACGGACCGATGCTCAAGGCCGGTCTCACCCGCCAGCTTGCGCCCGGTCTCCGCGATCTCGCGATCCCGCAGCGTCGACAGCAGGTCGCGGGCGAGGACGAGGCGCTGGCCGCGCCGGGTCGCCAAACCCTCTTCGACCAGAAAGGCGCGGCGCTCGTCCAGCGCGCTCCGCACCTCCGCACCGAACCCAGTCGGCGCGGGAGCGGCGCCCTCGATCAGCGCCCGGTCGAGCCAGGTCGCCCCGATCGCCCGCGCCTGCCGGCCGATCGGCAATTGCGACTTGAGCTCAACCACGGCGCTGGCCGAGTGCTCGGCCTCGAACCGTGCCGCTTGGTCGAGATAGTCAGCCGGAACGCGCCAGGCGCCGTCCTCCTGCCGTTCGACGATGCCCGCCCGGCGCATCGCTTCGAGCCGACGCACGTGCGCCGCGACGAACGCATCGGGGTCGTCGCCGGGCCGGGCGTCGCGCCGAGCCTCGGCGAGGTGTCGCTCGGGACAGTATAGCCGGTCGGATCCGACCTGCGCGGCGATGGTTCGATCGGCCGGGCGCGGCTCCCGGGACGCGGCTCGGACCTCGACAATGCCGCCCGCCGGGTAAGCCGAGAGGTCGGCGCCCGGCGCCAGCGCGACATAATGCGCCCGTCCGTCGATTCCGTCGACGACGAGGTAGCCCCGGTCCTGCAACTCGTCCGCCAGGCCCTTGGCCGCGATGCGTCCGACCACGCGTTCGGCCGAGCCGTCGGCGGTGTCGAATACCGCCAGCGAGCGGTCGGCTCCGCCCAGCGCCCGCTGCATGGTCCGGATGATGTCGCCTCGCTCACCCATGGCCCGCAGCGTCGGCTCGGCGTCGGGCGACAGAGTCCAGCGTCTGGGCGCCTGCGCCTCCGCCAGCCCGAGCCGCTCCAGCTCCTGCAAGCGACCGATCAGCAGCCCGCGCCGGAACCGACCGTCGCCGTCGGCCGGCACACCGCGGAGATCGACAACACCGTCCCGGGCGCGCTCGGCGAGCTGCCGATCGAGACCGGTCCAGCGCTCCTGCCCGACTTCGCGCGTCATGCGCTCGCGCATCTCGAGTTCGGTCTGCGGGCCGAGCAGGTCAGTGGCGAGCTCGGAGGCGCGCAGCCTAAAGCCGTGCGCGATGTAGTCACGCGCGATGACGAGGTCGCGCCCGGTCTCGTCGACGCCGCGCAGCATGACGTGGGTGTGCCGGTTGTCGGTGTCCCAGTGGTCGACCGCGACCCAGTCGAGCTTGGACCCGAGGTCCGCCTCCATGCGGCTCATCAGGTCGCGGGTGAACGCCTTGAGGTCGCCGATCTCGGCTGCGTCCTCGGGCGACACGATGAACCGGAACTCGTGCCGGTCGTCCCGCACGCGCGCCTCGAACGCGTCGGTGTCGGCGACGTCCCGGTCCGCTGAATAGGCGCGGCCAGGCTCGCCCTCGGGGGTTACGCTGTCGCGCTGGATGTAGCGTAGGTGGGCCGCGGTCGAGCCGGCGGCGGCCTGGGCGTGGACGACCAGCCGTGCCTTGACCATGACGCGCCGGGCACGCGGACCCAAACGCCCGCCCAGCATCTTGGCCGCGACGTGGCCGCACCCCTTCTCGGCGCCGCGACCGCGGCTGCGCGACAGCGGGCCGCCCGCGCCGGCGGAAAACTTCTGCGCCGCCCGGATCACCTGGCTGGTGAACCGCTTCGCTCCGGCGTCGGTACGGCCGCGGATCTTGCCCGGCCGGATGCGGAAACGGTCCTCGTCAGAACGGGCCACGGCGGGCGCTCCAGCGCACTCCAGCGACCGAAGCACGCCGGTTCTCGTTCCCGTCAAGGCACTTACACCCGCCCGGCGCACCGCGCCGGGTCGGCAGCGTGCCGCCCCAACCGACGTGCAGACAAGGGCGTAAGCTCCCGCGCGTGCCGCGCGCTTCTATCTTGCCCTCCGCTTCCCGTTCCCTTTCTCGGCTATCCCTTGGTGCCAGATGCTGCTCCAATCTGCACATCGGTCAGTTCTCCGGCCTGTCTGTAATTGTCGCCGCCCTGCGCTGGTCCTCTCGCGTGAGATGGACGAACAGAGCGTCGCTGGTCCGTTCACCGAGCTGCCGATCGCTTGCAAATGAACGGTCGTTCGAGGCGACGAAGACGGATGCGGCTTGCGGTATCGGGCGGAGCGATGAGGCATCCCGGTAGGGAAAGAGAGCGGCATCACGGAGCGCCTGCAAGCTCGTCAGGTCACGCACTTCCATCGCGGTCGCGGGATCGTCGCTCCTCTCACCACCGACCAGCCGTGGCGCGAGCGCCTGGACGTAGCGCCGGGTCTCATCGGACAGCGGGCGGCCCGTGCGGAGGTGATCCTCGACGCGACCCGGCCCGGCATTGTAGGCGGCCAGGAAATGGTCGACTCCGAAGCGGTCGTACATCTCGCGCAAGAACGCAGTCCCGGCCAGGATGTTGGCGCGTGGATCGTAGGGGTCGCTGCCGAGTCCGTAACGTCGGGCCATCTCGGCGAAGGTCCCCGGCATGACCTGCATCAATCCCATGGCGCCCCCGGGCGAGGTGATCGGCCGACCGTTCAGCGTGGTCCGCCCGGAGCTCTCGACCTGCATGACGCCGCGCACCCAGGACGCGGGCACGCCGAAGCGCTGCGACGCCTCCGCGATCAGCGCCTCCCACGATGCGACGGAGTCAGCGTCGAACCTGGGCCGCCGGGATGGCGACGCGCCGTGGCTGCGGACATCGGGCGGTGGACCTGCTTGATCCGCCTCGCCGGAAGGGGAGGTGGTCCGCGGCAGGTGGACCATTGGGGTTGCAGCGACGACGTCCGCCGCAGAGCGGCCCGACGACAGATCGTCGGGCGCCCGCATCGCGGGCGGCTCGGCGTGACCGTGGCGAGTGGTGGTCAGGAGCATGAGTGTCGCGCACACCGCGACAGCGCCGACCGTCGCTGCTTTCACCGCGTCCATAGCGGCGTCGCCTTTCCGATGATGCTGGTGATGGAGACCGGTCCGAAGTAGCGGCCGTCGAAAGAGGCGGGCGCGGCAGCGTTGAGCAGGAACACCTCGCCGGGCCCGAGCACGCGACAGCCGCTCCAGCGCGGCAGCAGACGGCCGACATCGTCGACATCGAGCGCCGTGGCGGCTGTGCGATCGCCGATCGTCACCGCGTCGCCGACGCGGCAGACGCGCTGCCCGGTGCGCGCCATGACGTGCTTCAGGACCGGCACGTCCGGAGCCATGTAGCCGCGCTCGACCAGGAGCTGTTCGGAACTCAACGGCAGACGCGCCACTACCAGGTCGCCGACCGCCAGATCCTCTACCTCGCCGACAGCGTAGAAGCCCACCGGGACGCTGGCGGATGCATTGTAGACAAGGCGCAGTGGCCAGATGTCGGCAGTCGAGGCGACCACGAGTCCGGCGCCGATCATCGCGACGTACACCGTCGCAGCACGGCGTTTTGAGAGGTCGAGCCCGATCACAGCAGACCGTCCCGCCGGCGACGCTCGGCCTGCTCGGCCGGCGCGTAGACGCGCGGCTCCAGCCCGGCGGCGATCCGGTTGTGCGCCGTGTGCCAGTATCTTTCAGGCAGCGTCGTCGGATCGAGGGAGTTCGCCTCGATGGCGTCGATGAGCGCCAGCGCGCAGGTGACAGGGGCCATGCCGCCGGCGCTCAGCCAGATGTGGGCGCCGGGCGCGATGCCGGGCACGGTCTCGGCCCGCTCGCCGGGCGTAGCCGCCTGCAGCACCCAGAGCCGCCAGTGCTCGGTCCCGTAGGGGTTGGCGCGCCACTGGACGTAGCTGAACACCGCGCCGGGCGCGAACAGGTCGAGCCTGCAGCGCCGGTCGATGATCCGTTGGCCGGCCGGTGCGCCGAAGCGCACGCGGTCGTTCACCCGGTCGCGGAGGAACAGCACGGTGACCCGCGTGAGATCGTGGCTCATGATGCGTCTCCGCGTGGTTCGGGGAATGCCTGCTCGAGCATGGCGCGGAGCATGTCGGCGACGGTCAGGCCGCGCGTGAACGCCGCGACCTTGATGCGGCCGCGCAGCTCCGGCGTAACGTCGATGGTCAGGCGCGCGGTGTAGACGTCGGCCTTGCCGGTAGCGGGCGTCGGACCGGGCTCGGGCGCACGGACCCAGGCTTCGGGATCGCCCGGCCGCGCAGCGAACGGGGCGGGCCTGGTCTCGCGGCCGCTCACGACAGCACTTCCGTCACGGCGAGGCCGAAGGCGACGATCTCGCGCGCGGCCGCGTCGGCACCAGCGGCCTCGTCGACGAGCCGGCCGGTGCTCGCCGCGTCGGCGAAGACGACGCGCTGGCCGATGCGCGAGGACAGCACCGGCGGCTGCTGGTCGGCGAGCGAGGCGGCGGTCTCGCGCGCGATGACGGTGCGCGCGGCGCAGCGATTGAGGACGAAGCGGGCGCGCAGCTCCGGCCGGAACACGCGCGCCTCGTCGAGGAGGCGCAGCATCTCGGCCGAGGCCCAGCCGTCGAACGGCGACGGCTGCACGGGCACGAGCACCAGGTCGGCGGCGATTAGCGCCGAGCGCGCGATGCCCGTCACGCGCGGCGGGCCGTCGATAACGACGTGATCGACGCCCTGTATGAGGGCTATGGCCTCGCGATGAAGGCTCTCGCGGGCGAGGCCGACGACGCCGAAGCGTCGTTCCAGGCCGTGCCGGGCGCGCTGCTCGGCCCAATCCAGGGCGGAACCCTGCGGGTCGGCGTCGATCAGCAGCACGCGAGCGCCGGAGCGCGACAGCTCGCCGGCGAGGTGGAGCGAAAGCGTCGTCTTGCCGACGCCGCCCTTCTGGTTGAGGAGCGCGACGATCATCGCCGCGCCCCCGCGGCGTGAAGGCCGAGGAGCCTGAGCGCTCGCCCGCCGCTTCCCTTCCCGGCGCCTTCTTCCGTTAGAAGGAATCCGAAGGATTCTGTCGGCGGGCGAGGTTTCGCGAATCGGCGATGTTGCGAACGTGAGTCCGCGCAAGGGTTTGCGACCATCGGTGTGGTTCCATGTTTGTGAACTGACCCCAAAATGTGCGAGGTTTGCGTATCGAGTCGTTGTCCAAGTGGAGGGCGATTTGCGGCGCATCCCGCTCAGCCGGCGTTCGCACGTCACCGGCTTCCAGGCCCTCGCAACGGGGGTTGCAGCGCATGAGAGCGCCCTCGAACGGGACTTTGTGACGCTGACGAGCTGGCTCGACGCCGGCGCAGCGATCACGTCGCAGCCGGTGACGCTTCGGTTCGAGCACGCGGGCGAGCGCCGCCGGTACACGCCCGACTTCCACGTGCGCTGGAGTGACGGCCGCGCTGCGCTGGTGGAGGTCAAATACCGAGCCGACCTGCGCGAACAGTGGGCGCGGCTGCGTCCGGCTTTCGCAGTGGCGCGTGACTGGGCGTCGGAGCACGACGCGAGCTGTAGGATCGCCACGGAGCGCGCGATCCGTGGTCCCCGGCTGGAAGTCGCGAAGCGGCTCCTGCCGCTGAGATCGGCGCCTGTCGACGCGGCACTGGCGGACCAGGCCGTCGAGGTTGCTGCAACTCGCCCAACGTTCCGTTCGCTGGTGGACGCGCTCCCCACGACGCAGGAAGCGTCGCTTGGGATCGTCTGGCGGCTGATCGCGCGTGGTCGAATCGGCGTCGACCTGGCGGAGCCGATCACGCCCGCATCGATCGTGTGGCCATCGTGAGCGCGCCCGACGTCACGATGGTCGGGGCCGCCGCATGGGACGAGGCGCGGCGGTGCTTGCCCGTCATCCGCCGCCTGGCGGAGAACCCGGCGCGCACGCGCGGCGATGTGGTTGCGGGCGCAGCGGAGATCGGTTGCGGGCCGACTCATGCCTATGCGCTGTTGCGGCGCTATCTCGCCGATCCGCGCCTGACCAGCCTGCTGCCCCGCGTCCGCGGCCCAGAGCGCGGTGTGTCGCTGTTGGACAAGGAGGTCGACGCGCTGATCGCGGAAGCGATCGATAGCGTCTACCTGACGCACCAGCAGGCGCGTTTGATCGACCTGGTCACGGAGGTCCGGCGCCGGTGCATGGCCGCCGGCTTGGCCGTGCCAAGCCGCAAGGCGATCGCCGCGCGGGTGCGGGCACGGCCCAACCGCGAGCTCACCGCCAAGCGGGAGGGGCGCAAGGCTGCCCGCGACCGCTTCGTGCCGGTCGTCGGCGCGCTGGAGGCGCGCTGGCCGCTGTCGCTCGTGCAGATCGACCACACGCTGGTCGATGTCATCGTGGTCGACTCCGCGACGCGCACGCCTATCCAGCGGCCCTGGCTGACGGTGGCGATCGACGTCTGCACGCGCTGTGTGGCGGGCTTCCATCTTACGCTTGAGCCGCCGTCGGCGACCTCCGTCGCGCTCTGCCTGAGCCACGCCGCGCTGAGCAAGGAGAGCTGGCTGGCCGAGCGCAGCATCGACGCGGAATGGCCGGTGCGCGGCATTCCCGAGCGTCTCCACCTCGACAACGCCAAGGAGTTCCGATCCGAGGCACTGAAGCGCGGCCGCGAGCAATACGGCATCGCCATCGACCACCGGCCCGTGCGCACGCCGCATTACGGCGGTCACATCGAGCGGTTGATCGGCACTATGATGGGCAAGGTCCACCTGCTGCCGGGAACGACCTTCTCCAGCGTGCAGGCGAAGGGCGACCTGAACCCCGACAAGACCGCGGCGATGACGCTCGACGAGGTCGAGCGATGGCTCGGCCACGCAGTCGCCGGCGTCTACCACCGCGACCTGCATCGTGGAATCGGCACAACGCCCCTGGAGGCTTGGCGGCGCGGCATCGTCGGCGACGACGCGACGCTCGGGCGCGGCGAGCCGACGGCAGTCGCCGATCCGCGTCGGTTCCTCATCGACTTCTTGCCGATCGAACGGCGGCGCATCCGCCGCGAAGGCGTGCAGCTCAACTCCATCGCTTACTGGGCCGACGTGCTCTCGACCTGGGTCGGCCATCCCGAGCCGATGATCGTGCGTTACGATCCGCGCGACCTCAGCCGCGCCTACCTGCTCGGTCCTGACGGGACCTATTACGACCTCAGCTACCGGGACCTCGGGCGTCCGCCCATCAGCCTGTGGGAGCACCGCCTGGCGCTGAAGCGCCTGCGCGAGGACGGTCGGGCGCTGGTCGACGAAGCCGCGATCTTCCGCACGATCGAAGCCATGCGATCGATCGCCGACGAGGCCGTGCTCGCAAGCAAGACGGCGCGACGGCAGCGCGAGCGCCGTGTGCGCGTGCCGGCAGCCGCGGAGCGCGACCTGCTGCCTTGCGAACTGCTCGACGAGAAGGGCCGACCCGTGGAGCCCGACCGGAAGCTGCAGCCGCATGAGCGGATGTTCACGGTCGAGGAATGGTCGTGACTGCGGACTATCCGCACCTGCACCCATCGACGCGGCCGTTCGCCGCTGAAGATCAGGCGACGCGGATACAGCGGATCCGTATGGATCGGTGGATCGCCTATGCACGGGCGGAAGCCGCCCTGACGGCGCTGGAGGACCTGCTGACGTTCCCGAAGCGGTTGCGGATGCCGAACCTGCTGCTGGTCGGGCCGACCAACAACGGCAAGACGATGATCGTCGAGAAGTTCAGGCGGGCGCACCTGGCCGTCGACGCGGCCGACGCGCAGGACGGCGCCGCGATCGTGCCGGTCGTGAAGATGCAGATGCCGGCCGGCCCGGACGAAGGCCGGTTCTTCGGCGCGATACTCGATGCGCTCGGGATGCCATACGCGCCGCGCGAACGCATCGCCGCCAAGCAGGACCTCGCCATGCGGATGCTGCGGGCGACGGGCGCGCGCCTGCTCGTCATCGACGAGCTGCACAATCTGCTGTCGGGAGCATCCGGCCAGCAGCGCCGGCTCCTCAACCTGCTGCGCTGGCTCGGCAACGAGCTGCAGATCCCGTTGGTCGGCGTCGGGACGGCGGAGGCGCTGCGCGCGATCCGCAGCGACGACCAGCTCGCCAACCGCTTCGAACCATTCTCGTTGCCGCTGTGGACCGACGACGACGCATACCAGCGCTTGCTGATCACGCTGGAGGCGGTGTTGCCGCTGCGTCGGCCGTCCGGCCTCGCCGAGCCGGCGATGGCGGGCAAGATCCTCTCCGCCTCGGAAGGCGTGCTCGGCGAGATCATCGCCACGGTGACGCGCGCGGCGGTGCTGGCGGTGACATCGGGCGCGGAGGCGATCACCCCGCGCATGATCGACGGCTCGGGCTTCATCCGGCCCTCCGAGCGGCGGCGTGTTGCAGTCTGAAGCGTTCGAGGTCGCGGCGATGCCGCGGCAAGCGGCAGACACGGCACGCCTCCCGCGTCACGTCGCGCCGGACGATGGCGAGGCGCTCATCTCCTGGATCGCGCAGCTCGGCGCAGACCTCGCGATGTCGCCACTGGCGCTTGGCCGCGACGCGTTCGGCGTTGACGCCAGAACTGATCCCGAGTGGTGGCGACGCCCGGAAGCCGAGACGCTGATACGGATCGATCGTCGGACCGGCATCGATATCACCCGCCTCAAGGCCATGACCTTGATCGGCTGGGCGTCGGCTCTCGACGACGAAGACGCTGACCGGTTCGCCGCTCGGCGCTGGCGATCGACGGCAGCCAGTCAGAGGCGGGGTCGGCAAATCGACATCTGCTTGCGATGTGTCGCCGAGGCCGCGCGCCCCAACATCCAGATTATCTGGATGCTTGGCTGGGCCGGTGTGTGTCCACGCCATCGCGCGGTGCTCACATCCAGGTGCCCGGCCTGCTCGGCAATCCTGCGCACGGTGACCCTGAAATACGTAAAGTCGATCGACTTGGCCGTCTGCCGTCGTTGCGGCACGCAGCTGACTGACGGCGCGGTCAGGGATGCCTGCGCCGCCACCCTCGCGTTGCAGGAGGTGTTGATCGCCGGCAAGCGGTGTGGGACGACGCTGCTGCCCGGCATGGACGCACTCGACTGGCGCACGACGATCGCGCTCGCCGACCTGCTGCTTGGCATGGTCTGGGTCGGCGGCTCGGTCGAGCGGCGCGGTCGCCTGTTCGCGCGCATCGCGGGCGATCTCGGCGTTCCGGACGCCGATCAGGCAAGCGTGCCATGGACCAGCAACTATGGCGGCTTGCTGATCCTGGCCTGGATACTCCAAGACCTGCCGGCGCGGCTGCGCGCCGCGATCGCAACGCTCTGCTCGCCGCGTATCGAGAAACTGCTCGGCCGCATCCCGCATCTCGACGACGAACTGAGAGACCGCCTGCGCGCGATCCTGGCACCGGCAGCTACCAAGCCGCCCGAAGGCCGCCGGATGTGGCGTGCGTGGATTCACCACCTGCCCGAGAGTGCTGAAGCCCTGCGCGGCCGAGCTGCCAGCGAGCGCTACAAGCACCGTCGGCAGCGACTCACGGCTCTCGCGGCGTTGAAGGACGGGGCCTCGGTCGAAGCGACCGCGACGGCCGTGGGCGTCACGGCGAAGAGCGTCTACCGCTGGCTCCATCGTGGCGCCTCCAACGGCCTGGAAGCCGCATTGGAGCGCCCAACCGGCAACTCCTCCCTCACGGCAAAGCAGGCTGAGACGCTTGCGCAGTGGATCGTGTGCGATCGGCTCAATCAAAACCGTCGAGCTATCGTCGCGCATGCTGCCGAGCTGTTCGGAATCGCTATGAGCCCGGATGCTACGTCCAAGCTGTTGGCCAAGCACCGTCAGCCAAAGCCAGGTCGCCGTCGCAGGCTCTGGGGACCGCGACACGGTCCTCGTCGGAACACAGGATCTACTCATGATCCCGCTCCGGGTTTGTGAACCGAGTCCGCGTATCCTGGAGCCGGTTCACGAAACCCGGCCCCGGTTCGCGAAACCTCTGTCGGTTTCCCTTGAATCTGAGTCTGAGGCAGCCGGATTCGTGAGTCCTTCCGGGACTTTGGGCATGGCGCGTTTTCCCTTGAATCATAGACCTGGT
>JAABUJ010007131.1_pt1 | contig 10539 bp, 11 predicted proteins | sample 5559131 | NCBI WGS metagenome assembly JAABUJ01 (sample SAMN10711875, study PRJNA513366) | rock metagenome | isolation source: Antarctica rocks | place: Antarctica: Victoria Land, Mt New Zealand nord | collected 2016-01-07 | reverse complement strand
GACGAGCTGGGAGCGAGGGAAGCGCCAGCGACGAGCTGGGAGCGAGCGCCGCAGGTGCTCGCCATCAACACGCCTGCGCCGCGTTAGTTGCCCGGCGTGCCGTCGTGGCTGAAGCGGCGTTCGAGCATGACCAGGCTATCCAGCACTTCGGGGTCGGCGCCGGGCCCGTAGGCGGACACGATGACTCCCCGGGTTTCACAGGCAGGGCAGCGCACGGCCAGCACGATGGCTTCGTCATCGGGGTTGCTGGGGCCTTCGAAACGGAAGACCTGGTCGACCACGACATCCTCGACCTTCTGGTCGACGGTGCAGCCGGCGCAGCGGATCACTCCCTGGCCCAAGGACATCGAGTCCGTGTAGCCGCGGCCCTCAAGGAGCTTGACCGCCTCCGTGACGGTATCGGGGGCGTCGTGTCCATCACCAACATCGCTCATGGCTCCACCGTACGGCGCGCGGAGGTCAGTCGGCCGCTTCGGCCAAGGCCTCGGCCAGCGCCGGGTGGACCAAGAGGCTCTCGACGATGTCGGTGACCCGCAGGCCGGCGGTGACCGCCAAGGCGATGACCGAGATGAGCTCGGCGGCGTTGGTGCCGACGATCGAACCACCGAGCACCACCCCGGTGGCCGGATCGGAGATGATCTTGACGAACCCGCGGGCGTCGTCGTTGATCAGGGCCTTGGCCGAGGCCGAGAACGGGACCTTGGTCACCCGGATCTTGCGGCCCACCGCAAAGGCGTCGGCTTCGGCGAGGCCGACATCAGCGATCTCGGGCTCGGTGAATATGGCCGACGCCGCCTTGTCGTAGTCGAGGTGGCGGTGGGCCCGGCTGTGGCCGCCCATGACGTGCTCGGCGATCTTGCGGCCCTGCATGGAAGCGACCGACGACAGCGGCAGCTTCCCTGACAGATCACCAGCCGCGTAGATGTGGGGCACGTTGGTGACGCAGTGCTGGTTGATCGGGATGTAGCCGCCCCGGTCGCTCTCCACACCCGCCGCGTCCAGGCCGAGACCGTCGCTGTTGGGCACCGAGCCGATGGCCAGCAGGGCGTGGCTGGCCGCCACCTTGCGACCGTCGTCGCAGCGGACGACCACGCCGTCACCGGCGACGTCAATGCCCTCGGCCCGGGCACCTTTGAGCAGGTTGACGTCCCGTTCCAAGAAGTTGGACTCCAGGGCGGCGGCGACCTCGGGGTCCTTCAGGGGCAGCACCTGCTGACGGCTGACGATCAGGGAGACCTGGCAACCGAAGCTGGCGAACATGTGCACGAACTCGACGCCGGTTACCCCGGAGCCGATCACCACCAGGTGGGACGGCAGTTCGGGGGGCGGGTAGGCGTGGCGGGTGGTGAGCACCCTTTCGCCGTCGATCGGCGCCCATTCCGGGATTCGGGGACGGCTGCCGGTGCTCAACAGCACGGCGTCGGCGGCCAGGTCGGTCGTGGTGCCGTCAGCGTGCTCGACGTCGATCTGGTGGGCGTCTACCAGCCGGCCGACGCCCTGGACCAGGCGCACGTCCTGGCTCTCGAGCAGGCTCCGCACCGAGGTCTCCAGGCGCTGCTCGATGGAGGCGATGCGCTCCTTCAGCGCCGCGAAGTCCAGTTCGGCGTTGACGTGGTGCAGGCCCATGCCGGGAGCACGGCCGATGAAGGACATGGCCCCGCCGGTGGCGATCATGGCCTTGGACGGGATGCAGTCCCACAGGTGGGCGGCACCGCCCACCACGTCGCGCTCGACCAGGGTGACCTCGGCGCCCAACCGAGCGGCGTGGGTGGCGGCCTGGTTGCCGGCCGGGCCGCCACCGATGATGACGAACTTCAAGGCCATGGTGAAAACCTAGAGGTGCTGGCTGCGGTCGACGGCTTCGGCGGCGCCGTCCTGGTCCACGCCGGCGACGATGAGGTCGGCCTCGGCCCGCACTTCGTCGTCGGCATCGCCCATGGCCACTCCGAAGCCGACCGACCTCATGGCCGGCAGGTCGTTGTCGCCGTCGCCCACCATCATCACCCGGTCGACCTCGACCCCCAGCTCGCCGGCGACCGACGCCACCCCCGACGCCTTGGACACGCCGTCGAGGATGAGGGACACGAAGGCGGCGTCGGGCATAAGTGGCGAGGTGGCGCCCGAAGCACCGGTGCCCGGCGGCGCCGCCTTTATGGCGTCACGCATCTCACCGATCGGCACCACGAACTGCATGCGAACGACCTCGCCGTCGAGCGAGTCCAGGGGCCGGCGCACGAACGGCAGGTGCAGCAGGGCGGCGTGCTCGACGGCCAGCCGATCATCGGTGTCGACGGCGTAGTCCTCCCACGTGTACAGCTCGACCACCCAGCCCCGCTCGTCGCCGACGGCTATGCATGCGTGCACCGCATCGGCGGCGAGAGGCGATGCCCGCACCTCGCCCGACGTTGGGCGCCACAGGGCGGCGCCGGTGTGGAAGATGTGCCAACCGTCGGGGTCCAGCCGTTCCGCCCACTGGCGGGTGGGGCCGGCTGCCACCCGGGCGGTGCACTGGGTCAGGTGCTGGCCCCGGTGGCGCGCCCGATCAACCGCCGCCCACAGTCCCGGCGACGGCTCGCCGAGGGAGCCGACCATGGTCCCGTCGACGTCGAGGCACACCAGCGGCAACACGACCGGCGACCCTACGGTTTCAGGTACTGGAACGGGCGATGCGGACCAGGCGGTGGTCGGGGGTGAAGAGCCGGCGCGTGAGGCCCAGGGCGATCACGGTTACGGCGGCGGCTTCGGCCCCCAGCAGCTCGAACATGACCGCCGCCTGGATCTTGACCGCCGCCGCCGGGTCGACGCCGGCCAGGATCAGCCCGGTCATCGCCCCCGGCAGCGCCACCAGCCCCACGATCTTGGTCCGCTCGATGGCCGGCAACAGGGCGGTGCGCAACGCCGAGCGGACGTAGGGCCGGGAAGCTTCCTGCCAGGGCTGGCCCAGCGCCAGGCGGGCTTCGATCTCCGCCCTTTTGTCGGCCACCTCGGTCACCAGGCGACGGCTGACCACAACCGTCGACGCCAACGCGTTGCCCACGATCATCCCCGACAAGGGGACCACGGTCCGGCCTTCGAGCGGGAAGATGCCCAACCCGATCATCACGCCGAGGCCGACCACGGTGGCGATGCCCACCGAGGCAAACGCCAGGAGCCCGGCTCCCGGCACCTCCGGCACCCGCAGCCGGACGGTGACTGCCGCCACCACCACCATGGCCAACACCCACAGGAAGGCCAGGCCGACAGGGCGGTCGAGGATGAAGGCCAGCACGGCGCCGACGGCCAGCAGTTGCACCAGCGCCCGGGCCGACGCCCACAGGATCGACCGCTCGATGCCCATGTCCTTGACCAGCGACAGCACCACCGCCACCACCACCAGCACCATCGAGGTCGCCAGCCCTACCCAGCCGATGTTGGTCTCGGCCACGGCGAACATCGGCGAAGGCACGACCATCATCCGGGCCCGTCGCCGGCGCCGCCGCGGGTTCGGCACGACGTCACCACGCCGTGGCGCAGCTCGACGTGGTGGTCGCCGATGCGTTCGCCTTGGGCATGGTCATGGGTGACCCAGATGACAGCGACGCCGTCGTCGGCCAGGCCGCGGACCGCCCCTTCGAGCGCCTTGACCGTCTCGGGATCGACCGAGGAGGTCGGCTCGTCCATGAGCAGCACTTGGGGCTCGGTGACCAGGGTGCGGGCCAGACAGGCTCGTTGGGCCTCGCCGCCGGACAGCTCGTCGCCGACCCGGTCGAGGAAGCCCCGATGCAGGCCGGCCCGCTCGATCTCGGTGGCGAAGAGCGTCTCGTCACCGTCGGGTCGGGCCAGCCGCAGGTTCTCGCGCACGGTGCCCGGGAACAGCGACGGCCGCTGGAACACCATCCCCACCTGGCGGCGCAAGGCCAGCGGATCGAGCTGGTCGAGATCCTGGCCCCGGTAGCGGACGGTTCCGGTGGTGGGCACCTCAAGCCGGTTGCACAGCCGCAACAACGTGGATTTGCCGGCGCCCGAGGAACCGGTGAGCACGGTCACCCCACCTGCCGAGATCTCCAGCTGCACCCCGTCCAGCGCCCGTTGGGCGTCAAAGGAGACCGACACGTCGATGAACGCGTACAGCGGCTCCTCCACAGTCGAATGCTGTCACGACTGATACCAGCCGCAGCAGTTGGCTTCGGCGGGAAGATCGCAGCCCAGGGTCGGCAGACATTGGGTGCTCCGAGGACGGGCCGTAACCTCACAGGCGATGACCGAGCATGGCGAGGACGACGAGCCGACACTCGAGGACTGGCGGGCGGCGGCGGCCCGTGACCTCAAGGGCGCTGACCCCGACTCCATCATCTGGGCCACGCCCGAGGGCATCGACGTCAAGCCGCTCTACACCGCCGCCGACACCGCCGACCTCGCCGACGACTCCCTGCCCGGTTTCCCGCCGTACACCCGCGGGGTGCGGGCGACCATGTACGCCGGCCGGCCCTGGACCATCCGCCAGTACGCCGGGTTCTCCACGGCCGAAGAGTCCAACGTCTTCTACCGCCGCAACCTGGCTGCCGGCCAGCAGGGTGTCTCGGTGGCCTTCGACCTGGCCACGCACCGCGGCTACGACAGCGACCACCCCCGCGTGGAGGGCGACGTGGGCAAGGCCGGCGTGGCCATCGACTCGGTCGAGGACATGAAGATCCTCTTCGACGGCATCCCGCTGGAGAAGATGTCGGTCTCCATGACCATGAACGGCGCCGTGCTGCCGGTGCTGGCCTGCTTCATCGTGGCCGGCGAGGAGCAGGGCGTCGACGTCAAGCAGCTCTCGGGGACCATCCAGAACGACATCCTCAAGGAGTTCATGGTCCGCAACACCTACATCTACCCGCCCGAGCCGAGCATGCGGATCGTGGCCGACATCATCGGCTACACCGCCGAGCACATGCCCCGGTACAACTCGATCTCCATCTCCGGATACCACATGCAGGAGGCGGGGGCGACGGCCGAGCAGGAGCTGGCCTTCACCATCGCCGACGGCGCCGAGTACGTGCGCGCCGCGCGGTCCCAAGGTCTCGACGTCGATCGGTTCGCTCCCCGCCTCAGCTTCTTCTTCGCCATCGGCATGAACTTCTTCATGGAGGTGGCCAAGCTGCGGGCCGCCCGCCTGCTGTGGCACCGGGTCATGACCCGGTTCGAGCCGCAGGCCCCCAGGTCGCTCATGCTGCGCACCCACTGCCAGACCTCGGGTGTGTCCCTCACCGAGCAGGACCCTTACAACAACGTGATCCGCACGACCGTGGAGGCGCTGGCCGCGGTGCTGGGGGGCACCCAGAGCCTGCACACCAACGCCTTTGATGAGGCGCTGGGCCTGCCCACCGACTTCTCGGCCCGGATCGCCCGCAACACCCAACTGATCCTGCAAACCGAGACCGGTGTCCCCAATGTGGTCGATCCCCTGGGCGGCAGTTACTACGTCGAGTCGCTGACCAACGCGCTGGCCGAACGGGCCTGGTCGATCATCACCGAGGTCGAGGAGCTAGGCGGCATGACCAAGGCGGTGGCTTCGGGCATGCCCAAGCTGCGGATCGAGGAATCAGCGGCCGAACGCCAGGCCCGTGTCGACCGAGGCCAAGAGGTCGTGGTCGGCGTCAACAAGTACGTGCCCGAGAACCCGGAACAGGTCGACGTCCTGTCCATCGACAACGCTGACGTGCTGCGCCAGCAGAAGGCCAAGCTGGAGCGGATCCGCGCCACCCGCGACCAGGCGGCCTGCGACGCGGCGCTGGCGGCGCTCACCGAGGGCGCTCGCGGCAAGGCGAACCTGCTGGCGCTGTCCGTGGACGCGGCCCGGGCCCGGGCCACAGTCGGGGAGATCAGTGACGCCATGGAGCAGGTGTTCGGCCGCCACCGGGCCCAGGTCCGTACCATCGCCGGGGTGTACGCCAAGGGCTATGAAGGCGACGCCGGCTTCGAGGCCATCCAGCGTCAGGTGGCCGACTTCGCCGCCGCCGAGGGACGCCGCCCCCGCATGCTGGTGGCCAAGATGGGCCAGGACGGCCACGACCGCGGCGCCAAGGTCATCGCCACCGCCTTTGCCGACATCGGCTTCGACGTTGACGTCGGTCCCCTGTTCCAGACCCCGGCCGAGGCGGCCCGCGATGCGGTGGAGAACGACGTGCACGTCGTCGGCGTCTCCAGCCAGGCCGCCGGGCACCGCACGTTGGTCCCCCAGCTCATCAAGGAGCTGCGCAACGCCGGCGCCGGCGACGTGTTGGTGGTCTGCGGCGGGGTCATCCCGCCCCAGGACTACGACATGCTCCGCGACGCCGGCGTGGCCGCCATCTTCGGTCCCGGCACCAACATCCCCGAGGCCGCCGCCGACGTCCTGGATCTCATCCGCAAGCATCGTTAACTGCGTCCGGAAGGGCGGCGTGGGTACGGTGGGGTCGTGACGGAGCTCGCGCCGCCTCCCACGATCCCCCTTGAGGTCGACGACCTCGTCGCCCTCGATCGGCCCATCAGGGTCGAGGAGTACATGCGGCTGCCAGAAGGTCCTCCCTACCCGGAGCTGATCCATGGCGAGCTGCACGTGAACCCACCACCGCTTCTCCGCCACCAACGCACACTCCTGCGACTGGTGCTGATCCTAGAAGCGGTGCGGCCCGCCCACCTGGAGGTGCTGCCGGCGCCCATCGGGTGGCGGGCCAGCCCGTTCGACGTGCCGGAGCCCGACATCGTCGTCTGCAACCGCACCCAGGACCTGCACCAGCACCTGGTCGAGGAGGTTCCATCGCTGTGCGTCGAGGTCCTCTCCCCCTCCAACCGTCGCCACGACACCGTGCGCAAGCGGCGGCTGTACGAAGCGCACGGCGTCCCCAGCTACTGGATCGTGGACCCGCACCCCGACAACGGTCCTTGGCTGCTGGCGCTCGAGCTGCGGGATGGGACCTACCGGGCCGTGCACGACGGCACCGAGCGGTTCGAGGCCACCCTGCCGTTCCCGGTCTCTGTCGACCCCGGCCAGCTGCTTGATTAGCCATACCCTGGTATCCGACCAGATACCATGAGTCAGTGAACTATGCCGCACTACTTCGCCAAGCCCGGCAGCGGGCCCATCTCACGTTGCGGGCGCTGGCCGAGCGCGCTGCCACCTCGCACGCCACCCTGTCCGCCTACGAATCCGGGCGGAAGGTGCCTACCACCGCCACCTTCGCCCGGATCGTGCGGGCCGCCGGGTTCGACCTGACCACCACGCTGACCCCACGGGTCGGTGGCATCGATCCCGCCGAACGGGGACGGGAGCTGGAGGAGGTGCTCGATCTGGCTGACCAGTTCCCGGCCCGGCACCATCGCACGCTGCGGTTCCCGGTCTTCGGGCGAGCCTGATGGCGCTGGCCGCCAAGATCGCCGCCATCCACACCGCCCTCGAGGAGCAGTCGATCGCCCACGCCTTCGGTGGCGCGGTGGCGCTGGCGTGGTGCACCGAACGAGCCCGGGGGACGATCGACATCGACCTCAACGTGTTCGTCGATCCGTCCCGAACCGAGGCCGTGCTCGCCGCCCTACCCGAGGGAGTCAGCTGGACCGACGACGACATAAGGCACCTCCATCGCGACGGGCAGGCACGAGTCTGGTGGGGCACCACCCCGCTCGACCTGTTCTTCGACACCACCGTGTTCCACCACCAGGCCGCCGGTCGCTCCGTCGTTCACGAGTTCGCCGGGGCCCAGATGCCGTTCCTCAGCTGCAGCGACCTGGCCGTGTTCAAGGCGTTCTTCGACCGGACCAAGGACTGGGCCGACCTCGAGGAGATGGCCGACGCGGGCACGCTCGATGCCGACCGCGTGCTCGGCGTCCTGGTCCGCTACCTCGGCGCCGATGACCACCGCATCACCCGACTCCAGACCCTGTCCTGACTCGGCGCTGTCCCGGGCAGAGGTTCGGGTGTCGTTACCCTGACCCGGTGGCCGCCGCCGAACCGGGAGACGCCCTGGCGGCGCGAGTGACGGGCGGCGACCGACGGGCGCTGGCCCGAGCCATCACCCTGGTCGAATCCACCCGACCCGATCATCGGGAGCAGGCCAGGGAGCTGGTCGACGCCATCCTCCCGCAGACCGGCGGTTCGATCCGATTGGGCGTCAGCGGGCCGCCGGGCGTCGGCAAGTCGACCTTCATCGAAGCGCTCGGCCTGCACCTCACCGGCGCAGGCCACCGGATAGCGGTCCTGGCTGTCGACCCCACCAGCAGCCGCAGCGGCGGTTCGATCCTGGGTGACAAGACCCGCATGGAGAAGCTGTCCAACCAACCCGGCGCCTTCATCCGCCCGTCACCGTCCGGTCGCGAGCTGGGCGGGGTGGCGCGCCGCACCAGGGAGGCGCTGCTGCTGTGCGAAGCGGCCGGCTTCGACGTCGTGGTGGTCGAGACCGTCGGCGTGGGCCAGAGCGAGATCGCCGTCGCCGAGCTGACCGACCTGTTCGTGCTGCTCGCCTCGCCGGCCGGCGGCGACGACCTGCAAGGCATAAAGCGCGGGATCATGGAGCTAGCCGATCTGGTGCTCGTGACCAAGGCCGACGGCGGTCTGGCCGCCGCCGCGCGCCACACCTGCGCCGACATCACCGGTGCGCTTCACCTGCTGCGGCCCCGCCACGCCGAGATCACCCCATCGGCGCGGCTGGTGTCGTCCACCACCGGTGCCGGCGTGGCCGAGGCGTGGGCCGCGGTGCAGGCCGGTCACGCCGCCCTGGCCGAGACCGGGGCCATCGATCGGGCTCGGGCCGCGCAGGCGGTGTCATGGATGTGGTCGGAGCTCCAGGCCGGCCTGCTCGAACGGTTGACCGCCGACGACCGGCTCTCGGAACGGCTCCACCGCCTCAAGGCTGAGGTAACCGCCGGGAAGGTGTCGCCCGCCACGGCTGCCCACCGGATGCTGAAGGACCTCGCGTAGCCTCTACGCCCATGGCTGCCATCCCCAGAGATGCACGCGTCCTTGTAACCGGCCACCGTGGTCTGGTCGGTTCGGCGGTGCTGCGCCGCCTCGAGACCGAGGGCTTCACGAACGTGGTGACCGCCAGCCGCGACCAGCTCGATCTGCGTGACCAGGCGGCCGTCAACCAGTGGTTCCGCCACAACCAGCCCGAGTTCGTGTTCCTGGTCGCCGGAACGGTCGGGGGGATCATGGCCAACTCCACCCGCCCGGCGGAGTTCCTCTACGACAACATGATGATCCACGGCACCGTCATCGAGGCCAGCAAGCGGGTAGGGGTCGCCAAGCTGCTGTACCTCGGCAGCTCGTGCATCTACCCCCGCCACGCCACCCAGCCCATCACCGAGGACCAGCTCCTCACCGGTCCCTTGGAGCCCACCAACGAGGGCTACGCCCTGGCCAAGATCGCCGGCATCAAGCTGTGCGACTCCTACCACCAGCAGTACGGGTGCAACTTCGTGTCGGCCATGCCCACCAACCTCTACGGCCCGAACGACAACTTCGACCTGGAGTCGAGCCACCTCCTGCCTGCCCTGATCCGCAGGTTCCACGAGGCCAAGATCGCCGGCGAGGCCCGGGTCGAGGTGTGGGGAACGGGCAGCCCCCGGCGCGAGCTGCTGCACGTCGATGACCTGGCCGACGCCTGCCTGTTCCTGATGGACCGCTACGAAGGGCCGGGCCACATCAACGTCGGCACCGGCCAGGATCACCGGATCAGCGAGATCGCCGGGATGGTCCGAGACGTCGTCCACCCCGACGGCGAACTGGCCTTCGACCCCTCGAAGCCCGACGGCATGCCCCGCAAGGTCCTGGACGTGACCAAGCTGCACGACCTGGGCTGGCATCACCGGATAGAGCTGGCCGACGGCATCGTCGACACCTACCGCTGGTTCTGCGCCCAGGACCCGAGCGCCGTCCGCGGCGTCTCCGGCGTCGCCATCAACGCCTGAACCAGACTGACCTAGGCCGGGGCTTGCAACGCGTGGGGGAGGCAGAGCCCGTCCAACTCGGTCACCACGATGCGGTCGCGGTTGGCGTAGGTGATCTCGTTGGTGGGGTCGACCCGGACCTTGTACTCCCGGAAGGACTCCTCGAGGCTGTCGTAGGCGAGCAGCCGCCCCACCAGCGGGTCACCCAGGTCGAGCAGGAGCTTGATCGCCTCAATGGCCTGGATGCTGCCGATGATGCCGGGCAGCACACCGAGCACTCCGGCCTCGGCACAACTCGGTGCCATCTCCGCCGGCGGCGGCTCCGGCACCATGTCGCGGTAGGTGGGGCCGTGCTTCGGATCGAAGACGGTGACCATCCCTTCGAACCGGAAGATCGAACCGTGCACCACCGGGATGCCGAGCTTGACCGACGCGTCGTTCACCAGGAACCGGGTCGGGAAGTTGTCGGTGCCGTCCACCACCAGGTCGTAGCCGTCGAGGATCTCCATCACGTTGTCGGCGCCTAGGCGCACGTCGTAGGTGACCACGTCGACATCGGGGTTCAGGGCGGTGAGCGTCTTCTTGGCCGAATCGACCTTCCGGTCACCGATGCGGTCCATGTTGTGCAGGATCTGACGTTGCAGGTTGGACTCGTCG
>JAABUJ010007130.1_pt1 | contig 10543 bp, 9 predicted proteins | sample 5559131 | NCBI WGS metagenome assembly JAABUJ01 (sample SAMN10711875, study PRJNA513366) | rock metagenome | isolation source: Antarctica rocks | place: Antarctica: Victoria Land, Mt New Zealand nord | collected 2016-01-07 | reverse complement strand
CGAGGTCGCGTAGTGGGACCACACGAAGATCGGCATGCGGAACCAGGTCATGCCCGGCGCGCGCATGGTGTGGATGGTCACGACGAAGTTGAGCCCCGTCAGGATGGAGCTGAACCCCGTGACGATGACGCCGATCAGCGCCGGGGTGACGTAGGTGTTGGAGTAGGTCGTGCTGTAGGGGGCGTAGAACGTCCAACCGGTGTCGACGCCGCCGGCCACCAAGGTCAGCAGGGTGAACAGCGCGCCGCCGACGAACAGGTACCAGCTCAGCCGGTTCAGGCGGGGGAAGGCGAGGTCCTTGGCCCCGATCATGATCGGGATCAGGAAATTGCCGAAGGTCGCCGGGATGGACGGGATCAGGAAGAACCACACCATGATCACGCCGTGCAGCGTGAACAGCTTGTTGTAGGTGTCGTTGGTGAAGATCGATCCGTCCGGCGTGACCAGCGACAGCCGGATCAGCCCGGCCGCGATGGCGCCGCCGATAAAGAACACCGTGATGCTGGCCAGGTACAGCAGGCCGATCCGCTTGTGGTCGATGGTGAAGAACCACGACCGCAAGGTATGCGTCGCGTGCAGGTAGTCGGCGGGGCGCGCCAACGTGGCCGACGGGGTCTGCGGATCGCGCAGGGCGATGTCGGACGGGCTCACGGGCTGGCCTCCTTTCCGGTGCTTTTGAGGTAGGCGACGATCCGCACCAGGTCGTCCTCGGGCATAACGCCCTTGAAGCTCGGCATGACTTGGCGATAGCCCTTGAGCAGGTTTTTGTCCGGAGTCAGGATCTTGTCGCGCAGGAATCCGTCGTCGGCCACCATCGTGGCGCCCGACGCCATCGGGATGGGGGTGTCGTACACCCCGGCCAGCGCCGGCGCGCGCTCGGTCGACACTGGGCCGTGGCAGCCGCCGCAGCCGTATGACGTGAACAGCGTGTGCCCAGCCGACGCCAGCGACTGCGCCGAGCCCATGCTGGTCAGCCAGTCCTCGTAGTCGGACGGGGTCATGATGGTCAGCGTGCCGCCCATGACCGAGTGGTCGGTGCCGCAATACTCCGCGCAGAGCAGGTGGAACGTGCCGGGCTTGTCGGCCTTGAACCATATCTCGGTGTAGCGGCCGGGCAGCGTCTCCATTTGAATGCGCAAGGCCGGCACGTACAGCCCGTGGATCACGTCCTGCGAGATCATCCGGATCAGCACCGGCTCGCCCATCGGCACGTGCAGGTCGTTGATCTCGGCTTGGCCGCCGGGGTGCTGGAACTTCCACATCCACTGCCGGCCGATGGCGCTAATCTGCAGCGCGCCCGGCGGCGGATGGCGGTGCGTGTCGTACAGCCGGGCAGCCCACACGAAGAACACCAAGGTCAGCAGGAACGGGATGATCATCCAGCTCATCTCGATCAGCACGCTGCGGTCCTCGCTGGTGGTGCGATCCACGACGCGGCCGGCCCGGTAGCGCAGCGCGTAGTAGCTGATCGCGAGGAAGATCGGCACCGTCAGCAGCAGCGTCACGACGGTGAACGACAGGATCAGGTAGTCCACCTCGACCGCGCTCGCAGAGGCAGATTGCGGCCAAAGGCGAAGCAGCTGCTGCGGGAGGTTGATCACGGCGAAGGCTCCAGGGAGCGCCCGGCGACGAGCGCCATGGCGCGGTCGATCGGGATGCGGGCCAGCCTGTGGTCTTGGCCAACCCAGCTATAGGCTTGGATTTTCCCCTCCTCGGCGCCCTGCTCGTCGTGCAGGTCCTGATAGGGCGCCCGCTGTAAATGAGGGCCGGGGGGCACGACCTCGGCACTCTGCTGCGGGGTGAGTGCGAGATGGTCGGCGCGGTCGGCGTTGCGGAAAAAATGGATCATGAGGAACAGGATGGCGATGGAGACGATTGCCGTACCGGCGAATACGGCGAGGATACGGGCGACCAGCTTCGCGCTGATGTCCTCCGTTTCGTAGCCGAGCGACCTAGCCCTCGGGTTGGCTGGAATTGTTGGCTGACCCCGCCCGGATTCGGACGCGCCAGGCCTGGAAGCGCCAGGCCCAGAGGCGCCAGAAGGCATACGTCGCTTGCCGAACATCGCGAAGCCGCCGACCAGCGCCAGCGCCGTCGCGAGCAGCGGCATCACCCGGGGGCGCCTAAACGCTGCCATGGCGGCTCTCCGTCCAGCGGCCGAACAGCAAGCTCGCGCCGATGAGTAGGCCACCCAGGCCGCAAAGGGCGAGCACATCGGACGCCGTCACGGTCAGACGATCGCGGAAGGCGGGCGTGATCAGCCAGAACATCTCGATGAGGTGCGCGAACAGCACTGCGCCGGCCGCCAAGGCCAGCGAGACGGTCAGCACCTCATACTGCCGGGGCAGCAGGATCAGCAGGGCGGCGGCGCACGCGCCGATCGCGGTCCACTCGGCCGCGAGGCCGATGCCAGCGCCACGGTGCTGGTACCAGACGACCTCGTCGGGCAGGTTGGCGGACCAGACGATCAGGAATTGGGTGAATTCCAGGAAGATCCAGGCGGCGAGCAGGCACAGGAACAGGGCTGCCAGGCCATGCGGCGCGGTCCAGGCGCGTGCGCTCCAGGCCGCGAGCAGAACGGCGACGGACACTGCCGCCCCGCACTGCGAAACCATCATCAGCAGGCCGAACGAGAACGAGCCGAGGCCGGGGTCCAGCGACAGCGCCCAATCGTTGGCTGCGACCGTGCCGATGACGACGTGGACGATCAGCCCGGCGATAGCGACTGCGCGCCGTGGGCCGTGGGCTCGGGCCGGCCGGCGCATGAAGATCATCGACAGCACCGTCCACAGCAGCAGGAACGCGACGGCGCGAAACACGAACGGCGTCGCTGGCCCGTGCAGGCCGAACAGCGCGCTCGGCTGCAGCAGGATCGGCAGCGCCAGGATCGCCAGCACCGGCAAGGCCGTCACGATGCTGCGGAGCGGGTCCGCGACCGGCGCGCGGGCGGCGCCGGCGATTTCGAGCGCCATCAGCACCGCAAGCGCGCCGACCGGGACGCCGAAGCAGAACAGCCACGCCGCGAGATAGGACGGCAGCAATCGCGCGCCGCCGAGGAACGCCAGCGCCAACGCCAACACCAGCGCGACGAGGCCGACCGCGGTGGCCCCGAGGGCTTGCCGCCTCATTTGGACGCCTCCAGCCGCGCCCGGTCCTCGGGCGGCAGCGTCGAGGGGTCGACGTCCTGGCCGGCTTGCAACGCGCGGATGTAGGCGACGATCATCCATCGGTCGTTGGAGGGGACACGGGTGGCGAAGCTGTACATGCTGCCTTGGCCGTTGGTGATCACGTCGTAGAAATGCTTGGCCGGGGCGTGCTTCAACTCGTTCGAATACAGCGGTTGCGCCCGCGGGAAGCCGCGCAGCGTGATCATGCCGTTGCCGTCGCCGGACTGCCCGTGGCAGTTGGAGCAGAAGATGTTGTAGCGCTGCCGGCCGCGGTCCAGCATCGCCGCGGTGATCGCCTTCGGCTCCGGCACATCCGGGTCGGTCGGGTTGCGGGCGACGGCGCCAGGGACCGGCGGGCGCATCGACGACTGGTCGCGGAAGAACGCATCGCGGTCCCAGTTGGCGCGCTTGTCCTGGGTGTACATGTCGTCCCGCTTGCACCCGGCGAGGGCCAGCAGTGTGGCGCAGGCCAACACCGCCGCCCGCATCATCGCGACACCTCATGGATCGCGAGCGGCCGGGACGCCAAGCCCTCCAGCGCCCGCGTGACGGCGGCCGGGTCGAACCGGTCGTCCCGCGCCTCGACGGCGAGGTAGAAGCGGTCCTGGCTGGCGCGGGTGAAGTCCGGGATGTTGAACGCCGGGTGGTTGAGGCGGGGCAGCCGGTTCAACACGATCATGGCGAGCACGATCAGGGCAGCGGCCACCATAAGGGCGAACGAGAGGCTCGGCACGATGTAGGAGGGCCAGCTGACGTTCGGGCGCCCGCCGATATTCAATCGGTAGGCGGCGCCCGTCTCGTAGGCGCACATCGCCATGAACGCCGCGAAACCACCGACGACGCCGAGGACCGCGAACGGCCGTACCGTCCCGGGGTGGAAGCTCAATGCCTGCGCGAGGCCTTGGACCGGGACGGGCGTATAGGCGTCCAACCGGCCGAACCGGCGATCCCGGAGCGCGCGGACTGCGGCCAGCAGGGCATCCGGCGTCGCGAACTCGGCGCCGACCCCGTACAACGGCGCTTTCTCGTCTGAAGCATGACTATGCGCCACTGGGCGCCTCCGCACCGGCGCGTACCCGCCGCAATTCCAGGATGGACACGATCGGCAGTGTCCGGACCGCCATCAGAAGCAGCACGAGAAACAATCCGACCGTTCCGGCGAAGGTCGCGATCTCCCATAGGTTAATGGCATAGGGATGCGCGATCGACGGCAGAAAATCGTGCTGCAAGGTGACTACGATGACCATGAAGTGGTCGCCGAACATCCCCACGCCCACCAGCAGCCCCACGACCGCCAGCGCCAGCGGCGAGCGCCGCAGTGCCGGCAGCCAGAACAGCTGCACCGGAATCAGGGCGCAGACGATGATCGACCATGCCGCCCAGGCGTGCGGCCCGAAAAACCGCCGCGTCGTGACGGCGTGCTCGTAGGAGTTCCCGTGCATCGCGGTCCCATACAGCTCCGCGCCGTAGCAGTACAGGTTCACCGCGGCGAGCGCGAGCAGCAGCTTGGCCAGCACCGCAATGTGCCGGGCGGTGATCAGCGCCTGCAGCCGGAGCACGCTCCGCAGCAGCACCACGACGGCCGAGACGATTCCGACGCCTTGGAAGATCGCCGCGAACAAGTAGGAGGTCGGCAGCAGCGTGTCGTGCCAGCCAGGCTCGACGGAGCCGGCGAACATCACCGCGGCGCCCGTTTGCAGGGTCACAACCAGCAGCACGCCGAGCAGCGCCAGGGTGCGGTAGGTTTGCCGCCACCGCTCCCAATGCATCGCCGAGCCGCGCCAGCCCAGCGCCGCGATGCCGTAGATTTGCGCCCGCAGCAGGCCTCGGCCGTTCGACGCCCGCGCCCGCTCCACCGCCCGGTCGCGCAAGGTCGCGAGGTCCGGCAGCAGGCCGACATACCAGAAGCTGGCGCAGATCACGATGAAGCTGAGGATGTCGAACGCGTCCCAGACCAGCGGGCTGCGGAACTGCGGATACAGCAGCAGCGTGTTCGGGTACGGCAGGTTCCAGTAGAAAAACCAAGGCCGCCCGAGGTGGATGATGGGGTAGATGCCGGCTGCGACGGCGGAGATCAGCGCCACCGTCTCGGCGATGCGGTTCAGGGCGCTGCGCCACTCCGAGCCGAGCAGCAGCAGCGTGCCCGACACTAGCAGCCCGCCGCTGGCGATGCCGATCCACCAGTCGTAGCTGACGATGTCGAGCGCCCAGGTGACGGGAATGTTGTTGCCCCAGATGCCGACGCCCTCGATGAACAGGGCCGCCAGCGACACGACCAGCAGCCCCGACAAGGCCAAGGCGACGCCTAGGGCGATCCACCAGCGCAGGCCGAGCGGGTGGTCGAACGCGATCGAGGAGATTTCGCGCCCGACCGACCCGTAGGTCTCGCCGGGGGCGATGAAGGCGCCGCGAAGGGCGAGGTCGCTGGGCATCAGCCCTCCATCGTCGTGGGGGCGCGCTTGGCGAGGTAGGTGGTGCGCGGACGCACGCCCAACTCGTCCAGCAGCGCGTAATTGCGGCCGTCGGCCCGGGCGGCGCGTACGGCGCTCACCGGGTCGTTGAGGTCGCCGAAGCTGATCGCCCGGGTCGGGCAGGCGCCCTGGCAGGCGGTCACGACGGCGCCGTCCGGGATGTGCTCGTCGCCCTTGTCGGCCGCGATCCGGGCGTCGGCAATCCGCTGGACGCAGTAGGTACACTTCTCCATCACCCCGCCCGCGCGGACCGACACGGTGGGGTTGCGCTGCAGCTGCACCGAGGGCTGCGCGCCGCCGCTGTAGTCGAGGTAGTTGAAGCGGCGGACCTTATATGGGCAGTAGCCGGAGCAGGCGCGGGTGCCGACGCAGCGGTTGTACACCATCAGGTTCAGCCCCTCGTGGTCGTGCAGGGTCGCCTCCACGGGGCAACCGACCTCGCAGGGCGCGTCCTCGCAGTGCATGCAGGGCACCGGCTGGAAGTGCGTGGCGGGGGCGTCCAGCTCGCCGGAGTGGTAGCGGTCGATGCGCAGCCAGTGCATCTCGCGGCCCAACCCGACCTCCTCCTTGCCGACGACGGCGATGTTGTTCTCCGATTGGCAGGCCGTCACGCAGGCGTTGCAGCCGATGCAGGCGTCGAGGTCGATCACCATGCCCCAGGCGCGGCCGTTGTCGGCCTGCTTCGGATAGAACGACGCGAGTTCGGGCGCCGGGGGGAAGCTGGTTCCAACCGTCTGCACGCGGACGAAATCGTGGCCTTCCATGCTGCCATGGTCCTGCGTGGAGACGAGCTTCACGCGGCGGCCGGTCTTGGCCAGGGTCACGCCCGTGACCTGGCTGGCGGTCCCGGCGCGCAGCGGATAGGCGTCGTAGCCGATGCTGCTCGCCAGCAGGTCGGGCGCGAACCGGCCGTAGCCGAGATACGCCGTCACCGCGTCGTCGGCCTGGCCCGGCACGATCCAGGCCGGCCCCTCGATGCTGCGGTTGCCGACCGCGAGCGTCACGACGTCGCCGTTCGCCAGGCGCTCGCGCCCGGCGAGCCCGGGGCTGACGGCGACCACGTTGTCCCACACGATCTTAGTCAGCGGCTTCGGCAATTCCTGTAGCCAGGCGTTGTTGCCCACGCTGCCGTCCCACACGCTGGGGTCGGGGCGGAACAGCACCGTCAGGCCCGGCGCCAGTGGCGGGGCGGGAAGGGCGGAGATGCGTGGCACGGCCACGTCCGGCAGCGCGGTGCCGGACAGGAAGCCGTCGCGGATCGCGCGCTGCCACTGCGCGTCGAACGCCGCCGGGCCCTGGCCCTGGCCCCAGTGGTCGCGCAGCAGGTCGAGCCCGCTGCGGGGTTCGATGAACGCCGACAGGATTTCCGGCACCGTGCGGCCGCCATACAGCGGCAGGATCGTCGGCTGGGTGAACGTCACCGTCCCGTCGAAGGCGCGCGCGTCGCCCCAGGCCTCCAGCGGATGCGCCAGGGGCAGGTGCCAGTCGGCGTGGGCAGCGGTTTCGTCCAGGTGGTTGCCGGCGTGGATTTTCAGCTTCACCCGGTTCAGCGCGGTGGCGAAGTCGAGGTCGGCGGGCGCCGTATAGACCGGGTTGCTGTCCAGGATCAGCAGCGTGGCCACCTCGCCGGCCGCCATCGCCTGCACCAGATCGGCCAGCGGGGCGGCTTGCGCGACCACCGGGTCGGTGTAGCTCACGGTGCGCCCGGCATTGCCCAGCGCCGCATTGAGCCGGTGCGCCGCCGCTTGTTCCGCCGCCGGCTGCGCCATGCCCGCCACGACGATCGACTGGCCCCGCGCCGCCTGCAGCGCCTTCGCGGCCCGCGCCAGCCAAGGGTCGTCCATGCCATCGCCGTTCAGCGCCGCGAGCAGGCGATCGGCCAGTCCGGCCAACGCCGCCGGGCCGGCCATGGCGTGGAAGTCCGCCTTGGCGCTCGTGAGATTTGGCGTCGCGGCGGCGCTGTGCATTTCCAGCAGCCCGCCCTGCGCCGCCATCGCCCGCCGTGCGTCGATCCAATCGCGCGAGCAGCCGACCTGCTGCGGCCCCGGGTCCAGGAAGTCGCCGGCGAGCGAGACGATGACGCGCGCGCGGTCGAAGTGCAGCCGGGTCTCGACCGGGCGCCCGAACGCCGCCTGGCCGCCCTCGTACAGCGCGGTGCGGCCCACGGGGGTGTGCGTGTGCCAGCGCATCTCCGGGAACGCCTGCTGCATCGCCGCGAGCTGGGCGGCCAGCGACGGCGACGTGACCGGCCCGGTCAGCACGCGCAGGCCGCGGCCGTGGTGGGCGCGCAGGGTCGCGATCGGCTCCGACATGGCGTAGCCGAACGCCTGCCAGGAGCTTGGGCGGTTCAGATGCCGCACGCTTTGCGACCGGAACGGGTCGTACAGGCCCAGCACCGACGCCTGGCCGAGCACGTCGGTGCCGCCGCGGCTCCAGGGATGCTCCGGGTTGCCCTCGATCTTGATCGGGCGGTTGTTCTGCGTCGCCACCACGATGCCGTTGGCGAAGCCGTCGATCAGGGCGGCAGACGCGAACAGCGTGGCGATCCCCGGCTCCTGGTGGAGCGGGTTGCGGACGTAGGGCACCTCGTGGTCGCGGCTATCCTCCTCGCCGCAGCCGCTCAGCCCGGCGAGGGCGAGCGAGGCCGCCATGATCTGCAGGAAGCGCCGCCGGTCCGGCCCCCCCGCGAGCCGGGCGGCGGCGGGGAACTCGGCGGCGACGAAGCTGCGGAACGCCGGGGTCCGGGCTAGCTCGTCAAGGCTGCGCCAGAACGCCGGGCCGGTGGCGAGCTGCGCGCGCAGGGCGTCGATGTCGTAAGGGGCGCTCATCGGTGGCAGATCGAGCAGTCGGACAACTCGGCTCCCGTGCGGATGTGGCGCTCGGCGACCAGTTGCGGCCCGATGACGTCCTGGTTGGCGGGCGGCGACCATTCCATGTTCCACACCTGGTCGGCGGTGCGGATGTACTTCTCGGGCTGGCGATGGCAGCCGAGGCAGAACTGCATCTCGAACGCGTTGGCGCGGTAGGTCAGCTGCATCGTGTCGACGGCGCCGTGGCACGTCGAGCAGCCGAAACCTTTGCCCACGTGGATCGAGTGGTTGTAGTACACGTAGTCCGGCAGGCGGTTGACCCGGACCCACTGGATCGGCGTGTTGCTGGCCAGGCTCTCGCGCACGGGGGCGAGCATCGCCGAGCTGGTCCAAATTTGCGAGTGGCAGGTCATGCACGTGTAAGTCGGCGGCAGCCCGGCGGTTGCGGCGTACTCCACCTGCTGGTGGCAGTTGCGGCAATCCAGCCCCAGCTCGCCATCGTGGTGCTTGTGGCTGAACGGCACCGGCTGCTCGGGCGCGATGCCGACGTCGGTCAGGTAGTCGGACTCCGAGACGCCGCCCAGGATCAGCAGCGTCATGACGACGGCGGCGAGCGCGCCGAACAGGAACAGGCGCATGACCGCGTCCGCGCCGGGGGCGAAAAGCTGTTTCACAGCGGAACTCCGGTCTGAAGGCGAGGTGCCGCGGATCGGCGACGCCGCTGCGCCGCGACCACGATGCCGCAAATCCCGAGCACCGTGACCGTTCCGGCAATGCGAAGCACCTTCACGATGGCCAGCGTGTAGCGCCCGGTGGTGGGGTCGAAATGGAAGCACAGCAGCAGCACCGGAGAGGCTTTCTGCCCGACTTCCCCCCGCGCTGCCCGCTCAAGCCCGGCCTGCACGTCCCCCGGCGAGTAGCCGACGCCGAGCAAGTAGCCGGAGACGATCCCGCCCGGAGTGGCGAACACCAGCCCGGCGGGATGCATGAACTGCGCGGTCGCCGCGTCGTAGCGGCTGCGGTAACCGGACGCCGCCTCGACCGCCTCGATGCTCGCGGCAAGGCCGGTCAGGAAGTGCCAGCCGGCGGGATCGGCCGGGTAGCGCGCGGCGTCGTCGGCCTGGGCCTTGGCTGCGTCGGCTGGGGTTTCGCCCGGGTCGATGCTGACGAAGGCGAGCTGGTAGTCGCGCCCGGCAACGAGGCCGGTCCGCTGCAGCGCCGCGAACATGTCGTCGCGCACTACGCCGCACAGGTTGGGGCAGTGGAAGTACCCGAAGGCGAGGACCAGCGGCTTGCCCCCGAGCGCGCCCAAGCTCAGCGCGCGCCCCGTCGCGTCGTTGAACGAGGCTTCGAGTGGAAGCTGCACGCCGGGCCTTTGGTCGAACGCGTACGCGTCCATCCCATCCGCCGAGGCTGATCTCGCCAGCAAAAGAAAAATCAGCAGAAGTCGCTTCACGCCCGCCCCAATGCACCAGCCGGACACAAAACGGGATACCGGGGAAAATGCCTAGTGTGTCCAGGGCATTGTCACGGGAACGTCAGCAAGCCGACAGCGGAACGACGTAGGGTCCTTCCGGAATAACGGCAACCGCGTCGTCGCCGGAGCGCGACATGCTGTCCTCGACCGCCTGCTCCACCGACTCGGCCAGCTCGACTCCCGTGATCCGCCGGTCCGCCTCGTTCAGCCCCCGGGTGAACAGCTGCACGCGGCCGAGGCGCATCGGCTTCAGCTGCATCTCGGTCTGCCACTCGTCCACGTCGGCCAGGCGCTTGGCCTGCAGGCTGCGCAGGAACGCGTCCGGCCCGATCTCGACCATGCGCGCCTGGCTGTCGCGGAACTCCGGCGAGCCGATGCCTTCGGAACACTCCGACGCGATGATCAGCGTGCCGGAGGGCGCCAGGATGTCCATCGGCGTCACCATGCCCTTCACCGTCTGGTAGTAGGTCTTGTCGAGCGGGTAGCCCGCCGCCGAGGTGACGACCGTGCTGAAGCGGCGGCCGACCGGGATGGCGGCCCAGTCCGCCACGAAGCGCACCGCCGCCATGTGGCTGGCGATGACCTCGCCGAAGGTGACGTGCACGAGGTCGCGGTCCT
>JAABUJ010007128.1_pt1 | contig 10543 bp, 10 predicted proteins | sample 5559131 | NCBI WGS metagenome assembly JAABUJ01 (sample SAMN10711875, study PRJNA513366) | rock metagenome | isolation source: Antarctica rocks | place: Antarctica: Victoria Land, Mt New Zealand nord | collected 2016-01-07 | reverse complement strand
TCACAGGCTGGGCCTGCATACGAATCGTAGTGCCGCCGAGCAGGCCGGCGACTGCTGCTGTTAGACAGATGGACTTCATTGAACTGGTCATCGTGAACTCTCCTGGTTTAGATGTGCTTTTCCGCCCGAGATATCGACGGTTGGCTACTGCACCGTAAGATGGCGGCTAGCTGCAAAGGTTACAGACTTCCCGCAAATGTTTGTTCGATCAATTCCGCGTAACCTCTACTCATTGCGAGCATCGTGATTAATAGTGATCAAAATAAGACGAAAAACCTCTCGCCCGAACCGGAAGGGTTTTCCTTGGAGCCTTTAGTCAACGTGAGTTCCGTCACGTCTCAGGAAGAAGCCCTTATCGCGCGGGTCTGCGAAGGGGAGAAGGCATATTTCCATGCCCTCATACGCCCGTACACCCGGATGATGTTTGCCTCGGCTTTGGCTGTCCTGCGGAACCCGGCAGATGCGGAAGAGGCCGTGCAGGAGGCCGCGTTGAAGGCTTTTCTGCATCTGTCACAGCTTGATGATAGGCGTAGATTTCGTGCATGGCTGCTTCAGATTGTCGTCAATGAAGCCCGGATGCATCGTCGCCACCTTCGGAGGCAACTGTACGAATCCATCGACGAAGTCGATGATGTGAGTGATTCCGATTCTGTCCCACGTCAATTTGCCGACTGGCATGATCTGCCCCACGAGGCCTTCGAACGCGAACAGCTTAGAGCCGCCGTACGTAGCGCCGTAGATCAGTTGCCAGAGATCTACCGTGAAGTTCTGCTGCTTATTGATAGCCAACATCTGAGCTATCTGGACGTGGCTCAGGGTTTGGGAGTTTCGGTAGGAGTTGTCAAAACCCGCGTCCATCGCGCGCGGATGCGCATTCAGGAGCAACTCAGTCCCGTCTTCCGACCCCGTTTCAGCGACCACATCCAGCTTATGAAAGGAATGAACCCATGGTCTCGTGCAAAAAGCTAGCTGAAAACCTTTCTGGCTATATTGAAGGCGATGTCGATCGAGAGCTCTGTGGCAAGATCGAACGCCACCTCTCCCATTGTCGCCGCTGCTCCGTCTTGCTGGATAGTGTGCGCAAAGTGCTCGTCATCTCAGGCGACGAGCAGACGTTCGAACTCCCAATGGGATATGAAGACAGGCTACATTCGTTCCTTGAAAGCCGCATCTGACAATTTTCATCTGCTTCAGAGTTGCGCTTCCCGGAATACACCCTGACCGGACAGCAGTCCTGCGTAAGCAGGCCAACAGGCCGGACACGCCAGCTTCGGAAGGAAGGCAACTCCCATCCCAGGCACGGCAAGCAGATTCCTTTTTGTATTGACATTCATCGTCAAAACCCCCTTCCATCGAGGTTTTCCAATATTGGGCACTTCCCTATCGGCCCACAGGCAGAACAATCCTCCGTGAGTCTCAGCAGGCTCTTGCGAACCGCTTTCAGGTGCGCCAGCTTCTGTTCAACATCCGCGAGCTTCGCCTCTGCACGCCCACGGATTTCGCCCCTTGAGGTGTGAGCATCTGCGCGTAGAAACAACAGCTCTTTGATCTCGTTGAGAAAAAACCCCAACTCTTGCGCACGTTTGATGAAACCGATGCGCAGCACCGCATCCGGCTGGTAAATCCGGTAGCCGGCGTCGGTACGAGCACCAGGCGACAGGAGTCCTTCCCGCTCGTAGTATCGGATTGTCTGGAGGTTGACCTCGGCCTGCTCTGCTAGTCGGCTGATCGTGAACTGCGGCATGAGCCAACTATAAAGCCTGTACTTAGGTACAGAGTCAAGTTTGGACGGGCGGTATGCATCTCATCTCATCTTGAAGGTCTAACGCACCAAGAAAAGAACGCGCGTTGGTGCAGATCAGTTCCCACACTATGCTCGGAATCTTATCCAAGCATAGCGCGAACATGTTCAGAATCGGAGCCATCGCGCTCTCGCTGGTTTTCATCGGAACAGCATCATCACAGACTATTCATATGTATGGCCCTGGAGGTCCCCTTGCTCCGATGGAGGAGTGCGCCGCGCTGTTTTCCTCAAAGACGCACGTGCAGGTGGACGTGACAGCAGGCCCGGAGAAGCAATGGTGGACTGAGGACCGAGGCAATGCCGATATGTCTACGGCGGCGCGGAGTACGTGCTGACACAATTCAACCAAAAGCATCCAGGGTTTCTTGTCAGCGGCAGTAGAGCTGAGGTTTATCCTCTGCTCGTCGGCATTCTCGTGCGCAAGGGCGATCCCAAACACATCCAGCGTTTGTTCGATTTTTCTCGCCCTGGAATAGCAATTATGGATGTGAACGGTGCCAGCGAGCTTGGGTTGTGGGAGGATCTCGCTGGCAGAAAAGAGCTTCTCGGCGCACTTCAGCACGACATTGCTGTTTCAGTCGATAATAGTGCGCAGGTTTTCAGCTATGAAACTCCAAACCTGAGTTGGACGCGTGGATTACGTATGAATCCTGGCATAACCGACTAGCCCAGACTAGGGACCTCGTTCGCCTTCCTTCCTCAGAGTGCCTGTTCCGAAGAACACCGGTAGTTATCACATCGCGGTCACAGATGGTCAAAGAGGCGCAACAGTTTCTTGCCTTCCTAAAAACTCCACAGGCGCACACGATCTTTATAGAGTGCGGTTGGAAAGGATCGGAATATGTTTACGGAGGAGGACGGAGAAGAGAGTTGCTTTTCGCCACCATGGGCCCGGGAGATACCGTGAAACGACGTAAAAATAGAAGAGGATCATCAACATCCCGGTCAGGTAGTGAAACCACAGAAACCCGAATAGCGTAGGTGGCTTCTCTACCCCAACCCGATGCAGGGCGGCAAGGGTCCAGGGCGCCCATCGGGTGGCATAGCGCAGCACTAGTGGAGCAACCCACCACTTCCCGGATCGATGTTGATTAGCGGAGCCAGCTTCAACATCGCCGTGTTGATCGTGATGCCCATCAAACCAGCAAGGCATGCGTATCCCGCCCGCCTCAGCGCTGTAGACTCATGGTGCGGTTTCCTGCCTCTGCCGAATCTCCACATCTCCAAGCCTCTCCTATCGACCGGACTCAGCCCGCACCTGCGTGTCGATGCGCCAACGCCTCTCGCCTGGCAGTCACTGCTGATCTGCTGGTCTCATGATTCTGAGGATTGGATGGCCTCCGATGTCTTGAAGTGGGAAATAGACCAGGTGAGTCTTCGGGTCGACAGAGACCGTGTGAGCATGCGGCATGTGGAGCTGTCCAAGCAAACGCAGCTCGGTTCCGTTCTCCTGAAAAACGGTCACGGTACCCGATTCCGCGGAGACATACAGACGCTTGAGTTCCGGATCGAAAGCCAGGACGTCCGGGTCATCGCCCACCTGGTGAACGGATAGGAGCTTCATGGCTTTCAGATCAAAAACAGCCAAGGAATGGTTCTCCTCGCCGGCGATAAAGGCCAGATTGTTGGCAGGGTCCAATGCAATTCCGTGTGGATTCTTCAGCCCTGGCAGGGGATAACGGCCGATAATCTTCATCGTAGATGGATCGATGGAGACGAGATCGTTTCTTCCATGAACACCAACAAGAATGTGAGCTGAGCGGGAGTCGTAAACAGTGTTCCCTGCACCGCCTCCAAGTGAAATGCTGCCTACCAGCTTGTCCGTTGTCGCATCGACGACGGCGTCCGTTCCGCCATGTTCATCTGAGACGAAGACCCGTTTGCTCTCGGGTGCGTAGGCGAGGCCATCAGGATAAGCAACAGGTCCGGTCTTCCCTACCGTCTTGAGCGTTGCCATGTCTACAGCCGCAACCTGATGCTGGCCCGTCACAGAAGCGTACACACGACCGATCTGTGGCACGGCGAGGACGCCATGCACACCATCGAAGCCATCGAGATTCGCCACGACATGGCGTGTCTGAGTGTCGAAGACGACCATCTGGCCGGCATTCATGTGGGAGATATAAAGTCGCCCATGCTCCACATCCAGGCTTTGATAATCAAAGCGAACCGCAGGCCCAGGCATCGGAATATCGGCTACTTCCGTCAGCACTTGACTGCTTTTTACGTCTGCGGCACCCTGTGAAGACGCGACCGTAGGAGCAAGACAGAGAGCCAGAACCACAGCTCCGATTCCGCCCGTCAGAGCACGATTGAGCTGTTTCATAAGGTTTACCTTTCACTGCAGTAATGAATGTCAGTGCAGTACGAGCGCTAGCTCAACTAGCAAGAAACGCGCTATTCACGTAACATCTTTCTGTGTCCAGAATAACATTGAAAGAAGAGGTGCTGCCATGGCTTCTTCTCGTAATGAGTTTGCCGACCAGTAAGGCGAGTGAGCGCGTAGGGATGTGGCGGAAGCTGCAAAAGTTTGGTGCGATTCCGTTTCGTAATGCAGGTTATCTGCTTCCCAATAGCCCGATGAACCAGGAGAGGTTTGAGTGGATGGCCACGACGATCCGCAGCTTCGAAGGAGAAGCATCTATCCTGAGCGTGCACGGGATGGACGACATTCCCACCCGTATGCTTCAGGAGCAGTTCCGGCAAGCCCGCGCATCCGACTACGAAAGCCTGATCGCCGAATTGATCAAGCTCGGGCCAGCCGCAGATAGCGTTTCCGGCACGATGAAACGCCTGAGACGCCGCTACGACGAGATCCAGGCGATCGACTTCTTCGAAAATCCTCTTCGCAAAAAAGCAGAAAAAGCCCTGCAGCGAGCTGAACAACCGAAAAACAAGGCGGCGAGCTCGAAAGCCGGAAAAGCTTCGAAGGCCGACTACCAGAAGCGACTTTGGTTGACGCGCCCTCGCCCAGGAATTGATCGGGTCTCGTCGGCCTGGCTTATAGCGCGGTTTATTGACCCCAAGCCAACGTTCGTCTTTAGCAGCGATCCAGCGGCGCACGCAAATGCCGTCCCCTTCGACATGTTCCAGGGTGGCGGATTTGGACATGAGGGCGATCACTGCACTTTTGAGACGCTCACAATTTCCTTCGGGATCAAGGATGAGAAGGTCCACATCATCGGACAGGCAATTCATGACGCCGATCTTGAGGATGATAAGTTCGCTCGACCCGAGGGCAGGACCATCAATCAAATACTTCAGGGCTGGGCCAGGCAAGGCATAGCTGACGACGAGCTACTTCGCAGAGGCATGGACCTCATCGAGGGGCTCTACAACTTTATGACCTAACCCAAAAGATGTGGCTGGGCTGATGGTCGCAACGTTCTCATCACCTTTGCGCGCGGGAGCCGAGAGCATTGCGAGGGAAAAATGTGGAGTTGCTATGAGGGGTCGGGAATGATTTGCAGAGATCAGGCTCGCGGGAGAAACCCGGGGGATGTCATCGACATGCTGAACGCTTTGAGGCCGGCGGGGACACGACCCCTGCTCAGTATTGTGCTGCTCGCAGCCTGCCCTTGTCTGGCGTCTGCCGCGATAGCCCAGAGCACCAGCATGCCAAGGACGTCTGCGCCAATTACGTTAGCGGATGCAGTGCATCTCGCAGATGCGAACTATCCCGCGATCCGAGCGGCTCAACAACAAGAGTTGGCCGCAAAACGAAACATAGGCGTAGCCCGGACGGTGTACCTGCCGCGCGCCGACATACTGTGGCAGACGAACCGTGCGACAGCGAACAACATCTATGGGCTATTGCTCCCGCAAAGCATCATTGCGACCATCTCAGGGCCAGTCGTAAGCTCTGACGTGACGCGTAGCGCGTGGAATAGTGCTGGCGGCGCACTGTTGAGCTGGCAGCCTTTCGACTTTGGTGTGCGCCGGTCTCAGGTGAACATAGCCCGTGCGGGTGCTGACGCAGCGAAGTATGCCTCCGCACTCACTCAGCTGGATGCCACGTCAGCGGCTGGAGCCGCGTTTTTTGACGTAGCCGCCGCGCAGCAACTGGTCGCCGTCGCCCAGGCGAACGTGACTCGAATCGAAGTGTTCGATCGGGCGGTGCGTGTTCTCGCCGAGAATGCGCTCCGGCCCGGTGTTGACGTCTCTCAAGCGGATGCCCAGCTCGCGATTGCGCGCACGCAACTCATTCAAGCACAGACGCAGGAACAGATCCGCCTCGCGACCTTGTCTGCATATCTCCAGCTTCCTGCAGGACAGCAGCTCGCAATCGACGCAACACTTCTGCAGACCACTCCTCCAGATCTTGACCCCGAATCGAACGCTATCAAAGATCATCCCGCTGCGCTGCAGCAAGCGGCTCGCGTGGGTCAGGAGCGGGAACAGCTGCATCTGCTCTCGCGCAGCTATGTGCCGGTGTTCAGCACCATGGGTGCTGTATCCGGGCGTGGGGCTGGAACCTCGCTTGACGGCAACTTCCCCGGCGGAACTGCGGGCCTCGCTCCAAATACCTTCAACTGGGCCGCCGGTGTTCAAGCAACATTTTCCGCGTTTGATTTCTTCCTCAATCGCGATCAGCAGAGGGTGCAGCAAGCCAATCTCGGAGCAGAGGCGTCGCACTATGACCAGATCGTAGACGACCTGTCCGTGGCTGTGCAGCAGGCGAGGGCTACGCTGACCGGGGCGCGGGCGGTCGCGAAAAATACTCCTATTGAGCTACTCGCGGCACGGACCAGCGAAGAGCAGCAGCAGGTGCGATACCGATCCGGCCTGGCGACTGTTGTCGATGTGGCGGTTGCTGAAGGTGTACTCGCCCAGGCAGAGGGAGACGCCGCCATTGCGCGGTTGAGCGTGTGGCGCGGGTTGCTCGGGGTCGCAGCAGCTCAGGGCAATTTGACCCCATTCCTCCAGTTACTCCGCAACCAGCCATGACGGAAAGAAAATAACACTATGTGGCTTATTCGAATTGCGCTACGGCGGCCCATTACGGTCATGGTGATCGTCACCGCGCTTGCCCTTGCATCGATTCTGGCGATCTTCCGCACCCGTATCGACATTTTTCCGAATCTCGATCTGCCGGTGATCTATGTCGCGCAGCCGTACGGAGGTATGAGCCCGCAGCAGATGGAGGGTTTCATCTCCTTCTACTACGAGTATCACTTTCTCTACATCAACGGAATCGAGAACGTGGAGTCGAAGTCGATTCAGGGTACGTCCCTGCTGCGGCTCACGTTCCATCCCGGCACGAATATGAGCGAGGCGCTGGCCGAGACAGTCTCCTATGTCAATCGCGCCCACGCCTTCATGCCTCCCGGGACAGTCGCGCCGTTTGTGATCCGCTACGACGCTGGAACCCTGCCGGTTGGATACCTCGTCTTCTCGAGTCCTTCGCGCACCTTGGGAGAGATCCAGGACCTCGCGCTGAACCATGTGCGACCGGTCTTCGCAACGCTGCCCGGCGTCTCCTCTCCTCCTCCCTTTGGTGGCAATCAGCGCACGATCGTCATCAACGTCGATCCACAGAAGCTGCATACCTACGGTCTGTCTCCCAATGCTGTTGTTCAGGCGTTAATCAAGGGAAACAGCGTCGAGCCGGCAGGCAATGCGGATATCGGCACACAGAACTCTCTTGTGACTACCAACTCGACCGTAACGCAGATCAATGATCTGCTCGACATTCCGCTTACGCTGGGCTCGGGAGCCTCTGTGTATATGCGGGATGTAGGTAGCGTCTCCGACTCCTCCGATATCGTCTCTGGCTACGCTCTTCTCAATGGCAAGCGGACGATCTATATCCCTGTTACGAAGCGGCCCAATGCATCGACTCTGACGGTTGTGAATGAGGTGCGCAAGAACCTTCCACGGTTTCAATCCCTTGTCCCTGCTGACCTTAAAATTACCTACGAGTTCGATCAGTCGGGGTATGTCCGCGCGGCCCTGAATTCGGTAGTACGGGAGAGCTTGATTGGAGCGGCCCTGACCGGGCTCATGCTGTTGCTCTTTTTACGTGACTGGCGCTCCTCACTCATTATCGTGATCACCATTCCTCTTGCGCTGCTCACCGCAGTAATTGCATTGCGCCTTGCAGGGCAGACGATCAACATCATGACCCTGGGCGGGCTGGCCTTGGCCGTTGGTGTTCTGGTCGACGAAGGTACAGTGCTGCTGGAAAACATTCACGTTCACCTGGATGCGGGGGAAACCAAAGCTCGGGCCGTGCATCTTGCAAGCCAGGAAGTCGCCACTCCACGTCTGCTTGCCTTCCTCAGCGTGCTCGCCGTATTCATCCCTTCTTTCTTTATGACAGGGCCAGCGCAATCACTCTTTTTGCCCTTGTCTCTGGCTGTTGGGTTTGCGATGGGGGCCTCGTACTTACTCTCCAGCACCCTGGTTCCGGTCCTGGCGAACTGGATGTTGAAGGAAAAAAAGAAAGCCCATGACACACACGAGCTACGGACGGGCAAAGAAGACGCGCAGCGGAGAGAAGGTCATCCTGAAGGCGCATTCGACCGTTTCCGTGGACGCTATCGACGAGGCCTTCAGAGGCTGATGGAATATCCTGCGTGGCTGCTCGGCGGCTACGCGCTTATCGCTGTGCTTATTCTCTTTCTGCTCACGCCGCGACTTCCACAGGAGATCTTTCCCTCTTCAGCATCGACGCAATTCCGGCTCCGCATCGATGCGCCCGATGGTACCCGCATCGCAGTCACGGAAGACATTGTCCGCCGGGTTCTGGCGAGCGTCGGCCAAATCGCCGGCGAGAACAATCTGGATCTCACCCTCGGCTATCTGGGTACACAACCTTCGTCCTACCCGATCAACGCCGTCTTTTTGTGGACGAGCGGACCGCAGCAGGCGGTCATCAACATTGGACTGAAACGGGGTGCCAAGTTAAAGCTGGCCAGCCTGGAGGAGCAACTAAGGCAGAAGCTGCCCCAGCAGTTTCCGACGGTACACTTTTCTTTCGACCCAGGGGATCTCATCAGCCAGATCCTGAGCTTCGGATCTCCGTCCCTGGCTGAAATTGCAGTCACCGGACCGAACTATGCCGATGTCGCTCGCTACTCTGAGCAGCTACGCCAGAAGCTTGCCGGGGTGAAGAACCTCCGCGACCTTGAGTACGAAGAGCCACTCCATTCACCAGCCGTGAATGTGAAGATCAATCGGATCCTCGCTGGGCAGCTCGGTGCAACTGCCGACGACGTAGCAACGGCTGTGGTCTCGTCAACTGCGTCCAGCAGGTTTGTCGCCCCGAATTACTGGCGGGATCCGAAATCTGGCGTAGGCTATCAGGTCCAGGTTCAGGTGCCGCAAACAAAGATGACGTCAGTCGGGGATGTTGGGAACATCCCGGTAGGAAGCGCGACCGGAGCGCAACCGCTTGTGAGCCAGCTTGCCACAATGCAATCAACAACGGTTCCAGGCGAGCTTGATCGCGAGAACGGCCAATGGATGCTTATCCTTTCTGCGAACCTAAGCGACAGAAACCTCGGGCGTGCTAACAAGGCCATTCAGCAGGTCATCCGCAACGCGGGCACGCCTCCTCGCGGAGTAAAGACCGAAGTGCGGGGCCAGGTGAGCGCACTGGGGCAGATTTTCGGTGAGCTGGCTATAGGCCTCGGTGCCGCAATCGCGGTCATTCTGTTTCTGCTGACGGCAAACTTCCAATCCATCAAACTTGCCCTGGTAGTGCTGTCCACCACGCCCGCCGTGCTCGCCGGCTCGGTGCTCATGCTCCTAATCACCGGCACAACACTTAATCTCGAAAGCTTCATGGGCACGATCATGGCGATTGGTGTGGCTGTCGCGAATGCCATTCTGCTCATCACCTTCGCGGAGCAGAATCGGCAGAACGGAAAGGAGTCGCACGAGGCGGCACGGGACGCTGCGGCAGAACGCCTCCGTCCCGTACTCATGACCAGCCTTGCCATGATTGCAGGGATGATACCCATGGCGCTGGCCATCGGCCGAGGTAGCGAAGAGACGGCGCCACTGGGGCGAGCCGTCATCGGCGGGCTACTCGTGGCCACTGCGGCAACCTTATTTCTTCTGCCGACGGTCTTCGGTATTGTGCAACGTAACGCTCCAACCAACTCGGGTTCTCTCGATCCAGAAGACCCGGAAAGCAATTTTTACCATCACCAGCAGGAGGCCGCCCAATGAAGCAAACTAACCTTGCTGCTATGTTTTTCCTGACCACGTTCGCGAGTGGATGCAGTTCTTCGCACCCACCCGCCGAAACGAGCACACCTCAGCAGAGTGCTGCACCTGCCGTGAACACGGTCGGGGTGATTTCACAGCGGCTGAACACGACCGTGAGCCTTCCGTCTGAGCTGACGCCGTATGACAGTGTGGATGTATATCCCAAGGTCACTGGATTCCTGCAAACGCTTCGGGTAGATCGAGGCTCGCGCGTACGGAAAGGCGAACTGCTGATGCGCCTTTCCGCCCCGGAATTGGTCAGCCAACGGTCACAGGGGGAGGCGGGGGTACGTGCGGCTGAGTCGCAACTAGTTACAGCGCAGGCGAAGCTCGCCGCCGATGAGGGTACCTATCTGCACATGGTTGCTGCTGCAAAGACTCCCGGAGTTCTTGCCGCAAACGACGTTGCAGTCGCGGGCCAGGCAGCAAGTGCGGATCGCGGCACCGTGGCTGCTGCGCAGCAGAACGTGAGTGCCGCGCGAGACGCTCTGCGCAGCGTCGGCCAGACCGAATCCTATCTCA
>JAABUJ010007127.1_pt1 | contig 10544 bp, 10 predicted proteins | sample 5559131 | NCBI WGS metagenome assembly JAABUJ01 (sample SAMN10711875, study PRJNA513366) | rock metagenome | isolation source: Antarctica rocks | place: Antarctica: Victoria Land, Mt New Zealand nord | collected 2016-01-07 | reverse complement strand
GAGAATGAGGTAACGCTTAAGAGGAGTGTTATTTTCGAACAAAATGGAGTGCTCGACTCTATGGGTTCTGTTGAGTCCTGTGGGGTTGAGCTCCAACCAATTTCTAGTCCTCCTGTCTCTGCGATTTTGTCGGCTTTCCGAGAGCAATAACACCGATATCAGCTCCGATATCACGGTGGCCAAAGATGGGAGCTACACGAGTAGGAGAGAACACGAGGTGCGGCGGGGTCTAGGATGCCTCGATGTGTATGAGCGACAGACTCTCATCGGCGGCCGTCGCTGCCCATGCGCTCGGCCTTAACAAACCCATCGCAAGCCAGTATGCCATGACGATAAGTGAAGACGAAGCTTCGCAATCAGGCTAAGAGGCGGCGTGAGCATTGGGCGATCATAAATGTGCGATTAAGCTACGACCAATCACCGAGCCGAAGTCATTCCGCGCTAATCCTTCGCGTTTAGGCCGGCTTGTTTCAGCTTGATGAGGACGACAGAGTGGAAGAAGTACTGTATGTTATAGGCACCAACATGTTCTGTGCCCCACACCAACCATTTGGTGCGGAAACTCGCTCTACTTCTACCAGGCCCGTCAACAAGCGGTGGACATTATTGCCGAGCATCGACGGGTCCTGACTCCTGAGTCTGGGGAAAACGAGCTTGACGATTGAGGCTATCATCGCACTGGTTTGCCACTCCGTCACACGATCAAATCAGTCCGAAAATGGCATCAGTTTTCGAAGAACGCCGAGGAAAGCTTTGTACTAGCTGTGTACTGAAACAGCCTGATTCAATATGGCGCCGACTGTTGGCATCGGTCGATGCGATCTCTTACACTACCCACTCCACAGTAATGTACGGCTGTACTCGTACCCTCATAGTTCACACTCCCCTCAGCTGGCTGGCGCAAAATCCCACCTCTATGTCCAGCGCTATACGGAGTAGGGAGCAGCATACTGGACAGCTAGGTTCTTCCAAGCACTGTGCGGGTTGCGAATATCGCATGTCTAATACTTGACTCAAGCCCCGATATCATTAGCAACGCCAGAGCCGGCAAGCCTAGATCTAACATCTCATTCGATGCCGTGGCATTAATAACCCGCAACGCTATGACGGCGAACAAACATGCACAGTGTCCACGAAATCGAATATTTGATGCTTAGACATAATTATTGCTATCCTAGGTTTCGCGCTGTCTTTACTCTGCAGAATATGGTACCCATCTTTGGCAAAATCTTGCGACGTGCGTAACACTAAGACACAGAACTATCATCCTCTGAACATCTCCGCGTGGAAGTGGTCGCGACAACTTTGCGAGGCCGTGCAGACCGGGCCTCTGACGGAGGCTGGTGCTGAAGCATGGCGATGTCCCCTTCATTGCAAGTCGAAGGAGTAATTTTCTCTGTAGTGCCAGAAAATGATGCCTTCAAGACGCCAGGATTTCGTTCCATATGTGGTCTATCATCTAGGTACTTGTATTCGAGATGCACTGCGACGCTGATAATTGAATTCGATATGACAGTCCCGTTTCATGGCTTCGAATTTCTCGGCAGGCGAGCCACACGTAAGATGATTGAGCTTTGGAGCGAAACGGCTTGAATGAGGAGACCTTCTGCTCAAAGAACTTGGCTCCAGTACCTACATAAATCGTAATAATGCTTGGCTAACAGCGCTATTCCACACTGCGAAAAAGTTCAGAGATTACCCAGCAGAGATCCTTACCGAAGTCTTAATTTCATTGCATTCTTGTTGAACTTTTCGTCAACTTCCTCAAAAAGCTAACTCTTGAGACCCTCTGCTCCCTCCTTTTATCGGCCTGATCCGCTCCAGTGTCCTGTTGTAGAATACCTGGTCATACGCTCCCTGCACCTTTTTCGATGTCGATTCCCAAATCTACCTCATCGTCGAGAGTCGCTTCAACCATTGCAAGCATGTTCACCCTCCACACTCTCTCTTCCTTGCCGTCCACATAAGACTCTTGGTCGAGCCCATGGTTGCGATCGGAGATATCTCCCACCGCCCTTTCCACGTCGATCAAGACCGCGCTTGTATCGTCCACGATCTCCTTTTTTTCTTTCCGTCCGTCCGTGAATTGAGTGCCAATCGTTACTTTGACCCCTCCAGCTTTAGACCGGGTTTTCTCGATGGACTCGGAGAACACGGCTTGTTGGAGAATCGTCGCTTTCGGTCGTGGAGCCTATCGGCTAAAGTGATTTCCGATCTCATCCTCAGTAACACTAGCTGCGATCCGCAGGGCTTCTTCCCTTTCTTGAGGAGCCGCATCAACGGTGTTCTGGTCGTAAGGCGATGGGCTAGGGTCTTGCACCCCGAAGAACTTATCATCTGAGAAAAACTCCGAGAGCTCCTTTTCTGTAGTGGAGAAGCTCATGCCGGGAATTGCTTCTTGGGTTGGAACACCTCTTTTATCGAAATGCCACCACGCGCCATCGGCTGAATTTGTCAATAGAGAGGCCCAACCTGGGCAGGCGCCGCTGGTGGCCAAAGAAGCCATCCAGTGTCCATAGGTCTTGGAGTACGCGCTTGAGATTCTGGTCATGGGAGGTGGGTCATTGACACTGGAGAGGATGTTCTTCGTGAATGCGAAACGGCGTTGTATTTTCTGGTGCTCTCGTTCGATGGAAGATGCATTCACTTCTATCAGCTTTTGGTGCTGTCGCCTCTTCGCGACTGCCAAACATTGCTCCATCAAGTCTATATCAGCAACGGAGCGCCAGTACAGCTCATTCAATTTCCGTATCCTCTCCGCGGCCTGGCTGGCGCGAAGAGCTTCAGCGGTCTCTATCTCTCGCGCTCTGACTTCAGGGTCGATCATCGCCCCCCTAGTCTCAAGAGCGAACAAGTCTTCGAATGCATCTCTCCAGTTCCGGCCGGGGAGGATCCTTTCCACCTGCAGTGGGGAGTAAGGACTTGCTATGAGATAGCCAAATGGCCACCGCACGGGGCTGAGGAGCCAGCTAGAGACATGGTGTTGGAGGCTTTCGGGCCATGACAAATCTGATACTTCGGAAGGAGTCAAGGGCGAGGGAGTTTTGCAATTGTCGCAGAAGACTTGGTTAGTTGATGAGCTAGACATGGCTTATGTTATAGAATACGTTCACAGTAGAATCATTGCTATTTGAAAATCACGTACAGAGACTTTTGTAGACGATAGGGAGGAAGGAAGACGATAGTAGGTCCAGAAAGCAATTCTTGAGTTCGAGCTGCTTGGAATTTAAGTAGCTTTCGCCAAGTGGCTGAGATAGGATGCCAGTATCGTGCCAAGCAAGTTTCTATGCCGCAAGTGAAAAAGTGACATCCATTTGGCCCGCGAAGACACACCCAAAATTCCACTTTACAGGTCTATCATCAACGCAATTGATTATCATACGACCTCAAAATTGTGATGTCAACATAACTTGATATGCTCTACAACTTTTGCGTGATTTTGAGATGTATAAGTGTGTGTTGATGTAAATTCTAAAGATGCGATGAGGTGCTGTTTCGTCCAACATGTTTTTTGAAAAAAAAAAAAGGTTGCAAAATTTTTTCTTAGAGTTGTTAGAGTTGTGTGCCAAAAAGCACTTTGAGCAACATTTTAAGATTCTTAATGCTACAACGCACGCTTAAGTTTTATATCTTGAAATTACGCACAAGTTGTAGAGCATATAAAGTTGTGTTGTCGCCAAAAATTTGACGCTATCTAATAGTCGATTGCGTGGGTAGTAGACCTGCAAAGTGAAATTTTAGATGTGTTTTCGCGAGTCAAATGGATGATCACTTTTTCGCTTGCGGCACAGAAACTTGCTTGGCACGATATGAGAACTACGCCAGCAATAGTAAACTGTAAGAGATGACTTACGCGTACAGCGAACGCTTCTTATAATGAACAGTCACGTTCCGGCTTCCTTGAATCAGCAAAATGGGAAACACGAGTATAGAAGGGATTCAAGCCTAGCCCAGGCGCGCGGTCCAGCCCGTTGCCGCCTCCAAGGCCCCGAACAGCCTACTTTACATGTACTTAAATGACGCTCCGGTCGTCCCTCCAAGATATAAGTAACTCCCCAAGCTCGAGCTTGTCTCCATCCCGCATGACACTCGTGAATAACACACACAACTTTCTCACGAGCTACAAATCCTGGACTGTCGACGCATTTCTTGCGCCTCGCTCAACGATAATATCCACCCAATCCTGCCCACCTCTGGAGAAGCCACCTTTGGTATGGCCGACAAGCTCAGCAGACACGGATCTTGGGGAATACGAGAACGAGTGTATGGGTCACGGTCCAGATGATACGAAAGAGTTTGGAGATGGGAAGATAGTGCTTATAGCCAGGCGGGCTCCTGGACGCTGCAACAACAAATTGTTGGGCAGGAGCGTTTCAGGAGAGACAACCTTTGAGCTTGGGAATACTATGATGGCCTTGAAAGACGTTTCATATTTACCCGCATGCCAGCAATTTCACGTCTTCGGGCCCACTTGAGCTCGTGATTGCTGGTCGGCACTGCATGACATATTCTAGGCGGTGGCAGGGAGTGGTCCACTTGTTTTGGTTATTTGGACAAGAGGGCGTTTTAACGAAATGACAAGGGGCTGTTCAGCCCTTGTGGACTCACGACTAAGGAGGCAAACACTCAAAGTCTGGATGCCACTCAATTGTTGGACCCCTGGACAGAGTACGAAGGACAAGCGGAACATTCTTTTGATACGAAGAACACGGAAGAGTGCTCTGTGGTAGCTGCATGGGATAACCCAAACTTCTGGTAAAGCATGCTGAAGTGGTCATCTTCTCAGCTCTATCTGGTAGCTTGTTGTTATCGCCCTACGAAGATCCTACTAGCGCTACCCCAGCTCCTGAACGATCGCCCGTATCCAGATAAGATCTGTTTGTATTCTCTCCGCACTGGTACTACCGTGCCGCCATAGCTCTTTGCAGTCTTCACCAACTTCTCTACTCAGTGCCAAACGACCAAGCAATAGCAGTGAATTATGCCGCGTCGCAAGATGGTGCACCCGCGAGTTTGTGTGTCTGCAGAATTTCATCCATGCTACTCGTTCATAGACAAGTTAACTGACAAGGGAGCCAAAGATGCCTCACCTGGTGTACGAAATGATCATCTTACTCTCACAACCGTGGGCCGCAAACCGAACATGCACTCACAGACCGGGCGGTCCCCAGCACCCCAGTGAATACCTTGAAGGACATCACAATTGCTTTCTCTGGACAAAGGTACAACAAGGACTAGACACACTCGACAATCCCATGCGCTGCGCGCCAATGGATGGAGCTGGCGAGATACTGACGAAGTTCAGTGATGGCCCATTGTCAGAGCGGCAACATGCACAGGACTGTCCCTAACCTAGTTTGAGGACCGAAGGTAAGGAAGAAAAAAGGAATGAGTTCCACACGCATTCACAACCGGGTAGAAGAATTTCGATGATGGATTGACTAAAGAAGTTTAGCGCGCATGTTGGCTCTTTGTTGGCGAACCACCAATTCCTAGCGGTGATTGGTGCCCGAAAGTCAAACGGGGTTTGCGTTTCGAGAAGTCACAGATTCAAGCCCGCCGTGGCCTAGATCAATGGCCAGTGCCCCGCCATCGTGGGGGGCAATCTGCGCGACATCGCGGAAGTCTGTAGGTAACCTGTTTCTATTCCTATCTCTGGTACTTCTAAGTCAGAGCAGACTCTTGGTGTTGTTTCTCAGATGGGTGCATCTTCATCATGGCTCACAGCGTCTTTACCAGACGCTTCATACTGCGCTTGTACGAGTACTCGTACCCTGTGGATTCGGCCTGTTCTTGCCGTCGCAAGCGTTGGGTCTGGTGCTAAACTCCTGACCCACCCCCACACCCACACGCAATTGGCGCGGATAGACAGCAGGAAGCACGCAAGAAGCTGCGTCGATTATGCAGGGCAGTTGGCTAGAGAATTCTTCGCGACTACAAGCACCAGATTCTACCCCACCAGAGTTGCGTGACAGCTAGGAGTGCGGGTAGAAGCAACCAACTTGCAGCGTAGCGGTGTACAGTAAGGCAAGTGCTTCTTCTCCAAAGCTTCCTCTCCTTTCTCGTTCAACGTCTTGACTGTTCTCACCTTCTCGCTTCACCTGCTTCAGTCGCGACGATCGAGCGTTGTTCGTCTTTGGCACCTTTTTCTAGCTTTCCACTATGTCTCGTATTTCGCCTCTTGTTCGCTCCGCTCTCCATCGACCATGTCGCTCCCAATTGCGCACCTCAAGCGCTCCCTCCTTACTCCGGCAGAGAGTCCAGACAACGTACAAGCCCATACGATTACTAGCCACTCCCACGGCTATGCCGTCGGCCAGCAAGCCAAACATCGGAGTATACTGCAATCCAGAGCACAAGTTGTGGGTAGAAGAGAGCGGGCCTAGTGTCGAAGAGGTGAAGAGTGGGCAGGCGTTGAAGGAAGGTGAAGTCACCATTGCCATTAAGACTACCGGCATTTGTGGGTGTGTATATCCGTTGCGGAGCACTAGAATGCTGCAGCTTGATCAACGCAGAAAAGTTCGTTTGTGCACCGAACATGCGCTGAATACTCTGTAGCTCAGACATCCACTTCTGGCGTCATGGCCGCATTGGTCCCATGGTGGTCGAGCACGATCATATACTAGGCCACGAATCAGCCGGAGAAGTGATTGCTGTCCATCCATCCGTAAAAACACACAAAGTCGGCGATCGTGTAGCCGTTGAGCCATCCTCGATCTGCAATGAGTGCGAACCATGTCTGAGTGGTCGATACAATGGTTGCCTAAAGATGCGCTTCATGTCGACGCCTCCTGTTGATGGTCTTCTTCGCCGTTACGTGAACCATTCCGCGGCATGGTGTCATAAAATTGGCGATATGAGCTATGAGGATGGCGCCATGCTCGAGCCGTTGAGTGTCAGCCTGGCAGGCATGGAGAGAGCAAAGGTTGCTCTGGGCGATCCTGTCCTGATCTGTGGCGCCGGGCCTATTGGGCTCATGAGTCTCCTTTGCTGTGCTGCAGCCGGTGCGGAACCTATCGTCATCACCGACATCGACCAAGGCCGGCTCGACGTCGCCAAAGAGATCTGTCCCCGTGTGCGAACGTATAAGGTTGAGCCAGGTGTCTCCATGGAAGAGGCAGGAGCTGCCATGTCTAAGCTAGCAGGCGGTCAACTGGCCGTTGCATTAGAATGCTCAGGTGTCGAGTCTTCCATCAATGCCGCTGTGAGTCAGCCCTCTTTTATCGCTTTCGTGTCATAGCATTGCGCAGTCGCCGTGACCTACTCAGCCCATCATCTTCGACATCATGCTAACCGAACAACCCCAGATCTACTCCGTCAAATTTGGCGGCAAAGTCTTCGTCATCGGCGTCGGCAAGCCAGACATGAAGATCCCATTCATGCGTCTCAGCACCCAAGAAATCGACCTCCAGTTTCAGTACCGCTACTCCAACACCTGGCCGCGCGCAATTCGCCTCGTGCAGAGCGGAGTGCTCGACATGAAACGGCTGGTGACGCATCGATTCAGCCTCGAGGATGCGGTTAGCGCGTTCAATACGAGCGCGGACAGTGTGAAGACTGGGGCAATAAAGGTCTTGATTCAAAGTGAGATTTGATCGGGTAGGGCGGAGGGTGCAGGGCGAGCGAATGGAGCTTTGCTGTCGATTGGGAACGGTACGCCCATAGTTTTTCTTGTTGGATCTGACCCCTGGCCTGATATCGAGTATAGTAAAGATCAAGTTAAAAGAAAAGGTCATCCATCATTGCTGACTTGCATTGTCCATGAGATCAGTTGACAGGCGGTTCTTCGTAGATGCCCCCAGCTGGAGATCTGTTGGCTTACCTTCCAAGAACGATTCCCAGCTAGCTATCCCTGGGACTTAGCTACAAGTGGATAAGCGCCCCCAAAGATTGACGAGCTTTACCAGCCGCATTTGTGTTTTTTCCTTCATCACGACTGCTAAGATCCGCCATGTTGTCAAAACCAAGAGCATTGATAAATCCCGCACGTCCTCCTCCGTCTGGGCTCTGTCGCGAAATTAACTGCCACCGCAGCACTGAACACTACCCTAGAGCAATTGCCTTGGCAGCTAAAGGCAACCTCTGACGATGGGATGCTGCGAATTGAGGATCAGAATAACGAGCTTGCCGCCCAGGCGCGAAGGATGCTAATCTAGTTACCCTACGCCAGGCGGTCGTTGGCGATTCTAGAGTCTCAGCACACCAATTGTCGAACCAACTGTGTCACATCAAGGGCTTGAGAAAGCACGCGATATCAATGTTGATGATAATGTTTACTCACGCGCGGGCCTGATTACAATGGATCGAGAGAAGAGAATGGTGCATCAGGGTGCGCAAGACTACTTCATTTCCAACCGCCACACATATATGGAAAGGCCTCGCTGATGTTAAACTACTCCTACACGCTGGTACAGCGGGACTCTTTCTTGGAGTACATTAGCCATTACTGGGTTCACCATGCTCTGCCGAGTGGAAAAGTCAGGGACTGCAACTAAGACCTTTGGATTAACGGAGTATGCGGATGGTATGCCACATATCAAGCGCCACTCCATTGCTCGTCAATCAATTTCGCAACAACTTCTACCTTCGAATTCAAGCAAGGTAAATACTTTCCGATTCTTTCTCCATTGGTAGTCGCTGTGATTTTCGGTCTAGACGGTTTGGCAACTTCTCTACTTGATCAAGGTGCGGACCTCGACGAGACACAACGACTTGGATTCGTAGGGCTAGCTCTTGCACGGTCGGAAGTTTTATCTTTCACAAAATCTAATATAACGGTATTTCACCACTACATCGAGCATCCTCTGTGAATCAATCTCAAGTGATTAGGATGCTCGTACAACACAACTGAAGTATTGTCACTCACGCAATAAATAAGGAAAACTGTTGTATATAATGCGGCTGAGCGAGGGTTCGCGAATGTCGTTCTTGGGTTGTTTCAGTTGGGTAACGAACTCACCGCAAGAGACAATTAAGGGGAGGCGCCGCTCATGCGCTGTAGCATCTGGAGACTGTCCCGCTATACAAGCTATACTCAGAGCCGGTGCAGCAATATCTTCTTCAAAGCCTGGAGCACTACAAGCTACCTCCAGAGCTTTTTGCCTTGACCTAGCATTGGTTCTCCAACTCTTGTTTGAAAGCGGCGCAGCTATCGATCCGCGCAATTTCAATATCAGAAAGAAAACATCCTGCGGCGACTAGATCGCGGAGGTGCATACTCGGCATCCATCAGGATTATCGTTGGGCAAAATTGACCCGTCGACCATATTTGACGACCTCAATAGATTTCGAGGAGCACGTTGAGCACAACCGACTTCGCTGCCGTATCGGCATTGCTGAGAATTAATCCCAAGATGAAACGCAACACCGGAGGCCGGACAAATTTGCACTAAACCGTTTTACGGGCCGTTTTGCGGAACCGTGTTGCAATGACAGAGCTTCTAATGCAAAATGGAGGTAATTGACTTTTTATCAATAAGAGGCCCAAGCCGAGATTAAAGACTATGGCGGCGCAAGACTTGGCCGTGCACAAGCAGTACCTCAACACCATCAAGCTCCTCAGCGAGGCATTATAGGGGTTTACAAACAGGGCATCGGTTCGAAGCACTATTTCTTGGGGAAGTAAGATTTAATCTTTATTTGCCAGCTGGAGGAGACTGCACGGCGACCTGTCACTCCTTTTTCTGTTCACTCGGTTTAGCGATTGGCTTTCCTGGCGTAAAAAACCATGGATGCTAGATCTTCTCCGCCTGTGAGCTCTCGTCTGATCTGACTTGCCATGTGAACTGCCAGGTCAATCTGCATGGAGCCAGGGGTACGGATGGTGCAGGCTGCCGAGCTTGCCTGTTGGTAGAGTTATCGAATAAATAAAATGAGATGGATTATGACAGACGGCGAGTCTTTCCGCTTGCCCGGGCAGAGTTTCATGTTTGCAACAGCAAGATTAGCAAGTTGCATTTGGTCACGATGACTGTTCAAGTTGCTTGGATCAGATAAGGCATGAAGTCTTATCAAGGCTCTGATCTCTTCTCACAGCTCTCGGTATACAACAGCTTACGATTTACAAGAAAACCCTGATAGTCTGGCTCGAATTTTTGGATAGCTCGCAGCCTCCTAGAGCTTTGCCCGCAGCATTCAATTCAATGCTCGCAGTCTGTCAAGTAATATCAAGTACTAAAGTACCCATCTAGGCACGGCCCACGATCGCTCCTGAAAACCCCTCACCAGTAGGGTAGGCTACACGCTACACGGCTATTGCAAAGTCTACACTATGATGATCAGACCTGATTTCGACAGCTCACTGTCTGGGGTCTCGATTGGGGGAAGGAGCTGTTGAGGAGATCCACAACGACAGCGACAAAACTCGATGCCCGTTGATGGCTACTTGACTTCATTCCTGCGACGACCCTTTACCTGGCAGGCCTATGTTGCCATGGCGAGTATGTTCATTATTTGATATATGCTCACGTGCTTCTTTCGTCGCTCGGCACGCGAGGCTAAATTCAGTGGGGGTGAATGGGATGCAGATCGCTGGGAACTCATAA
>JAABUJ010007126.1_pt1 | contig 10545 bp, 8 predicted proteins | sample 5559131 | NCBI WGS metagenome assembly JAABUJ01 (sample SAMN10711875, study PRJNA513366) | rock metagenome | isolation source: Antarctica rocks | place: Antarctica: Victoria Land, Mt New Zealand nord | collected 2016-01-07 | reverse complement strand
CACCAGCGCGCACGCGGCCAGGGGGAGGTTGGTGGCGACGGCCAGGACGAGGTCGACGACCCCGCGGACGGCGTAGGGCCCGAAGACGAACACGGGGCGGCGTGGGTCGGTGATACGTCGCAGCAGCAGCAGCGGCCCGAGGGCGGCCCCGACGCCGATCGCGGCGACGAGCACCCCGAAGTTGCTGCCACCCCCGAGGCGGTCCTGGGCGAGGACGACGAGCAGCGCGCTGGTGGCGCCGGCGGACAGCGCCGCCAGGAACTGTCCCGCCGCCAGGGCCTTCAGCAGCGGCAGCCCGGCCAGGGCCGTGAGGCCCTCCCGGGCGTGCGCGAACGGGCTGGACACCTGCACCGGTGCGGTCCGTTCGGGTTCGCGCAGGCCCCGCAGGACCACAGCGCTGATAGCGAAGCTGGCGGCGTTGACGGCGAACGCGACCCCGAACCCGACGTGGACGGCGAGCAGGGCCGCGACCGGGGCAACGAGGATCTGGGCGGTGACCGCGGCGGTCCAGATGCCGCTGTTGGCGGCGACGAGCTCGTCGTCGTCAACGACCGAGGGCAGCAGGGACTGCGCGGCGGGTGAGAAAAACACCTGCCCGCAAGCCAGCCCGAACGCGACCGCGTAGGCGACCGGTGCGCTGTCGTGGACAAACACGAGGACCCCGGCGAGCAGCACCCGGACCAGGTCGGCGATGACCATGACCTGCACCCGCGGGAGGCGGTCCACCAGGGCGCCGGCCAGCGGCGCGAGCAGCAGCACCGGAATGATCTCAGCGAGCACCGCCCCCGACACACCCAGCCCGGACCCGGTCACCGTGACCAGCAGCAACGCCAAGGTCGTGAACTGGGCGACGTCACCGACCTGCGACACCGTCCGCGCCAGCCACAGCCGCCGGTAGGCAGGCTGCCCAAGGAGCCTGCGTAGATCAGGCCGGGGCGTGCTCACCTACAGCAGGGAGCCGAGGTCGGAGCCGTGGGTGGGGTAGGCGGCGGTGGCGGACTTGAGCTGGCCGGTGGTGAGACCGACCTTGATGGCGAGGCCCAGGGTGTTGACCAGCTCCCCGGACCCGGGTCCGAGCAGGTGGGCACCGACGATCAGGTCGGTGGTCCGGTCGATGAGGATCTTCACCGCCGACGTGGTCTCGCCGATCCGGTAGCTGGAGTACCAGGTACTGGTGTCGGAGAAGCGCACAGCCAGGTCGATGCCCTCCTCGGCGGTGGCCTCAGCCTCGGACATGCCGACACGGACGAGCTCGGGGATGGTGAACACCGCGGTGGGGATCCCCATGTAGTCGGGGGCGGTGGTCGTGGTCTTGAGCATGTTGGAGGCGGCGACCTTGGCCTCGGACACAGCGACCGGGGTCAGGGGCATCCCGGCAGTGTCCGCAGAATCACCCGCAGCCCACACCGCCGAGTTCGTGGTGCTCTGCAGGTGCCCGCTGACGTGCACCCCCCGCTGCCCCCACTCGACGCCGGCGGCGTCGAGCCCCAGGCCGTCGAGGACGGCGACCCGGCCCGCTCCGTGGACGACGAGGTCGGTCTCGACCGTCTCGGACTGGCCGACGCGCTCCAGGGTGACCCCGTACCCGCGGTCGCTGGGCTCGACCGCGGTGATCGTGGTGTTGCGCCGCACGTCGACCCCGACCTGACGCCCCCGGTCCACCAGGCGCTCGACGAGGTCGGGGTCGAAGCTCATCAGGGGGCGCGGCCCGCGGTCGACGATGACGGTGGCACTGCCGGCCCGGGCGGCGAGGTGGGCGAGCTCGAAGGAGACGAAGCCGCCGCCGACGAACAGGATCCGCGCCGGCAGAGTGTCCAGGTCCAGAAAGTCGGTGCTATCGATGAGGTGCTCGTGGCCGGGGAACTCCAAGGTTCGTGGTCGCGCCCCAGTCGCGACGAGGACCCGCTGCGCGTCGAAGCCGGTGCCGTCGACCTCGACACGGGTGGGGCCGGTGAACTGGGCGTGCCCGTGCAGAGTGTCCACCCCATGGGAGGCGAGGTTGTCCTCCATGGACTGGGGAACGGGGTCAGTAAAGCCGTGCTTGTGAGCCATCAGCTCACCCCAGCTGATCCGCAGCCCACCCTCGTCGATGCCTTTGCCGCGCATCAAGCGGGCACTGTCGATGATCTCGGCCCCGCGCCGCAGGATTTTCTTCGGATCGCACCCCCGCAACGCACACGTTCCGCCATAAGGCAGGGCGTCGACGATGGCCACCCGCCACCCCCCGGTGGCGCACTTGGTGGCGGCAGCAACACCGGCCATCCCCGCGCCGATGACCATCAGGTCGTAGGACTCGGTCACAGGTGGTGTCCCTTCGTGGTGCCCATGCTTCGGTCGGGTGTCAGGCCCGGCGTCCCAGGGTGTGCAGTGGGCGTTGGGCAAGCCGTGGAGGTGGTGTGTCGTCGGGCCCGCACCCACCGGACCCCCCCGATGACGGCCAGCGCCAGCCCGAGCCCGATCAGGGCCCAGCTCGACACCGACAGCCCGGCGACCGCACCCGCCACCCCCAGCGAGAACAGCACCGGCAGGCCACAGCACACGCCGAGCACACCACCGGCCGCGGCGACCGCGCCGAACGGGGTGACGGTCGGGACCCGCTCACGCACCGGTCAACGCCGTACGCAGCTGGTCGAGTGTCGGCGCACCCGCGACCCCATCAGGGGTCAGGTAGCGGCGACACGTCAGCCCCACCTGGGAGCCGGGCCCAGCGAACACGTCAACACCGTCAACCTGGATGCTGGGCGAGCCGAGGAACCCGACACACTCGGCCTCCGCCGCCGTTTCGACCAGACGGCGGGTGACAGTGAGGTCGGGTCGCTCAGCGGCCAGCACCGTCAGGTGCGCGTTGGCGAGCTCCCAGTTCGGGCAGCCCTCGAAGTACAGCAAGGTGACGTCCATGACCCGACGGTAAACCTTGCACCACGGTAAAAGGTCAAGTCGTAGGGTGCGGGCATGCGCATCGGGGACGTCGCCACCGCCACCGGTCTGGAGACCCAGGCCATCCGCTTCTACGAACGCAAGGGCCTGCTACCCCCTCCGGGGCGCAGCCCCAACGGCTACCGGGTCTACGACGCCTCGACGATCACCCGACTGCAGTTCATCCGCCGCGGCCAAGGGGCAGGGCTCACCCTCGCCGAGATCGCCACCATCCTCGAGCTCCGCGACGACGGCGACACCCCCTGCGCCCACGTCCGCGCGCTGCTCACCGCCAAGCTGCACGATGTCCACACCCGACAACAGCAGCTCCAGGCCCTCGAAGCCGAGCTCGACACCCTGCTCCGCCGCAGCGACGAGCTTGATCCCGCTGACTGCACCGGCGCCCAGATCTGTCACATCGTGATGCCCGCCCGGTAACCGAACACCGGCCAGTACCTCATTGGCCTTGCCGGTTCAGGGTGTGGGCGAGGCGGTAGGAGTGGGTGCCGGTCTCGATGATGTTGGCGCCGACAGTGAGTCGGTCGACGATGGCGGCGTAGAGCCGGGGGTCGGTGAAGGTCTCGGTCCAGCCGGAGAAGGACTCGTTGCTCACGATGGCGACGCTGTTCTTCTCCTACCGTTCGGTGAGGACCTGGAACAACCGCTCGGCGCCGCGGCGGAGGGTCTTTACCGCCTCGTCGATGCCGCCTACGAGAAACGTTCGGTCGCGATCTCGTCGAATCTCCACCCGGCGGCGTTCGACGAGCTCATGCCCAAAACGCTGGCCACCGCGACCGTTGACCGGCTGCTGCACCACGTCCACATCTGCCAAACCACCGGTGAGAGCGTGCGCCTATCGCAAGCCCTCGCCGGATACCCCAGGTTGACGGCCACCGGAGCCTTGCGACGCGCTTCTCGCCGACTCGATACCCCCTTCATACCTACTACGGAGCGGTGCCGCCAGAGACGAAGCCCAGGACCCTATGGGGCAGGGAAGTGGAGCCAGGACCCAGCCGAAATGACGGAACCTGGCTTCCGCGCTGTCAGGGACCGTGTCGCCTCAGCGCACGTCGGCGGCCAGCTCGGTGACCATCGGCCGCAACGGTCGCAGGTATCTGTACTCCCCGTGGCGGGCTGCGCCCACCGCGCCAGTCCGGGGCAGGATGGTCGGATGACGCCAGGGGTGCAGGTGGAACGATTGCGGGGCCGCTTCTGGTTGATGGGAGCGGCGTCGATAGTTGTGTCGGGCGAGCTGACGCTCGGGCTCGATGGTCCCCAGCTCATCTTGGACGGCATGCTCACGCCGTCAGTGAAGATCGTGGAGAGCACCACTGCACCAGACGGGAGCACGACTGGCTGCGCGATTCCTGCGACGGGTGAGGACGAGCCTCTTACCGTGCACGGGCGCATCGAATTTGGTGCCGCTGCGGGATCGGTTACGCTTGTCGGCTGCTTGACCACCGGGCGGAGCATGCAAATTAGCGCCGTTTTCAATCCGCTTGAAGGGCGGCAGACCCTGCAGGCGCTCTATGCGGTTTGTGGCGATCACGTTGCAGGCAAGGACGAGCGCTTCACTGCGCTTCGGGTGAGGCTGCGGCATCTTGACCAATGGGCGAATCTGTCCGGCTTCACGTATATGTACGAGAGCGAGCAGGTCTCGTTGACTTATGAGGAACCCGACGTGCCGCCGCAACCGTTACCTGACGGCGGGTTTCTTGACTTGGAACAGGTGATGGCCATACGTATGCCGACCGATGTCGGTGGCAGCCTGACACGCACTGTTTGGCTGCGCGCGGTCCAGTTACGCCCTACCGGCTGGATCGACCTTGACAGAACTCTGGTGGCGCCCCTCAGCACACTGCTCACGTTGGCAACAGGTGCCGATTGTCCGCCGGTCGAAGTAGAGGTCGACAACGGATCCGGCTCGGGTTGGCTATCTGTCCACACCTCCGGCTGGCGCGAGCCAGCCGACCGTCCGCTGACCGCTGGGACGATGCTCCTTCCCCTAGCGGCCCTCGGGCTTCCAGGGGTCGCCGCGTGGCTCGCTCGCGTGGAGGCGCTCGGACCGTTACCACCAGTGGTCGCCGCCGCGGCTGCTGGCCAGCTTGGGAGGATCGAGACCAGCGTTCTCGAACTCGCGACGGTTACCGAGGGTCTGGCGCGGCGCTTGCGGCCTGACGCGGTGCGAATGAGCGGCGATGAGGCAACACGGGCTCGGGAGCTGGCTGCTGCCGCCTTCGAACAGCAACCCACCGAATTGGCCGAGGCGGTGGGTGCCGCCCTCGGTTACCTAGAGGAGTTGAGTTACCCACAACGGCTGCTGCAACTAGCTGAGATTGTGGAAGGCATCGCGCCTGGTGTGTTAGGTCTACGGACCGTGGAGGGTCGGCCAAGCCGCTGGAAGGCGCTCGTCTGTGGTGCCCGCAACGAGTTCGCCCACCGCCTCCAGGGGGTCTGGCTCGATGACGATCGTATCGACCGATACCTCACAGTCACAGGGTCTCTGCGATGGTTGCTGACCGCCGTACTCCTACTCGACGAAGTCGGGCGGCCGGGAAAAACCAACCACCGGCGGCGGCCGTGAGGAACGAACGAATACCACCGGTGCACAGCAGGCAACGCGGGGCGCACCTCCTCCGGCAGAGCCCGATGGGTGGTGTGCGTGCTCACCGCCAGCGGAGTCTCAAACCCACGTAGCGCGTACTCGGCCACGACATCGTCACGGTCAGCGGCCAGCAGGATGCCGATGGTCGAGCCGTCACCATGCTCAGGCCGTCGCAGCAGATCATCAACAGCGTTGACGTAGAAGTTGAGCGTGCCCAGATGCCCCGGCTCCACCCGACCCGCCTTCAGCTCGAACACGATGTAGCGGCGCAACCCGAGATGGAAGCACCGAGTGCTGCCGCACGTAGGTGTCGTGGCTAGTAGCCTGCGAATCGCGTGGGCTCCCTTGCTCAACTGTTCGCGCCGCGCAGCTGCCCCCGCCACAGATGAGGACGACCCATGAACGCAAGTACGAGCAGACCGCCGGCGACAATGGCTATCCACGACGCTGCCGGCAACCTCGTTGCCGCGATCGAGATCACCGCCGCCGATCCTTGGGTCGCCGAACAACTTGACGCGTTCCGGAGCATGCGGGACAACGTCACCGACCTGGCCGCGGTTGGTCACGGCATCGCCGAGACTTGCGGTCAGATCATCGGATCGGTTCGCAGCCAACTCGCGCATCTGGCACCGGATGATCTTGAGCTCGTGTTCGGCGTGAAGATCGCTGGTGAGGCCGGCATCCCGCTGATCACGAAGGCATCCGGCGAGGCCACGATCGAAGTGCGGGCGACCTGGCATAAGCCGTCGGCCACCGAGGCACCCGCCGCGGTCACGCAGTAGCGACCGTCACGTCGACACCGGCCGTCAGTGGGACGAGTACCGGGAACGATGCCCGGACCTGGTCATACAGACTCACGCCCTTCTCTGCGGTGAGGGTGACGAACAGGGCGTAGTTCAAGTCACGGGTGCCATAGGCAAGGGCCCCGCCTTCGCGGGCGATGTGCGTCAGATCAAGTCGCGGGCGGTGCAGGCGACTGGGCTCAAATCGCTTCTCCGACTGACGCACGGTTTCCCATTTGCCTTCCTCGCGCAGCTTGGCCTCACCCCTACCCGCCAGCTTCGGTGTCTCCGAGCTGGGCTGTTGGCTGGCCGAATACCCGTCGGCAATCAGGTACGCCGCGCGACCACTGTCGCCGATCGCGTCGATGACCTGTGAAGCCTTACCGGACTTGGTGAAAGTCCGCTTGTTGGCGTGCGGCCGAAACGTGATCTCTAGGCCGGCCTTGGCATACTCGACCGCGTCAGAGGGATCAATCTCGACGCTGGTGGTCAGCGTCCAGCGCAGCCGAACGCGGCCGGCGATGTTGTCCGGCAACGGCAACACCAGCGGGACGTACTCATCGCGCGCCACCGTCCCGCGATAGAGCAGATGGACAATGTTGGGTGGGCACTCAAGCACATCGCTGTAGTCATCGCGCAGCTCGCCGTGACCGACATGATCGATCGGCTGATCACGATGACACGGCCGCACGAAATGCAACGCGAACGCCCGCATCGTCACCGCGGAGACCAGACCGACACTCGTACGCGACACCAGGTCCGCCAGGCCGTGCACCGTCAGCGGCGCTGAATAGCTGGTGCCGGCATCGGCCAGCCGGTAACCGGCCCCGTCGATCCCGAGGAACTTCTGCGCGGCCGTGCCGCCGAAGGCAACACCCGAGGGCCGCACTCGAGCGCCGGCACGACCCGGGCCGATCGAGCTGTAGGACGCGCGCCGCGGTGGACTATCGTCATCGCATGCCCCGACGGTGAGCCCATTGACCATGTCCGCCGGGACCTGGATACGGCGCAGAGTCTCCTCTGTGCTCGCCCCTTGATTGCCTGCGGCCACCACGAACAGGACGTCGCGGCGGTGCGCGATCTCGTCCAACTCCGCTGTCCAGCGGTCCAAGACGTCTTCCTCGAAGGCACGCTTCGGCCCGAGGCTGAGGTTGACGACGTGGTAATCCTCGGCATCGACGATCTCCTTAATCACGTCGAGCAGCCAGTACATCTCCAGTCCGTGGCGGCCGTCGACCGGCAGCACCTGGTAGTGGTCGATGAGCATCTGCGCCGGTAGCAACGGCTCACTCGGGGCATTGCCATACAGCAGCGCGCTGGTTACCAATGCTCCGTGGCGCAGCGCGCGCTGGTCGGGCACGATCGTGCCGACGACGATCCGGCGAACGCGCGATGCGTAGTACGGCGAGCTGTCGTCACAGCCGCCGTCGAAGAGCGCCACCCGCAGCGCGGTCCCGCCGTGCACCGGCTCAATGAGTTCAGGCTGGGGTACCACGCCCTCCTCCCCCGGTCCGGCGTCGCCGGGATCACGCAGGGTCGGCATCGGATGAAGCGAGCGCAACGCGTTGAACTGCGCGGCCTCACCCAACGCGCTGTCATCGAGCCTGACCGGGACGAATGTCAGGTTGCCGACGACCCGAATCCACTCACTCTCGACCCGGCCACCAAGCCCTTCGACATGAGTGCGCCAGCGATCGAGAGTCAGCTGCCCGGCCGGCGCCGAGCGAGCGCCGCGGCTACCGCCCTGCGGATGCAGAACCGCCTCCAATACCGGCAGCGCGTCTCGGCTCTCGTCATCCGATCGTTGCGTGTCCCGAACGAGACGGTCGCCGACCTCGGGCAGCCGGATGCTTTCAATGACTTGCAGATCCTCACGTACCCGGCGCGGTATTTGCGACGAGTACGGGTCGGTCAGCAGAGTCTCCAATCGTCCCAGCGCCTGATCGTTGGCGGCGACGTACAGGCTTTTGGTCGGCGCCTGCGATTTGCCGTCAGGATCCTGACTCGTCCGCCGCGGAGCGATGGCGTATCGCGAGCCGACGTTGGAGGCGTCGATGTAGTCGAGCAGGTCGACAGGAAAGTAGCTATTGGCCAGAAAGATCGTCATCAGCGTTGCCTCGACGATTACCCGGTCCCCGCGCAGCCTCTGCGGAATCTGTGCCGCCTGGGCACTGACGACCGCCGCCTGCGGCAACAGACGCGATGCCGCGGCCTCGACACTGAACGGCACCCACTTCTCGCCGCCCCCGCCGCGCGGACGTTCGGCTTCGTGGCGCAGGCGCTCTCCACCGATCAGCAGAGGCCGGGGATCAGAGCCAGAGGGGTCAGTCACCGTTTGATCATGGCCTGCCGTCGCTCAGCCGCGCACAAGACTCGCCATGCTCGCGCTGCGCTAGGGCGACGACGCTTTCCGAAGCACCGCTCCGACCGTCGGGTGGCTGACCCCCAGCAGAGCCGCTACCCGGCGCTGCGACATGCCGAATCCCGACAGCAGCCCGATCGCGCCATCGCGGTCCGCCGAGGGCAGCGACCCTTCACGCAGAACCTCCCGCATCAGCAATTCCGCGACCGAGCCGCCGCGCAGCACCGCGTTCCTACCGGCGTTGCGCGCCGCGCCCTCCAGCGCGGCACCCGTCCAGCCTTCAGTCGCGTGGACGACAAGCTGCGCGATTGCGTCACCGTCCGGCTGCTCGTACAGCTCTGGAAGGAATCGGTCGAGCATCCGTCGACGTAGCTCCGCATCAGGCAGTGACAGTTCGATCCGCCGCTCGAACCGGCGTGACACTGCGGGATCAAGGAGTTGGGGATGGTTAGTCGCGCTGACCAGCAGCCGGTCATTTGGCCATTGCTCCAACTCCAGCAGGAACACGTTCACTAGGCGCTTCATCTCACCGACGTCGCCGGTCTCGGCACGTGCTCGGCCTAGGGCGTCGAGTTCGTCGATAAATAGGACCGCGTCGGTGCGCGCAGCGGCGCGCAGTGCGGCCTGCAGATTGCGGGCGCTGCGTCCCAGCTCGTGTGCGATCAGCCGCGCCAAGTCGAGTGTCAGCAGCGGACGCTCGAGCATGGCCGGCAGCCACGTCGCCGTGTGAGTCTTGCCCGTTCCCGGTGCTCCGGTGAGCAGCACAGTCCGGGTCGGATACATCCCGGCTTGCAGCAGCCGTTCTGCATGGCGGTGCTGCTCCACGACATCCGCGAGGTCCTCGTTCGCCGCCGAAGACAACAGGGGTGCCTCGACCAAAGCAGGCGGCGCGAAGGTCAGCCCGTCCGGAATCGACTCGAGGTGACGTGCCCGTGGCCCGTCACCCGCATTGGTCGGCGGCGGTGCGGCTACCGGGGCGCTGCCGCTTCGCTGCGGGCCCTCGTAAGAGGCCCAATCATCCACCAACTCATCCGAGGCGCGGAAAGGCACGAACGGTGTCTCGGTCTGCGCCACGGCCAACGCGAGCGCGTCTCGAAGGCCCTTGCGTGGCCCGGGAACATTGAGCCTGACGAGACGATCCACGAGCTGGCGCATTCCCGCCGCGTTGCCCTCGAGCCCGACCCGCACCAGACGCGCAAGTTGATCGTCAAACTTCGCGCCAGGATCATCAGAAGCCTCTGCCTGGTAAGCAGAGCGGTCTGACGAGTCTTGCTTTACCGCCCTAGCCACACCTCATAGTGCCTTAAATCCAGGGCCTCTGGCAAGTCCTTGGTAAGCACCGGCACATCTGCCCTTAGGCTTACCGCTTAATACTAAATGTGGGACGCCAGTCCGCTCGGACTCAATTTTGCCATGCGATGAGCCGCAGACAGCTCCATTGAGCCGCTCGATCGGCTGCAGTCGGACCCGCCCCCAGTCGCTGCTTGCTGTGGCCCGCTGGCTGGCGACTGGTGCCAGCGCTGTCCCTGCTGTGGGCCCGTTGGAGGCTGATTGCGCTCCCAATGTTCCAAAACCCCCGATTACCGACACTCCTCGCGTGCTGAGCCGTGCGCAGGTGATCAGTGTCGACAACTCGCGTCGGAAAACAACGTCGACTAACCCCGCATGAGGTTATTGCCGACGGCTGCTGGTGGGGTACGCGCGGGTCTCCACCTCCGAGCAGAACCCAAACCACCAAACCGATGCCCTGCGACGGGCCGGGTGAACACCATCCATTCCAATGGGGTGGCAACCGGGACGACGCCCAAGCACGCCCGCCCCACCGACATGCTGCCGTTCATGACCCAGCACGCGCACACGCTTGCCGCTGGTGAGCGGGG
>JAABUJ010007125.1_pt1 | contig 10546 bp, 11 predicted proteins | sample 5559131 | NCBI WGS metagenome assembly JAABUJ01 (sample SAMN10711875, study PRJNA513366) | rock metagenome | isolation source: Antarctica rocks | place: Antarctica: Victoria Land, Mt New Zealand nord | collected 2016-01-07 | reverse complement strand
TTGGGGCCAGCGGTCGTCGTGTCCATAGAACCCGGACGGGGCCAGCCCCAAGGACGCCCCGGAAATGGCTGCAAGGCGCCCCGGCCAGCGTAGCGCCTGGCACAGCATCCGGCCCTGGCCCGGCACTGCCCTCACCCAGGCAGCTGGCGTGGCTGCTGGTGCGCCCGACCACGGGCATTGTCGCCTTTGGACGCCGCAGCCGTCAGGCGGGCTGAGCAGGACAAGGAGGCCGCCCAGGTCGCCTCCCTCGCGCATCGGTTCACGGCTCTCGTCCGCAATTGCGGCACCGGGCAGCCCACGCGCCCCGCCGCGCCTGCGGCCGGCTTGGACACCTGGCTCGCCGAAGCGCGTGCGTGCGGCATCGGCGCCGTTGAGACGTTCGCCGCCGGGCTGGAGCAGGATGGCACCGCAGTGCGCGCCGCGCTTACCGAATCCTGGAGCAGCGGCCAAGCCGAAGGCCAGATCAACCGGCTCAAGCTGCTGAAACGGCAAAGCTATAGCCGCACCAGCTTCGACCTGCTGCGACGGCGCGTTCTGATGGCGGTATGATCCACGCAAAACGCAGGAGAGCCACGAAAACGATGAAGGATCAGGAGCTTGCTATGTCATCGGTTCGGTGATCGCTACCCAGGTAAACGCGCTCCAGCAAGGAACCCTCGCGCAGCGCCGACGGAGTCCCTTCGCCGACAACGCGGCCGGTTTCGATCAAGTAGCCGTAATGGGCGTAACGCAGCGCCTTCTCGACCAGTTGTTCCACGAGCAGCACCGCGATCCCGCTGCCGCAGAGCGCGTTGGCCACGGCCAGGATACGGTCGACCAGGATGGGCGAGAGGCCACTGGAGGGTTCGTCCAGGATCAACAGCCGAGGCTCGGCGATGATGCCCTGCGCCACCGCCAGGATTTGCTGCTGGCCGCCGCTCAGCCGCGACGCTTGCAAGTGGCGCCGCTCCGCCAGTTCGGGGAACATGTCGTAGATGGCGCCCAGCTTGCCCCGCTCGCCACGTGGCGAGCGGGCGTAGGTGCCCACCAGCAGGTTGTCCTCCACTGACAAGCTGGTGAACACCCGGTGACCCTCCAGCACGTGCACGATGCCGGCTTGCACCCGGGCGCGCGCGCTTGCCTGGCTCAGGTCGCGGCCGCCCAGCGTCACACGGCCGCCGCGGCTCGGGATCAGCCCGCTGGACGCGCTCAGGATCGTGCTTTTGCCTGCGCCATTACGCCCGAGCATGACGACGAACTCGCCCTCGCCGACGGTGAAGCTGGCGCCGTGCACCACCTCCGCCTTGCCGTAGCCGACGTGGAGGTCCTCCACGCGCAGCAGGGTCGGGCGCGGCAGGCGTTCGTCGGTCATCGTCACGCCCCGAGATAGACCCGGTTAACCTCCGGGTCGCTTCGCACCGCGGCGGGGGTCCCCTGGGCGATGACGCTGCCGCGGTCGAGGGTGGTCACGGACGAGCACAGGCGGAAGACGAAATCCGTGTGGTGTTCCACCAGCAGCACGCCGATCCCTGTCTCGCGCACGGTTCCGACCACCGCCTCTAGATGCCCGATTTCCGACATGGTCAGCCCGCCTGCCGGCTCGTCCAGCAGCAGGAAGCGTGGGCGGCTGGCCAACGCGCGGGCGATCTCGAGAAAACGCTGCTCGGCGTGCTCCAGCAGCGCGGCGGGCCGGTCGATCGCGTGTCCCAGCCCCAGTCCCAGCACCAGGTCGCGGGCACGCTCCCGCAGCGCAACCTCCCGCCGGGCGATACGCGGCAGGGCGAAGGCGCTGGCAAGGAAGCTGGGCGACGCGTCGCGCCAAGCACCGACCATAGCGTTGTCCAGCACGCTCAACGTGCCGATCAGCCGCGGCTTCTGGAAGGTGCGGGCGATGCCCATCCGCGCTCGCTGGCGCACCGATGCCCCGGTCACCGCAGCGCCGTCGACCAGGATCGCCCCGGCATCCTGCTGGTAGTAGCCGGACAGCATGTTCAGCAGCGTGGTTTTGCCGCTGCCGTTCGGGCCGATCAACCCGTGCACCTCGCCGGGCGCCACGGTCAAGGAGACGTCGTTCAGGGCACGCACGCCGCCGAAATGCTTGCTGACGCCTTGCGCCTGCAGCGCGCTCACGGCGTGCGTCCCGCCTCCAGCACGGCGCGCAGCCGGTCCAGGTCCGGGCGAACGACATGGCTCGCAGGCCGGCCGCGGCGGCCGATGCGGGCGGCCAGTGCACTGAGCAGCGGGCCGATGCCCTCCGGTAGCGCCAGCACCACTATCAGCAGGAGCAGGCCGTAAAAGAAGGCGCCGAGCCGGGCCAGCGGCGCCACCAGCTCCGGCAGGATCGTGAGCACGACGGTGCCAAGCAGCGGGCCGACGATGCTGCCACGGCCGCCGATGATGATGCAGACGAAAAAGAACAGCCCGATGTCAAAGGCGAAGGTGTCTGGCGTGATGTAGCTTTGCAGGGCGGCGAACAGGCCACCCGCGACGCCCGCGGTGACGCCACTGAACACGAACACCGTCAGCTTGGCGCGGAACATCGAGATGCCGGCCCCAGCGGCCGCGACCGGGCTGTCGCGCACCGCCAGCAGCGTGCGCCCCCACATCTGCCGCGCGACGTTCCAGGTGAGCAGCGTGACGAACAGCGCGATGCCGAGGACCAGCCAGTAGAAGCCGGAAGCGGTGTCGAACGGTGCGGGGAAGCCCGGCACGGACAGTCCGGTGCCGCCGCCCGTGATGTCGGCGAGGGCCAGCGACAACTCCGCCACGATCAAGGAGAACGCGAGCGTTGCCATGGCAAAGTAGAACCCCGGCAGCCGCAACGAGGGCAACCCTAACAGGAGTCCGCAGAGCCCGCCCGCGCCGGCAGCGGCCAGCAGCGCCAGGAAAGGTGGCCAATCGTAAGTGCCGGCCAGCGCCGCATAGGCGTAAGCGCCGATCGCCAGCAGCCCGACATGGCCGATCGACAACTGCCCCGAATAGCCCACCACAAGGTTCAGCCCGGCGATCAGCACCCAATACACGCCGACCAGGGTCGCCAGGTGGATTTGATACTCGTCGACCGGCAGCAAGGGCAGCGCGGCCAACGCGGCCGCCGCCGCGAGCCCGGTGAGCGGCCGCGTCATACCGGGCGCATCCCGCGGGCGCCGAACAGCCCTGCCGGCCGGATCATCAGCACCACCATCAGCAGACCGACCGCGATGGTTTGCTGATAGGCGCCCCCAAAGAAATAGGTCGCGAAGGCGCTGAGCAGCCCAAGCGCCAATCCGCCCGCCACGGCGCCGATGCTGCTGCCCAGTCCGCCGACGGCGATGGCGATGAAGCCGTTCAGCGTCAGCGTCAGGCCCAGGGCGAAATACGCGAAGGTCAGCTGCCCGGCGGCAAACCCGCACAGGCCGCCCAGGCCGCCCGCGATTGCGTAGGACAGCATCCGCACCCGGTCGGTGGAGATGCCGCGCGCCCGCGCCGCGAACGCGTCCTCCGACGTTGCCTGGAACAGCTTGCCCCACATGGTCCGGCGACAGAACAGTTCGAGCCCGGCCACCGCAAACACCATCACCGCGACCGGTAGCCAGAATTTCTGGTCGGCGATCCCATGCGAGAAATCCTGCGGAATGACACGCGGGAACGGCCGCGGCTCGGTGCCCCACCACAATCCCACGGCTTGCTGCGTCATGGTCGCCAGCGCCAGCGTGCTCAGCAGCCACAGATGCTCGTCCGAGCGGGCGAGCACGCGGCGCACGGCCACGATCTCGGTCAGCAACCCGAATGCCACGCCCGCGACAACGGCCCCCAGCAAGGCGAGCGGCGCCGGCAAACCCAGCGCCGAGATCAGCCACGCCCCGAACACCGATCCGAGCATGACGATGTGCCCCGTGGTGACGCTGAGCACCTTGGACGTCGAGTACATCAGGTTGTAGATCAGGGCCGTGCTGGCATAGACGGCACCCACGGCCAAGCCGGACACGATCACCGGGAGCACGGCGTCGCCTCAGCGCGGGGCAGCCTGGTAGCTGCCCTCCTGGAACGTGTCGGCAGCGTCCATCGCCATGCCGCTATCCGGAAAACCATTATGTTCGGTCGGGCTCCACGTGTAGGTGCCATACACGCCTTCGTAGTTCGCGGTGCGCTCCAGCACGTCTTTGATCTTCTGCGGATCGAGCGAGTTCGCCTTGGCGGCGGCGTAGGCGATCGTCTGCATCGAATCGTAGCCGAGCGTCACCCACCAGAAGGTGAACCCTATTTCACCGCCGAGCGTCGGTTTCACCGCGTCGAGCAACGTTTGGGTGCGCTGCGGCAGCTTGCCGTCGACGTAGGTCGTGCTGACATAGCCGGCCGCGAACGTGTTGCGCCAGTAATCGGGCTTGTTCAGCAGCGCCTTGACAGGCAGCGCCATCAGCGACGGATGGCCGACTACGGGCACGTCCCATCCCATGTCGCCGCGCGTGTTCAGGATGCGCGCGCACAATCCGGTGGCCGACGACCACGGCATCACCACGTCGGCGCCGGCGGCGCGCGCCTTGGTCATCTCGTCCGTCAGATCGGTCTTGTTGGGGTCGATCAGGACCGAATACACTGGGGTGACCCCCGCCTCCTTCAGCAGCGCCTCCGCCATCTTGGCGCTGGAGGCGCCGTAGCCGGAGGTGTCGCCGATGATGGCGACCTTGCGCCGCTTCAGCACGGTCAGGGCGTAGTCGTTGGCCGTCGAGATCCACTGCGTGTTGGTGTTGATGGTGCGGAAGGCGAGCGGGTAGCGCTGTGGGTTCGTCAGCTCGTCGAGCGAGCCGATGACGATATTGGGCACGCCGGCGCGGCTCAAGGCCGGCACGGTCGCCAGCGCTTCGCCGGAGTTCACCGGGCCGATGACGAACCGCACCTTGTCCGAAAATACCAGCTGTTGCGCCAGGTTGACGGCCTTCACCGGGTCGCCGGCGGTGTCGCGCGTCAGCAGCTCGACCCGGCGCCCGAGAATGCCGCCGGCTTTGTTGATCTCGTCGACGGCGAACACCACGCCCTGGTTCTCGGCGATGGCGGCAGAGGAGAGCGGGCCGGTGAGCGAGGACAGCCAGCCGATCTTCACGGTATCCTGCGCGCGGGCATTCGCCACGGCCGCTATCGAACAGCCAGCCATGACGGCCCAGAGCAGTGCGCGCATGAAAAATCCCCCGAGGATCGTCTTTTGCGAGGGATGCTCGCTGTGGCGAAGGAAGCTGTCAAGTCGTTCCGTCCTGAGAAACGATGGCAATCTTTCCGTTTGATCCGGCCATTCACGCCGCAGCCGCGTGACCATCGTTGCGACCTTTCGCGCACCCACCATGCCGTGGAGTCCCGCCTTGCAGGGATGACCGGGAGGCGCACCGTATTGCACAGCGCGAAATACTGCTTGACGCTGCGGCCGGCTCGGGTCTGCCATAGCCTAAGCCTGGCATAGCCCAGCCTGGGCGACGACCCGCGCGAGGGGAGGCGAACGTTGAGTTGGATTACGGGCGTGGGTTTGACGCCGTACGGCCGCCTGGCAGGCCACGGCACCCTGGACCTGATGAGCGAAGCGGCAACCGCAGCGTTGGCCGATGCCAGTCTCGTGCGTAGCGAGGTCGACGGCCTGGTGACAGGCTATTCCACGACCCTGCCGCACCTGATGCTGTCCACCGTCTTCGCCGAGCATTTCGGCCTGCAGCCAAGCTACGCCCACGGCGTCCAGCTCGGCGGCGCCACCGGGTTCGCGATGGTGATGCTGGCCCACGAGTTGGTGCAGGCCGGGGTGGCGCGTCACGTGCTCGTCGTCGCCGGCGAGAACCGGCTGACCGGGCAGTCCCGCGACGCGGCGATCCAGACGCTGGCACAGGTTGGGCACCCGCGCTACGAGGTCCCGCTTGGCCCGACCATCCCCGCCTATTACGGCCTGGTCGCATCCCGCTACATGCACGAGACCGGAACGACGGCGGAATCCTTGGCGGCGCTCGCGGTGCTGATGCGCCAGCACGCGATGTTGCATCCCGGCGCGCAATTCCAGACGCCGATCACTGTGGCTGACGTGCTGGACTCCAAGCCGATCGCTCCGCCTCTGCGCATCCTGGATTGCTGCCCCGTGTCGGACGGCGCCGCCGCCGTCGTGGTCAGCCGTGACCGTATTGGGGCGGTCGGTGTGCGCGTGATCGGCGCCGGGCAGGCCCACACCCACCAGCACGTGAGCGCCGCGCCGAGCCTTGCCTCGTTCGGCGCCGCCAGGGCCGCGCGGCGCGCCGGTCTCGGCGACCGGGTGGGCGTCGCGGACCTACGCTACGCCGCGATCTACGACAGCTTCACCATCACCCTGGCGATCCTGCTGGAGGAGCTGGGGCTGGCGCCCCCCGGCGGTGCCGGCGGCTTGGCGCAGGATGGGCATTTCGGGATCACCGGGGCGCTGCCGCTGAACACGCATGGCGGCCTGCTCAGCTATGGCCATTGCGGCGTCGGCGGAGCGATGGCGCATCTGGTGGAAACGCAGCTGCAGATGACCGGGCGCGCGGGGCCGCGTCAGGTCGCCGATGCCTCGCTTGCGCTGCTGCATGGGGACGGCGGCGTGCTGTCGTCCCACGTCAGCCTTCTGTTGGAGCAGGCACGATGAACGACTGGACCGAAGGCGCCCCCTCGATCGCTTTCCAGCATTGCGGCGCGTGCGGCGCCACCTGGTATTTCGTGCGCAGCTTTTGCCCGCATTGCGGAGCGACCGGCCCCGACACGCGGCAGGGTTCCGGACGCGGCCAGGTCTACGCCATCACCACGGTGGCGCGCGCGCCTTCGCCCGAGCTGCGGGTGCTGGCGCCGTACCGGATTGCACTGGTGGACATGGAGGAAGGCTTTCGCGCGATGACCCACGCGGCGGCGGACGTCGCGCTGGGCGATCTCGTGCAGACCCGCTTTGTCCCGTTCGGCATGCTGACCATTCCCCGTTGCGAGCGCCGCGAGAGCGAGGCATGACCGCCGCCCCCCGCCTTGGCCTTGGAGTGGCGCTCGATCCGGCTTCCATCGCCATCATCGGCGCCTCGGAAAATCCGGACAAAATCGGCGGCCGGCCGGTCAACTACTTGGCCCGGTTCGGCTTCCGCGGCGCGGTGTTCCCGATCAACCCGAACCGCCGCGAGATCCAGGGCCTACCGAGCTTTCCCGCCTTGTCCGCACTGCCGCACGCGCCGGACGTCGCCATCATTGCGGTGCCAGGCGCCGCCGCTGTCGCCGCGGTCGACGAATGCGCCGAAGCCGGCGTGAAGGTCGCGATCATGATGGCGTCCGGCTTCGGCGAGACAGTGGGCGGCAAGGCGCAGGAGCGCGAGATGGCTGCCCGCGCTCGCGCCCGCGGACTGCGCGTAGTGGGGCCGAACTCGCAGGGCCTGGCCAACTTCGCGACCGGCGCGGTCCTCAGCTTCTCGTCCATGTACCTCGAAGTGACGCCACAGGACGGCCCCGTCGCCGTCATCAGCCAGAGTGGCGCGATGAGCGTTGTGCCCTACGGCGTGCTGCGCGGCCAGGGCATCGGCATCCGCCACTCGCACGCCACCGGCAACGACTGCGACGTGACCGCGTCCGAGCTCGCCGTCGCGGTGGCGGCGGACCCGGAGGTGCGCGTGATGCTGCTCTACTTGGAAAGCATCACCGACCCGCATCATTTGGCCGAGTTGGCGCGGGTGGCACATTCCCGCAACCTGCCCGTGGTGGCGCTCAAGCCGGGCCGTACCGCTGCGGGACAAGCGGCGGCGCGGTCGCATACCGGCGCGCTGGCCAACGAGGACCGGGTGGTCGACGCGTTCCTCGCCCGCCACGGCATCCGCCGCGTGTGGGACACGGCGGAGATGGTCGATTCGGTCGAGTTGTACCTAAAAGGCTGGAAGCCGCGCGGGCGCAGGCTGGTGGTGATCAGCAACTCGGGCGCCACCTGCGTCATGGCCGCCGATGCGGCGACGGCCGCTTGCATGCCGATGGCGGCGTTGTCCGACGCGACGCAGGCCGGGTTGCGAGCCGTGCTGCCCAGCTTTGCCGCGACCGCTAACCCGATCGACATCACGGCGGCGCTGCTGACCAACAGCGGCCTGTTCAGTCAGATCCTGCCCGTGATCGCCCGCGACCCGGCGGCCGACGCGTTCATGATCGGCGTGCCTGTCGCAGGCGCCGCCTACGACGTGCCGGTGTTCGCGCGCGACGCCGCTGCCTTCGCCGAGGCGACGGGCAAGCCGCTCGCCATCGCCGCGCCGCAGCCGAGCGTCGCCGGGCATTTCAAGGCGGCGGGCCTGCCGGTGTTCCCTTACGAGACGCAGGCGGTCGCGGCATTGGACGGCTTCATCCGCCACCATGAGCTGATCGCATGCGCCCGCAACCGGCCGCCGTTCGCCGCGTCCCCGCCGCCTGCGGGCGAGGGCCGGTTGCTGAACGAGGCGGACAGCCTGCGCCGCCTCGCCGCCGCCGGAATCCCGGTGATGGCGCATCGCCTGTGCCGGACCGAAGCGGAGGCGGCCGAGGCCTTCGACGCGCTGGGCGGGCCGGTGGTGGTGAAGGGCTGCTCGGCGGACGTGGCGCACAAGTCCGAACTCGGCCTGGTGCGGCTGAACTTGCCGGACGCCGCCGCCGTGCGCGCCGCCTTCGCGGAATGCCGCCGGGCGCTCGATGACGGCGGTTTCCGCTTCGACGGCGTCCTGGTGGCGCCGATGCTACGGGGCCGGCGGGAGATGCTGATCGGCGCCCATCGCGACCCGGTGTTCGGTCCCATGGTGCTGCTCGGCGACGGCGGCAAATACGTGGAGACGCTGCCCGATACTGCCCTGCTGCTGCCGCCGTTCGAGGCCGCCGACGTGCGCGCCGCCCTGGACACGCTGCGGATCGCGCCCGTGCTGCACGGCGTCCGCGGCGAACCGCCGATGGACCTCCCCGCTTTTGAAGCCGCCACGGTCGCCGTCGGGCGGCTGATGCTGGACGACCCGGCGATCGTCAGCCTGGACATCAACCCAATGCTGCTCGGCAGCCTGGGGGATGGCGCCAGCGCTCTCGACGCCGTGGTCATCGAAACCGCTTGGGACGCCATGTGATGCCAACCCGCCGCATCCTGCTTCAGGCGAGCGCCGCCGTCGGCGCCGCGCTTCTGCCACGGCTGGCGCGCGCGGCTGGCTATCCCGACCGCACCGTGCGGCTGATCGTGCCCTATCGGCCGGGCGGCTCGACCGACATCACCGCCCGGATCCTGGGCGAGAGGATGGGCAGCGATCTGGGCCAGCGATTCCTGGTGGACAACTGGCCCGGCGCCGGCGGCAACCTCGGCATGGAAGCGGCCGCGCACGCTAAGCCGGACGGCTACACCCTGGCCGTCAACACCACGGCGCATGCGATCAACATGACGCTGTTCGCCAACATGAGCTTCGACACGGTCACGAGCTTCGCGCCCATTGCGCTGCTGACCGAGAACCCGCTGGTGCTGGTGGTCACCCCGGCCCTGCCCGCCCGCACGGTGCCGGAGCTGATCGCGCTGGCGAAGGCGAAGCCCGGCGGTTTGCACTACGCGTCGTCCGGCAATGGGCAGTCGACCCACTTGGCGGGCGAGCTGTTCTGCCGCATGGCCGGCATCAGGATGGTGCACGTGCCATACCGCGGCAGCGCCCCCGCGATTCAGGACGTGATGGCGGGACAGGTGGAGATGATCTTCGACTCCTCGCAATCCTGCCTGCCGCACGTCGAGGACAACGCCGTGCGGGCGTTGGGCATGACGTCCCGGGCGCGGATGGCGACCCTGCCGGACGTGCCGCCGGTCGCCGACACGCTGCCGGGCTACGAGGCGATCGCCTGGAACGGCTTGGTGGCGCCGGCGGGCACTCCGGCCGAGATCGTCGCACGGCTGAACGGCGCGGTGGCCAAGGCGCTGGCCGCCCCCGATGTGATCCGCCGCTTCGGCGACCTGGGCGCTACCTGCCGGGCCACCACGCCGGCGGAGTTCACCGGCTACATGATGCGGGAGATCGCGAAATGGGGTGAGGTGGTCCGAGCGTCCGGGGCCAAGATCGACTGATGCGCCTGCATGCGCGCGCCCCGCGCGACATCTTGGCCGGGCTTGTTTTCGTCGTCATCGGGCTGGTGGCCGCCAGCCAAGTCCGCCGCTACCCGATCGGCACGCTGACGGCGATGAGACCGGGCTATTTCCCGCTGATCCTGTCGGTGGGGCTGGTGCTGCTCGGGCTTGCCAATATGGCGAAGGGTTTGCTGCGCGCCGGGCCGCCCGCGCCGCGGCAATGGCCGATTGTGCCGCTGGGGTTCCTGGTGCTGGGTATCGCCTTGTTCGGCTGGCTGGTGGAAGCAAGCGGGCTGCTGGCCGCCGTGTTCGTGCTGGCGATCGTCATCGGCTACTCGGACCTGCGGCGTCATCCGGTGCAGGTGATCGGCTCCGCAATCTTGCTGTCGGCCGCGGCCACGCTGATCTTCGTGCAGTTCCTCGGCATGCCGATCAGGGGCGACGCATGAAATCCTGCACCGGGTGCGTAGGGACAGCTCTCGCTAAATCTCAGTCTTTCTCAATGCGTTGGCCCATCCCAGGCAAGGGCGCGATAAGGAC